>Ga0224504_10000059_pt1 | contig 41106 bp, 31 predicted proteins | sample SF_Oct11_sed_USG_3_FD_170160 | JGI IMG/M metagenome (GOLD analysis project Ga0224504, IMG submission 170160) | Sediment microbial communities from San Francisco Bay, California, United States - SF_Oct11_sed_USGS_24 | ecosystem: Environmental > Aquatic > Marine > Sediment | place: USA...
CATCAACTATGCGGAATCGATCGGCGCCGAAGATGTCGTTTTTGAGGACAAGGGCGTCAAGGTTGTCATCGACCCGGATGCCCTCAGCCTGATTGACGGTACCGAGGTCGATTTCGTCAAGAATGGGCTTAATGAGGCGTTCAGCTTCAGGAACCCCAACATCAAGGGCGAATGTGGCTGCGGCGAGAGCTTCAACGTCTAGGGCAGGGTCGGCACCGTGCCGCGGAGCACCTGGTTGTGCGGCAGCGGCCTCAATTCACCTTCTAAGGCGGCTATAGCCGTAGTAGAATTAATAACTTATGTCTTTTCTGCGCCCGGCATGTTGCCGGGTGCTCATTATCATCATTTCGGAATAGAGGATTAGCACATGGCCGTTGAGCAGACGCTCTCCATCATCAAGCCTGATGGTGTGCAAAAAAACCTGATCGGAGAGATCTACAGTCGTTTCGAGAAAGCCGGGCTGGAAATTGTCGCAGCGCGCATGCTGCACCTCACCAAGGAACAGGCGGAGGGCTTTTACGCTGTCCACAAGGAGCGTCCTTTCTATAACGACCTCGTCACCTACATGACCTCCGGTCCGGTCGTCGTGTCGGCGTTGAGCGGCGAAGGCGCAATTCTCAAGCATCGCGACATCATGGGCGCAACCAATCCGGCGGAAGCCGAGCCCGGGACCATTCGCGCTGATTTCGCAGAGAGCATCGAAGAGAACATCTGCCATGGTTCTGATGCGGCAGAGACTGCCGCTGTCGAAATCGCCTTCTTCTTCGGTGACGACGGCGTTTGCCCGCGTACTCGATAAGGACGGTATGACGGCGACCCCTGACAAGATCAACGTGCTCGGCATGTCGCAAGACATGCTCGAGCAGTTCTTTGCGGAGCGCGACGAAAAGCCGTTTCGCGCCCGGCAAATCCTGCAGTGGGTTCACCAGCGAGGTGTTGTCGATTTCGACGCGATGACAGACCTGTCGAAGAAACTGCGTGAGCGCCTGCACGCGGACGCTGAGATTATCCTGCCGGCGGTGCAGTCGCGTCACGACTCGTCGGACGGAACGGTCAAATGGCTGTTTGCGACGGACTGCGGGCAGGCCGTTGAAACCGTGTTCATCCCGGAGCCGGATCGTGGCACCCTGTGTATTTCTTCCCAGGTGGGCTGTGCGCTCGATTGCGCTTTTTGTGCGACCGGCGCGCAGGGCTTCAATCGCAACCTGACCAGTGCCGAGATTATCGGCCAGGTGTTCGTCGCTAACAGTGAATTGCCGCGACGCGAAAACGGCGAGCCTGCTGTTACCAACGTTGTGTTCATGGGTATGGGTGAGCCGCTTGCGAATTATCGCAACGTGATACCGGCTCTTAAATTGCTGGTATCGGACTGGTCCTACGGATTGTCGCGTCGCAGAGTTACGGTGAGTACTTCAGGGCTGGTCCCACAGCTGAACAAGCTGGCCGATGAGTGCAACGTTGCGCTGGCCGTCTCGTTGCACGCGCCCAACGACGCGCTGCGCAACGATATAGTACCGATCAACAAGCTGCATCCGATTGCTACCCTGCTTGAGGCCTGCTGGTCCTACGCGGCCAAGCACGCCAATCGATTTATTACATTTGAGTACGTGATGCTGCGCGGGGTGAATGATTCGCTCGCACACGCGGACGAACTTGCCGAACTCCTCGACAAAAAACCTGCGAAGGTAAATCTGATTCCGTTCAACCCCTTCCCGGGGACCGTATTCAAGCGGTCGTCGGCCGATACGATTCGGCATTTCCAGAATCGGTTGCGCCAGAAAGGGATGGTTGCAACGACCCGCAAGACGCGCGGCGACGACATCGATGCAGCCTGCGGGCAATTGGCAGGTAAAGTGAGTGATCGCATACGGAACCGACTTGGAGACAAGACCTTCGGCAACAGAAATATAAAGGTGGTGTCAGCGTGAAAAAGAGCGAACTGTTAGTGGTGTTGTTATGCATCGGCACCCTGTTGTCAGCATGCGTCTCGACAACCACGGGCACGCCGGCCCCCGAGGCTAACGAAGCGGACGCATCGGAACTTAACTATCAGTTGGGCGCCCGTTACTACCAGAACGGCAGGTACGAACTGGCTCGCGACCGTTTGATGCTCGCAATTGAGCTCGACCCAAAAATGGTCGTTGCCTACACAACACTGGGCATGACCTATGAGGCGTTGGACAATCCGCGGCTTGCGACGGAGGCTTACGAAAACGCGGTTCGGATAGCGCCCCGCGACTTTGACGTCAATAACGCGTATGCCGTATACCTTTGCAAGGCGCGCGATTATGAAGGCTCGAGCAAGTACTTCATGAAGGCTGCGGATCATCCTGAAAATGACAATGCGGAGCGGACCCTGACGAACGCAGGACTCTGCATGTTAAACAAGCCGGATATGGCTGAAGCAGAACGATTCTTCCGCGCGGCGCTCGAGCGACGTTCAAGCTACGGCGAGGCACTGCTGCAGATGTGCCTGCTAAAATACAAGCAGCAGGATTTCATGAGCGCACGGGCGTTCCTGCAACGATTCATGAGCTCGGCCAAGCCGACACCTGGCGTCCTCTTTCTGGCAGCGGAAATAGAGGGCAAACTGGGCAATGAACGCGGTCGTAGCGAATTCGTCGACCAGTTAATAAGCGAGTTTCCCGAGTCGCCTGAAGCACGCAAGGCATTGAGTAGCGGGTAATAGTTATCCATGAGTGACGACGTAGAAAACAAGCAGGACGAGACTGCGCCAGAGGAGGGCCATGGGCCAATGGGTGGCGAACGTCTGGCCGAGGCGCGTCGTGAGCAACAGATTTCGGTATATGAGATTGCCAAAGAGCTGCATCTGGACGAACCGAAGGTGCGCGCACTGGAGCGCAACGAGTTCGATGTTTTGGGTGCGCCGGTGTTCGCGAAAGGACACCTGAAAACCTATGCGCAGCTTGTCCATATCGACGTGGCCGACGTGCTGTCCGACTACTATCAACTCACTCGCGCGGCGGCGGTTCCGCCGGTCATCCCGATTCGGGCCAGGGTCCGTCGGGAGTTGTCTCCGGGTCCGTGGATCGCTGCACTTGTCGTTGTCATCGTCGTTGCCACTCTCTACTGGTGGTTTACACGGCCGCTTGATCCAGAAGCGCAGGTCGACGAGTCGCCGATCGTGGAAGACAGTATGATCGTGGCACCGGGGGAAACCGCGGCAGATGCGGTGACGACACCCCCTGACACCAGCGATGCCGAGGTCATAGAACCGCCAGTTCAGGAGCCGGTGGCCGAACCCGTAACCGAACCCGTCGTTGAGAGCGAGCCTGGGTCGTCGCCACCTGTCGAGGACGGGCAAATGCGTGTGCTGGTTACTTACTCCGGCGACTGCTGGACGGAAATCAGCGATGCGAGAGGCCGTCGCCTGCTGTTCGCTCTCGGTAAGGATGGCCGCACGGTGGAACTTAGTGGCGTTGAACCGTTCAACGTCTTATTCGGCAATCCCGGCAATGTTAGTCTGCGCGTCAATGGCGAGGACTACGCGTTGCCGGCGACCAATCGTCCCGATCGTCCCATGCGGCTGACAATTTCAGGATCATGAGCAAGAAACCACAGACTGTTCGCGGGATGAACGACATCCTGCCCGAGACTGCTGCGAGCTGGCAGTTCCTGGAAAAAGAAGTCGAGAACGTCATTGAGGCTTACGGCTACCGACAAGTGCGTTTACCGCTACTGGAGCACACCGAGGTGTTCCGCCGTTCGATCGGCGAGGTTACCGACATCGTTGAAAAAGAGATGTATACCTTCGACGATGATGGAGACAGTCTCACGCTCCGCCCAGAGGCGACAGCCAGTATGGTGCGCGCCGGTATTACCCACGGTCTGTTTCATAACCAGAAACAGAAACTCTGGACGGTTGGGCCCATGTTTCGTCGCGAGCGACCGCAAGCCGGGCGGTATCGCCAATTTCATCAATTTGATGTTGAGGCAATGGGCTATGAGGGCCCCGATGTCGATGCGGAACTGATCATTATGAGTGCGCGTTTATGGGAGCGCCTCGGCATCGACAAGATCCGACTGGAAATCAACTCGCTGGGTGTGCCCGAGTCGCGTGTCGGCTATCGTGAGGCCCTGGTCGAGTATTTTAATGGCGTGAAAAGTCAGCTCGATGAGGATAGTATTCGCCGCCTCGACAAGAACCCGCTCAGGATTCTGGATAGCAAGAACCCCGAGATGCAGGACATCGTGGCGGATGCGCCCATCATGATGGACTACCTCGACGAGGCTTCCGCGGAGCACTTCGCCGGACTCAGGGCGCTGCTGGATGCGGCGGGTGTTGAGTATGCGGTCAATCCGCGGCTGGTTCGAGGGCTTGACTACTATTCACGCACCGTATTTGAGTGGGTGACCGATGCGCTCGGCTCGCAAAACGCGGTTTGTGCAGGCGGTCGCTATGACGGCCTGATTGAGAAACTCGGGGGTCGGTCGACGCCGGCAATCGGGTGGGCGATGGGTGTCGAACGCTTCGTCTCGCTGTATGAGGCCTGCGGTGGACAGGTGCCGACCGTAATGCCGGATGTCTACCTCGTTGCGTTAGGTGAGGGTACGCAAGAGCGTGCATTCGCGCTGGCAGAGGAACTTCGCGACGGCATCGAGGGGATTCGGGTTGAAATGAATCTCGGCGGCGGCAGCTTCAAGTCTCAGATGAAACGCGCGGACAAGAGCGCAGCGAATTACGCGCTGATACTCGGAGAGCAAGAGCTCAGCGAAGGGTGCATCGGCCTGAAGCCGTTGCGCAGTAATGATGAACAGGAAAGCATTGTGCTGGATGAACTGGCGTCGGTGCTTAAGGGCAGATTGAGCGGCTAACGGCCGCCACAGGTATAAAGGCAGTATCGTGGACGATTTAATTTCGGAAAAAGAACAGATTGAACAACTTCGCTCCTGGTGGTCGGAATACGGCGGCTACGTCATCGGCGGGTTGGCTCTGGGTATCGCGTTGCTCGCGGGCCTGAACTATTACACGAATAGCAAGCTGGAAGCGCAACTCGAGGCTTCGGTGCTTTACGAGTCGCTGACCCAGCACGTCGTGTCCGGCAGTCTCGAAGCGGCTGAAACCGTGGCGGATGATCTCGGCACGAACTATGCCGCGACCAGCTACGCCCCGCAGGCCCAGTTTGCCATGGCTCGTTTGTACATGGATAAGAATCGCGACCAGGACGCGGCCGACGCGCTGAGCGGCATCATCGCCAGCGAAGCCGACGAAGAGCTCAAATTCGTTGCGCGAGCGCGCCTTGCGAGGGTTTTGCTATATCAAAACAAGGCGCAGGAAGTTGTCGACATGCTGGAAGGACAGCAGTCTGAAGCGTTTGGCCCCGTTTACCAGGAGTTGCTTGGCGATGCTTACCACGCGCTCGGTCGCGTTGAAGACGCCCAGGCGGCGTACCAGGGCGTGATGCTGAACCCGCGTTCACGCGACTTAGTTGACCAGCAGCTCATTCAGTGGAAAGCGCTCGATCTGCCGGAAGCCTCGGCTACAGATGACGTTGTCGAAGAAGCGGTTGTTCAGGAACCCACGTCGGAAGACACAGTCGAAGCTACCGAGGCCGAGGAAACCGAGTGAACAACCCGATTCGCATTGCTGTCCTGATCGTTGTAACGATACTGGTTGCATCGTGCGGGATGTTTGGTGACAAGGATGAAGAGCTCAAGCCGATGGAGCTCGTCAAACTCGACCAGACACTCAAGATCAGGAAGATCTGGAGTGCGAGTGTCGGTAGTAATGCAGAATTTCTGCGTCTTGGATTGCGACCCGCCGGTGACGGCAGCCGTATATACGCGGCCGGTCACGATGGCAGTGTCACTGCGTTCAATCCCGAAACCGGGAAACAGATCTGGCGCAACAAGCTGGAAACTAAACTGACGGCGGGTCCGGGTGTTGCCGAAGGGCGCGTGGTTGTTACGAGTCAGGACGGTTATGCCATTGCGCTCGACGCTGCGACCGGTACGGAACAATGGCGGGTCGAGATTGAGGGTGAATCACTGGCGCGACCGTTGATCAAAGACGACACGGTCATCGTGCAAACGATCGACAATCGCCTCGAAGCCTTATACTTATTTGACGGCCGGAAACGTTGGACACTTGTACAAAGTGCGCCGGCGCTCACGATGCGTGGTTCCGCCAGCCCCATAGTCGTGGGCCAGACCGTTATTGCCGGATTCGATTCGGGACGCATCATTGCTGCTGACCTCGATACTGGCACGATCATTTGGGAGTCGCTGCTGTCTCCGCCGAAGGGACGTTCCGACCTTGACCGCCTCTCGGATATCGATGGATCGTTTGCTGCTGTCGGGCAGGATCTTTATTCCTCCGGATACCAGGGACGTCTTGCTGCACTGGCGAGTGAATCCGGACAGGTTCTCTGGAATCGTGAAATTTCATCGTATTCCGGCGTTAGCGCAGACTGGAACAGTGTTTTCACGGTTCGCGATGATGGTGAGATCGTCGCACTGAAGCGTATTAACGGCAACGAGATATGGCGCAACGCGTCTCTGCTGCGGCGCGAACCCACGCTGCCGGTGCCATTCAACACGACGGTCATTGTTGGCGATCTTGAGGGATACCTGCACTTCTTCAGTAATATCGATGGCGAGCCCGTGGCGCGCCTGCGCTTGGGTAGCAAAGCAATTACTGCTGTCCCGCTGGTTATGGCCAACCGCCTCTACGTACAGAGCGATGGAGGCAACCTTGCTGCGTATGTGGTTGTCGACGACCGACCAAAACGTACGCAGCCCGACGTCGCCGAAGACGGTTCCTGAGCGGCATCGGTAGAGGTGCTGCACCATGCTCCCTGTCATCGCGCTGATCGGCCGGCCTAATGTAGGCAAGTCGACGTTGTTCAACCGGCTCACGCGCTCCCGCGATGCGCTGGTAGCCGACTATCCCGGCCTGACCCGTGATCGCAAGTTTGGTTTTGGCAGGCTGGGTCCCATTCCCTATATCGTTATCGACACCGGCGGCGTTGCCGGCGGCGAGGAAGGTATCGAGGAGGCCATGGTCGAGCAGACGATCAAGGCGCTGCAGGAAGCAGATGCCGCGATCATCATGGTCGATGGCCGCAGTGGCCTGACGGCAGCTGACGAACACGTTGCCGATCTCGCGCGCCGCCACGCGAAAAAAACCTGGTTAGCGGTTAACAAGGCCGAGGGCCTCGAATCCACCACGGCGAATGCTGATTTTTACGGGCTGGGCCTTGGCGACCCGATCGCCGTGTCTGCCGCGCACGGCGACCGCATCAGTGCGCTCATGGATGAAGTGCTGGCGCCCTATGAGGAAGAGGAGTCGGCACCGGAAGCCGACGACGAAAATGAACTGCGGATTGCGGTTATCGGCCGACCTAATGTGGGCAAATCGACACTGATTAATCGTCTGCTAGGCGAAGATCGGATGGTCGTCTATGACATGCCAGGCACGACACGCGACACTATCGAGGTGCCGTTCGAGCGCAGTGATCGCAAGTACATGCTGATTGATACCGCCGGCATTCGACGCAAAGCGCGTGTCAGCGAGGCGATCGAAAAGTTCAGTATCGTGAAGGCACTGCAGGCAATCGAAAAGGCGCATGTTGTTATCGCTGTGCTTGATGCGCAGGAGGGCGTGACCGAGCAGGACGTCAGTTTGCTGGGCCTGGTGGTCGAGCGTGGCAGGGCGCTGGTTGTTGTAACTAATAAGTGGGACGGCCTGTCACCGGATCAGCGCAAGAAAGTGAGGGACGATCTTGAGCGCCGCCTGCCATTCCTGGATTTCGCCGAACGCATCACGATTTCAGCGCTGCACGGCACGGCCGTTGGTGACCTGTTGCCAGCCGTGGAGCGCGCCTACCGCGCAGCAACGACCGACCTGTCAACGACCGAGCTAACAAGAGAGCTCGAAGCGGCCGTGATGGAACACGCCACTCCGATGATACGTGGACGGCGCGTCAAACTCAGGTATGCCCATCAGGGCGGGCGGAATCCGCCGGTCATCGTGATTCACGGCAACCAGACCAACAAACTTCCGGAATCGTATCACCGATACCTGATTAATCGTTTCCGCAAAGCGTTCAAGCTTAAGGGTACGCCGGTCCGCCTTGCATTCAAGAAAGGCAAGAACCCGTTCGAAGGTCGCCGCAACAAGCTGACGCCACGCCAGGAACGCAAGCGTGCGCGGTTGATGAAGCGCGTCAAGAAATAGCAGGGGCTATACTAACGTCCCGTCTCGATGGAGCGTGTTATGAGTTCGGCACGAAAAAGCGTTACCTACGACGGACAGTTCCGCATGCATCGTGCGGGCTTCCTCGAGTCGCCGACACTCGCCTACGAGACGTGGGGTGAGCTCAACGCAGCCCGCGACAATGCCATACTGATTTTTACCGGACTGTCACCGTCCGCCCATGCGACCTCCTGCGCCGTGGATCCAACGCCAGGTTGGTGGGAAGAAATGATCGGTACCGGTTTGCCCATCGACACGGATCGCTACTTCGTGATTTGCGTAAATTCACTAGGCAGCTGTTTTGGATCGACGGGCCCGGCGTCGATTGACCCGCTGACGGGAGAGCGCTACCGGCTCAATTTTCCGGTGCTGACGCTGGAGGATGTCGCCGAATCCGCCTGGTTCGTCGTGCAGCAGCTCGGTGTCGAAGTGCTGCACACGGTGGTTGGCTGTTCGATGGGTGGCATGAGCGGCCTCGCATTTTGTGTTCGGCATCCGGACAGGGTGCGCGCGTTCATCTCCGTATCGTCGAGCACGCGGGCGCTGCCGTTCTCGATCGCGGTGCGTTCCCTGCAACGCGAAATGATTCGCTCGGATCCAAAATGGCTGAAGGGTGACTACGAAGTCGGTGACCCGCCCATCACAGGCCAGCGACTGGCGCGCAAGCTGGGGATGATCACCTACCGGTCTCCAGAGGAATGGGTTCAGCGATTCGGGCGCGAGCGCTCGACATCACATGCGCGAATCGAGGACCAGTTCGTGCTCGAGTTCTCAGTCGAGTCTTATCTTGAGAACAGCGCGAATAAATTCACGGGAGCATTCGATCCCAACTGCTACCTGTACCTGTCCCACGCATCCGATCTGTTCGATCTCGCGGAGTACGGTGGCTCATTGCAAAACGGTTTCAAACGGCTGCAGCTCGAACGCGCCCTCGTGATCGGTGTGCGTACCGATATCCTGTTCCCGCCTGAACAGCAGCGCGAACTCGCAGAAGGGATTGCCGGTGTGTGCAAGGACACGCAGCTCGCGGCACTGGATTGTATTCGCGGCCACGATTCCTTCCTCGTGGACATGGATGCGTTTCGTCCGGTTATCTGGGACTTTCTGGCGTAGTTAAGACGATTGCCGGGTCCACGGCGGTGCCATTCAGATAGGTACCAAAGTGCAGATGCGGCCCCGTCACGCGGCCCGTGGCGCCGACAGAGCCCAGGGTCTCGCCAGTCCCCACCATCTGACCTTCTTCAACCGTAATCTCACTCATGTGGCAGTACATGGTCACGTAACCCTGACCGTGATCGACGATGACCGTGTTGCCGTTAAAAAAATAATCACCCGTCGCGGTCACGATACCCTCCCGCGGCGCTTTGATCGGGGTGCCGCTGGAAGCAGCGATATCCATTCCCTTGTGGGGCGAACGTGGCTGGTCGTTGAAGAAACGCCGCAAGCCGAAACTGGAACTGCGCCGTCCGTCGACAGGAGGCGCCAGGGAGATTCCGTCGACGGCTACCTCGCGAAAATTATTCAAGGCCGCGTCAATGATCTTGCGCTCGCGACCAATGCGATCAAGCTGGGCCTGATCCGGTGTCACGTAACTCTGGTTCTTTACCGTCAAGCGCTGTTCGGCATAGGCGTGGTCGGCCACCGTAACGTCCATCTCAATGCCATTTACCCGCACACTTATCTCGCCCGGCTGCGTGTCCAGAGGAATGCCGATCACGGCGTTCCAGCGATCGAGTGTCTGTACCACCAGTGCCGGCTTGCTGCCGTAGCTAACGTCGGGTTTGGGGAGCTTCGATGTACCGACATCCACGATTGCGATACCGCCGGGACGCGGCGAGTGCTCGGCCGCTGCTGAAGCGGTTGCTGCAACCATCAGGCACAGCAGGAACAGGGTGCATCTCATCATTCCACTATTACCTTTGTCACATTGGCGACCAGTTCTCCTTTTGACAGCCGCGCGCGAATTTCATCCCCGCTTTTGGCAGCGGCGGCGTCAGTTAGCACATTGCCCTGTGGGTTCCGAACGATGGCGTAGCCGCGATCGAGTGTGGCCAACGGACTGACGGAGTGGAGGGTGCGCCCCAGCAGCGCAAGCCGATGATTTAATTCCGACAGGGTTTCATGGGAACCACTGGCAAGCCGCTGACGCAGTGCAGCGAGGTGCGCTATCGATCTTTGCACCGCGAGTGCCGGAGATAGTTGCGTGAGTGCACCGCGCAGCGCCTGCGTGCCATGTTGCTGTTCGAGAATCTGGCGGCGCATTGCGGCCGCCAGCCGCGCGCGATTCTCGCGCAGGCTGTCGTGCTGTCGGCGCAAGGTAACGGCCGGGCTGGAGGCCGAAAGTCGCTTACCGAGCCAGTCAAGTTGTTGGGCGCGGTCTTCGACGGTGCGCTGTCCAATGCGGCCGACGCGCAGCGCTAGTGTGCTGATGCGATGAAGCCAGTCGCGCTGATTCGGTACAACAATTTCGGCGGCGCCTGATGGGGTCGGTGCGCGCACGTCGGCGACGAAGTCGCAAATCGTGAAATCGACCTCGTGGCCAACGGCGCTGACAATCGGAATGGGACAGTCCGCCACGGCCCTTGCCAGTGCTTCATCATTGAATGCCCACAGATCCTCAAGAGAACCGCCGCCGCGTCCGATGATGAGAACGTCGCATTCAGCCCGGCGAATAGCGGTTTGCAATGCCTCCAGCAATTCGCCGGGCGCCGCGTCACCCTGGACCGCGGCAGGATATATGACCACTGGCACCGCAGGAAAACGGCGCCCCAGGATGCTGACGACATCACGGATCGCCGCGCCGCTTGGCGAGGTGATGACGCCAATACGCTCTGGTAAGACCGGCAGTGCTTGTTTTCGGTCTTCCTCGAACAGGCCTTCGGCGAGCAATTTCTTCTTGAGCGCCTCATAGCGCTGTTTCAATACGCCTTCGCCGGCGGGCTCCATTTGCTCAACAATGAGCTGGTAGTTACCGCGAGCCTCGTAAATGCTGACCCGCCCATAGGCCAGCACCTTGTCGCCGTTCCGGAAGCCGATGGCCGGGCCGCGCTGGCGCTGCCGGAACCATGCGGCACTGACCTGCGCGGCTTCGTCCTTGAGGCTGAAATAGATGTGGCCAGATGCGGGTCGCGACATATTGGAGATTTCCCCCTCGACCCAGAGCCTGGCAATCCCCTGCTCGAGCAGGGTTCGGGCCTTCCGGTTGAGTTGGGAGACAGAGATTGGGGCTTCGATTGGCATGTCCGCATTATAGACACTTCCAGCGAAATGACCGTTAGCGAGGGAGGGCCTTTAGGCCCGAAACAATTACGCGTACAATCGCCCGCTATCCAACCACCGACCAAGTGTTCCCGCCATGCGAATCGCCAAGGAAGCCCTGACTTTTGACGACGTCCTCCTGCAGCCCGGTTACTCGGAAATATTGCCTCGTGAGGTCGATCTCAGCACCAGCCTGACCCGGGACATTCGCCTGAGCATCCCGTTGTTGTCGGCGGCCATGGATACGGTCACCGAATCCCGGCTCGCGATCGCGCTGGCTCAGGAGGGTGGGCTCGGGATTGTCCACAAGAACATGACGATCGAGCAGCAGGCGCATGAAGTACTGACGGTCAAGAAATACGAGTCGGGCATGGTGCGCAACCCGATCACGGTGTCCTCGAATATGACGATTCGCGAGGTCATAGAGCTGACGCGCGCGATGGGTATTTCTGGCGTGCCGGTCGTTGACGGCGAGCAGACTGTCGGCATCGTGACCCATCGTGATTTGCGCTTCGAGACGCGCGTTGATGCACCAGTATCAACGGTCATGACGCCGCAGGACAGGCTCGTTACGGTACGCGAAGGTGCCGACGATGAAGAAGTGCTTGGCTTGCTGCATAAGCATCGCATCGAGAAAGTGCTGGTTGTCGGTGACAACTACAAGCTGCTGGGCATGATTACGGCCAAGGACTTTCAGAAAGCCCAGGATTTCCCCCTGGCGTGTAAAGACAGCAGCGGTGCACTTCGAGTCGGTGCAGCGGTCGGCACCGGAGCTGATACAGACGATCGTGTCGAGGCCCTGATCGCAGCGGGTGTTGATATTGTGGTCGTCGATACGGCGCATGGACATTCGAAAGGTGTGCTGGATCGGGTACGACGCGTTAAAACGAAGTACCCGGACGTGCAGGTTATCGGTGGCAATATCGGCACAGGTGCTGCAGCCGAAGCATTGGTCGACGCCGGAGCAGATGGCGTCAAGGTCGGTATTGGCCCAGGATCAATTTGTACGACACGCGTGGTTGCCGGAGTGGGCGTGCCGCAGATCTCGGCCGTTGCGGAAGTCGCGGAAACACTCGCTAAAAAAGGTGTGCCGTTGATTGCTGACGGCGGTATTCGTTATTCCGGTGATATTGCGAAGGCGATCGTCGCGGGCGCGCACTGCGTCATGATCGGTAGCCTGTTTGCCGGCACGGAAGAATCGCCGGGTGAGGTCGAGCTTTTCCAGGGTCGATCGTACAAAGCTTACCGCGGCATGGGGTCGGTTGGCGCCATGGGTCAGTCGCAAGGTTCGTCAGATCGTTATTTCCAGGACGCTACCGAAGAACTCGAGAAGCTCGTTCCCGAGGGCGTCGAAGGTCGCGTGGCGTACAAAGGTGGCATGGTTGCCATCGTCCACCAGTTGATTGGCGGAATTCGAGCCGCAATGGGTTACACCGGCAGTGCGAGCATCGACGAGATGCGGGTCAAACCACAGTTTGTCCGAATGACCGGTGCTGGCATGGTGGAAAGCCATGTACATGATGTGGCGATCACGAAAGAAGCGCCTAATTACCGTTCAAAAAGCTGATGTCAGTCGATATTCATGCCCATAAGCTGCTGATCCTTGATTTCGGCAGCCAGTACACCCAGCTAATCGCCCGCCGCGTGCGTGAGGTCGGGGTTTACTCCGAGATTCACCCCTGGGATATGTCGGACGACGACATCCGGGAGTTCGGTCCGAGCGGCGTCATCCTCTCGGGCGGCCCCGAGTCGGTGAACCTCGATGATCCGCCGCGCGCACCGCAGCTCGTGTTCGAGCTTGGCGTGCCGGTTCTTGGAATCTGCTACGGCATGCAGACCATGGCGGCGCAGCTGGGCGGCAAGGTCGAGGCGTCATCGCATAGGGAATTTGGCTACGCCGAGATCGAGCCGACCGAGTGTCGCCTGCTGCACAGCCTGAGCGATGAGGCGAGTCACGCCATGCTGAAGGTGTGGATGAGTCACGGCGACCGCGTTGAACAGATTCCGCCGGGTTTTGTCGCGACGGCTGCCAGCGCCAACTCTCCGCTTGCGGCAATGGAAGATGCCGAACGCAATTTCTACGGCGTGCAGTTTCATCCTGAAGTCACGCACACGCCGCAGGGCATGGAAATCCTGCATCGCTTCGTGCGCGAGATTTGTGGCTGTTCGGGCGACTGGACTCCTGACAATATCGTGGCTGATGCGATTACTCAGGTGCGCGAACAGGTAGGCGAGGGTAAGGTGCTGCTTGGCTTGTCAGGCGGCGTGGATTCGTCAGTCGTGGCAGCGTTACTGCACGAAGCGATTGGGGACCAGCTGGTTTGCGTGTTCGTCGATCACGGACTCCTGCGCCACAACGAAGGCGACCAGGTTATGGAGACCTTTGCCGAGCACATGCACATTAACGTGATTCGTGTAAATGCAGCGGATCGCTTTTTCGGCGCGCTTGAGGGTGTCAGCGATCCGGAACAAAAGCGCAAGATTATCGGCGGCCAGTTCATCGATGTATTTGATGAGGAGGCGCATAAGCTCGAAGGCATTGAGTGGCTGGCGCAGGGTACGATCTACCCGGACGTCATCGAGTCGGCGGGCGCAAAAACGGGCAAGGCACACGTCATTAAGTCACACCACAACGTTGGTGGCTTGCCCGAAACAATGCGCATGAAACTGGTCGAGCCGCTCCGTGAGTTGTTCAAGGATGAGGTCCGCAAGATAGGTCTTGAACTCGGCCTGCCGCGCGAGATGGTATACCGCCACCCATTCCCGGGTCCTGGTCTCGGTGTCCGCATACTCGGTGAGGTGAAACGCGAGTATGCGGCGCTGCTGCAGCTGGCCGATGATATTTTCATCGAAGAACTGCACAAGCAGAAGCTCTACGATGAAACAAGCCAGGCGTTCGCCGTGTTCCTGCCGGTTAAATCGGTTGGCGTCATGGGCGATGGTCGTCGCTATGACTACGTGATTGCGCTACGCGCCGTTGAGACGATCGATTTCATGACGGCACGCTGGGCGCGACTCCCGTATGAATTCCTGGAGCATGTCTCTCTGCGCATCATCAACGAGGTTGATGGGATCTCGCGCGTCACTTACGACATCTCGGGTAAGCCGCCGGCCACGATTGAGTGGGAATAATGGGGTCCGACTGGTCGCCACGTGATACGGAGTACATGCGCGCAGCGCTGGCCGAGGCGACCGTTGCCGCGGTTGAAGGAGAGGTGCCTGTCGGCGCCGTGGTTGTCATGGATGATGACATTGTGGCGACCGGGTATAACCGCTCAGTCCACGATTCAGATCCAAGCGGGCATGCGGAAATCATAGCGCTCCGCGCTGCCGCCGACGAGCTCGGCAATCACCGGCTGACCAACGCGACGCTCTACGTCACGTTGGAACCTTGTGTAATGTGTGTCGGCGCGCTATCCCAGGCCAGGGTAAGACGTGTCGTTTTCGCCGCTTACGACAAGAAAGCAGGTGCGCTTGGCAGCGTCGAGGACCTTTCCGATTCGCGCGCATTGAATCACCGTTTTGAAGTTAATGGCGGTTTGCTCGCCGACGAGGCGGGCGAGCTGCTTAAGGTGTTCTTCGAGGCCCGCCGTCAAGGAACATAAGAGAATAGCGGCGTCGTAACTGCACGCGGCATTAACAGAGTCAGGTTGCTTCGCCGCCTTCCGGCGGTTTCGGAGGTTCCTCGCTCGCCGTCCCATCCTGATCGGTCAGCCACTGCAGAATGTTGTAGTACGCGCGGATATTGTTGACGTACAACACCGGTTCCCAGCCGCGGGCGTAGCCGTAGGGTACCTGCGTATACCATTTGCGTTGCGCAAGCAGCGGCAGTGCGGTCCTGATATCAATCCAGGTGTCCGGATCGCCGCCTTGCGATTCGGCGATCATGCGCGCGTCCTTGATGTGATTGAAGCCGACGTTGTAGGCGGCGAGCGCCATCCAGGTGCGATCAGGCTCGGCGACGGTGTCGGCGACTCTTTCGGTTTGCCGAGCGAAGTATTGAGCGCCACCCAGGATACTGGCCCACGGATCCTCGCGATTGTCGATGCCGAGGTAGTCGGCAGTGGCTTCTGTGAGCATCATGATGCCACGCACGCCAGTAGGCGATACGGCCTGAGCGCGCCAGTGTGACTCCTGGTAGCCGATGGCGGCGAGCAATCGCCAGTCCACGTCCCATTCGGCGCCGGCTTCTTCAAACATTGCGCGGTAGCGGGGCAGGCGGCTTTCGTAATGGCGGATAAAATTGCGCGTGCCGACGTAGTCGTATTTCTTGGTATGGCCGTAGTAGCGGTCGTGAACGCGAGTGAGCATTCCCGAATCACCGGCAGAGAGCACGAACTCATCGGCCCGGGCCAGCAGCGAGTCCGCAGTGCGGCGAGGAAACGCCCAGGCGATCTGGTCTTCGATGTTGAGGTCGAGCGCAATGCGCAGGTCCGGATAGAAGTGCCGCTGGATATTGAAGTCAGGGCTATCGGCGACGGTTAGTTCGACCTCACCCATTGCGACTTTGGCCAGAAGGTCCGCGAACTCGACATCGGCATTCTCGGTCCAGGTGAGGTCCGGATAGTCCTGCTGGATCTTTTGAAGGATCTCGACGTGGCTGCTCGATGCAACGATCTCGATAGATCGGTCAAGGATGTCGTCAATGGAGCGCGGCCGCCCGGTGCCGAGCTTGTAGATCAGGTGGACGTCAACCGACTCATAGGGATGACCGAAGTTGAGAAACTCGCGTCTCGTATCGGTGATCGACAGACCGGCGGCAGCCATGTGGGCCTGGCCAGACAGCAGGAGCGGCAGAATCTCGGAGACGCTTTCGACCGTTTTGATTACCAGCGTAACGCCGAGTTCCTCGGCAAATGCCCGTACCAGATCGTATTCAGGGCCCGTGGGACCATCGGGGCTGATCGTGTAGGACGTCGGGCTGTTCCGCGTGACGACGCGGAGTTCACCCGTTTCCAGGACCTGGTCGAGGATCGGCGCGGCCGGGGAGCACGTCCCGATGAGGCCTGCCAAACTGATGATGAGTAATAGTCGCAAGCGCGGCTTCCCATATCGCTGGAAGGGTGATTATCGCACCAGGAGCGGCGGAATGGACCCTTGACATTGGACAGTTTGCTCACCAATATTCCCGCCCCGACCCGATGGAGAGGTGCCAGGGTGGTCGAAAGGGCCTGATCGACAAATCGGCGTAGCCGTTCTGGACGCACGCAGTGCGCCCGCAGGGCGAGGAGCGAAGCGACGAGTCAAATCAGGCGTACTGGCGTCCGCAGGACGCCTGTTAGAAAATTAGTCAGACCAATGGAGAGGTGCCAGAGTGGTCGAATGGGCCTGATTCGAAATCAGGTGTACGGTTCTCCCGTACCGTGGGTTCGAATCCCACCCTCTCCGCCAGTCATGACAAAAAGGGGACAGTCACCTACATGACAAAAAGGGGACAGTCACCTAAATAGGTGACTGTCCCCTTTTTGTCATGGCTCGCCGAGTGTGGTTGAGGATCAGAACCCTGTTCGACAAACGCAGCCACGTAGCGGCATGTTTGCAGGGAGGTCGCGAAGCGAGCGAGCTGAATCCCACCCTCTCCGCCAACAAGTCAGGCCTTCAAGTAGTCTCTGGTCAGAGACTGTTGCTTCGCTACGCAGCGCGCGCGTGCAGTGGGAGATCGAAACAGAAGCGAGTGCCGCGCATTTCTTCGCTAACCACTCGAATTTCACTTTCATGCAAATCTAATATGCGCTTGGCAATCGCGAGACCGAGCCCCATTGAACCGTTATCGTTCGCGTCGTTAGCGTCGGCTTTGTAGAAGCGATCAAATATATGTGGCAACGCCTCTTTTGAAATACCTGGGCCGGTATCCGAGACTGAAACGTCGACAGCAGCTGATGACGGCTGAACCGAAATCGAAACCTTGCCGCCTTCGGGTGTGTACTTAAGCGCATTGCCGACCAGGTTTTCCAGAACCCGCTGAATCAGGCTGATATCGGCATAGACCAGGACGGCTTCGTCGGGGCGAGCGACCTGTAGAGAAACATCGCCTTTTTCCGCTTGCAGCTCAAATTCCTGGGCAACGTCATGCACTAATTCGGTGAGCGAGAATTCCTCGAAGGCCGGAATTACGCGGCTGGAGTCAAGCATCGCAAGCTCAAAAAGATCCTGTATGAGATCACCCAGGTGTGCTGCGTGCTTGCGGGCAATTTCTAAATACTGCGATCGCGTTTGCGGATTGAGTTCATCGTCTTTGATGATCAGTGTCTCGATATATCCTTGCATCGTGGTTAGCGGAGTGCGCAAATCGTGGGAGATATTAGTCACGAGTTCGCGCCGCAGTCGATCGTTTTCCTGCAGGCTCGCTAACTGTTGCTGTATTGTCCTTGCCATGTAATTGCATGCGTTTCGTAGCTGATCAATTTCATCCTTCGGTTGGTCAACCGAACTGACCGGCGAATCGGCCTCGAACTGTCCCTCAGTGAATGCCGATAACTCAGTGGTTAACTGCCTTAACCTGCGCGTTAGAAACGAAAAAAGTAGTGTTCCAGCTACGAATGCGGTTAATACAAGCAACAGGATGACGGTCGTGACCATACGTTGTTTGTCGCTATTGGAAACAGTCTTCGCGATCGCCTCGTACTGCGAGCCACCGAGTACAACATATAAATATCCTGCATCACTGATGGTGTTGCTCGGATCAGAAATCGGAAATGCTGAAAACACTTTTTGGACATTCGGATTGCGAGGATTGACACCCTTAATTGGCAATGACCGTGACTCCGACAGCAAATCGCGAATTGGCTCAATCTCGACGCGGTCGACGACAACTTCGCCAGGGGGGAACGCGTGGCCGAGGATTTCGCCATCTGGTGATAGCAAATATATTTCCGCCGTGGGATTAATGACCATCGCGCGATTGGCCAATTCCAACAATGCATCGTGGTTTACAGTCCCATCATTGATTAATGACTCTGCATTCACAACGTACATGGCCAAAGATGCATTCAGGCGCTGGCTAAGCTCTTCGTAATACATTCGGACGCTATATCGATCGATTTGGTAAAACGCGCTACCGAGCAGCACGACAATCGCCAGCATCGCGGCCGACAGTTTGTAATGGAGGCGTTTCAACTGTGCAACTCAGCGCTTGCGTTCATTTTGTAACCGACGCCCCATACAGTGACGATGAATTCAGGATGTGTCGGATCAGTTTCGATCTTGGCACGTAGGCGATTGATGTGTGAATTTACGGTGTGCTCATAACCGTCGTGTCCGTATCCCCAAACACTGTCCAACAATTCGGCCCGACGAAACACGCGGCTGGGGTTATTTGCGAAATGCAATAATAAGTCGAACTCCTTCGCAGTTAATTCGACCGCATCGCCGCGGACCGTTGCACTGCGGGTCAACGAGTCTATGGTGATACTGCCTAGTCGAACTTTTCGTTCTGAATTTAAGCGCTTGTTTTCAGACAAATCTGATCGACGCAGTATGGCTTTGACCCGCGCCATAAGCTCGAGGACGCTGAATGGTTTGACGACGTAATCGTCCGCGCCCACCTCCAATCCAACAACGCGATCGAGTTCGGAGGACTTCGACGTAAGCATGAGGATCGGTACGTGATCGGATTTCTGGCGAAGGTGTCGGCAAATATCCAAGCCGTCGATACCAGGTAAGCGTAGATCGAGAATAATCAGGTCCCATGAACCAGCCGAGCCCCTGCGAAGGCCTGTATTTCCGTCACGAGCGACCGTAACTATGTGATTCAGATCCTCCAGATGGAGGCGAATCAAGTCGGCGATATCACGTTCATCCTCAATTACGAGTATCTGCTTCTGCATGTTCAAAGTCCTGTGACCTACCCCATTCTTATAACGACCGGATCAACTGCCTGAATATCACAGTGGCAAATCAGCAGACGCTACCGACCCACGCAGCCAGAAAAGGTGGCTGGCAGATCAGTAGTGCTGCTTGAACGAAACCCTTAGCGCCAATCGCCAGTAATCAAAGGACGCTTCGACCCGGACCGAGTAACGGGCAAAGGAAGAACGCGTCACCATCGTCCATGTAGTCATTGCCGTTGGCGTCAATCCACCAACGTCCACCCAAATATCCTACGTCGCCGGGGCCAAATTCGGTCGCTAGACCAGACGGCCCCTCACCGGGTTTCAGTTGCTGAAACCGGCCGTTTGAAGGCAGGTCGGCAAGCACGATGGAGTCATAAAACAAGCCCTGCGACTCGACGTACACAACTGGGCCCGTGCCTCGGCCCGTTGTCCGGTCTTTTGCGAAAGCACTGGTCGCGAGCAAGGCGGTAGCGGCAATAATTGAGGTAACAGCAATCTTTCTCGTCATTTTCACGGTTTAGCTCCTGAAATTCTTCACAAAGGAACTGCGACCTTAGCGGGACAAAATCACGTGGTTGTTGCCTAAATATCACAAAACATTCACGATCATCGTTGCCACGAGCCTCAGAGCATCCTCCGCAGAGGACTCGCTCCACCGCCAGTCATGACAAAAAGGGGACAGTCACCTATATAGGTGACTGTCCCCTTTTTATTATGGGATGCCGAGTGTGGTTGCGGATGAGGGTCCTATTCGACAAACGCAGCCGCGTAGCGGCATGTTCGCAGGGAGGTCGCATGGCAAGAAACCTGAAGAGCCGAAAGTCTCGCCTAAATCACGCCGACTGAAATCCGGAATCCCTTGGCGACGTACAGCTCGGCGTATGTCTTGAATGGCCTCCTCGGCACTGTCTTTCCTCTCTGTCTAGTTGGAATTACAACCTTATGACCGTGGGCGGAGGTAGCTAAACGATTTTTCTTCACCGGCTTCACATATACACAGGAAAACCCCCTGGATTTTTGCAAAACTGCGTAGTGCGTCTTCGACGCAAAATAGGCACTGCTGTATTCTCCGGCGTCAATTGTCGAAAAGGACAGGTCGTTTGATATTGCCTATTGCGTTGATTCCGGGACAAACATATCCCGGTGACATCACTGATCTTCTCGCAGATAATTCCAGGTGTCTGGCCGCGCGAGCCGGCTCGGCCGTGACGCAATTGACGTGAATTCACTCTTCGACATCGTACTGAGCTGGTTCCGGTTTGGCGTGCGCCAAACCTCACCACAGCGGCGGCAAGTGAAACCCGTGCGTGGGCGGCGGCACGCCGATAGAGTCGCGCCGGTTAAGAAAAAGGCGACGTCACGCTCATCGCCGACATCGGCAAGGCCCTGCGTAAATGCCACGGTATCGGAAGTCACTTTGGAGCTGTTGCAGGACCTGAGATCGGCTTCGGAGAAACGGGTAAAGGGTCCCTTGTGGTCATTGCCCCGCGTGAACACAGGCGATCCACAACCAATGCTTAAGCATCAGGCGGAAGCAATGGCGCGGCTGTCGCAGAATAATTTCGCCTCCGGCATCATCCACCTGCCCACGGGCTCCGGAAAAACCCGCGTGGGTATCGAGATCGCGGCGCAATGCCTGGAGCAGTCGCAAGACCGCGTCATTTGGGCGACTGCCGGCGTCAGCCTGTTGCGCCAGTCCGTCATACGCCTGGTGGAAATGCTGGGCCGCTTCGACCGCGAGCTGGCGATGCGCTGGGCTGGTTTCGACCATGTGCAGGAGGAGGCGCTGTTTGATGAGGCAGACGTCGTTTTTGTCACGCGTGATACCCTGACGAAGTGGCTCGCGCGGGCGGCAGACGGCCGCACCGTTCGGGATCCACTGCGAACAGCGCTGACGGCACGCAAAGGTTCGGGCGCTGCACGCAACATCACTTTGATTTACGACGAATGTCACGAGCTCGGCGCAAAGGGTTTGCAGCGTGCCTGGAAGAAGTTCGACGATAAGGTGTTGTCATTGGGCAGTGCCGACGAGCGCTTCACGGTCATCGGCCTCAGCGCAACGCCGATGCCTACGGCGACTGACGCTCATGATCTGCTGCAGGACTGTATCTTCCCAGTCCGGGAAGGCACGGCCACACAGAAAGACTGGGATGTGCTTGTTCACCATAGTGAGAGTACGCAGGCACTGACAGACCTAAAAATACTCTGCCCAATCAATCTGTCGCTTCAGAAATCCGGTTTTTTCGATATCCCCGAGCGACTCGTATCACGCATCATCGATGAGGTGATGCCCGAGGACACACTGCGTCGCGGCGATTGCTCAGAAAAACAATGGGCGCATGAATTCTCACTGATGTTCAACCGCAAGGTGATGACCCATCCGGACATTCTCGATTTTCTTGCAGACCGAATTGCGCGGCGATTGCCGGAGATGGGCAAAACAATGTTGTTCTGTGCCTCGGTAGAGGCTGCCAACTATGTCGTTGACCGGTTGCGACGTAACAAGCGTGTCGGCGAAGGGCTGGTCACACTTGTACACAGTCGCATGGAGGACCGCGAGATTGCAGAGCTGGAGGACGACTTAGATGATGAGATTGTGCGTCCGGAGGTCCAGATTCAGGAATTTCTCGATCGAGGTCATGATCCGTGCGTGATGGTCAATGTCGGCATGCTGACCACGGGATTTGACGACCCCAAAGTACGTTGTGTGGTGCTGGCACGACTCACGTTTAGCAAGAACCTGTTTTGGCAGATGATAGGCCGCGGATTACGCGGACCGTTTGCCGGCGGCACGCCGGATTGTTACATAATAGATCCGGTCCGACTCACCGAGCGTTTCGAAGTGTTTGAGGGCTACCGGCCGGATTTGGATAAGCGCGGCATCCCGCAAACGGACCTCGAGGATCGCAATAGCGCTATGCACGATCCGAAGGACCTGGCGCCGTTGAGTTGCGAGCGCGAGCCACCGCCCCAGTCTGACGTGCTCATTGATTCATCGATTCGTTGGGGCGTGCGCAGGGCGCTGCGCGCCTTTCTTGGCGGGAAGAACTTCAAGCTCGATAAAGTTAATCAGGCACTCAGCGATGTGCAGATCATTTACGGCAAGGATGGCAGCGCAAAAATTGTGCCGGCTGACGGGGAAGTATCTGTAGAGAGTCCGTACGCAATTCTCGAGACACATATTCGGAGCCTGGAGAACAGCATCGGTCATGATCTGCCCTGGCTCTATGGATTACTGCCAACACGTCTCGATGACATCGCGCGCAAGACCTTCCTGCGAAAATTGCAGGTTATCCGCAAGCACAGGATCGCATCACTCGAAGCCTGGCACGAATACGAGTTGAGACGACTGTAGCCAATACTGTGCCGAATTAGCAAAGAGCATCGTCCGTGGCAGACTTACTCCACCGCCAGTCATAACAAAAAGGGGACAGTCACCTACATAGGTGACTGTCCCCTTTTTGTTGGGGGCCGCAGGCACAAATTTATCTCAATTTCTCGGTCAGGCAGTCAGGTGTTCAAAGCGTCTCTGACCGGAGACTGTCGAATGCCTTATTCCTTCCGGCCCCAGCTCGCGTCGATGGCGCGAAGGACTTCAGCGTAGCGGGGATCAGCGCCTTGAGGATTCCACAGTGATCGGCCCAGACCCCGGAAATCCAGGGTCGGCCAGTCCGACCAGTCTTCGAGGCCGTCCAACGCGGCGTACCCGGCATCCAGCCCGTCCAGCGCCGCGCGCAGGCTCGCTTTGGCATAGAGGTCATCGCCTGACTCCACGATCTGCTGCACGGCGCGCGCCTCGGTTTCCCGGCCCAGCGCGGCGTAACTCAGGGCCAGGTGGGTTTCCGCACCCATCCCCACCCAGGGAATGGAAAGTTCGCGCAATTCCATGACCGCAGCCTCGTAGCGTCCTGCGTGGTAAAGGACCATGCCCTCGACAAATCGCGTGTTAGGCCAGCCGGGTGCCAGTTCGCGCGCCCTGCGCGCCTCGCTGAGTGCCAGCTCCTGCTGCCCCAAAGTCATACTGGCCGCCGCGAAATTGGTCGCGGCTTCGGGCGACATGGGGTTGAGTGCGATAGCGCGGGCTGCGGCAGCCTGGGCAGCGTCGACGTCGCCGAACAAGCCATTCATATAGTTGATCCAGACATAGGCCTGCGCGTAACTGGGTCGCAACTCGGTTGCGCGCACGAAGGCGTCCAGTGCGCCCGGGCCGTCGCGATCCAGGTATGCCAGGTTGCCGGCGGCGGTCCAGGCTTCTGCGAGTTCGCGGTCCAGCTGCATGGCTCGGTCCACTGCATTTTGTGCGCGGGCCATGATTTCGGCGCCTGACTCATGTCGGTAGCTGACCAGGGATGCCAGGGCATCGCCCAGGCCGGCCCAGGCCAGCGCATAGTCCGGGTCACGCTCGATGGCTTCCTCGAATAAGTCGACTGCGGCCCACATATCATCCCGCGAGCGCAGGTCGAGCCTGGATGCGCCCAGCCGGTAAAGGCGGTAAGCCTCGAGGTTTCCGGTAGGCAATACCGCCAGGCGGGATTGTTCCACGTCGGTGAGTTCCGCCCGCAGCTCTTCGATGATGTGCCGTGCGATGTCGGCCTGGATCTGGAACAGGTTAGTGGCGGTTAGGGTGCGGCGGTAATTCTCGGCCCAGACCTGGCGGTCCTTGCGTGCGTCGGACAGGCGCACGCTGACCAGCACTTCATCCCGTCCCTGCTGAATGTCCGCGTTAAGCACCCATTGGGCGCCCAACTGGCCTGCAATATCGGGCAGCGAGAGATCGCTCTCCCGGTAACGGAGAACCGAGGTTCGCGAGATTACGTCGAGCTCGTGCACGCCAGACAGGCGAGAGAGAACGCCGACGTGCATCCCCTCGGTGAACACGTCAGCCTGCTCCATGCCCAGGGTGGCAAAGGGCAGGACAGCGATGGTGCGCGCCGAGCGAGGAATGTCTTCCATTGAGTGCCAGGTGAGTAAGGCTGCTGCCACCGCGGCCATCAATACCAACGCAGCGATCACGGCGTTCGGGGCCCTCGTGGAGACTGCTGCCGCAGCCCGCACGTCACCGGCGGTTGCCGTTACCTCGACGCCTGTCGCTGTCCAGTCAAACACCCAGGCCAGCAGCAGAGCAACCACCAGTCCAACGGCGAGGATTGCCACCAGGTTGCGGATGGCGGCATCCGTATAGCCGTAGGCTGGTAACAGGATTTCCGCCACCTGCAGCGATAGCCAGGCCACCGCCACATAGGCGATGCCCACCCGGAATACCTTTCTGCGTTTCAGTTCATTAAAGAGGCTCAATATTTTTCTTCTACCGGGCCTCTCTCGAGAACCGGATTCTCCACCGTGATCGAACGAGTATATATGACCCGGTGATGAAACAGTTTCCGGCCGAGCGAGCTGAATTCCACCCTCTCTGTCAAAGCAACCAGAGAGGTGAATCAGAGTGACAGTGCGGTCTCTGCGGCTGGAGATGACTGACAAGCTGTCACTGCCGGCTGACGGATCGCGCTACAATCTGGATAACGCCTCGATCACCGTATTCTCTATCGGTATCGACATAAACTTCTAGCGCGTGCCTTTTTTTGAGGCTTCTGGCCGCGAAGGCTACAGGCGAAGCATAGGTGGTGTCGACAGTGTTTCTTACCGCACAGGACTTGACCCACCTCGGGTAGTCAGTGCGCTTAGCATGGGCGCTGACTAATGCTTTGTATATCGTATTAGTGATTCCAGATAGCGGGATTTGAGCTGTTCACTTGCCAACACCTGTTTGATCGGTGGCAACTTCAAGATCACACCTAAAACCCCAGCCATGGCACGGTGGCTCCACAAGACCTGGTTATCAAATATCAGGTGTTGTAATTTGCCGCGCTCAATGGCCATGACGACCGTCCGATGTGTTCCGTCCAATGGCGTAAGAACTCGCTTGGGACGCGATTCCAAAGTCAGACTATGGTGTTTGTTACAGCTGCGTATACACACGCCGCACCCCAGACAAAGCTCACCGTTCAGCCGGGCCATTTTCATCCTTGGCTTTTCCGGATCATGGGCTGAAACCAGGGTCATCGCTTCGACGGGACAAACATTGACGCATTTGCCGCAGCCATTGCAGGTTTCCTCGTCTATTACCGGGATAAAGTTCGTCGTGTGCACAGGGTTGAGAATGGCAAAACGACGCGCGGCGAGCATTGCCTCACAACAGCAGCCACAGCAATTACAAATAAAATTGACACTCTCGCGTACATTCTCGCCGAACTGCACCAGGTTGTTGTCATAGGCCACTTGCAACAAGTCGTGACATTCCTTTTCGTCGATCGCACGCGCAGAACCATGTCTTGTAAGCGAGGATGCGGTGGTGTTGAAAGTCATGCAAATATCCTGTGGTGCAGAACAGGCCTTGCCCATATGTTCCATTTTGTGCCGGCAGTAACAGCGTCCCACACCAATATGGCTTGCGGTTTCGATCACTTCGCTGGCCCGTTCATAATCCAGCACATGCAGCGCATTTTCATTGGATAAAGCGGGTTCCTGTACGAAGGTTCGCCCCAACTGCGTTTCACCACGGGTAAATAGCTCCCTGATAAAATCCTCCTCTACATTCAAATACTGATGAAATAGCTCGCTTAGTACTTTCTGATCAATGTCATCGCGGACACGCATCAGTGAGAACTCGAAGAAACCGGCCATCGGTGGCGGCAGGGCATAAGTTGTTTCACCGTTCTGCTCGAAATCAACCAGGATGGCCCTGTCGGCCAGCCCATCCAGTATGTTCCGCGTTGCGGTGAGATTTTTCTTCCAGATACGGCTGGCTTTTTTTGCCGTAAATGGTTTGATCGGCATCAGTGAAACCAGGCCGGCTTCTTCCTCACTGAACAGCATCGACAAAATCTTGAACAGAAGATCGGAAGGAGGTGCGCCCTGTGGAAAACGGTTCAGCCTTTCAGTCAGAGCGGAGTAACTTGTCTTTAGTGTGGTATGGGCCACGTTTCAAAACCCTCTGGCAGCAATTTACTGTACGCCTGAATCAGGGCGTGTGGGTATATGGGAAATTGCGCATATCAGGCTGCTTTTTTTGCCAAGTGGATTGAGGACTTCGGCCGCTGTTCGATCCCCAGCCCTAGGTCGGGTCTCTCCCAATTCCGGCAACGATGCTCCACTGGTCTTCCGAGCCATCGCTCCACGTCGAATCGCTGTGCGGGTTGGGGTCCACATCTTTGAAAGTCATCAGGCCTGTGCCATGCGGTGGTACCGTGATGGGCAGGGTGTAGCTGCGGCGCAGATCCGATTTCGACGCATTCCAGACCGCGACGGTCACCTCGGTGACGGTCAGGTGCTCGTTTTTGTTCTGTATAGTAACGCGGTAGGAACCAGCAAATATAAAAGCCGATGACTTCAGGTTTTGAAGTTCCCCGGAGGTCAGGCTACGACTCGTTCCCGGCGCTGTCTGCTCGGGCCGCTGGGCTGCCTCCACTGGCTGTGCTGGTGCTGGCTGCGACGCGACGCTGTCGGCCTGCGGTGTCTCGATTGGCACCGTCGCCGGAAATTGATTCCTGCAACTGGCGATTATTGCGCGCGCGGCGACATCACTGCCGACGCCCTGCATGGAGTCGGTAATGCACTCATCGTAATTGGAAGGTTGGTATTCCTCGGCGCGACCCGTTCCGGGGCAGAGAAGCAGAGCGATCACGAGGACAATCAGAGTCTGGCGCAGCAACATTATCTGATCCTGAAGAGAACGGGAAAAGGCCTGGCAACGGTAAGGACAAGCAATGCATAGCTTAGCACTTTGGCTGGGCCTACGAACTGACGCCTGAAGTTATTTAGCGCGAACACGAAATCGATCGAAAATAGTCGATTACGCACCAGACAGGCCGGAAGCTGAATCGGACAATAGGGGGCAGTGCGGAACAGCGGTACGGAAAGGCGAGCGGGTGCGGACCTTATCGCCATGCCGCAATAGTTATGTCGAATCGCCCGGTCCAATGCGGGCCAGCAGCAAATCGCTCGTGTCGGATTAGATTACAAAATTAGGCCGTATTACACACCACGGTACGTCGTCAGAGGCGTTCTGGCTGCCCACACAGAGTTTTCGTTGACAATAATCTGATTGAATTCACCATAAGAATCATCGCTAGTCGGTTAATTTTACAGAAAAAAATATGAGTGCACTAACTTGCCGAAGACCCCCGGCATGAGCCACGCTCAAACCTTTGCAGAAAAGGTATTTCAACATCACCGTCTTAAGCTTGGCACAGAATTTGCTTTTAAATACGTGAAGCAATCAAGAGCAGCCGCGCAGGGTGCGCGCAGACTACAGGGACGGAGGGAAGGACGCGATTATGAAGCGGTGCGCCCTAATTATTACGGACGATTTGAACCGAAGGGAATGGCTCGGACACCATGTGACCATGCAGTGGCCGAAGATGATGCTCGAGTACTCGCGAGTGGTCAATGCTCCGATGTACCTGGACCGTATGCAGATAACGCGTTATCAGCTGATTATCGTCCAGTTAGATTTTAAAACGGCAGCCGAGCACACAATCGGTATTTTTCTGATGCGCATCCTCAAACTTGATGTTCATCCCGAGATCGTCATCGTCAGCGATGACCCACAGACGATGCGATCGGCGCGGTCAACGGCACTTGGCGCTGCGACCTTCTTGGCGGCCAGCGAGGTTTCGTCTTCGTCGATACTCGAAAGGTTCGCCGGGATCGCGCAGCGACAGGTAGAGCGGTCAGAGAAGGCGCGGGACGGAGCCCCGGATATTTCCGGCTATACTATTTGTGAACCGCTCGTGGGCACATACAACGCGACCATTTACCGCGCGCGCGACGATCGCGCAGATCGGGACGTAGCTCTAAAAATCTGCGAACTCGTAACAAACAATAAGGGCTTCGAACATCAGCTTATGCTTCGTCAGGAATATGAAACGCTGCGCAAGCTCGGTGGTGAATACGTCGCCCAAGCCTATGAATATGGCGAAAAAGACAATTATGCTTACATGGCGCTCGAATACTTTCCGCGGGGTACAATTAAGGATGTGTTTGCCGTCTCGGGTCGGAGAGCAAGCCGTGTTTCCCATCTCCGACGCGTGGCCGAATCGTTGCGGGCTATCCATGAAGCCGGCTTCCTGCATCTCGACCTTAAGCCGAACAATGTGATGATTCGTGCCGATGGCGCCCCGGTTCTGATCGATTTTGGCATTAGCAAACGAATCATCGCCGCCCAGTATCAAGAAGGTGTGAGCTACTCGATGGGGTCGCCATACTTTATGAGCCCGGAACAGATGCGCGGCGAATCGCTCGATGTGCGCAGTGACATATATAGCTTTGGCGCACTTTGGTTCCGGATCTTTACCGGTAACGTGCCGTACCCGGGTAGATCGTTTGAAGAAATCCGCCTGGCGAGTGACGACTTGACTGCACCTAGCATGGGTGAGGCACTTGAGCACTACCAGCCCATCGTCGATAAGACACTGGCCGGTAACCGCGACCTGCGTTTCAGCACGGCCCAGGAACTAATCGATAGTATCGACCATCAATTCGGTAGTGCGACGGGTGTCCATCGCCTGCCGTATTTTGAGGAGCGGCGTAACAATGGACGCCACGATGATGCAACCGGAATGCATCACCAGGAACGAAGGAGGAGCGGCCAAGAACGGATTCAAGACCACGCAATGCCATAATTGCGCAACGAAAACGGTGGAAAGTTAAGGAGAGCGTCGTGCCATTCTTTGGTGCTCTCGTCGGCATCGCGTTGCTAGCCGGCGTGGCCGGTCTCGGTTACTTCTTCGCCTCAGGTACTAATTACCTGAATCCTAAGGTCATTTTCGTCATCATTATCGTCGGGTTCATTCTCAGTGACCGCTCCTTGTGGCCCAACCGACGGCGTTGATATCTGTTCCGCGCTGAGAACTTGTATTTTCACAGATTCGATCTGACCTTCATCACTCACTTTGACCCGAGAAACACGAGATAGTCGCAGGGCTGTCAGCTGCTCGTCCTGGATGCCAAAGTAAGCGGCAATTTCCGGATCCGATACAGGTTCGACTGCCCTGCGCCGATCGCGGCGAGCGAAACGGCGGCGATTCAGCATAGACCAGCCTGCGACCACGACAAAAATTGAGGCTACGACGATCGAATAGAACCAGATTACCTCTTTCAATCTCTCGAGACCGCCAGCGCGAACCATGACATTGTAGGCGAACTCAAAACCCAGCAACCACGCCACCAGGCTGATTAACGGCGCCCATAGGTAAGAGTACAGGACCCACATAAGGCCCGTTATCAGGGCATCCGTGATGCGGTGCCGGCGGGACAGGAGTTCCGGCGAGTCGATCAGAACTTGTTTTTCCTTCGCGGCCAAGTCAGTCCTCCGCCTCAGGGCGAAAACCGCGGTCCGGACTGACCCAGACCGCACGCTTGCCACGACGTTTGCGTAATGCTTTAGGAAGTGCCACGCAACTGGCCGCCGCCTGAATCGACCAGTAGACCATTGGATACCAGATCATCCAGTAGTAGTAGCGGGCGAGCGTCTTTGATTCGTATCGGCTGTCGATGATCAGGCTGATCAGAAATTGCAGCAGGCAGGTGCTGCCCAATAGTACACCGGCCCATCCTGGCAGGACTGCGCTTACGGCGAGCGGCGGCGGCAATGTGAAAAATTGTCCAATCAGCCAAACGGAGTACACGAAGACTATGGTGTAAGCCCAAAATGTGCTGACAACGAGTTCAACGCAGACGATCCACATTCGCCGGTTGCGCCAGGTCAGAAGTTGACGAAAGTGCCGAATAAGCACCTCGACGCCTCCCTGGGCCCACCGCAGCCGCTGGGACCAGAGGCCCTTGAAGGTTTCCGGCATGAGAATGAAGCACAACGCATTCGGCTCATAGCGGACATCCCACTGGTGCAACTGGAGAGACCAACTGATGTCAATGTCCTCGGTGACCATGTCGAGATTCCAGTAGCCGACCTTCTGCAGCGCCGAGCGGCGGAAGGCGGCGACCACGCCGGACACGGTAAAAACACGGCCGTAAATACGTTGAGCACGCTTGATCAGACCGATAATCGACGAAAACTCACCGGCCTGAATTTTTCCGAGTAATGTCGAGCGATTGCGTACGCGCGGGTTGCCCGTGACAGCTCCCACCCGCGGCCCGTTGACGAAGTGCCACACGAGCCAATGTGCAGCGTGAGTGTCCAAAATGGCGTCTCCGTCAATGCAGACGAGTATTTCGTTTTTTGCAGCTATCGCCGCGGCGCGCAGGCCCATTGCCTTACCCTGATTGGTTTCGAAGTGAATCACACGAAGCCGGTCTTCCAGCATGGCCATTTCGTCGAGTAATTGCCCCGTTTCGTCGTTGCTCGCATCGTTGACAGCTACGACCTCGAAGTTCGGATACGCTTGGTCGAGAAGTGCGCCAATCGTTTCACGGACGTTTGGGCCTTCGTCATGACAGGGCACAATGAAGGTGACGCCCGGTGTTTCTGAGAGCGGCGGCGGGTCGTTAACTGCTCTTTTTTCAACCTTTTCGCGGTAAAAGAAGTAATAGACGGCGCCCGTCATCCACAGATAAGCCATGAAGAACGGATAATAAAAAGCAAAGTCGAATAGAAGGTGGACGATGTTCGAAAGCGTCATGGCTGCACCTCGCCGTAACTGTCTGCGAGGGACATGCCATAACGAAGGTCTTCGAAGTTCGGATGGCCACCAATGAAATCGTCGGGGTAGTAGCCGAGATGGCGGACGCCCAGCGATTGCAGCCACCGCATAGTTTGCCGAAGATGTTGGCTGTCGATCGGGGTCGATTGCCGCCAGTTGACAGTCTGCAACTCGAAGATCGTGCGCTCGAAACCGTCTTTCCGGTCACGCACTGCCGCAACGAGTTGTTTGTAGAAGCGGTGCTCGTCCTCGGCAGCCTCCAGCCCGGGCATGGCCATTAGCGCAGTATAATCGTAGGTCTCGAGGTATTGGTCAAAGTCCTGCGCCAGGTAGTGCAGGCTCTGTTCGTCTAGCAGGGCACTGGCAAACAGATTTCGCGCAGTTTTCAGGCCAGGATGATAGCGTCGGACTTTATTGGCTAACGTGCGGCTGAGTTCGAGCAGCGTTCGCGATTTCAGCTGCGCCCATTGTTCTTTCAATGCCGGATCGCCTAACAGCTTGTCCGGCGTAATGTCGGGGCCGAAAGTATCGCGGTAGATTGCGATGGCCGCATTACTAAAGTCCTCAAACTCATTAAGGCGGCCATCGTCGTGAAACAGTAGTCCCTCGAAGCGCGCGTGTTTGGCGAGGTCCTCGTAGACGTCCATGATGCGCGCAGTTGCTTCCGCATTAAACGGCGACAGCCGCGGTTCCGAGTGCAGGTCTGGTGCAACAGCTCCATCCCGGTACTCCACGGTGCGCCAGTCAGGTTCAAACGAGCCGCCAACAAAGCTCAGCATTGGCAACCACGCGTATACGCGTACGTTGGCGCGTGTTTTCAACTGCCAGGCAACGCGCCCAAACAGGTCGGCCCGAACCGGCAGGTGTCGATTTGGGAAGTACAAGGCATCGGCACCGCCGTCACCGTCGGGGTCCGCGAAAGCCTGTAGGAATACGTGGCTTATCTCCAGTGCCTTGATGCGGTCGAGCAACCGATCGAGATTGGCTTCCTGCTGCTGCGGATTTGCATCATAGACGTAGTCGAGATCAACTTGAGCGACTCGAACTATTTCCGGCGGCTGATCGAGCATCAATTCGGCGCTAAAAATGTCGAGCGAAGGATTGGATACCGCCAGGTATCGGTTGACATGCATCGTGCCGTCGCGCACGGACGCCTCCGGTTCGAGCGTAAGGCTGATGGTCATGCCCAAAGCTCGCGCAATCGTGGCAAGCTCCTCGTTGAACGCACCGTACGGCCAGGTAACAACGCGTGGCGCACGGCCCGTTCGCGTCTTGATGATATTGGCGCTCAGCGCAAGATCCGCCTCGATGCGTTCGCGGTACTGTGGGTCTGACTCATAACTTTTGCCGTCATAGAAGCGAGTGACTGCCGCCGGCAATAGATTGTCCTGTGGATTACCGACAATACCGTGGTGCAGGTCGTGGCTGTGTGATGCTATTTCGACGAGACCAGACGCCTGCATCTCGACTATCTGCTTCCAAGTCAGAAAGTCGTCGCCGGAACGGTCCCTGCCGTCATAAGGAACAATCGTGTCGGATTCGATCCAGCTCGTGACAACGCTGACGACGGCGGGATACTGGAAGAGCCTGAGCAAAGGATAGACCTTGGTATAGAAGCTTTCGAGGCCGTCATCAAAAGTCAGCAAAACAGCACGGTCAGGGAGCGGTGGTCCATTGTCAGCAGCGGCGATAATCTCATCGATACCGACAGGCTGAAAACCGTTCTCCCGTAACCACGAAAACTGCGTGATCAAGTTGCGCGTGGATACGGCATACTGATCGGAGTCAAAGTTACCGGCTACGTCATCGCGAATATCGTGATACGAAATGACGCGAAGCGAGGGCTCTTCTGCCAGGGCCGACATTGTCAAGAACAACAGTAGAAGAACTGGCCCGCGCATCAGAAACGTCCCCGAAGTCCGCCGAAAACGTAGGTGGCGTATTCGCGCGTCCCGTCATACACGTTACTGTTCCGGTTGAGCCCTATGAATCCCCCCCAGCGCGAGTCGAAATCATAGTGGAACAGGTAATCTAGTGACCAGGTGGAGTCTGTGCCGAAGCCGGACTGGTCCACCTGTCCGAGTCGTCCGGTTAGCTTGTGCGACAGCCCGAAGTCATAGCGGCGGTAAATGAGCCAGTCGTTACTAACTCCAACGCTCCAGCTGAAATTGCTCCTGGGGCTAAAGTAAGGCACATCGTCTTCGTCGCTGCTGCTCGTGTAGATATCGCCCAGTAGCGATAACTTATATTTGGCTCGATTGACGACGCGCTTCCTGCCGTTTACGTACACTGAACGCGATGTATTGCCGTCACTAAAATCCTGAAGTACCAGGCCGGCTTCGACAGCTGCTGATTCGTGTCGCGAATAAGCGGCATTCAATCCCAGGAGATTGCTGCTCACGCCTGCTTTTTCGCCGCGAAGCGGCATCGAATCGCTGTCCGTCTCCAGCCGTCCGCCGACCTTGAAGTAGTCGTTGATGCGATAGTCGATCGAACCACGCAGACCAAGATCGCCACCGCCGAGACCATCTGAAAGCTGCACGGCCGTCAGCCAACGTTTGTGCCGATATTCAACACCCGCGCCGATGCGGTTGCGGCGTTCCTGACCTTCCGGAAATTCGGCAAATGCGTTGTGTGACGTGACAAAAGCCCGGTAGCGGTAAGCGAGTGGCTGTGAGTACCAGGTGGCATCGATCTGATATTGATCCTGACCGAATGTTGGACCGCTGCTTCGACCGATTTTAGTTTCGACCGTCAGTTCTTGCCGATTGTGATCGATCCAGCGTTTCTCAAGGCTAGTAACCGCGGGCTCGAATGGATAGCGTTTTTTGAGGTACTGGAGTTCCAAATCGACGCTGGCGTGGTCGTGATTGTCGAGCTGAGTATGGGCGTGGCCGACGCGTGCCGAGATAAGCCCCGGCTCGACCGCGAGTACTTGCGCATACTCGAATAGCGCACGGTCGATCCAGCCACGCCAGCGATAAACGTTGGCAAGTTCCTGCCGAATGTCGGTATTGTGGGGTAACGCTGTCGAGAGGTGCTCGAAATGTTGTTGCGAGTCTGCCAACTGATCGGCATACGCAGACGCAAGGCCGACCATCACGGCAGCACGCAGGTATTCTTCAGAACCCCGGACTATGTCCGTGTCTGGTATTTGCTGGACAGGAGGCAGGTTTTGCACCAGCGTCTCAGCAAGGCGTAACGCGAGATCGTGCTCTTGGAGGTCGGTATAGACGTAAAACAGCCGAAACTTAATGTCAACGTTATGCGGATCTCGTTCCAGCGCTTTTTCCAGGTAATAGCGGGCCAGCTCCGGTTTATGCTCATACAGATATGCACGACTTACTGCCTTAAGTACATAAGTGGGAGGATCGTCGGCTTGTGCCAGGTTTGTCTCGAATTCCGCGATGGCCTCATCCGCACGTAGCCGATCTGTGAGTGCAACTACCCGGTCGTACTGCAGGCGCTGCCGAACTGTCGGCGAGAGTTCGCTCTTCGCCAGTAACTGATCGAGATCCGACAGGGCACTGTCGGTGCCGGTGAATCTTTGGGTTGCCGGATAAGAGGACTGTGCGCCAAATCGGATTCGCAACGCGGTGATGTCGGCCTCCAGCTGTACGATCTCGTCGTCGCTGGCGAGACCCGGGTGTAGACGCGCCAGCGCCAGCGCCTCTCGCGGCAACAAGATGGAGCGCAGGAGCAATACCATCGCTCGTAGTGCAGGGCGGTTGGCGGGCTCGCTCTCGAGTACGTCTTGGTAGCGCGCCAGCGCCTCTGTGAAACGGCCCTGGCGTTCAAGAACATAGCCTTCAGCGAGGTTCAGCCGAACATGATGTTGTTCCGGATCGGGGTGCGCACCGAGCACACTCCGGGCGTCCGCGAAGCGCTTCGCATCCGCGTAGGCCATCACCAGCCCGATGCGGGCTTCGATATCGCGATCGCTCCGCGCCAACAGTAGCGCGTACCATGCGACTGCGGACTCAAACTGGCCCAGGTTACGAGAGGACTTGGCTAAGGAATGGAGTACGTAGTCAGGGGTGTTCGCCGTGTCAATCCCCTTCGCTGCAGCAGTGGCCTCCTCATCCCTGTCGGCCCATCCCAAAACAACGATTTCGTCATAGCGCAACTGTATGTTTTCCGGATCTGCGCTACGCAGTTCTTCAATGAGTTCGAGCGATTCGTCGAGCGCCCCGGCGCGGGCCAGCTCGATTGCTCGCACATGGCTTTCAACCGGCGAATTGGTTGCCGATGCTGCTGCGATAGGCAGACTGATGCCTGCCCAGATCAGCATTGCAAGCGCGAAGCTAAGCTTCATTGACATGAACCAACATTTCAACATTGTCCAACAGCACTCCTCCCGCTTGGCGGGGGGTTGTCGATACTTAACGATTAATAGGAAGATTCTACGGTTTCAACGCGGGGCTTCGCGTGGGCATGCGACACATACCGCGCTATCTATTACGCTGAAATGTGATCTGCTTCACATAACCCGGCCATTCCAGAGCCATTTTTCACTCATCTGCCGGAAGAATGTTGGGGGCTTACATGAATTTGAAAGTCGGCACGTTTGTCAGCAGCCAACTTGCCGAAAGCAGAGTGCTCAGGACGGGTCATGCTTACGAGCCTAAAAATCCGCTTGCGGCAAAAAAGTGTGAACTGGTTCACACTTTTTCTGGTGCTTCGTATCACCGTTTTTGAAGCTCCCTCTTCATTATGTAGGAGTCCACCGCTCGCTAAAACCGACTGTGTAAGGCTTCGATCATTGGTTGGGTTCATGGAACAACAAATTGGATTAGTGGGAGCGAAGGGATTCGGAGAGGCTCATGGACAAGGTCCAGGGACAGGTGCCCAAGAACACGAAAACAAAAACCGGCCGCTGGAAGAAGTTCCTGACGGTACTTCCCCTTGTAACGCTTGTGGGGGTCGGTTCCGCATTGTCAAAGGGCGCTTTTTCTCCCGTGCAGCAGCCCGGGGCCTTCGGCTCGAATTGCTTGCCTGAGCGTCCAGCCATCACTCGCGGCATGCAGGATTGCATGCTAGAACGGGCGGAACATTATAACGATTCTCGCCCCAGTTCGGCTGCGGTTGCAACCACGGGATCGTCAACACCTTTCAGGAATGAGGACGCTCCTTCCAAATTGCCGCAAGGGGTAAAACTGGACGGCCCGATGGTGTGTCTGGCACTCAACATTTACTGGGAGGCGCGCAATCAAAATATTGCAGGTCAGCTCGCCGTGGCGCAGGTGACAATGAACCGGTTCTACGATCCGCGCTATCCAGATGATGTCTGCGAAGTGGTTTACGACCACAAACAGTTCTCATGGTACTGGGATGGTCAGTCGGATACGCCGAAAGAGAAGAGAGCATGGGATAAAGCCGTATTGATTGCCTCTGCTGCGATTAACGGTTCTGGCCACGCCGAGCTGCAAGGGGTAACACACTATCATGCGGTATACAGCAAGCCTTACTGGAAGGACTACATGACAAAGGTCGCCATGATTGGTGACCACGTGTTTTACGTTAACTAGCGGCGGTACGTCTTCTCACTTCAGAAGCAAATTTTCTAGGGCGCAGTCCGCCGCAAATACCATCACTAAGGTTGCCAGATAACGGCTGGTTTTTCCGACATCGCAATTGACCCAGCTGTGACCTGCATCATAGAAGCGCTTAGCAGTCTCTGATCAAATGACAATGAGTTTTTGAAATTGGGTTCTGCCTAATGTATCGAAGACGATTTTTGCCAATGCCGAAACAGAACCTGGTGCAACTAAAATCGAAAGAAGGTGGAAATTGACATGAAAGTTATTGCCGCAAGAACACTCAGTGCTGTTGCCGATGAGGACGTGACAGATATCGAGGAGACCGCCGCCCTGCCGACCATGGTATTTCCTCCCGGGGAGGTGGCGAACGCTCCGTCGGTGCCGCCAGAATTGATTCAACACATGGAGCGGTTGATCCAACTCGCCGAATCGATGGAGGAAAAGCTGGCGAAGATAGCGAAATCGCTCGAGAAATCCCCGCCCTCCAGTCCACGAAAGCGGAAGACCGTGAAATCGACCAGGAAACCCCCGTCCTCCAGTCCACGAAAGGGGAAGACCGTGAAATCGACCAGGAAATCTGCGCCTTCCAGTCCATGAAAGCGGAAGACTGCGCTCGAAAGACTGCGCGTATAACGTAACTCAGCTTACGTCCGGTCTGGACAACGTCGGACTTACCGAACTCAATATCTTTCTCTCGCTTGATGCCCTCTGGTGTGAGTTCGAAAACCCAGGCAAAAATAAGTGCTAGCGGTGAAGCGCCAGTCCTACCTTCTCAGGTCCTCTCATTGATGCCACAGGTGCTGACTGAAGACTGTATTTGTGGGAATTTCGTCAGCATTATGCTGTCTTATAAGTCTGACGCCGGCGGCGGCAGCCACATGATGAGTAAGAAATCTGGAATAGCGCGACGGGAATTTCTGACTGCTGTCGGCAAAGCTGTCGGCGGTTCTGCCATGTTGCGCACGATGCTCGCGATGGGGATCGGTACGGTTGTCTCTGCATGCGGTTCATCGTCAGCAGCGTCGTCTCCGGCTCGGCCAACGATACCTCCGCCGTCACAACCTTCGATGTCACCACGGCCTGGTGACTGGCCACCCAATATTGGTGCTGGAAAATCCGTAGTAATTCTTGGTGCTGGCATCGCCGGGATGACGACAGCACTCGAAATGACCCGGCTGGGATATAGCTGCACAATTCTCGAGGCCCAGACTTCTGCCGGAGGCCGAGTCAGGACAATTCGTTCCGGCGACGTCGTTGACGAGATCGACTCGATGCAGACCTGCCAGTTCGACGTCGATGACGATCTTTACTTCAACGCCGGTCCGTCGCGCATTGCACAACACCACGAGTTTCTGCTGGGATATTGCCGTGATTTCGGTGTCGAACTCGAAACGTTTACCAATGACAATCGAGGTGCCTGGCTACATTCGCCTAATGGGTTTGGCGGGCAGCCACAGGTCGCAAGGCGATTCATCGCCGATACGCGCGGTGGCATCGCAGAGCTGCTGTCAACAGCTATCAGTCAGAATGCACTGGATGGGGAACTCACGGCTACTGACAAAGCCAACATCCTGACGATGCTGCAACAGTATGGCGACCTCGACATCAACAATAACTACGCTGCAACGCCGCGCGCCGGTTTTCCTGGTCAGGAGAACGTTGGTAGCAGGCAACGGGCCGAGCTGTTGCCACCCCGGCAACTGCAACAAATAGTGACCGACTTTTTTTGGGAGTTCCGACTGTCGTTTTCGCAGGGCTTTGACCAGCAGCCAACCATGTTGCAGCCGGTCGGAGGTATGGATCGTGTCGCTCGGGCGTTCGAAGCACAGGTCGTCAATAACATTGTGTACCAGGCCGTCGTCACGGAGATTCGTAAAACGGAAAATGGTACGCGTGTTGTTTACGCTGATCGATTTGGTACGCCGACAACGATGGATGCCGATTACTGCGTAGTTACGATTCCGGCACCCGTACTCGCTACGATAGCGAACGACTTTTCGGCCGCACATCAGGCTGAAGTCGCGGGGTTTCAGTATTCATCGGCCGTCCGCATTGCGTTCCAGTCGCCGCGTTTTTGGGAGCAAGACCATAATATATACGGCGGAATCAGCTGGACGGACCAGGACATAACTCAGATCTGGTATCCAAACTACGGGTTCCACCGGACCAATGGCATCATCATCGGCGCCTATATTTTCGACGGGCCGTCGGGCGCCGCATTTACCGGATTAGGGCCGCAACAACGTATCGATACGACGCTTTCGCAGGCATCCAATGTGCACGCGCAGATGACGGGATTGGCGATGCACGGGATCAGCATTGCCTGGAGCAAGGTCCCGTTTCAAATGGGCGGGTGGGGGACGTCGGATGCATCGGTCCTGCTGGCCGCAGACGACAACATATTCTTTGCGGGGGAGCACCTCAGCCTTTTGCAGGGTTGGCAAGAGGGCGCGATCCAGTCGGCCTACTTTGCCATCGACGGTGTCGTTGACCGCGACGTAAACGCGTCGCTGCCTGGCTAATCGCACACAAAATCATCGTCTCCGACGGGCCGGCACTGCGGCGGAAATGCCATTCTTTTGCCAGTAATCGACAAGTCCCATTTCTCGAATGACCGCATTGCCGTAATCGGTTTGTCTGAACTCAACCGCGTCGGGGTGCCAATAAACTGTAATTGCATTTAGTCTTGGATACCGAGCTCTTCCATCATCTCGATAAACACCGGCTCGTTACGTACCGGGTCATAGAAGGGTAGGCGGGGCTCGAGAAACGGCATGACGCCGCTGGGTATTTCCAGCCCCCGCCGTATACATTTAACGGCAGCTTCTGCGGCGCCGGCCATGCCGAGGCACTGGCAGGCATATTCCCACATGAGAGCTCTTCCGGCGAGGTCCGCCGCGCCGCCCTGATACCAGGCCTGTATGAGCCGCTCGGTTTCCTCAGTCTTTCCCTCGACGGCAGCCAGTAACGCAACTGAGAGGATCGCATCTTCATCGAGCAGGTCCTCCGTTGTGCCCAGTTGGCTGATGCTCTCGCGACCCTCCGCCACAACTGCGGCAAGTCTGTCAGCATCATCCAGAAGCCAGTAAGTCTGGATTGTATTAGCCTGTTCTCTGGTGATGCCCAGGCGAGGCGGCGAGGTACTGTCCGGGGGGGTGGGCAAATCGTCCAGCGCAGCGGCTGCGCCTTCATAGTTCCCTACGAGCATGCGTGTCCACCAGAGATCGTATGGGTGATACTCGTCGCCAATCTCGTCGGCAAGGGTCTCTGTTTCCATCGCCAGGCGATCAAGATCCCCGTGCTCCCGCAGATTGAGCATCAACCCAGTAAATTCCATGTAGTAGTGACGGTCTTCGAGCGCCTCAATCTCTGCGAGCGCCTCGTCATACCGATGCAAACGGATGAGGCTTTGGATCACGCCCTGGGTCCAGCGCCCGCCGCCGGGCTCCAGCTGCCGCGCGAGGCGCATCGCATCGAGCATGCCGTCGTAATCACCCTGGCGGCGCTTGATCCAGCTGATTATAGCGACCAGGTAACTATCGCTTGGCACCATCTCCAGGGCCTGCTCGGCAATTTGCAGGGCAAGGTCATAGTCCCTGAGGATGTAATAGGTGTAGTAGGTCTGCGCGATGAGGTAGTCGGCGGAATCGGGTGCGACGGTCCGGATCCTCTCGAGAAGCGCTTCCGCCTTGGCGATAGGCTCCGGGTCTTCTGTACCGAAAGCCTCCAATGCGTAACTGCCGACGAGAAAGGTTTGCGCATGGGTGAAAGCGGGGTCGAGATCTGCGGCTTTTTGCAGCAACTCCCGATATTCCTCAGACGTAGTACCGCCGTGAGAGGCGTCGCGAACGATCACTGCCTGGTGATAAGCACGGTAGGCCGCCATGTTCGATGTCGGAATGAGGCTGCCTTCCGTTGGCGAGCTGAGAGTAATGTGCAAGGCCTCGGAAATTGCATGTGCGATGTCATCCTGGACGTCAAAGATGCTCGTAGTCGTCAACTCGCGGTCGTAAGTTTCGGCCCACAGGTGCTCATCAGTCTTGGCGTCGATCAACTGTGCGTTGATACGAATGCGATCGCCGGCACTTTGAACGCCACCTTCGAGAATGGCATCGGCACCGAGCGCCGCGCCAATGTCACGAATGTTCTCCTGCGTATTTTTGTACTCAAGAACCGAGGTTCGCGAGATAACAAGCATCGAGGGCAACTGCGCCAGTTTCGTCAACAGGTCGTCATGCACGCCCGCTGCGAAGAACTTGCTGTCTTCGTTGGGGGTCACTGCGGAGAACGGTAGCACGGCCAGCACGGGCGGGCCGGCGTCCCGCGACGTCTGCACCGCTTCCGCGCGTCCTTCTTCCCGGGCGGCCTCGGCGATGGCCTCGTCGCGCGCTGGGTCCAGCATGAACTTGTCGAACGCGAAATAGCCGACTGCCAGAGCCAGTGCGATCATGACGATCCGATCGAGGCGTTTGGTACTGGCTCTGGCCGACGCAGAACCTCGATCGACTTCACCGTCTCTCACCAGCCCGTCAGGCGTCAGCTCGAATACCCAGGCAATTATAACGGCAGGCACAAAGCCTATTGCCAGTACGATTACCACA
>Ga0224504_10000060_pt1 | contig 40779 bp, 37 predicted proteins | sample SF_Oct11_sed_USG_3_FD_170160 | JGI IMG/M metagenome (GOLD analysis project Ga0224504, IMG submission 170160) | Sediment microbial communities from San Francisco Bay, California, United States - SF_Oct11_sed_USGS_24 | ecosystem: Environmental > Aquatic > Marine > Sediment | place: USA...
ACGCAGTGAGGTCGAAATGGTACGCATGGCGATGCGCTATGGTTTGCTGGACGGCACCTGAGTTTTTAATGGTACGTTTTCAATTCCCCAGGCTAAGTAATTGCATTTGTGTGCGGCCAGCAAAGCTGGCCGCCACTAATTTTTCTATCACGTCGTATAGCTGAAAACGCTTACTCTCCCGACGTGTGCTCTGAAGGTGGTGGCTTCAGGGTATAGATGCCTTTTGAATCCTGCTCAGCGGCTATCACCGGACTCTGTGGTGCTGCTGTCGGTTTGTTGTTTGCAGCGGGTTTGGCGCTGGTCTTTTTAGTTTCTTTCTTGGACGCGGCTTTTTTCCGGGCAGGGCGCTTTTTCGGCTTTGGCGATTCATCGCCACCTTTTGCAGCTTTGGCGGCCGATGGGGTTTTCTTTGAGGCAGCCTTATTTGAAGTTTTTGGCTTGCTGTCCGTGCTTTTCACAACGTCTGGAGTTGCAGTTTTTTCAGCAACCTTGGATTCGGAAGATTCTGACTTCGATTGAACAGCTTCTGCTGCTATATCAGCAGGCTTGGCCTTTCTGGTCCTTGGTTTTGCAGGTTTGTCTGCTTTAGGCGTAGTAGCAGGCGTAGCTGTGGACGTTGATGCCGCAACGGGCGATGCCGTATCTTGTGCCGCAGGTTTATCAGTTACATTCCTGGCGATATCCGGTTTTCCGGCATCGGAAGCTGGCTGTGCCTGTTCCGGAGTCTTGTCTGCCACTGTTTTCCGGGCCTTATCTTCTGTCATTGGCTTTTTATCTGAAGCAGCTTGCTCTGGAGAGTTGCCAGCTTCTGTCGTTTGAGCTTGTGACTCAGTTTGTTCAGGGCGTGGCTTTGCACCACCTGTCTTGTAAGGTGAACGTCTTCTGCGACCGCCTCTGCGACTAGTGCTTTCCTTCTTCTCAGGTTTGACGTTTCCATTAACATCACTTGCCACTGCTGGTGCAACAACCGCGGTTTGAACATTTGATTCGGCTGTTGCTGCGCTGGTGGCTTCAGCAACGTCCTGTTTGGCTTTTGGTGGCCGACCCCTGTTGCCCCGCCTGGTTTGACCCTTATCGGCTTGACCCTGGGTTTGCTTGCTCTGAGTTTGCTTGCTCTGGGTTTGCTGAGCCTGGGTTTGTTTGGCTTGACCCTGTTTCGATGGCTGTTTCTTGGATGACTGCTTCTTGGTTTGCCGTTGTGGCTGCCTGGCTCGAGTTGCGTTGCCGCCTTTCTGAGCGGCCTGACCAGTTCGTTTGTTGTTGTTCCTTCGGTTGGACTGTTGCCTGGAAGATTGTGTCTGTTTTTGTCTGTTTTGCTGGCTGGCAGGCTTATTACCTGTCTTTGCTGTACTTTTCTTGCGTTGTGCCGGTGTGCTTTTAGGTTCTTTTTCCGGATGTGAGAAGAGCATATTTGCAAGACGTGCAAATAGTCCCGGTTCTTTTTCCTCGGTCCGCATGGGGGCCGGTCGATCGCGTACTATGCGTTTTACAGCCGGTCCCGGTGGGGCAATTGCATTGGTTTGCGTCCGCTCGTTGGCAACCACTTGCGCCTCGGGTAAATCAATCCGGGAATAGCTTGGTGCGTCTGAGATGTCTGATTTTCTGACACGCAGAATTTCAAAGTGAGGTGTTACCAGGTGCTGGTTAGCTAGCATCACGATCGGCACTTTATGCCGGGATTCCACTTCCGCCAATGCCGTACGTTTCTCATTATGAAGAAAGTTGATCACTTCGGTCGGAGCCTGGACAATAATCTGGCCGGTGAACTCCTTCATGACCTCTTCTTCTACGAGACGCATTATGGAAAGTGCAAGGGACTCAACACTTCGGATGGTGCCGTGACCGGTACAGCGAGGACAGGTTTCCTGGCTCGATTCACCCAGTGACGGGCGGAGCCGTTGACGTGACATCTCCAGAAGCCCAAAGCGTGAAATACGCCCGATCTGAACCCGGGCCTTATCGATCTGCATGGCAGAACGCAAACATTCTTCAACTTCACGCTGATGCTTGCGACTGGTCATATCAATGAAATCGATCACGATCAAACCACCCAGATCACGTAAGCGTAACTGGCGGGCAATTTCGTTGGCCGATTCCATGTTCGTGCTATACGCGGTGTCTTCAATATCAACACCCTTGGTTGCACGGGCGGAGTTGATATCAATCGAAAGCAGGGCTTCAGTGTGATCAAATACAACGGCACCGCCTGAAGGCAGATGCACTGTCCGTGCAAATGCTGATTCAATCTGGCTTTCAATTTGGTAGCGATTAAATAGTGGGACCTGGTCGCTGTACAACTTGAGCTTGTTCAGGTTATGCGGCATCACCTGCTGCATAAATTCCCGTGCGTCGTTATACACCACTTCATTGTCGATGAGAATTTCACCGATGTCATTTCTCAGGTGGTCACGTAGGGCTCGTATGAAAAGATTGCTCTCCTGGTGGATGAGGAAAGGTGCAGCTTTGCTGGCCGCAGCTTGTTCGATAGCTGTCCACAGTTGCAGCAAATAATCGAGATCCCACTGCAGTTCTTCTGCATCCCGGCCAACACCTGCCGTACGAATGATGATGCCAACATTGTCCGGCGTGGTTACCTTTTGCAGTTGCTCACGTAAATGATCGCGATCATTGCCCGTGATGCGACGGGAAACACCACCTGCCGACGGGTTGGTTGGCATCAGGACCAGGTAACGGCCTGCCAGTGAAATGTAGGTTGTCAGGGCAGCACCCTTGTTGCCGCGCTCCTCTTTTTCGACCTGGATGATGATTTCCTGACCTTCGCGGACCACATCGCGAATGGCCAATTTGCCGCCTTTCTTTTTATAATCTTTCGCGTAGGCTTTTTCACAAATCTCTTTGAGTGGTAAAAAACCATGCCTGCTTGAGCCAAAATCAACGAAACAGGCTTCCAGTGACGGTTCAACCCGTGTGATCTTGCCTTTATAAACGTTTGATTTTTTCTGTTCCTGGGAGGGTACTTCTATATCAAGATCAAACAGATGTTGACCTTCAGCAATTGCTACACGCAACTCTTCTGGCTGAGTTGCGTTTATCAGCATTCTTTTCATTATTTATTCCTCAGGCACCCCGGTACGGGGCGGCGGTGGAACGATATGACATATCTTTGTCATATTCCCCCACTTAGCTGACCCGGCGATGTCTTGCATCTTTGCCGGGGGTACCAAATATTGTTTTCATAGCCAGACCAACTACTTTCCGGTCCGGTCCGTGGATGGCAGATTGTCGGTCTGCCATCAAAAATAAGTGTTTCCTGCAATTAAGCAGTAGGTGAATTCAAGCTTTCCGCTAATGAAACAACGTGTAAACTGTTGTTGCACCCTTGCAGTCCTGCCCTTTTAAAGCACGGCTAAGGTGAGATAATCGGGCGGTATCGGAGGGCAATTCGGCGGGGCGAATTCCTTACCGCGACAATATAGCAGTGTTTTCATTTTCTATCAATGAGTTGGGGACAGTTGTCCATGAATAAAGTCAGTTCAACAGTCAGTCTGGTTGAAGTAACACAGGATCGCGATGGGCAAAGGCTGGATAATTTCCTTACTGCCAGGTTGAAAGGAATTCCCCGGTCTGTAATTTACCGGATTATCAGAACCGGGCAGGTTCGGGTGAACGGAGGCAGGGCAAAACCCGCCACTCGCCTCGAAACAGGTGACATCGTCCGCGTTCCTCCGGCATCTGTACGTGAAAATAAAACAGGAGATATCCCACCGGCCGTTCTGCAACTGCTGAACCAGTCCATTTGCTATGAAAAGCACGGGATCATGGTAATCGATAAGCCTGCAGGAATGGCTGTGCATGGCGGCAGCGGGCTAGCCTGGGGTGTCGTGGACGTGGTTCGAAAAATGCGGCCCGCAATGAAAGTGGACCTGGCTCACCGCCTGGACCGCGAAACCAGTGGTTGTTTATTGTTGGCACTTGATGGCAACGCCCTGAGGGATTTGAACACACAGATTGCCAGCGACCGGGTAGACAAACGTTATTTATGCCTGATGGACGGGAAACTGGGGCAGGATCTTGTTCATGTGAATGAACCGATTGGACAGTTTGAACGTGCCGGGCAGAAATTCATGCGTGTAGATCCACAAGGAAAACCGGCTCATACCACTTTCCGCCTGTTGCAAACCTATGCGGGGTACAGTTTTGCAGAAGCAGAACTCCATACCGGCCGAACCCATCAGATTCGGGTACACGCAGCACACCTCGGAGCATCACTGGCCGGCGACAAGCGGTATTCACCGACCGACCGTCAGAAATTCTGGAAAGCGCAAGGACTAAAAAGAATGTTCCTCCACGCACACCAGGTTCAATTCTATACGGGAGACGGTGAACAACAGCTGGTCAGTTCACATTTACCTGACGAACTTAGGAACTTGCTTGCAGAGCTGGACTGACCCTCCCCCTGTAAACCAAAGGCAACGTCATCCCCGCGACAGCGGGGACCTCATCGATCTGGCACAGTGTTTTCTGTGGGAGGTCCCCGTTTTCGCAGAGATCATGCTGCCTGCAATTGTCTGTTTTTAGAGTGGTCAACAAATTCCTACAAGCTAAAAGCGTAAATTCGACTGGTTGAGTCTTTGGCGTTATGGTCTAATTCGCGTATGTATAAACCACTATCTGCTTTTATTGGCCTTCGCTACCTTGGGGCCAAGAAGCAAAACCACTTTATCTCGTTCATTTCCCTGACTTCCATGCTGGGAATTGCGCTTGGTGTCACCACTCTGATCACGGTGATATCAGTGATGAACGGTTTTGAAAAAGAACTGCGTGCTCGAATCCTGGGCGCAATATCGCATGCAACCATTCAGCCTCTTGAAAGGCCGCTCGATGAGTGGCGCGAGGTTATCAATGATGTCAATACACGTGATGATGTAGTTGCTTCAGCACCTTATATTGAAGTCGGCGCCTGGTTGCAGTCGAATGGATCAAGTGCGGCGCTGGTACGTGGTGTCGTCCCGGAATTTGAAGCAACCGTCTCAGATGTCGACACCAGCATGGTCAGTGGTGAACTGGCGGATCTGCGTAGTGGTGAGTTTGGTATTGTGCTGGGTATAGGGCTTGCAGTGCGTTTACGGGTTGGTCCAGGGGACAAGGTTACGGTCATTGCGCCTCGACTCAAAGCCAGTCCATTTGGTGCGAGCCCGTTGATGAAACGTTTTACCGTGGTAGGTATGTTTGAGTTTGGCGAGCACGAGAATGATAGCGGTCTGGCCATGGTTCATATTGAAGATGCCGCCAGGTTATTGCGTATGCCGGCTGAGTCCGTCAGTGGCATCCGCCTCAAACTGGAGGACCTGGATACCGCCTGGCTGGTGGCAAGGGATATCTCAGACCAGCTTGAGGGTGCTTACCGTGTCCGGGACTGGAGTCAGGAACGTGGCAATCTTTTCCAGGCCGTGCGAACCGAAAAAACGGTCATGTGGGTCATTTTGTCTCTCATTATCGCCGTGGCCGCGTTCAACATAATTTCCATGCTGGTCATGGTTGTTACGGACAAACAAGCAGATATTGCCATACTCAAAACCATGGGAGCTCACGCCGGAACCATCATGCGGGTATTCGTGGTGCAGGGCAGTCTTATCGGTATCATTGGCACCGCCCTGGGGGTGGTAGGCGGTATTTTACTGGCTCAGAACATTGCAACTGTTGTACCGTTTCTCGAACGCATTTTCGGTTTTGCCTTGTTCCCGTCGGATATTTATTACATTACTGAATTGCCATCGGATTTGCGCCAGGCCGATGTAGTTGGTTTCGCCATCATGTCACTGGTCATGTCCTTGCTGTCAACACTGTACCCGGCGTGGCGCGCATCCAGAACCGATCCGGCAGAGGCTTTACGCTATGAATGATAAGGGCAAAATGGTGATTCAAGCGACGGGCATCTCACGGGGATTCAGGCAGGGTCCAAAAAGAGTTCAGGTACTTTCGGATGTCAGTTTGCAGGTGCCCGCAGGAACTTCGATGGCCATCGTAGGTGCATCGGGTGCGGGTAAAAGCACACTATTGCATATCCTGGGCGGACTTGATCAACCGGATGAAGGGGATGTCCTGGTCGATGGTCAATCGCTGTGGAAAATAGGTGATAGCGAGCGTTGTGATTTGCGTAACTCACGTATGGGTTTCATCTATCAGTTTCATCACTTGCTGCCGGAGTTCACGGCCCTCGAGAATGTTGCGATGCCCCTGTTGATTCGTGGCGAATCAACAACCGAAGCAGCAAGGCGGGCTACTGAATTGCTTGAGAAAGTGGGCTTGGATCAACGTATGGATCACAAGCCTGGTGAATTATCAGGCGGAGAACGGCAGCGTGCTGCAGTGGCAAGGGCACTGGTTGGCAATCCGGGTTGTGTATTGGGTGACGAACCCACAGGCAACCTGGATGAGCGCACCGCCAACCATGTATTTGAACAACTGCTTGAGCTCAATACCGAACTGAACACCAGTTTGATACTGGTTACACACGATATGGCTCTTGCAGCGAAGATGAATCAGCGTTTCGAATTACACATGGGGAGCCTGAAGCCTTTTTAGGCAGATTACAAAAGGGGGGATAATTGAAGTTCTGGGTTCTGCTCATTTCAGGAGCGGTTTCACCGTACCTGTTCACATCGACATTACCATCCACGGGTGCGCTTGTTTTACTCCTGTTCACTGCACTCCTTTGTTTGGGGTTGGCAAATGATTACAAGGCCTTTTGCCTGGTTCCATGCTTCTTTCTCATCAACACCCTGGCGATCAATGAACGAATTTCTCAACGCCTGCCACTTTCAAAGAGCAAATCAACTCATGAGCTTACTGGTGTAATCGCTGGTTTGCCGGAGTCGCAAGTGAACGGTGTACGGTTCCTGTTTCTTCCGGATAATGGCGCACAAAAAATTGCTTCCAGAATCTATGTGAACTGGTACGAAGACAGGCACAGGGAAGAGGGTGCTGAGTCGGGCGTGCCACGGCTGCGTGCGGGTGAACGGTGGCGACTGCAGTTGGTTTTGCGTGCAACACGCGGTCGCGTCAATTTCCATGGTACGGACACCGAGCGCTGGTATTTCACCGAGGGTATCGACGCACTCGCCTATGTAAAAGATGGGGATAACACACTACTTGCCGCTCCAGCCAGCTTCAACTTACACCACTGGCGGGAAATAGTACTGGATAAACTCATTGAAAAAGCTGAGGGAGTACCCGCTTTCAGGGTGCTTGTGGCACTTGCCATTGCCGACCGGCGGGGACTTCATGTGCGTGACAGGGAGATATTATCGGCCACGGGTACCGGTCATCTGCTGGCCATATCCGGTCTGCATATTGGTCTTGCGGCAGTAATGGGTTTTTACCTGGGCAAGTTGAGCCTGCTGTTGCTTTCAACAGGTCTGCAACTACGATTGGCAATCGCCTTGCCGTGGTTAACTGCATGGTTGACGGCTTTTTGTTACGCGGCCCTGTCCGGTTTTGGCGTTTCCACTCAACGGGCCCTGATCATGTTGACTGTTGCCACCCTGGCATCATTGAGCAGGCGAAACATCCATCCTTTTCAGGCCTGGCTAATCGCCATGTCTTTGGTGTTGATCGCAGATCCCTTTGCGCCACTGCGCGCGGGATTCTGGTTTTCGTTCATCGCGGTGGGTGTCTTGATGATGTTGTTTGTTCCCCGTCATGGTCCCATGCCTGGCTGGCGAAGAATGTTACTCGCGCAGTTCGGTATTTCGCTGCTGATGGCACCACTTGGTATGTACTGGTTTCAACAGGCAAGCTTACCCGGGTTATTGGCTAATCTGGTGGCAATCCCGATAGTCAGTGTGTTTATCGTACCGCTGGTGCTCACCTCGCTGGCATTGTTGTGGTTACCCGGGTCGATAGCAGCATGGTTACTTGAGCTGGCCGGGTATTTAGCCAGTTGGTTGATGTTGACGCTCGATTACCTCTCAGGGATCCAACCCCACAGCTACAACACAACGCATATTCCTGATCTGGCAGCAACCGTTCTGGCTATGTTGGGTGCCGCCATTTTATTGCTGCCACGCGGTATACCATTTCGTATTGCAGGTCTGTTTTTGATGCTTCCCTTGTTGTTACCTGCCAATGATTCACCCGGAGAAATGGAGACTCGGATTGATTTCATGGATGTGGGTCAGGGACTTTCTGTGCTGTTGACAACGCACGACTACCAGCTGGTCTACGATACCGGTCCGGGTAACGGTGTTGAGGGGGAAGCCGGGTCGGATATGGTTCGAGGAACCATTCAGCCGATGATCAGGGCCAGTGGCAGAAAGCCGGACCTGATCGTTGTCAGTCATGCTGACCTGGATCATTCCGGCGGTCTCAATCGTCTGCGTTCTGTTTATCCCGGTGCCGATTACCTTGCAAGCCTGCCAGAGAGTCGCCCCGGTATCCGGATCTGCAGTTCACCGGGAACATGGGTGACAAAGAACCTGGGATTCCGGATTCTGCATCCCTCGACGGGTTTGCCGTATCTTGGTAATGACAGTTCCTGCGTCATCAGTGTCAATGGTGCGGGTCTGAGCCTGTTGCTTAGTGGTGATATAAGCCGTGTTGTGGAGCAGCGCCTGGTGAATAACGGACTTGAACAGCACGCAGTTTTGACCGCCCCGCATCATGGTAGCTCGACATCCTCCTCTCAGTCATTGATCGATGCTGTCATGCCATCCTGGGTTCTGATTTCCGCAGCTCATGGCAATCGTTTTGATTTTCCGCGCGCTGATGTGCTCAAGCGTTTTGTGAACTCCAATGTGACAGCTTTAACCAGTGCGCACTGTGGAGGTATAAGGATGACGACCGACGGGGCGGGAGGTATCAGAATCAGTTCCGCTCGTATCCTCCGCAAAGCCATCTGGCGATGGCCCGCCATAGGCAAATGCCCGGAAGGTCAAGCCACATTAAATAAATTCGAGGGGATATAAAACCGGGCTTCAGGTATTATTCCGATCAGCAATAATCAAAGGAGTGAAACCGCGTGCTGGAAATTATTCTTGCTGGTGGCTGGCTAATGGTGCCCATCCTGCTCTGTTCGACCCTGTCTGTGGCAATCATCATTGAGCGATTCTGGACTTTACGCAGAAGTAAAGTGACACCTGAAGGCTTAACCAGCATGGTTGAGGACTGGGCTGCCCGACATGAACTGGATGCGAGACACCTCGAACAGATAAAGAACGAGTCGCCCCTTGGCCGGATTTATTCGGCTGCCTTGATCAATCGAAAACGTCCAAGGGTTGCGATAAAAGAGGCGGTTGAAGATACCGGTCGTCATGTCGTTCACGACCTCGAGAGGTTTCTGAATACACTGGGCACCATCGCGGGCATATCCCCTTTGTTGGGGTTGTTGGGCACCGTAGTCGGGATGATCAAGGTATTCTCAGCCATCATGATCAGTGGTGTCGGTGATGCCAATGTGTTGGCAGGAGGTATTTCGCAGGCGTTGATCACTACGGCGGCAGGTTTGACCGTGGCAATACCCAGCTATTTCTTCTATCGATTTTTCCGCGGCATGGTTGCGGAGTATGTCATTTCAATGGAAGAGAAGGCCATCAGCCTGATTGACTGCATTGAACGCGGCAATACCTCACCGGCCAGACATTCTTCATACGAGGACTAGTCCATGCAACTCCGAGCATCCAGTCATGAAGACCCGGAGGTTAGCCTGACCAGTCTGATCGACGTAGTGTTTTTGCTACTGATCTTTTTCATGGTAAGCACCACTTTTGAGCATCAGGCCGTTTTGAAGGTTGACCTGCCGGAGGCCAAGAATGTCAGTGCACCGGAAGACCAGCCCAATAGTTTCGAATTGGTGATTGATCCCAAGGGTCTGTTCTATCTCAATGACCGGCAACTGGTCGATGGTAAGCGGGCAACACTCGAGGCAGCCTTTCTGGAGGCTGCTGGAGAAGATCGCAATGTTCCCGTCATTCTAAGGGCGGATGCTGAGACACCCCATCACTTTGTTGTGACTGCAATGGATGTCACGGCCCAACTCGGCTTCACCCGTTTATCAATTGCAACTGAACAAATTACAGAAGAAGAATAATGCCCCAGCAACAAGCAGTTTCAACCGCGGGTGCCGTATATAAACGCTTGTGGGGATACACAAGAAAATACTGGCTGATGTTCGTGATCGGTGTGTTAGGTGTTAGCCTGGATGCCGGTATGCAGGCGATGTTCATCGGTTTTGTTGAGCCCCTGATTGACCGTGTATTTGTTGAAAAAGACGCCGCCTATGGAACGTGGCTTGCGGTCGGTGTGATGGGTGTGGTGCTGTTACGTATCATAGGACATTTCGCTGGTGCCTACGGTATGGAATGGACCGGCCGGCGCGTCGTGGCTGATCTGCGCAAGGAGCTGTTTGCCAGTTACCTGCATCTGCCCGCAACTTTCTATGACCGGAATTCTCCCGGCCAGCTCATTTCAAAACTTGCCTATAACAGTGAACAGGTTGCTCATGCCGCAACCAAGGCGGTTATTTCAGCTTTTCGCGATATCCTCCTGCTGATATACCTGGTGATCCTGATGCTCAGCACCAACGCCCGATTAACTGCCGTTCTGTTGATCCTGGTGCCGGTTGTATCCTTGGTGGTTACAGTGATCAGCCGTAAATTTCGTAAGATCTCCCGAAACATCCAGAACTCAATGGGAGACGTAGCACATGTGACCGAGGAAGCTGTTATCGGACAGCGCGTTGTTAAGGTCTTTCTTGGGCAGGATACGGAGAAAGAAAGATTCGAACGGGTGAATGAGCGAACCCGCCGGCTGCATATGCGTATGGTTGCAACACATATGCTCAGTTCCTCAATCGTTCAGTTTGCCGCCGGTATTGCCCTGGTATCGCTGATGCTTATAGCGACCCGTCCGGCAATGTTAAGCACAATTACTGCGGGCACCTTCACCGCGATCTTCTTTGCCATGATCGCCACAATTCCGCCGTTGAAGCGTTTGACAAATGTTCAATCGCAAATGCAAAAGGGCATTGCAGCTGCTGACAGTATTTTTGTTGTGATCGATGCTGAAAAGGAACAGGACAACGGAACCCGCCGGGTTGATCGGGCCAAGGGAGAAATCGAATTCCGGGATGTTGTTTTCCAGTACGACAACAGCCATAAGCCCGTGTTGGATAACATCAGTTTACATTTTCCCGCTGGAAGTGTGACTGCTGTGGTCGGACAAAGTGGTAGCGGAAAAACTACATTGGCAGGTCTGTTGCCCCGCTTTTACACCTATAACCAGGGTAATATTCTGCTCGACGGGTTTGAACTGACTGATTACGAACTTAATAACCTGCGAAAGCAGATCAGCCTGGTCAGTCAGGATGTTGTGTTATTCAATGACACCATCGCCGGCAATATCGCTTATGGCGCGCTTGAAGGGATCGACCGCGATGCTATTATCCGTGCCGCAACGGCAGCTCATGCAATGGAGTTTATTGAGCAGCTCCCTGAAGGACTGGATACCGTGTTGGGTGAAACCGGCACCCTGTTGTCAGGGGGGCAACGGCAACGTCTGGCCATTGCAAGAGCGTTACTTAAGGACGCGCCGATATTGATTCTTGATGAAGCAACCTCTGCGCTTGATTCGGAATCGGAGAGGGCCATTCAGATCGCACTTAAAGAAGTGATGAAAGGCCGCACAACCCTGGTGATTGCACATCGACTTTCAACAATTGAGAATGCGGATCAGGTCATCGTGTTGGGTGCGGGGCAAGTGATAGAGCAGGGTACCCATACCGAATTGCTTGAAAGGGGTGAGGCGTATGCACGGTTGTATCATACCCAGTTCGAAATTCAGGGCCGGGTCGTGGACTAAATAGCTAGCATGCGTGCAGGTATTGAAAATTGGTTACTGAAGCATTGGTACGGCAGACACAACCCTCCGTGGTACCTTCGAATGCTTGAACCGGTGTACAGGGCTGCATATCAACAGGCCAAAAGAATCGGTAATTCCAGGCAGGATCGCTGCCATTCAGAAATACCACTGATCGTAGTGGGTAATTTGACGGCAGGTGGCAGTGGCAAAACGCCCCTGGTGATAGGCTTGTGCAGACTGGCAGGTGATATGAATCTCAAGTCCGGTATTGCATGTACCGGTTATGGCAGGCAAAGCAGCGAAACAGTCATGGTCCACGCCAACAGTGATACCCGTATCTGTGGTGACGAGCCGGTACTGCTTGCAGACCGGACTGGTTGTGCGGTCGTGGTTGCCAAGCGTCGCTGTGATGCTATTAGGAAATTGAATGAATTGAACCTGGACCTGATTTTCTCCGATGATGGCCTTCAGCAAGCTGACCTGGACCCGGATTGGTCGTTCTGTGTAGTAGATGGTGCCCGTGGACTGGGTAATGGACATCTTCTCCCAGCTGGGCCTTTGCGTGAAGCGGCCAAGCGTCTTGGCAAGGTTGATTTTGTCATTAGCAATGGTGTATGGGCCGGCAAACCGGATGACCTAGAGGTTACTGTAATGTCTCTGAAGGCTGACAGGGTTTGTTCACTTGATGGTGCAACTGTCATCCCCGCAGATAAATTCCAGCAAGGTCACAGCGGAACAGCGATTCACGCAATGGCAGGCATAGGTAACCCACAGCGATTCTTCAGAACACTTGAAGCGCTGGGCTTTGAAATAATCCCGCACCGATTTGCGGACCACCACATGTTCCAACGGAAGGATTTTGATTCCTTCCCACCCGGTTCTACCGTTATCATGACGGAGAAAGACGCCGTAAAATGTCGCTCGCTTGGTATTGAGAATGCCTGGTATCTGCCGGTTGATACAGTTTTGCCTGATGAATTTGAAGTCGATTTTAAACGCCGACTTCAGGGCTTGTTAAAGAAAAGTACTGTTATAGGAGAGTAAATGAGCACGGCCAGTGTGAGTGCCTACCATATTGTTATTCCTGCACGGTTTGCTTCTGAGCGTCTGCCGGGTAAGGTTTTGCTTGATCTGGCGGGATGCTCTCTTTTAGAGCATGTTTGGCAGCGTGCAGGCGAATCGTCGGCGGAGTCCGTTGTTATTGCCACTGATGATGAAAGAATAGTCAGTGTCGCAGAGGCATTTGGTGCACGGGTGGTACTGACAAGTCAGGATCATCAAAGTGGTAGCGACCGGATTGCGGAATGTGCTGCCGTTTTAAATTGGCCTGATGAGCAATTAGTGGTTAATCTGCAAGGCGACGAACCTTTGATGCCGTCAGCCTGTCTCGACCAGGTGGCTGCTCTCCTCGATGAGCGACCGGATTGTGAGGTTGCAAGTCTTTATTGGCCGATAACAGAAGCTGACGAAGTTGTGAATTCCAATGCGGTAAAGGTGGTCACGGATTCAAAGGGCAGGGCGCTGTATTTCAGCCGGGCACCCATACCTTTCGCACGTAGCTTTGCTTCGATAACTGAGGCAATGGAGTCCGGTATTGAATGGAAACGGCATCTTGGTCTGTATGCCTATCGTCTGGAAGCGTTGCGCCGCTATACTGCTTGCTCGCCAACGCCGCTTGAAAAAAGCGAACGTCTTGAGCAATTGAGGATCATGGAGCAGGGTGGTCGTATTGCCATGGCACAGGCCTGTGAGTTCATTCCTGCCGGAATTGATACTCCTGAAGACCTTAATCGCGTGCGTTGTCTTATTGAAAGTAAAACATTATAAATATACTTTATATCTATGATTAATATATTATTTGTGTGCATGGGAAATATTTGCCGGTCACCCTCGGCTGAGGGTTTCTTTATCCGTGCGTTGCAAGATTCAAAGATCAGAGGTCAGGTGTCGACAGATTCCGCCGGCACCCATAGTTATCATGTCGGTCATCCACCCGATTCGAGGGCGGTAAGCACGGCACTCGATTTTGATGTTGATATCAGTCAATTGCGTGCACGCAAGGTTGATGCATCTGATTTTAATAGGTACGACCTGATCATTGCGATGGATCGCAGCAACTTCGAGGATTTACAACGGATTCAGCCAGCGGGCTCAAAGGCCGACCTGCAAATGATGATGCAATACCACCCGGAGGCTCGTCCTGACGAAGTTCCAGACCCATATTATGGTGGAATGGATGGTTTTACCTATATGTGCAAGCTACTTGAGTCCGCCACCAGGGGTTTATTGAACGATATTGAGGGGCGTTTGGCGGACTAGTGGAAGATGCTGGTTTAAAGCAGTCCGCGGGGGACTTTGACGGCAAGAAGTTTGCCAAACGCCTGTCTGCCGGTCCCGGTGTTTACCTGATGCGTGATTCAGAAGGTGTCGCCTTGTATGTTGGCAAGGCTGCTAACCTGCGTAAACGTGTTTCCAGTTATTTTGATGCCAGGCCCAAGATCGAGCGGATCATGCGGATGGTGGCGCGGATTCGGTCCATCGAAGTCAGTTTGACTCGTACGGAAGCCGAAGCGCTATTACTTGAGAATGAGTGGATCAAGTCACTCAAGCCCCGTTATAACGTACTTCTGCGTGATGACAAGAGCTATCCGTGGGTGATGCTGGGAACCGATCATGAGTTCCCACGGATTGCCTTTCATCGTGGAGGTAAAGACAAGCGTCGGCAATACCTCGGGCCATATCCATCAGCGAGCTCGGTAAGGGAAAGTATCAACCTGATTCAAAAACTGTTTCTGTTGAGAAACTGTGAAGACAGTTATTTCAGCCACCGTACGAGGCCCTGCCTGCAATATCAGATCAAGCGTTGTACCGCACCCTGTGTGGATAAGGTAAGTCCAACGGAGTACGCAGGGCAGGTCGACAATGCATTACTTTTTTTGCGGGGACACTCTCAGAAGGTGATAGCCCGCCTGATAGAGCGCATGGAGCATTCGGCTGGTTTGCAGCAATATGAGCAGGCCGCGCAGTATCGCGATCAGATCAATCATCTGAAACAGATGCAGGCACGGCAGTTTGTCTCGGCGGGTAACGGCGACCTGGACATTATCGCGCTTGCGAGGATGGACCGAAGCGTTGCCATTGAGGTGATTTCAGTTCGTGGCGGCCGGAGCCTGGGGCAACGAGATTATTTTCCTACTCAATCAGAGGGTCATACTGATACTGAGATACTGCATGCCTTCCTTGGGCAATATTTTAGTGAGCGCCTGCCACCACCTGAGTTGATCATTTCGCATAAACTCGAACAACAGGAGCTGTTTGAGTCGGTCTTCAGTGAACGCAGCGGACGCCGGGTGAAAATCCAGTCTCATCCACGCAGTCACCGCAGGAACTGGCTTGAACTGGCGGGCAGAAATGCACTAAACGCGCTGCATATGCGTACTTCCGAGTCATCGCGCATCAGCAGCCAATTCGAAGAGTTGGCCGAATTGCTACAACTAGAAGAAGCGCCAAAAGTTATCGAGTGTTTCGATGTTTCGCATACGTCCGGACATAAAACGGTCGCGTCATGTGTTGTCTATGATGCTGAAGGACCGGTTAAATCCCGTTACCGCCGTTATAACCTGAAGGGATTTGAGCCCGGAGACGATTATGCAGCCATGCGTGAAGTACTGGGCAGGAGGTACCGAAAGCTTCAGAAAGACGAGGGTCTTTTGCCGGGTCTTATCCTGGTTGATGGTGGTAAGGGTCAATTGGGAGTCGCTATAGAAGTACTTTCGGAATGCGGCCTGAGTGACATTCCGTTAATGGGTGTGGCCAAGGGTGCTTCAAGGCGGGCTGGATTTGAAGAGTGGGTTTTACCGGTAGCACCTCATAGTCTTCGACCGGGTCCGGAATCTGCCGCCTCTCACCTGGTACAGCAGGTCAGGGATGAAGCACACCGTTTTGCGATTACCGGTCACCGTGGTCGTCGTCAGAAGGCAACGGTTCAGTCGGTGCTGGAAGATATACCTGGTGTCGGCGCGCGCAGGCGTCGTGCACTGTTGACCCATTTTGGTGGTCTTCAGGGCGTTCGTAAGGCCGGGATTGAAGAGTTATCCGGAATTCCCGGGATTAACAGGCAACTGGCCACTCGAATATTTAAAGCGCTTCATTAATGGCTAAATCGGGTAATCCTGAAAATCCTTTAAATCTACCGCTTATTAACCTGCAAAACAGTCCGACTGTCTGCGATAATAGCCGGATAAACATGACCGGACCGAATCCATGAAAATGACATTCCCGATGATTCTTACACTAATGCGTATCGCGCTGATTCCGGTGCTGGTCCTGTTCTTCTATTTGCCTTACGTCTGGGCGCCCCTGGCAACTGCGGCAGTTTTCATTTTCGCGGCGATTACCGACTGGTTGGATGGTTACCTGGCGCGCCGCATGGGCTTGTTATCCGAGTTTGGGGCATTTCTTGATCCGGTGGCCGACAAGCTGATGGTTGCCACCGCCCTGGTATTAATGGTGCATATACCGCCACCGATCGTGTTCCCCGAGATTTTTCTGACCTTATCTGCTGCCATTATCATCGGTCGTGAGATTGCAATTTCAGCACTTAGGGAGTGGATGTCGGAAATGGGTGAAAGCGGTACTGTAAAAGTCGGGGTTCTCGGGAAGTTCAAAACGATTTTCCAGATGACTGCAATCAGTCTCTTACTTTATGAAAATGATCTCTTTGGCTTGCCTGTGGCCTTAGTGGGTGAATTACTGCTTTACCTGGCCGCTGCGCTGACCCTGTGGTCGATGTGGGAATATTTACATGCCGCGTGGCCTGTCATGAGTCGCGAGAACAACGAATCTTCTGATGACGGCGTCTCCGGTAGCTGAAACTGTATGAATCCCGAACTGGAAGTACGCGAAAGACGTATGTCACCCACCGTCAAAGTTGGTGGTGTACTGATCGGCTCCGGGCATCCGGTCGTGGTTCAATCCATGACTAACACCGATACCGAAGATATCCGCGCAACGGCCAGGCAGATTGCCGAATTGGCACGCGCCGGGTCGGAACTTGTACGTATCACTGTTAACACAGAGAATGCCGCTGCCTCGGTACCCGGAATCATGGAACGTCTGGAAATGATGTCATGTGATGTTCCCGTCGTCGGTGATTTTCATTACAACGGTCACAAACTTTTGCAGCAATATCCCGAATGTGCCCGATTGCTGGCCAAGTATCGTATCAACCCGGGAAATGTCGGTTTTGGTAAAAAGCGCGACGATCAGTTTGCAACCATCGTCGGGCTTGCCATTGAGTATGACAAGCCAGTCAGGATTGGTGTTAACTGGGGCAGTCTGGATCAGCGACTGTTGGCCAGCTTGATGGATATCAATGGCAAACGTAGTTCTCCGGAACCAGCCGATGCAGTGATGCGTGAGGCACTGGTCCGATCTGCCCTTGATAGCGCACAGCAGGCCGAGGAACTTGGTCTGGGACATGACCGGATCATCCTTTCCTGCAAGGTGAGTGGTGTTCAGGATTTAATCCGCGTTTACGGGGATTTGGCAACGCGTTGTGATTACCCATTGCACCTTGGTTTAACCGAGGCGGGTATGGGTAGCAAGGGTATTGTCTCTTCTACCGCCGCGCTCGCAGTGCTATTGCAACAGGGTATTGGCGATACGATCCGTATATCACTGACACCCGAGCCTGGCCAATCAAGAAATGATGAAGTGATCGTTGCACAGGAATTACTGCAAAGTATGGGCTTACGGGCCTTTTCACCGATGGTAACCGCCTGTCCCGGTTGTGGTCGCACAACCAGCACCTTTTTCCAGTCCTTGGCCCTTGACGTCACCAATCATGTGCGTGAACGGATGCCGGAGTGGAAGCTTCAATATGAAGGTGTTGAGAACCTGGATCTCGCAGTCATGGGCTGTATCGTAAACGGCCCGGGTGAAAGCCGGCAGGCCAATATCGGGATCAGTCTTCCGGGCACTGGCGAGTCACCTGTTGCACCTGTATTTATCGATGGTGTGAAGGCCGCCACGCTCAGGGGTGATAATCTTAGTGCTGAATTCCTTGCATTGATTGATAAGTATGTTTCGGAAAAATACAAAAGCATCTGATACAGCTTCCCCCCAGCCAATGGCAGCATTGGCAGACCTCCATGTGCTTTACGAGCAAGCGGTTCAGGATGTGGAAGCGGAAATCAATTTTGTCGAACAGACATGGGCCGAATTGCGGCAACGACCCGCAGTAGTTTTGCGGGAGGATTTCTGCGGCACGGCCAACACCGCCTGTGAATGGGTTATACGGGATGACAATCACCACGCAATCGGTGTTGATCTTGACTCTGACGTTCTCAACTGGGGTCGTTTAAACAGACTCAGCCAACTTGATGAGGAGCAATTGAAGCGTATCGAGTTGCTTAACGAGGATGTAGCGCAGACCTGTCCCGGCCAGGTGGATATCATCCTGGCGATGAACTTCAGTTATTACCTGTTCATGAAGCGGCAAGAGTTACGTGACTATTTTATCAATGTACTTGATGGATTGGTTTCTGACGGTATTTTATTTTTGGATGCCTATGGTGGCTACGAGGCGCCAATGGTTCTGACCGAGTCCCGTGAATGCCAGGATGAAGACGGTAACAAATTTACCTATATCTGGGAGCAGGCATCATTTAATCCCATAGATTCGTCCATGAACTGTCAAATCCATTTTGAGTTTCCCGACGAGTCCCGTATCGACCATGCTTTTGACTATTGCTGGCGCTTATGGACCTTGCCGGAAATTCGTGAAATTCTCTATGAAGCCGGTTTCTCGAAAGTAGATATCTATTGGGAAGGTACCGACGAGGAACAAAACGAAGGTAATGGCATTTATACACCATCGGAAATCGGTGACGCCGATCCGGGTTGGGTATGTTATATCGTCTGCCAGGCCTGAACCAATTCCGATCCGTAGTAGCAGGCTCAACCGCTAAATTACGTCGACCGCATTACCCTGGTACTCAATCTGCCTGGCAAGTAGTTCTGGTTCCATACGGGTAACGACCATCAGGCTGGTGTCACCATCCTCACCGGACTGGCAGTCCACAACAATCGCGTCATAAGATTGATCGTCACCAATCAAGCTGATTTTATCCATCAGGCCCGGACAAACGGTTGGTTTGCAGTTAAGCAGGCGGGGGTGGCGTTTTACCTTTCCCAGGTAATGTGTACGAGCGACGATTTCCTGGCCCGGGTAACAACCCTTGCGAAAATTGACAGCGCCAAGTTGGTCAAAGCCAAGCATTTGTGGCAGGAACTGACCGCTGGTTTCCGTGCTTAACCAGCAGACTCCTCTTTGCAGCTCTGATGTCCTCCAGCCATCCGATAGTTTGGTGTCGTGACCTGGAGCTTTGGCACGACTTATGATCGCAAGTTGCTGACCACTTCCTGGCAACGGGATGACGATCGTCGAACTTACCTCATGGTCTGACGAATTATCTTCGAATAGAACTGCTACCACCTTTTCAGTCAGAACCTCAGTATCCACCTGTGAACGCATCACATACATCTTCAAACGCCTGGCAATTGAATCGGCGAGGGCTTGCGAGAGAATGACGAAATAATCATTGCCAACTTTGCTGACCAGCATCAGCGCCAGTACCCGTCCTTTGGGTTCGCAGTAACAGGCAAATACTGACTCCCCGGATGATAAGGCCAGGACATCAGAGCTGACCTGATTGTGCAAAAAATCACCGGCATCAGCACCACTGAAGCAAATGGCTGACAGGTAGGGAAGTGCGATCATTGGAGTGGGTTTCCTGTTCTTACTTGTAAATGATGTCCACTCGCATTTTACGGCACAATTCAATCTATAAAAAGATAAAGTGGACTCGCATGGTACCGCCTTTTGCCGTTACAATTCATGATTGGAGAAATTGACCGGGGTGCGGGGAGGTAATCAGTGAAGAATGACCAGTCAAAATCCTCGCGCGCCTCGTCAAATCCCTCCGCGAAAACCTCGAAGCAAGAACATCCAGTCCGTACAACCACCGAGAAGCCCACTGAAGTGGGTGGCCCGAAAGGTCCCGAGCCCACGCGCTATGGTGACTGGCAACAAGCTGGTCGTTGTACCGATTTTTGACTCACAATCCAGGGAGTAAAGGCAGCTAATAATGAGTACCTCAAAACGCCCAATGTCACCCTATATGCTGGGGCCATATTACAAGTTCCAGATTACCTCGGTCCTGTCAATTCTCAACCGCCTTACCGGTGTGTTTATGTCGGTTGTAACTTTACCGTTATTGCTTTGCTGGCTGATTGCCCTGGCAAGTGGTGCAGATGAGTTTGCAGCCGTAAGCGCATGGCTGGGTAGTGGTCTGGGCAAGCTCGTCATCGCAGCTAGCGTCTTCAGTTTCAGTTTTCACCTGTTTGGCGGAATCCGTCACCTGATCTGGGATGCCGGTTGGATGATGGAGATGCCACAGGTGCGTATGTCCGGTTGGCTGGCCATCATTGGCTCGGTAGTACTGACACTCATCGTAATTGGAGCAGGCTTATGAGTATGCAGAATCCTCTGGCCCGGGTCCGTGGTAAGGGTAGTTCAGGTGGGGGTGCTCACCATTGGCGTTCACAGCGTTACTCTGCGCTGATCCTTCTTTTATTAACGAGCTGGGTTTTGTGGCTGGGTATTTCGCTGGCTGGCGCAGACTATTCAACGGCCAAAATCGCCATGTCATCACCGCTCAATGCAGGTATGACCATATTGATGGCCGGTACCGTTTTTTATCACACGCACCTTGGTTTACAGGTCGTGATTGAGGATTATGTACATATCGCAGCATTGGAATTTGCATTGTTGATATTTGTGCGTTTTGCCTGTCTTGTCGCATTCTTGATCAGTGCCATCGCAGCTCTGAAACTGGTACTGGGAGCCTGAACCATGAGTAACGGTTATTCAATTACAGAACATAAATATGATGTCATTGTAGTGGGTGCTGGCGGTGCCGGTTTACGCGCGACCATGGGGCTTGCTGCAACCGGTTTAAAAACCGCATGTATTTCCAAGGTTTTCCCGACCCGCAGCCACACCGTGGCAGCACAGGGTGGTATGTCTGCCGCACTCGGCAACATGGGTGAAGACGACTGGCGTTGGCATATGTACGACACCATCAAGGGCTCGGACTGGCTGGGTGACCAGGATGCGATCGAGTATATGTGCCGGGAAGCCGTGCCTGCAGTGATTGAACTGGAACATTATGGTGTACCGTTCTCACGTACGGAAGACGGCAAAATTTACCAACGGCCATTTGGCGGTATGACTACCCATTACGGTGAGGGAACTGCACAGAGAACCTGCGCGGCAGCCGATCGTACCGGACATGCCATTTTGCACACCCTGTATCAACAGGCACTGAAACATGACGCGACGTTTTTTATTGAGTATTTCGCGCTTGACCTGTTGATGGATGATGACGGTGTATGCCGGGGCGTACTGGCCTGGGATCTCGCCGAAGGTACATTACACCTGTTCCGGGCACACGCCGTGATCCTGGCTACCGGTGGCTATGGCCGCACCTATTTCTCATGCACGTCGGCTCACACTTGCACCGGTGACGGCAATGGCATGGTTTTACGCGCCGGCCTGCCATTGCAGGATATGGAATTCATTCAGTTCCATCCAACCGGTGTTTATGGCGCCGGTGTCTTGATTACAGAGGGAGTTCGAGGTGAGGGTGGTTTCCTGACCAATTCGGAAGGCGAGCGTTTTATGGAACGATATGCGCCCAATGCCAAAGATCTTGCTTCACGTGATGTGGTCAGTCGTTCAATGACCATTGAGATCAGGGAAGGACGTGGTGTTGGTCCCAAGAAGGACCATATACATCTGAACCTGCAACACCTGGGTGCTGATGTTATCAACAAGCGTTTGCCGGGTATTGCCGAGAGCGCAGAGATTTTTGCCGGTGTGGATGTCACCAAGGAACCTATTCCAGTCATTCCCACCTGTCACTACAACATGGGTGGCGTTCCTACGAACTACCACGGTGAAGTGGTGCATATGAAAGATGGCGACCCCGATGCAGTGGTCCCGGGCTTGTTTGCCATCGGTGAAGCAGCCTGTGTTTCCGTTCATGGCGCTAACCGCCTGGGTTCAAACTCGCTTCTGGACCTGATTGTTTTTGGCCGGGCCGTTGCGCATCGTTGTGCGGAAGTGATCAAGCCCAATCAGCGTCATGACAACCTGGACCAGAAGATCGTGGATGACCTGGTCGCAGATTTTGATGGTATACGTCACGCTGACGGTAAAAACAGCGCAGCCAGCATCAGGGATGAAATGCAGCAGGTTATGCAAAATAACGCCGCTGTATTCCGTACCGGTGAGGTACTGGAGGAAGGCAGCAAATTGATTTCTGAGGTTTATGAAACCTTCAAAGACCTCAAGGTCAGCGACCGTTCCATGATCTGGAACTCCGATCTTGTCGAAACGCTGGAATTACGTAATCTGTTGGGTTGCGCAATGGTGAGTATGTCAGGTGCGGCAAACCGGAAAGAAAGCCGGGGCGCACACGCCCGTGAAGATTATCCTGACCGGGATGATGAAGACTGGATGAAACACACCCTGGCAAGCCTGGATGAATCCGGTAGCGTGTCTATCGACTACAGGCCCGTGCATCTGTACACACTGACAGATGACGTCGAGGTTGTCCCACCCAAACCACGTGTATATTGAGAGGCAGGAATCCCAATGCTCGAATTAAGATTACCCCCTGAATCCCGCCCGCAAAAAGGACAGAAGTTTTCTGCGCCCGAGGGTTCAAGCAATACCCGCACTTTTCATGTTTACCGGTGGGATCCTGATAAGGGTGAGAACCCCTGTATCGAAAGTTATGAAATTGACCTGGATGATTGCGGGCCGATGGTGCTGGATGCCATTCTCAAGATCAAGAACGAAATTGATCCATCACTGACGTTCCGCCGGTCCTGCCGGGAAGGTATTTGCGGCTCTTGTGCAATGAATATCGACGGCACCAATACGCTGGCGTGCACCAAGCCGATTAGCTCGATCTCCGGCGACGTGAAAATCAACCCGCTGCCTCATCTGGAGGTGGTCAAAGATCTGGTGCCGGACATGACCCATTTCTATGCCCAGTACGCCAGCATCAAGCCATGGATTCGTACCCAAAGCGTGCCTTTGCCAGACCAGGAAAGATTACAATCTCAGGAAGACCGTGAAAAACTTGATGGCTTGTACGAATGTATTTTGTGTGCCTGTTGCTCTACTTCCTGCCCCAGTTATTGGTGGAACGGCGACCGCTATCTTGGCCCGGCGATACTATTGCAGGCATACCGCTGGCTGGTGGATAGCAGAGACGAAGATACCGGTGAACGACTGGATGAGCTGGATGACCCGTTCAGGCTTTATCGATGTCACACTATTATGAATTGTACTTCTACCTGTCCCAAGGGATTGAACCCGGCTAAAGCCATTGCAGAAACAAAGAAGATGCTTCTGGAAAGGCAAGGAGCCTGAGTTTGTCAGTGTTCTATGTGTAGTGGTCAGGACAGGGTTAGAAAGCTGCGGTGGCAAAGCCGTCGCGGCATGAAAGAACTGGACGTACTTTTTGAAGCGTTTTTTGTGACCCAGGCTGAACCCTTGCTTGAGGGAGCCTGGCCAGAACTCGAAGTGCTGCTGGGACAAGAGGATGACGTTTTATTTGACTGGGTTTCCGGCAGAGATTTACCAGCAGACCCTGCCTTACTGGATTTAATTAAGACCTTGACCAATGCTACTTAACAGACCAGTCAAATTGAGAGTTTCCAGCGCAAGTGATTTTATGCTGCCTGTTGGTCTGCTTAGCGTACTGCTTGTGATTGCAGCATTGATCAGCCCTTATCCCGTTGTGTTGTCTTTAGTTGTCATTGCTTCGGTCGGGGTTGGGTGGACAGCAACTATATTAAAGTTTTCTAAATCAACTAAGGTAAAATTGACCTTGGTCATTTTTCCCGATGGAAGGGTCCGTTTAGAATCTGATCAGTCAGATACAATTGAGGGTTTTCTGGATGGTCAGCAATGGTCTACCAGTTGGATTAGCGTATTGCGAGTTGTCGATGGGGGCAGGGTGCGCAAACTGCTGATTCGGTCCAGCTGTCAACGGCCAAAGGATAATTTTCGGCGCCTGAATATGTGGCTTCGACAAGGCTTGAACTCCAGCACATGAGAATAGCAGGTGTTGGAAAATTGACCCGTTAAGCGGGTTTGGTATGAGGTTTCCGGGGTGCATTCAGGAAACATCAGCGGTGACGGTCCAGGTTTGGGTTGTCACGTTATTTTTAAAAAGTGAGGAAAGAGTTCAATCATGACTTACAACGACAAAGTTGTCAGACAATTCGTCATAGCGACGATCCTCTGGGGCATTGTGGGAATGCTTGTGGGTGTCATTATTGCTGCGCAATTATGGCTGCCCATATTGAATCTCGACATACCCTGGTTGACGTATGGACGTTTGCGTCCGCTTCATACCAACGCTGTCATTTTCGCCTTTGGCGGGAGTGGTCTGATAGGTACTTCCTTGTACGTTGTACAAAGAACCTGTCATGTTCGCCTGATTTCCGACAAATTGGCAAGCCTTGTTTTCTGGGGTTGGCAGTTGGTTATCGTGGCAGCGGCCGTAACCCTTCCGCTGGGCTGGACCCAGGGCAAGGAATACGCTGAACTCGAATGGCCAATTGATATTCTGATCACACTGGTATGGGTGGCCTATGCCGTGCTGTTTTTCGGAACGATTGTAAAACGCCGGGTCAGTCACATTTACGTGGCCAATTGGTTTTATGGCGCTTTCATCCTGACCATTGCGGTACTTCATATCGTTAATAACCTGTCGTTACCGGTTGCCATTGACAAGTCCTACCCAATCTATACAGGCACAGTCGATGCGATGGTGCAGTGGTGGTACGGCCACAATGCAGTGGGCTTTTTCCTGACGGCCGGTTTCCTCGGAATGATGTATTACTTTGTTCCCAAACAGGCTGAAGGACCGGTTTATTCATACCGCTTGTCGATTGTGCATTTCTGGGCGCTGATTGCCATCTACATGTGGGCAGGACCTCATCACCTTCACTACACGGCCTTGCCCAACTGGGTTCAGTCAATTGGTATGGTTTTTTCACTGATCCTGCTTGCACCGAGTTGGGGCGGCATGATCAACGGCATCATGACTTTGTCGGGCGCTTGGCACAAGCTACGCACCGATCCGGTTTTGAAGTTCATGATCGTGGCGCTGAGTTTCTACGGTATGTCGACGTTTGAAGGGCCAATGATGTCGATCAAGACGGTTAATGCATTGAGTCACTATACCGATTGGACTATCGGTCACGTGCATTCAGGTGCACTCGGCTGGGTTGCAATGATGACCATCGGGTCGATTTATTGCCTGATCCCGCGGTTGATCGGTGAAAAGGAAATGTACAGCATCAAGGCCATTGATATCCACTTCTGGACATCAACGATTGGTGTGGTGATGTACATCACTTCCATGTGGATCGCCGGTGTCATGCAAGGCTTGATGTGGCGTGCGTTTAATGATGACGGCACATTGACATACAGCTTCATCGAAAGTCTCGTGGCAACCAAGCCGTATTACGCGGTGAGATTGATGGGTGGTTTGTTATTCCTCTCAGGTATGTTTTTCATGGCATGGAATACATGGAAAACACTTGGTAATAAGGAAATGAAACCGATTCCTGCCTCAGAACCTGCAATTTGGGGAGACCACTAATGAGCACAGGACACAAAAAACTCGAAACAAATATCAGCCTCATGGCTATATTTATCATCATCGCAATCAGTCTTGGCGGGCTGGTCGAAATTGTTCCATTGATGTTTATGGATCAGGTCAGGCAGCCGGCTGAGGGGATAAAACCATACCCTGCGCTGGAGCTTGCCGGTCGCGATGTATATGTGCAAGAAGGATGTTACAACTGCCATTCACAAATGATTCGTCCGTTCCGCAGTGAGACCGAGCGTTACGGGCCATATTCTGTCGCTGGCGAGTCCGTTTATGACCGCCCGTTCCAGTGGGGTTCCAAGCGTACCGGGCCTGACCTGGCGAGGGTAGGTGGCCGTTATAGTGATGAGTGGCATTACATTCACCTGAACAATCCACGTGACGTGGTACCTGAGTCCAATATGCCGAATTATGGCTGGCTATCAGACAGAATGGTCGATGGTGCTCTTGTACAAAAGAAAATGCGTGCTTTGAACGCCCTCGGTGACCCGTATTCGGAAGAGGATATTGCGGCTGCACCATCGGTGGTGGCTGGTAAAACCGAGATGGATGCTGTTATTGCATATTTGCAAAGCCTTGGTCATGCCAGGAGTGGGCGCTGAAATGGATATTAATATTATCCGCGGCGTCATTCTTCTGGTCTTGGTTTTTTCTTTCCTGGGCCTATGGGCCTGGGCATGGAGCAGCAAACGTAAGTCGGCATTTCACGATGCCAGCATGCTGCCCCTGGAAGAAGACAAGGGCGTAATTCCGAACGATATAGACCCTACTGATGAGACCCGGTCAACGGGAGAGGGAGTGAGTCATGTTAACTAGTTTCTGGCACTGGTATGTCATTATCATCACCATTGGCACCATTCTGGGTTGTTTCTGGCTATTACAATGGACCAAGGGTGTTTCCAATCGCGATGAAGAAGGCGATGGAACAGGTACGACCGGTCACGTATGGGACGAGGACCTGGTAGAGCTTAATAATCCACTGCCAAGATGGTGGTTGCAGTTGTTTTATGGAACCATTGTTTTTGCTTTCGTTTATATGGTTTTATTCGGTGGCTTCGGCAATATTGCCGGCGTTCTGGATTGGTCCCAGGAAGGTCAATACGAAGCAGAAATGAAAACCGCAACCGAGGCACAGGAGGCCATATTTGCGCGTTACAGGGAGATGGACAATGAAACCCTGATAGCGAATGCCGAGGCCAATGCGACGGGTCAAAGACTGTATGCTAATAGTTGTGCAATGTGTCACGGGTCTGATGCACGCGGCGCACGTGGCTTCCCGAACCTGACCGACGATGACTGGTTGTATGGCGGCAGTTTTGACACCATCATGCAAACGCTCGAGAACGGCCGTGCTGGCATCATGCCGGTGATGGTTGCTGGTCTTGATGACAAAGCCATCGGTGAGTTGGTGGTTTATGTGCAAAGCATGTCCGGTCAAAAGGCTGATGCAGTCATGGCCGCAAATGGCAAAAAGAACTTTGATATGTTGTGTGTAGCCTGTCATGGGGCAGATGGTAGTGGCAACCAGGCACTGGGTGCTCCCCGTCTGAATGATCAGATATGGTTATATGGCGGTGAACCTGAAACCATCAGGAAAACACTGACGGAAGGTCGCAATGGCAATATGCCGGCGCATAAGGATCTATTAAGTGAAGACCGGCGTCGACTGATTACTGCTTATGTGTTGAGCCTGTCAGAGTAGACGACAGGTGGAGTAGCGGTAACAATGAAGACAGAACACCCGGTTAACCGGCGATGGACTATGCGGCAGCGCGATTGGGCTGTCGTATTCTGGATTGCCTTCCTGTCAGCAGCGGCGGGTGCCTTTGTGCTGTTCGGACTGGTTAACCCTCTGGATATGGTCAACAACTGGGCGGATCAATTTGATATCGGTATGAAGCTTGCTTACGGACTCGCATTTGCATTCCTGTATATTGTCTGCCTGATGGCATCTGCGTTAACCATGTTCATGATCCGAACCGGTCCGTCTCGCGGACACGCCACGGGTAAAGGAAATCGTGCTATTCCGGAAGTTCATGACCCGTCACAATCCAATCCGGATATTGACGGCGAGGATTGGAAATGAGCCAGGCTCAGGATGATAGTGCCTCACTATATCGAAAAGACCCAAAAGTTTATCCACGCGATGTAAAAGGAAGTTTTGCGAGTTTACGCAAACTTGCAGTTATTGTTTTATTGGGTTTGTATTACATACTGCCGTGGCTTAACTGGGGTGGTCACCAGGCGATACTTTTCGATCTTCCGGCCCGAAAGTTCTATATCCTGGGTCTTACATTCTGGCCGCAGGATTTTATATTTCTGACCCTGATGTTAATCATCGCTGGTCTCTCGCTGTTTTTTGTAACAGCCGTGGCAGGGCGGTTATGGTGTGGTTATGCCTGCCCGCAAACCGTCTGGACCGAAGTGTTTTTATGGATGGAACGTTGGGTTGAGGGTGACCGAAATAAGCGCATCAAGCTGGATGCTTCCCCGTGGAACGCCAATAAGATCCTGCGAAAATCCTCCAAGCAAATTTTATGGATCGGTTTTGCATTGTGGACCGGTTTTACCTTTGTAGGTTTTTTCACACCCATCCGGGGGTTGGGGCAATCGCTTATTAGCTTCCAACTCGGTGGTTGGGAGACTTTTTGGTTGATTTTCTACAGCTTTGCCACCTATGGCAACGCCGGTATCCTGCGTGAGCAGGTATGTAAGTATATGTGTCCCTATGCGCGCTTTCAGAGTGCGATGTTCGACAAGGACACTCTTGTCATTGCCTACGATGAAGCGCGTGGGGAGCCTCGCGGAGGTCGCAGCAAAACGGTTAACCCGGCAGAAAAAGGGCTGGGAGACTGCATTGGCTGTACGCTTTGTGTTCAGGTGTGTCCAACCGGAATTGATATCCGGGAAGGCTTGCAGATTGAGTGTATCGCCTGTGCAGCCTGCATTGATGTCTGTGATCAGGTCATGGAGAAGATGGACTACAAAAAGGGTCTGATCAGCTATACCACCGAACATAGACTTAGTGGTAATGAATCACACATATTTCGGCCGCGTATCCTTGTCTACGCAACCCTGTTGTTGATCTTGATTGCCGGGCTTATTTATTCGGTCAATGACCGCGTGTTGTTACGAGCTGACCTGCTGCGTGACCGCAATGCACTTTATCGCGAACTGCCGGGCAATATTATTGAGAACGTCTATACGCTCAAACTAATTAATATGGACTTTAAACCCCACCGGTATAAGATCGAAGTCCTGAATAATGACAACATGACGTTGCTTATCTCACCGGAACCCAGACTTGAATCTGAAGAGGTAGGTAATTTCATATTACGTATGCAGGCACCTGAAAACGCCGGTCGTGGTTCCATGAAAGTTGACGTGCGCTTTTCAACCCTGGATGAACCCATTATCGAACGTACTGTCAGCGCCCGCTTCCTGATGCCGTTTGACTAGGAGACTATCCCTCAGCTATGACCCCAACTCAACAACCGCAAAAAAATGAACCGTTGCCCGTAGAGAACGTACCGTGGTTCAAACAATTCTGGCCCTGGTTTATTATCGCGTTGCCCGCAGCGGCAGTGATTGCGAGCTTCGTTACCTTGTGGATTGCTATCAGTAATCCGGATCAAGTGATTGTGACCGACGACGAATACCGGCAGTTGAAAAGTGAGTTGAAGGCCCAGCCCCCTAAAAAAGCTGAAACCACCGAAGCTGACCCCAGCTCAAGCTAGAGCAATGACTGAAAATTCAAGGTCGTGTTTCCATTGCGGAGAACCCGTTCCATCTGCGTGTGATCTGAGTGTTGAAATTGAAGGGCAGTTGGAGCCAGTTTGCTGTAGTGGTTGTGAGGCTGTAGCCAAGCTGATATTGCAGTCAGGACAGTCGCGTTACTATCAGTTTCGTACCGAGAAGGCCCTCAAACCGGCAGAAGAGGATGCGGATATCGAGGCTGCCTGGGGACGTTATGATGAGCGATTTTCACTATGGGGCAGCCCTTTAAAGAATGGTCGTTATGAGTTGCTGCTGCAAGTCGAGGGAATACGCTGTGCAGCCTGTGCATGGTTAATCAGAAGTCAGTTGGAAGCACGTGAGGGCATTGACCAGGTTCAGGTTGATGTTGCAACCGGTTTTGTGCGAATCAACTGGCAACCGGACAAGCTGAAGCTCAGCAGGGTTGCCGCAATTCTCGCCGGTGTCGGATACCGGCCACATCTTCCGCTATCGGGCGCAGAAGCCATGGGCCGGCAGCACGAGCGTCGTGACGCCCTGAAGCGCCTGGGTGTGGCGGGCCTCGGTATGATGCAGGTAATGATGTATGCCGCAGGACTCTATGCAGGTGATGCCCTGGGTATCTCAGAAGGTCCCGAACGGTTTTTGCAATGGATTAGCCTGATCGTTACAACTCCGGTCCTGATCTACTCGGGCCGGGTGTTTTACAGCAGTGCCTGGCGTAGTCTGTCCCATCGGAGGGTGGGCATGGATGTACCGGTTGCGCTCGCTATTTCTATAGCATTTATAATGAGTTGCATTAACTTCTTAACCGGTAATGGTCATGTGTATTTTGATTCGGTGGTCATGTTTATCTTTTTCCTTTCATTGGGAAGATACGCAGAACTGGTTATCCGTCATCAAAACCTTCAAACGGGTCTCGCGCTTGCCCGCCTATTGCCCGAGTGGGCTGAACTGTTGCGAGACGGTGAATCCGAACAGGTGCTGGCCGCTGATTTACGTATCACTGACCAGGTCCGGGTGAGGGCAGGGCAAACCTTTCCTGCCGATGGACTGCTGATTCGTGGGTCTACTGAGGTTGATGAGGCACTGCTGACCGGGGAATCAAGACCGGTGGAAAAACACATTGGTGACGTTGTGATAGCCGGCAGTATTAACCGTACACAGACAGTGGAGGTTGAGGTGAGCCGGGATCCTGATGATTTCACAGTTTCGGTAATGGGGCGCATGCTGCTGAAATCACAAACACATCGAAGTCGTTACACGCGACTCTCAGAACGTTACGCCGGCTGGTTTGTGGCCATTGTACTGATAGTTGCCAGCCTGACGGCATTGTGGTGGCTTAATCATGATATGGCGATGTTGTTTCCTGCAACCCTCGCTGTGCTGGTGATCAGCTGTCCTTGTGCATTGTCACTGGCTACACCGGCTGCAATTGCATCTTCGAGCCGGGCCTTGCTAGAACAGGGTGTGCTTTTAACCCGCAGTGCAGCGCTCGAGGTTCTGGGAAGTATCGACACCATTGTTTTTGATAAGACAGGGACTTTGACGAGTGGCTCACCGTCAATTGTTAACACGGTCGTTAACCCATCACGCGAAGGGTTTGATGCCGATACTGTATTGCGCATTGCCGCACTTTTGGAGGTTGATTCCTCTCACCCTGTTTCAAGGGCGTTTGCGGACATAACGGTTGACCGCGACTTGGTTACGGGTATTGTCAATCATGAGAATGGTGTTGAGGGCAGAGTGGGTCAAGACCGCTTTCGGCTGGGTAATGCGGCCTTCACCGAGGTTAATGTTATTGATTTTAGCGGAGGTCTTGGCAGGTTATGGTTGGCTGATGAAACCGGTTGGATCGCACGATTTGACCTTGACGATGGATTGCGCGACTCAGCCATTGAAACCATGTCAGCTTTACAAGAACGTGGTTTGGAATTGATTATACTTTCCGGTGATCATGAGCAGGCTGTTGCCTCTGCAGCAAAGCGCACAGGGATAAAAACCTGGCTTTCCGAGCAGACACCCGGAATGAAAATGGACTACCTGGAATCCCTGCAAGCTGAAGGTAAAACAGTCTTAATGGTAGGTGATGGCGTCAACGATGCACCGGTACTTTCCGTAGCAAATGTGTCCATGACCGTGTCGGGTGCGAGTGAGCTGGCCAACAGTACGGCCGATTTCATTATGACAGGTATGTCTCTAATAAATATAAAGAATATCCTTGAATCAGGCGACATGACCCGCTCGGTTATTAGTCAAAACCTGTTGTGGGCACTTACGTATAATCTGCTGGCTGTACCGTTCGCTGCTGCAGGCTTAATCGTACCCTGGATGGCGGCACTGGGCATGTCATTGAGCTCCCTGTTAGTAGTACTGAATTCAGGCCGTCTGGCAAGACGTAGGGTGGCGAAGAAACCCCAAATTCAACCAAGGTTAGTCACACAATGAGTATCTTATATGTCTTGATTCCTTTGGCTGTTATGTTGCTTGCTCTAGCCGTCTGGGCCTTGTTATGGGCCATTAAAAACGGCCAGTTTGATGACCTGGAAACGCATGGCTGGAGCGTGGTTTTGGATGACGATCAAAAGCCGCCTCCTATGGATGACACTGAAGATAAACCAAATAAAGAAGAGTAATTACAATGACATATGTTATTGATCTCTCCGCCTTGTTTACAGCATTTTTAGTCGGTTTGTTAGGCAGTGGTCACTGTTTCGGCATGTGTGGCGGAATCGCCGCCGGTTTAGGTACGTTACCCGTTGGCGGTGAAGCGCAAGACGAACAGAAGCCACAGATGTCATCCGCAGTTCTGTTCAATATCGGACGTATTCTGAGTTACGCGTTTCTGGGCTTGCTTTCTGCCTGGTTGCTGGCAAGCCTGGGGCACGCGTTGAATGTACCTAAATGGAGCATGATTCTTCGTTTTGTTACGGCAGTAATGATTTTTCTGATTGGTGTGCAGTTCCTGTTCAATTGGCAAACACTGGCGGTTATCGAACGCCTTGGTTCGAAAGTATGGAAATTGATTCTACCGATTGCTGTGCGTGCCGGGAGCATGCCTGGTGGTAGCGGACGTTTGGCATTGGGCTTGTGCTGGGGGCTTTTACCATGCGGATTGGTCTACAGCGTGCTTCTGACAGCTGCCGCCGCTGGTTCACCTGTTTCCGGCGTCGGTGTGATGCTAGCGTTCGGTGCGGGCACTTTACCATCCATGCTGGGCATGAGCATGGCGGCACCAGCGCTGGCGGCGATACTTAACGACAAGTGGACCAGAAAGCTTATGGGGGCGGCTTTGATCTTGCTGGCTGTTCTAAGTGTGTCGTTAATGGCTGTAAAGATGCAGGGCAAGGGTTCGCACATGCATGCAGATTCGGAACGTTCTCATTTTTCTACTCACATAGCGGTTGTGATTTTTGAACAGGACACAACACGCAACAGCGGATAAACGAAAAACCGTTATCTCGGATTTGGTGGAGTAGGCCTCACTAACCTTCATATCTCATTTATTTAATTGCGTATAATGTATATTATGTTAAATAGAATGTGTGTTTAGGTCGATATATGCGCACGGAGAAGTGTTTGCTCTGCTCTGACCATAAGACACCCTGGCTCGTTCAGGCTTGGTTTATCGGTGGTTTTTCGGATGTACGGATGGCTGATGATAGCTCCTGACTATACTGTTTTTAAGTATATATATGTTTTGAATACAGTGTTTTACGGTGCTTATCTAGAGTCTCTATCTGTAAAACAGCATGCAAGCATACTCACCTATGCGCTTAGGTTATGAGTGAGAAGTAGTGATATTGAGGTCTACAGGCCTCACTTTTGCTGTGCTTTGTTGTTCTAACGACTTTTAGAAGCACTATTTAGGGATTTAGACGAGCACGCCAGTTCAATCTAACTATGTAACAATAGCCACCGTATCCCCGCAATACGAAATGAGAGTGACTGATGAAAGTCAAAACATTGATTCTGAGCTTAATAGTAGGCACTGCCCTTCTGTTTGGTAGTTCTCAAGCGCAGGACCTCCCTGAGGGTTACTGGAGTCTTGAGCAAGCGAACGAAGTGCAAAATAAAACCCGTACGGTGGTGCTTGACCCAGATCTCTCTTCTTTAAGCGACGCAGAGAAAGCTGTAACCGCAAAACTGATATCTGTTGGTCATATTTTCAACCGAATTTATCAGAATTCCCTCCATCCACAGGCTCTTGAGTCACTTCGGAGTCTAAAAAGCTTGCACAAGGGCGGTAAGCACACAGCTGCGTTGCTGGATATCTACTATCGATCCGGTGGACCAATTACAACCACGCTTGATAACAGGCGTGATCCTTTTTTACCGGTAAATGACGAGGAGCCAGGTAAAAATGTCTATCCAACAGGTATGACTAGTGAACTGTTGGACCCCTTTATTGAAACCCGGCCAGAGCTTGCATCGCAGTTGCTTGACGTCCGCACGGTTGTTCGGGCCAGTTCAGACGAAAATATTCAACGTGACTTGCGTATGCTTGACCGTTTTCCAGTATTGGATGGTTTACATCCTGGTTTACGTTCCCGTTTGAACGCCTTGAATGCGGGTAATGACGATGCGCCCTGGTACGCCCTTCCCTACTCTGTTCGCTGGGCTCCAGACATCATGCAAGCCTACACATTGCTGCTGGCTGCTGCCGATGATATAGCCTCCGAGGACCCGGATTTCGCAGCGTATCTAACTTTGCGAGCCAGGGACATCATAAGCGATGATTATGAAGCGGGTGATGCAGCCTGGGTCCGGGGCCGTTTTCGAAACATGAATGCCCAAATCGGCAGTTACGAGGTTTATGCTGATTCACTTTACGGTGTGAAGTCGTTCTTTAGTTTAAATGTACTTTTGCGCGACAAGGCAAAGAGCGATGAACTTTCTGCCGCATTGGGAGGCTTGCAGAGCATTCAAGACAGCTTGCCGGTCGCCTCAGACCGAAAGATTCAGAACGATATTTCCGTTGGCGTCTATAACATCGTTGCCGATTTTGCCCAGTCCCGGGGTGCAAATACAGCCACAATCCTACCCAACGACGCTGATCACACCCGCAAGTACGGTCGTACCATCCTGCTGCGTTACAACATAATGGCGAACCCGGGACTGTTCGAGGATAGAAAAGAGGCATTTCAGACAGCGGTTGAGGCCAAACACGCCAACGACCTGACACTGGACGGCCCGTTTTACCGCACGCTCTGGCACGAAGTCGGTCATTACCTTGGTGTAGACAAGACCAGCGATGGTCGTGAATTGAATGCAGCATTGTCACCCTGGGGCAGTCACTATGAGGAGATGAAGGCCGATCTTGTGTCTGCTTTCACATCGGCTCACCTGAACGCAAACGGAGAAATGAGCGACGAGGTATTTCGATCGGTTCAGGCTGCAAGTATCTTACGGGTTTTGCAGAAAAACCAACCACGTACCAAGGATCAGCCATACCAGACCATGCAACTGATGCAGCTAAACTATTTTCTCGAACATGGTTTGCTCAGTTATGACCCATCAAGCGCAAGTTTGGAAATTCATTATGACCGTTATAATGAAGTCGTCGGCCAAATGCTGGGTGATGTACTCAGCATTCAACAGCAAGGTGATAGTCAGCTTGCGGGCGAATTCATTGAAAAGTACGTCAATTGGACTCCCGAGCTTCATGACCGGTTGGCGAAACGCCTGCGTGACTCGAGCCGTTATCGTTTTGTAATGGTCCGTTACAAAGCGCTGGACAAGGACCTGTAGTAATATCCGCAAAGCATTAAACCAACAGTTGGCATTAAAACATGAACAATAAATCAGACAAAACTGTAAGAATTATCGGTGTACCAATGGATCTCGGTGCCAGCCGCCGTGGTACAGACGTGGGTCCATCCGCGATGCGAGTTGCCGGCCTGGGCGCTGCCATACGTAAAATGGGTTATACACTTGCACGCGAAGAGGATATCTTCGTTCCCGCCATGGAAACGCGCCCACCAGAGGACAGCGAGGCCCGCTTTAAGCCGCAAATTCTAAGTGTATGCACAGAGCTGGCTGGCCGGGTGAAAGAGCTAATGGATGACGGAGAGTTCCCACTGGTTATTGGTGGTGATCATTCAATCGCAATGGGCACTGTAGCAGGTGTCTCCGCCCATTACCGGGATCGTGGTAAAGCAATGGGTTTGATCTGGTTTGACGCCCATGGCGATATGAACATCCCCGGTGTATCACCCAGTGGCAATATTCACGGTATGCCATTGGCCCACCTACTCGGCCGCGGTGATCCGGATCTCGCCGGCATTCTCGGTTTCAGCCCAAAACTGGACCCTGACAAAGTGGTGTTAATTGGAATACGCGACATTGATGGCGGGGAACGTAAAATCATCAATGATTCCGGCATCCATGTCTTCACCATGCGTGATATCGACGAGCACGGCATGGCCAAGGTGGCACGCAGAGCCATGGAGATTGTCACCAATGGAACAGATGGCTTCCACCTCAGCTTTGACGTTGATGGCTGTGATCCTTCCGTCATTCCAGGGTCAGGGACACTTGTGCCAGGTGGTGTGCGTTACCGGGAAGCGCATTTACTGCTGGAATATTGCGCTGACTCCCGCCAGATGACATCGATGGAAGTGGTTGAATTAAACCCGTTTATGGATCACAAGAACATCAGCGCTGAACGCACGCTTCGCCTGATTACAAGTGCATTGGGAAAAAGCATTCTCTAGAAGTTACAATACAGGTACAATGCGCACTGCACAGCGCCCGGGTGGCGAAATTGGTAGACGCAAGGGACTTAAAATCCCTCGGTAGAAATACCGTGCCGGTTCGATTCCGGCCCCGGGCACCATCTTAAAAGCAATATATTCAATAGCTTATACCTGTTTCAGCGTAACTGCTGATGTATAGCTGCATTCGTAAATGTCACTTAGCAAAGGTTTTAGTAAAGGTTGTGCAAGGTTCAATACAGGAAAAGAGCCGCCAGTGATTGACGGCTCTATCTCAGTGTCACTAGTTTTCACAAATGATACTTATTAAAGATCAGCCGTGTGCTGGCAATCCCTGAAGGATTAACCTGCCCTCCCTGTGATTGACCCGTATCAAATACCCCTCGCCTGGTTTAGCCTTCTTTAGCTTTCGTTAAAAACAAGAAGAGCTGTGCCAATAACATACCGATTACTAGACCACCTACATTGGCGGCCAAATCCAACCATTCGCCATAACGATTAGCGTAAGGTTGAATTAATTCAATCGCGCCACTGTAACAAATAAAAAAAACTGCAAAGAGCCAGCGGTATCTATGCTGCTTAATGGCTATTGGGAACATCAACAAGGCATAGGCAATGAAATGATGGGTTTTGTCAGTGCCCGGTACGGTCGGTAACTCCGCGATAGGCCATAAGGACAATAATGTGATCATCGTCAAAATGAGCATGGTCAAAGCAAGATAAAAACGACTAATGAAATTGATAAATATCTGCATAGTGAACAGCATGATTAGGTGAATATCAGCAAATAACGAAGATTATCTGTACTGCATTATAAAGGCTTGTAATTTAGCAAGTGTGATAACCGATACCGGGATAGCCGAAAAAGCGTTCACGATGGACCGAGTTACTCCTTCCCATGACCCACATCAACGCCCTCGGAAATTGTCCTGTTTGGCAGTTAATAATGGCCTAAAAAACTCATTGAACAGGCTACCTATGGGCAGGTGTTGTTTCGAGCAGCAATGGAGTTTGCAGCGCCCTGTAACGGCCTTAAAGACCTGAAGAAGATGATTGATTCAAAGAACGAATCTGGTGCTTCCTGATACTTCCCTTGCTCAAAAAACTCGAGTCCGGAAAGATAGGCCACCTGACACGGTGAGAAAGCGCCGAGATCCATCTGGAACTGGCCCATACTACTAAAAGTGATCCCTAGACCGACTGAGAGTAGATCACTACAAGGCATCAAACAAAAAGCCTCGCCCATTTGGACGGGGCTTTTTTTGATACCTCCCAATGAACTCTCACGTGTGTGTGGGGGCGATTCAAACCACATCTGATGTTTGATTGTTTTGAGCCTCGGAGGGTCTGGTTTGCGAAACACGGGGGCAAACTAGAGGTGCAGCAGGATAGAATTCGGACTCAGGGATTCAAACTAGCAAGATTTTATGGTGGCCTGTCCTGAAAGCTGATTTAATAGGCCGCTCAATACTGTAAATTTCAGGCAAAAAATCATTTTTTTTTGCCTGTACCCTTGGGCGAGATATGTCAAAAGCGTTGCCGTGGATCAAAATTGGATTATCAGTTAGCCTCCTTGGCGCCGTCGTCTATTTACTGGATTGGCGAGAAGCAAAACAACTCCTTCTTGAAACACCGCTGATGAACTTGGTCATCGCCCTGGCGCTGTTGCTTGGCGCTTACCTTGCGAATGGCATTCGGCTCATCCTGCTGCAGAAGCGTATCGACCTGGAAGTGCCCAGAGCACTATTTTGGGGCAGCTACTACACGGGACTCCTGATGAACTCCATTTTGCCAAGCGGGGTGGGTGGTGACGTGGTCCGGGTGCTACTGCTGACCAGGCGTGGTTATCCGATGGGCTTACTTGCTGCGTCAGGTCTGGTCGACCGTTACCTGGGTTTGCTGGGCTTGCTGGCTATCGCCGGGCTCGCCTTGATTTTTGTGCCCGTAGAGTTGCCAATGGCAAGATCTCACGGTCAGCTTGCTGGTGTTGCGCTGGTCCTGGTCGCAGTGCTGGGCCTGTCGTGGTTGCCCCGGCTTGGATTATTCTTCTTTAGCCGCATGAGCAACCATGGTACCAGTGGTTTATGGGAAAAGGTCAAACGTGGCGCCGGGATATTTCAGCAGATTTTCAAACACCCTGGGCAGCTGTTAATCCCGGCGTTGCTAAGCCTGGTAAGTCATGTGCTGTACATATTGAGTTACGCGAGCCTGGGGCACTCCTTGCTTCCCGACATGTCACTGTTGAGCTACTTTCTCGCCATACCGGGCGTGATGCTGATATTGCTGCTTCCCATCAGCCTGGGCGGGCTCGGGGTGCGGGAAATCAGCACGGTGGGCCTGTTGGTCTGGCTGGGGGCCGGTCAACAGGAAGCTTTGACGCTTTCGTTACTGTTTCTCGCGATCTCCTGGATTTCGGTCATTCCCGCAATTGTAACTGCGATACACTACGGCCTTGGCCTCAAAACGATAAAGGAACATACCGATGCAACATGAAAATGTGTTCATCAGCCTGGTTATCCCGGTTTTCAAAGAAGAAGACGTCATCATGCTGACCCTGAATGAAGCAACCAGGGTTCTTGAGACGATCACCCAGGACTATGAAATCGTGGCCGTCGATGATGGATCAACTGACAAGACCTTTACCAGGGTGATGGAAGCCCATCAGGCCAACCATCGAATCAAGGGGTTGAGGTTTTCCCGTAATTTTGGGAAAGAAGCCGCGATGCTGGCAGGTATGGCCCGGGCCAAGGGACAGGTGGTGGTCACCATGGACGGAGACCTTCAACATCCACCCGGGTTAATCACCGAAATGGTGGAAAAATGGCGCAAGGGTGCACAAATTGTTCATGGCGTAAAGCAGACCCGGCAGTATGGCGGGCTGTTTCACCGCACATCCGCACGAATATTTTATGACCTGTTTTCGAAAATCGCGGGTTTCAAGATAAACAACAGTTCCGACTTCAAGCTGCTTGATGCGCAAATTGCCAGTCTCCTGGTGCGGGATTTCCCCGAGCAACAACGGTTCCTTCGCGGTTTGAGTTGTTGGGTGGGGTATCGGCAGGAATCGGTTACGTTCGAGGTCTCCGAACGCCCGGTCGGAGAAAGTAGCTGGGGGCTGTCAACCTTGTTCCGCTATGGCTGGAATTCTCTGACCTCTTACACCTCCCTGCCGCTGCAGTTGGTTCCATTCATGGGTGTGATCATGTTGCTCATCTCCGTTGTTCTGGGAACGGAAACACTGGTGTCACGCATACGCGGTGAATCAATCTCAGGCTTCGCCACACTTGAAATCACCATCCTGTTCTCAGGCAGCATGATCATGATCGGGCTTGGAATCATCGGCCAATACCTGGCCCGGGTTTACGATGAGTTGAAAAAACGGCCTTCGTTCCTGGTGGCAGATGAAGTGGGGTTTGAGCAGTCTACCCGGTCTGAGTAACAAAATATCTTAATATATCATTATGAAAATCAGATGATCGCTTCGGGTTATAAATTTGCCCATAATGACTCCTTCGTGACAGGAGAGACTCTATGAGGGTTAAGATCCGCGATTTCGAAGTTAACCTTCTAATAGCAATAGTTCTGATTTTCGCTACTGTTTTTTTCCTGAAGGCCGCTCAATTACACTTGGTCTTCAGTACAGCGGCTTACGACTTTGGGATATTTATTCAGAATTTTTGGCTCCTCAGTACGCTGAACGAGACGTTTAACACCGTGCGCGGTCTCAATACGTTTGGTGACCATTTCCAACCCATTCAAATCCTTTTTGCACCGCTATACAGAGTCATGCCATCCCCGCTCTTGCTTCTGCTAATACAGGTAGCCGCTGTCGCATGGAGCGCGATCATTCTGCATCGAATTGCAAACCACCTGTTGCCAAACCATCGCATGGTTGCGTTTGCCATTGCGCTCGCCTACCTTATTAACCCTGTTGTTCACAATCCTTTGCTTTGGCAATACCACGCAATAGTACTGGCATCACCACTTTTTTTACTCTGGCTGAAAGCGTATCTGGACCGCAACGACAAGCGATTTTTTGTATTTCTGATACTGTTGCTGATGGTACGAGAGGATGTCTCCGTGATCACTCTCAGTTTCGGCCTGGTTGCTCTGTATCACCGGCGCTGGCGTCTAAGCATCGCGACAATTTTACTATCCATGGCATGGTGGCTGTTGGTATCCAAGATAGTCATGCCCCATTTCAATGGTGAGGGCTATTTTCGGCATGAAGGTTATACGGTCGGGGCTCTTCTCGACCGCATATTTGACCTCCAATACTATATCAAGCAACTTTGGGAAAACGATCAGGCTCTCAGGTACCTGGGATTCATATTCTTGCCCCTGTTGCTGTTGTCATTTCGTTCTCCTGTCTGGCTCCTGCCCGCTTTCCCCACTCTCCTTGCCAACATTTTGATTGGCGGATATAACACCCAAATCGGCTACCACTATTCGGTGTACGCCATTCCCTTTGTATTCATGGCTGCCATCATGGGCATCAAAGCGATACTCAAGACCCGGCCCCGGCTGGCCCCGCTGATTGGGGCAGGTCTGCTCCTGGCGACAGCATGGTCATCCATGGAAGGTTCAAAGTTTTCCATACGCAATGCCGACAACGACTGGCGCCACTGGGAGAGACAGAGCCCATTGCGCGAGCTTGTATCTGGCTACAACGATTCCCTGGATCCGGATATTGGAATTTCTGCGAGTGATTTTCTATTGCCCCATTTTGCCAATCGGACTGGAATCTA
>Ga0224504_10000061_pt1 | contig 40777 bp, 38 predicted proteins | sample SF_Oct11_sed_USG_3_FD_170160 | JGI IMG/M metagenome (GOLD analysis project Ga0224504, IMG submission 170160) | Sediment microbial communities from San Francisco Bay, California, United States - SF_Oct11_sed_USGS_24 | ecosystem: Environmental > Aquatic > Marine > Sediment | place: USA...
TACGCCTGAAAACGCACCCGACGAAGGTGCTTCGCTGGACGATTTCCTGGACCTGCACATCGATCTGGAGGGATATCTGCCAGACGCTGTCGCTCCTGCCTGGCATTTCATGCAGGACTATCCCGTATTACTGGTCGCGGTGATGTTCGTCCTGGGTTACGGCGCGGGCAAGGGATTGCAGTGGCTGATTCGCAGCTCTCTCAGCCATGCGGTGACCCGGACCCAGACAACACTGGATGACAAGCTGATTGATTACCTCACGGCTCCGGTGGTTCAGACAATGGTAATTCTCGCTCTTGTTGCAGCCGAAAAGGCGTTCGTATTCGGTGAATCGGTCGACTGGTTCCTGACCCGCTTGCTGTTTACCTTGCTGCTGTTTCTCTGGGGCAGGGCCTGGTTCAAAGCTATTGCGCTTTTAATTTCGACGTTTGCCGGCAAGAGCAAAGGCACCGGGCTGATGCAGCCGCGCACGCGGCCATTGTTTGAAATGAGCGTCAAGGTCTTGTTGATCGGCGTTCTGATCTGGCTCTTCATGGCCTTGTGGAATATCGACGGCACGGCTTGGCTCGCCTCGGCAGGTGTGATCGGTATCGCCGTGGGTTTTGCCGCCCGGGATACCCTGGCAAACCTGATTTCCGGAGTTTCAATCATTGCCGATGCGCCGTACAAACTCGGCGATTATGTCGTGCTGGATACCGGGGAGCGGGGGGTCGTTACCGAGTTGGGGATGCGTTCCACTCGACTGCTGACCCGTGACGACGTTGAGATTTCGATCCCCAATGCAGTCATGGGGATGGCAAAGATCACCAACGAGAGCGGTGGACCGGCGGTTGAGCACAGAATCCGTATTCCAATCGGTGTCGCCTACGGGACCCGTCCCGCGGCAGTCGTCGAATTGCTTGAGCAAGTTGCAAAGGACGACCCGCTGATCCTGGATCACCCGGTGCCCCGGGTCAGGATGCGCGCATTCGGCGAGAGCTCGCTTGATTTTGAGTTGCTGGGCTGGATCAAGTATCCGGAGCAAAGGGGATTGGCCAGGCACAACCTGTTGGTTGAAATAGAAAGCCGGTTCGCCGAGGCGGGCATTCGCATACCTTTTCCTCAGCGCGATGTTCACCTCAGTACACCACAACAAGTCTCCGATTCCGATTCCGGATAGCGTGCTGCGCCCTTATTCCAGGAGGTATTTTTGCAGAAACAGGATGGCTGCCTGTTCGTAGACATCCCGGTTCTCTTTCCGGCTATAGCCGTGGCCTTCGTTCAACGCCTCGATGTACCAGACGGGCCGGCCGCGACTTCGCAGGGCTCGCACCATTTTCTCTGACTGCCCGGCGGGTACCCTTGGGTCATTGCGGCCCTGCACGACCAGCAGTGGGATTTCGATACGGTCGACGTTATTGAGCGGGCTGATCTGTTCCAGCATGGCGCGAACTTCCGGAATTCTTTCATCGCCGTACTCGTGACGGCGCAAATCCTGCCGGTATTCTTCCGTGTTTTCCAGGAAGGTGACGAAATTACTGATGCCTACCACGTCAACTCCGGCTCTGAGCCGGTCGCTATACATCACCGCAGATGCCAGCACGACATAGCCACCGTAGCTCGCCCCGTAGATGGCGACACGGTCCTGGTCCAGATCAGGCTGAGTGGTAATCCAGTCCAGCAGGGCGCCAATATCCCTGATTGCGTTTTCCCGCAGGCTGCCGTTATCCAGTGAAAGGTATTCGCTGTCATAGCCGGTCGAGCCGCGGATATTCGGTGCAATGATAGCCGCGCCCAACTCGGCGGCCCACATCTGGAAAACGCTGCTGAAAGCCGGCCGATACTGGCTTTCAGGACCACCATGAACATAAATAATCACAGGCACCGGTTGTTTGGATTTCGGCCGGTAGATGAAAGCCGGCACGGTGCGCTGCCGGTCACCATTCATGTCAAAGGTCGGGTAGTGAAACAATTCAGGTTGGATGAAGGCCCGCGTATCGAGGCCGCCTACTTCGCTGAAAGTCCAGCGCTCCAGCGTTTTGAGGCCTTTTGAACCCCGGCCGAGGTTGAGCACGTACACGTCGCTGGGGGATTGAGCCGTACTCAGACTCATCGCGATGCGGCGGTTGTCGGGATTGAATTTCAGCCCGGAAATGATGCCCAGCGGAATGTTATTGACCCGCGTGTACTTGCCGGATTTGGTGTTGAGCAGGTAAAGCCGGCTTACTCCCTCTTCGTTGGTCACGAACGCACCGCGTTTGCCGTCTTCGCTTAATGCGAAATCCGTGACGTCCCAGGGAATTCGCGCCGTGATATAAACTCGTTCCGATTCCGACGACAGGGGTTGCCAGGCCAGTTCTGCGGCATGACCGCGATCATTGGTAATGAAAAAAAATCCTTCGCCCTTACGGTCGAACGAAATGGCGCGATTGCCGGAAGGAAACTCGATATCACCCGCCAGCAGTCGTGACTCCATGCTGTTCAGGTCCAGCACATGAATCCGCGAATCATCCACGGTCAGGAACTGCTGAACCAGCAAGTGCCTGCCATTTTTGCTGAAATCTGCAGGCCCGTACCAGGTGCCCTCGGGCGCTTCCATCAGCAGCGAACCGCTTTCCGGCCGGGCCGGGTCCATCATCCACAGGTCCAAGTGACGTCCGTTGCGCCGGGTGGACTGGAAAGCCAGTCGTTTACCATCGGGGCTCCAGCGGAACTGGCGGTTGCGCGATTCCCCATCCGTGATCAGCCGGGTGCTGGCTGTTTCCGGGTCGAACAGGAAAATCTGGTCTTGTTCACCGCCACCGTCGTCCATGGTGATGGCGAGCTCCTCGCTTTTCTGCCGTCGTCCAATCTCGCCCATCGGCTCCTGGAACCAGGTCAGCTGCAAGCGGGTGCCGCCTGCCGCATGTACCTTGTGAATCTGGCTGATGTCACTGAAGCGGGTCCGGATATACATATTCTTGCCGTCCCGGGTCCAGTCAACAAAAGAGGCCGAGCGGACGTTCTGGTATTGATTCAGCCGGTCGACCAGAGCCTGCGGAATGTCTGGTACACCCTGCAGTATGAGTTGCCCCTCGTTGGTGTTCCATTCGGGGGTCTCGGATGCAAAGGCGCACAGTGGCGCCAGCGTGAGAAACAGCAGGGTCCTGATGTTCATGGAGTGTTCGAAGCCTTCACGCCGGTTTCCTGCAGGCCTTCGACCAGCACCTGTGCCCAGTTCGTCAGCAGCCGTTTTGCCGCGTTGGTATTGCGGGTCCGGTCCATCATGAAAGGCGTTATGTTGCTGCGATCAAACTGGAAATCCAACGCCTTGACCAGCAGGTCGCCCGTAATCGAGTCCCGTAATTCGAGATAAAGTGTCATGTCACCTGCCGATTCGGTGATGTTCCGCGTGGTGCCACCGCGTGGAGTATCGGGCGAGCTGATGTTCAGGTCGACAATGGCAGGGCGAATGATCAGCGTGTCCGGGGCTTGCTCCGTCACCAGCATAAATCCGGCAGACTCCAGTTCCCGGGTAAAAATCTCCCGGAACAGCCCGGCCACGTCGGCCTTGATGCGAGTCATGTCAGAGGCGGTAACGTGGAATGGCCGGGCCTGATTGGTATCGCGTTGCCAGTTTTTCTTGAAGGCGACCTGCGCCTCTATCAATAACAGCTTGTCATACACAGCCAGGTCGGCTTCCGGGTCCATGTACACCAGCCCGAGGCGGGTATCCGGCACGAGCTGCAGGCCATCCTGGGTGGCGGGAGGACTCCGGTCCCGGGCCAGCGCGGCCGTGCAGATCAACAAACCCGTCAACAGTATTGCGATCGCCTTCATTTTCATTATGTGTTGGATATGTCTTGCCATGGTTGCCATAGTTTAACCGGACTGCCGCGATAAATAGAGCGGGTTGGTCTATCGAGCTATACTGTCGGGCGGTAAACCCGGAAAAAACTGCAAACCGATGATCAACCCCCTTCACATAGTCATACTCGCTGCCGGCGAAGGCACCCGAATGAAATCCCTCCGGCCGAAAATGCTACAAACGGTTGGCGGCCGACCAATGCTGGCGCACTTGCTGGATACCGCACTATCACTGCAGCCTGAGCAGGTTCACGTGGTGGTTGGCAACGGCTCTGACCGGGTCCAGGCAGCCTGTTCCGGCTACCCTGTGAACTGGGTACACCAGCAAGAGCGCAGAGGTACCGGGCACGCGGTGATGCAGGCAATGCCGGGCATACCGGACGGTGCTGCAGTGCTGGTTCTGCTGGGCGACCATCCCCTGATTCCGGCTGCGTTGTTACAACAGATGATCACCGAAACCGAACCTCCGCTGGCCATGCTGACCATGGAACTCGACGACCCCACAGGTTACGGACGGATTCTTCGCGATCCCGGCGGTAATATCATCGGTGTCATCGAACACCATGACGCGGCGCCCGAGCAGCATGCCATCCGGGAAGTGAATACCGGGATCATCATGGCGGACGCGGCCCGGCTGCGCGCCTGGCTGGATCGCCTTGATTGCAATAATGCCAAGCAGGAATACTACCTGCCGGACATTTTTTCGATGGCCAGGTCTGAAAGTGGTGAAGTCCAGGCGGTGCTGGCGCCCGATTTTCATGACTTGCAGGGCGCCAATGACCGCACCCAGCTGGCTGCCCTGGAAAAACGCTATCAACAACGCATGGCCATTCAGTTGATGGAAGCGGGTGTGCAGCTTGTTGATCCTGACCGCCTCGACGTCCGCGGCGTAGTTTCTGCCGGCTCGGACGTCTGTATCGACGTCAACGTCATCCTGCAGGGTGGGAATCGCCTGGGTGATGGAGTCAGGATTGGAGCAGGCGCGGTGCTGACGGATTGCGACCTCGCCGCCGGGACAGCTGTCCACCCGTATAGTGTGCTTGAAGGGGTGACCACAACCGGCGCCTGCGACATTGGCCCGTTTGCCCGGCTGCGGCCCGGCACGGTACTGGCCGCGGGCTGCAAGGTGGGTAATTTCGTGGAAACCAAGAACGCCCGGCTCGATGAGGGTAGTAAAGCGAGCCACCTGACTTACCTGGGTGATTCACAGGTCGGCAGAAACGTGAACATAGGCGCCGGCACGATCACCTGTAATTATGACGGTGCGAACAAGCACCAGACCATCATCGAAGACGATGTATTCATCGGCTCGGATACGCAGCTGGTAGCGCCGGTCACAGTAGGCCGCGGCGCCACCATCGGTGCGGGTTCGACGGTTACGAAAAACGCGCCGGAAGGCGCACTGACCGTCAGCCGCGCCAGGCAAACCAGTATTGAAGGCTGGAATCGGCCCCAAAAGAAAAAGGACAGTTGAATCATGTGTGGCATCGTTGCTGCGTCAACCCATCGCCAGGTCAGTGAGATTCTGATATCCGGCCTGCGTGCACTTGAATACCGGGGATATGACTCGGCCGGGATCGCGGTCCAGCAGGACGGCAGCCTGCTGCGGCTGAGAACCCAGGGCAAGGTGAACGACCTGCAGGCCCTGCTGGAGGAGACACCCCTGAATGGCGTCTGTGGTATCGCTCATACACGCTGGGCCACGCACGGGGTGCCCAATACCACCAATGCACATCCGCACCTCTCCGATGATACGGTCGCGCTGGTGCACAACGGGATTATCGAAAATCACGAAGAGCTGCGCGACGAATTAAAGTCCAGCGGTTACCGTTTCAGCTCAGATACAGATACCGAAGTAATGGTCCACCTTGTGCATCGCTCGATGCGTGAAGGCTTTGACCTGTTTGCTGCAGTTCGCGAAATGGTAAAAAAGGTCCGGGGCGCGTTCGCGATAGCGGTAACCAGCGCTTCCGAGCCGGGTGTAATCATCGGCGCCAGGTCCGGCAGCCCACTGGTGCTGGGTATCGGCTTCGACGAGCACTACCTGGCTTCGGATGTGCACCCGCTTCTGACCGTGACCAACCGCTTTGTCTACCTGGAAGAAGGCGATGTGGTGCGCCTGGATACGGACCGCTACCAGATCAGAAATCGCGCGGACGAGTTGGTGGACCGGCCGGTCAAGGAAGCGGACCTGGCGGCTGATGCCGTCCAGCGCGGACGTTACCGGCACTACATGCAAAAGGAGATTTTTGAGCAACCACAGGCCATTGCCGAAACCCTCGAGGGCAGGATCGGAACGAACCGCGTGCTGCCCAACATATTCGGAGTGGGGGCCGATGCCGTACTGGAGCAGGTCAGGCAGGTCCATATCGTCGCCTGCGGCACCAGCTACCATGCCGGCCTGGTCGCCCGGTACCAACTGGAAGAACTGGCCGGTATTCCGTGCACCGTGGAAGTGGCCAGCGAGTACCGCTACCGGCACCCGGTGGTTCCGGCGCAGACACTGTTCGTCGCAATCTCGCAATCGGGCGAGACCGCGGACACACTGGCCGCGTTACGCCATGCCAGGAACAGCGGTTACCTGGCTGCAATGGTGATCTGCAATGTGCCGGAATCTTCGATCGTCAGGGAAGCCGATCTCGTACTGATGACGCGAGCCGGACCCGAAATCGGAGTCGCGGCGACCAAGGCATTCACGACCCAGCTGGTTGCTTTGCAACTACTGGTGCTGGAACTGGCCCGCCTGGCCGGTCATGCAAAGGACAGCCAGATCGAGGCCTGGGCGGAGGACTTACACCAGTTGCCCGGACTGGTTACAAAGGCACTTGGCCTTGACGCAGAGATCGAGGAGCTGGCGGAGCAGTTCGTGGAAAAACACCATGCCCTGTTCCTGGGTCGTGGCAGCCATTACCCGATCGCCATGGAAGGCGCGCTGAAATTGAAGGAAATTTCCTACATTCATGCAGAGGCCTACCCGGCGGGAGAATTGAAGCATGGCCCGCTGGCGCTGGTCGACCATGACATGCCGGTGGTCGCAGTAGCTCCCAACAACCGGCTGCTGGAGAAGCTGATCAGTAATATCGAGGAAGTCCGTGCCAGGGGCGGGGAAATGTTCGTCATTGCCGATGCCGAAGCGGTCTCCAGTCTGAAAACACGCCACGGAAGAGTGATCAAGCTGGAAACGGGCGGTGCATTGCTGGCTCCGGTCGTGATTACCGTGCCCCTGCAATTACTGGCCTACCACGTGGCGGTCCTTCGCGGGACTGATGTGGATCAACCCAGGAACCTGGCCAAGTCCGTCACTGTAGAATGATCGATGAAGAGAAGGCATCGCATCGATGATGAAGCCGAGATCAACATCACACCGATGTTGGATATCGTATTCATCATGCTCATTTTTTTCATCGTAACGACTTCTTTCGTGAAAGAGACAGGCCTTGAAGTGTCCCGTCCGTCCAATGCGCCGCCCAAGGAAATCAAGCACGATAAGGGCCCCATAGTGGTCAGGATCGACAGCTCCGGCCTGATCAGTGTGAAGGGACGGATTCTCGAAGCCGGGGCTGTCGAGGCCAACCTGGAGCGTGAGAAAGCGGAAAAGCCCACCTCGCCGCTTATTGTTGCAGCGCACCCGGCAGCGGATACTGAAGCCCTGGTCACTGTACTCGACGCCGCCAGGGCGGTCGGCGTCGAATCGGTCAACGTGGCGACCGGTTCACAATAGGTGGCGGGTTATTTCTTCTTCCACCGGAAGTTTTGGCGGCAACTGAAGGTAATATCCGGATTCCCCGAGGCTTTCGAGCACCTTGACGACATCGACCCGGGCCAGCTTCCTGTCTGCGGACAGTTCAAGGCGCAAAACGAAGGTTGCCTCGCCAAACTGGTATCGCAGTTCTTCCGGCAAATCGTCGAAAGACAGCGTTTCTGCCAGGTACAGATAAGTTTCTGACTTTTTTTCTGAGCGAAAAACTTTGCAGGCCGTCATGTAGGATCAGCTCTCATGATCAAGGGCGTCAGTATAAACTTTTTTAAGTTATCCTTACCGCGTGGGGACTATGCGATACAAGGCGTTTATCAGCTACAGTCATTCTGATCGCGATTGGAGCGCCTGGCTTCAGCGGTCGCTGGAAGGTTATCGTGTGCCCAAAAGACTGGTGGGCAGCAAGGGTGAGTTTGGCCCGGTGCCGCAGCGCCTGACGCCCATATTCCGCGATCGCGAAGATCTGCCGTCCGCTTCTGACCTGACCTCAAAGGTCGGAAAAGAACTGGAGTCCTCCGAAGCGCTGATCGTGATCTGCTCGCCGGCCGCCGCCCGCTCGAAGTGGGTCAACGAAGAAATCCGCTTATTCAGGAGACAGGGTCGCGAAGACCGGATATTTGCACTGATTGTTGACGGTGACCCCCAGCCGCAAGACCCGGATCAGCAATGTTTTCCTTCAGCGCTTTTGGTCAATGCTGACGGCAGCCCGTGCGAACCCCTGGCGGCAGACGCACGCAAGTGGGCGGATGGGAAACTTCTCGCCAAGCTCAAAATTGTTTCAGGCATCCTCGGTATCCGTCTTGATGAACTGCGCCGGCGAAATATGCAGCGTAGCCGGCGAAACCGGACTATTGCCGGTGTTTCCGCGCTTGCGATGATCGTATTGACGGCCACACTCGTATTTACCACCTTGAGTTCCCAGAAAGCGGCGCGCCTGCAACGCACGAACACCGAGGAGCTGTTGAGTTACATGCTCGGCAACCTGAAGCGGCTGGATCCTATCGTCGGCCTTGAGGTACTCGACCGCGAAGATGCTGAACACCAGGCTTATGTTCGGTCGCTTGGGTTCGATCAAATGGACAATACACAGCTGATCGAAAAAGGCATGGCGTTGCGAGAAGAGGGCCTGGATGATCACGATCGCGGTCAATTGAAAGAGGCGCTGGGGCACTTCAGCCAGTCCCGCGCGGCTTTTGTCGAGTTACACCAGCGCGAGGGCAGCACCCGCCAGGCTCTGTTTGAATTAGGGCAGGCCGAGTTCTGGGTGGGATACGTTTATTTAGACATGGGAAAATTGGATGAGGCGGAGGAACGGTTTACCCGCTACGGAGTCATTTCCCGCCGACTGGTGGATGCTTATCCCAATGACGCTGCCATGGTGATGGAACTGGCCTATACACTAACCAACCTGGGAGCGGTGGAGCGTGCACGTACCAATCCGGATTCGGACAGGGCTTTGCGGCTGACACAGTCAGCGCTGCAATACAACCAGGTGGCCCTGGTGTTGGATCCGGGCAATGATTCCTACCGTGAAGGACTGGCAGCCAAGTTGGCATTCATGGCCGATGCATGGATGGAAAGTTGCGACCTTGGTAAAGCCATCGATTTCAGACAGCAGAATGTCGATATTGCCAGGGAATTTTACCAACGATCACCGCAGAATACCGATTTGATGCTGGAACTCGCTTTCTCCCTGTCTGGCCTGGCAGCGGTGCAAAGGCGAATTCCGATTACAGACCAGGCGTTGGACAATCTGCGCTATTCGCGTGACCTGCTGCTCGAAGCTTACGAAGCAGATAATCAGAACCCGGTGTTTAGACTGCGGGCCATGATGCGCGATCTCCGGATATTGAAAATACGGGTTTGGGAAGAATCCCCGGAAGATATCTGGCAGGAAATGATCGCATTCACACAGGAGATGGAGCGCATCGAGAGTTCTGCTTCGCTGCCTGAATTTGGTATGAATATCGAGTACGCGCTTTTCTTTTACGATGTATCGCTGGTCGCGTCGGAATTGAATAAACCCCAGGAAGCTGAATGGTATTTGACGGAATCTATGGATCGCCTGGCTGCGCTGGTCAAAGAACAGCCTGATTACCGGTCAGCCAGGAACATGCTGGCCAAGGTCTGGATCGAATACTGGTTTCGGCATGGCAAGCTGCCAGGCGAGGAGGCTGCAAACCTGCTGCAGGATTACCTCGTTGATCCGGAAGAAGCGACCAGCTGTGACGATGCAAGCCTGGCGGCCAGGCTGGAAATCATGCGCGGTAACAAAACCCTGGCAAAGAACTATACTTCTTACTTACTGGGGAAAGGTTTTTTTGAACCGGAGTTCGTAGCATTTTGTAAAAAGCATGCTTTATGTGACTATTAGGACGTTTGATAATCGGAGAACTTAAGATGACAAGTGGAAAAAAAATAACAGGTCTGGGCTTTTTGCTGCTGTCCAGCCTCGTGTTAAGTACTTCAGCGTGGGCAGTCAATGTCACACTCGAAGTCGATGAAAGTGTTAACCCGCCAAGTTTGTATGTCGTCAACAACAATGCCCAGTGTGCAGGTGGACCGATCGATTGCATCGAAGTTGAAAGTGGTTCGCAGCCGCACATGATGTTCAAGCTCCTGCGGGCCTGCCAGCCGGGGGGGCCGTTATGGGGTCTCAGCGGGTTCTATGTCATGGAAGAGGAGAAAAACTGGCCTGCGCCTTTGGACAGCGGCACTGCAGGCGAGTTTTGTGCTAATTCGGGTACGGGTAAAGTTGACATGAACAGCTGCGGTAACAATCAGAGAGATGATCAACTCAAGATCAAGAATTACAACCGCACGCCAGGTACCGTCTACTACATGGTCGAGGCAAAACATTGCACAGACTCGGGTCGGAGCCCCATCCACCTGGATCCTGAAATCCGGAACAGGGGGGGCAACTAAGCCGGTTCATCGTTTATGCAACTCAGCATCGGTGTTACAGGTCACCGTGATCTGGTAGAACAGGAATGGCCTGCGCTCGAGCGACGAGTGCAGGCTTTTTTTGATGAGCTGGAAAAACATTTTCCCGATCTTGAGCTCGAGTTGCTCAGCGCTCTGGCGGAAGGTGCGGATCGCCTGGTTGCATCGGTCGCTTTGGAACGCGGCATTCCCATAATTGCCGTTTTGCCCATGCAACAATCGGAATATGAGTCTGATTTTGAAGCGGCTGAATCCCTCGAAGAATTCCGCTTGATGCTGGGCCGGGCGCAGCAGGTCATTGAATTACCGAACATGGCCGGCAAGGTGCAGATGGACCGGGACAGCCAGTACGCGCAATTGGGCGTGTTTATCTCCAATCATTGCCAGGTGCTGCTGGCCTTGTGGGATGGCAGATTGTCCGACGCGCTGGGCGGAACCGCCCACGTAGTGCTTTATCATACGACCGGCCTGATGGAAGGTTACCAGGGCGACCTGTCACCGGCCAGGTTGCTGGCAGACAATGAAAATGACCTCGTTTTCCATATCGTCTGTTCCCGCGATAGGCCGGATGGGCGACCAATTGGCGGTCTGTCGCCGCTGGAATCCGCCTGGTTCAGCAGTCGCGAGAACGGTAAGCGCACTGTCGATATGCCGGAGGCTTACCGCCTGCAACTGCAGCGCATGGAGCGCTTTACCCGGGACTGGAAAGACAAGCAATCAATCGTTCGGAACCGAAGCTCCAGCCTGCTCAACGGTAAGCCCGATCTGCCACTGCCTACCGGTGCGGAACAAACCAACCACTTGTTCAGGGCCGCGGACGGCCTCGCCATTCATTATCAGCAACGCGTAAACAGCAGCCTGCGGGCGATCCATCTGCTGGCAGTCATGATGGGCCTGGTTTTCCTCGTATATTCGGAATTTGACGGTCCGGGTTACATGGTGCTGACGTTCCTGGGTTTGTTTTTCGGCGGCGTGGCCATTCACATTATCGGTGGGAGCCGCGAATGGCACCGTAAATACCTGGATTACCGGGCCCTGGCTGAAGGTCTGCGGGTACAGTTTTACTGGAATCTGTCCGGTGTGGTCGATACCGGGTCCGCAGGGTTTGCCTATGACAACTTCCTGCAAACTCAGGACGTGGACCTGGGCTGGATCCGGCATGTCATGCGCCAGGCCAGCATGAGCCGCGCGCGCGGCCAGTCACCCGATCCGGGCTGGGTACCCTGGGTCATCGCTGAATGGATCGGTGGCCCCGGAAAAGGCCGTGGACAACTTTCCTATTACTCCCGCAAGCAAGTACACAATACATCCCGTTTTCGCAGAACCCAGATGCTGGGCAACCTGTGTCTTTGGGCTGGCATTACGATCGCCATCCTGTTGTATTTGCTGGGCAACGAAGGCGACGAGGAACAACGCCGCATCCTGCTGGTGTTGATGGGTGTTCTGCCGTTGGTTGCCGGTATCTGGGACGCATATGCCCACAAGAAAGCGGAAAAAGAGCTGATCAAGCAATACGGTTTCATGAGTCGCGTGTTCGGCAAGGCCAGGAAGCTGCTCGATGAATCGGGCGATCTCCAGTTTCAGCGCCAGGTGCTGAAAGCGCTTGGCCAGGCGGCGCTCGATGAAGGCGCCGAATGGTTGTTGATGCACCGCGAACGACCGCTGGAACACGGCCGGCTCTGATAGATTTTGCTCGTTATGCGTGAAGCCTCGATCAATCGTCCAATTTGGGTATCACCAGTTCCTGGCCGGGAAATATCTGGTCCGGATTATCGAGTAAACCGGTATTGGCCTCGAAGATTTTCATGTACTTCGAACCTTCGCCATAGTGCTGCTCAGAAATTTTCCACAAGGTGTCGCCCGATTGCACGGTGTAGGTAGCGCTTTCCGCGGCGGCTCCGGTCTCTATGGCAGGCTCATCCCGTTCCGAGACCTCCGGCGCCGTCGTGACCGCATCAGTTTCAGGAGTGGCCACGGTCATATTGTCCTGAACCGTGTTGATCCCGGGTGCGGTGGCCAGGATATCGAGGATTTTCTGCCGGTCGTTCTCGTGGGCAATTTCGCCGGAAACGGTGATCGAGGCCGTTCCAAATCCAAAATGCAATCCACTGGGGTCAAGACCCGCATTCCTCAAAAGCTGGCTGGGGCTGGTGGTGACGTCACTTTCGCTTTCGTCCCTGGAACCGAAAGCATTCTTGATTGAATCGAAAATACCCATGCCTGTCTCCTGTCCTTCGAAGCCGCCCCGGATGGGGCGGCCAATAAATTATACAGGTGTCAGAGAAGGCGCGCTTCCCGGCTGCCAGACCGCTCCCGGTCTAGCGATTCATCCGGTGGTCAACCAGCTGCTGGACGACTTCAGGTTCTGCAAGCGTGGATGTGTCACCCAGGTTACCGTAGTCGTTCGCGGCAATTTTACGCAGGATGCGACGCATGATTTTGCCAGACCGGGTTTTTGGCAGCCCTGGAGCCCACTGCAGAAGGTCCGGTGTGGCAATGGGACCGATTTCCTTGCGAACCCATTTGCGCAGCTCGGCCCGCAACTCTTCGGTCGGCTCCTCACCCTTGACCAGCGTAATGTAGGCGTAAATACCCTCACCTTTGATGTCGTGGGGATAACCCACGACCGCAGCTTCGGCAACTGCCTCGTGTGCCACCAGGGCGCTCTCGATTTCAGCGGTACCCAGGCGATGTCCGGAGACGTTGAGGACATCATCTACGCGACCGGTAATCCAGTAATAGCCGTCCTCGTCGCGGCGCGCGCCATCACCGGTGAAATAGGTGCCGGGGATCGTGGAGAAATACGTATCGACGAACCGCTGGTGATCGCCGTACACCGTCCGCATCTGTCCAGGCCAGCTGTCAGTTATGACCAGCAAGCCTTCGGTGGCTCCCTCGGTTGGCATGGGGTTACCTTTTTCATCGTAGAGTGCAGGCATGACGCCCGGGAGGGGCTTGGTAGCGGAGCCGGGTTTCAGATCAGTGGCGCCAGGTAGCGGGCTGATCAGGATGCCGCCGGTTTCCGTTTGCCACCAGGTATCTACGATGGGGCAACGGCCGTCACCCACGACGTGGTAGTACCAATCCCAGGCTTCGGGATTGATCGGCTCTCCCACCGAGCCTAAAAGCCGCAGGGACTTGCGGGAGGTGGCCTTGACCGGTTCTTCACCTTCACGCATCAGGGCGCGAATGGCGGTTGGGGCCGTGTAACAGATGTTTACATCATGCTTGTCGCAGACTTGCCAGAACCTGCTGGAGTTCGGGTAATTTGGTACGCCTTCGAACATCATGGTCGTGGCGCCGTTGGCCAGGGGCCCATAAACGATATAGCTGTGGCCGGTCACCCAGCCAACATCGGCGGTGCACCAGTAAATATCGCCGTCGTGATAATCGAACACCACTTCATGGGTATAGGAAGCGTATACCATGTAGCCGCCGGTGGTATGCAGAACACCCTTGGGCTTGCCGGTCGAACCGGAAGTATAGAGTATGAACAGGGGGTCCTCGGCCTTCATTTCCTCTGCCGGGCAGACTGCATCCACAGTTGCTGCCTCATCCTCGTACCAGTAGTCTCGCCCTTCTAACCAATTGACATCGCCACCGGTGTTGCGCACGACGATGACGGATTTAAGGCAATCCGTTACGCCGTCGATTTTGCAGGCAGCATCGACATTGGCTTTCAGCGGCACAATGCGGCCACCGCGCAAACCCTGGTCAGCTGTAATCACCGTGTTTGAATCGCAATCGATTATGCGGCCTGCCAGCGCATCCGGTGAAAAACCTCCAAAAACAATGGAGTGCACCGCGCCGATTCGGGCACAAGCGAGCATGGCAACGGCGGCTTCGGGAATCATCGGCATGTAAATAGTGACCCGGTCACCTTTGCTGACGCCGCGTTTTTTCAGAACATTGGCCATTTTGCCAACACGCTCGTGCAATTCTTTGTAGCTGATGTGAGCGTCGCGCGCCGGATCATCTCCTTCCCAGATAATGGCGGTCTGGTCACCACGCGTATCCAGGTGCCGGTCGACGCAGTTGTAACACGCGTTCAGAACACCGTCCTCAAACCAGCGGATATGCAGATCTGCCTTGTCGAATGACACGTCCTTGATTTTGTTAGGGAATGTAAACCAGTCCAGCCGCTTGGCGGTTTCGGCCCAGAATGCCTCGTTGTTATCTACGGATGACTTGTAAACGCGCTCATACTCGTTTGCATCGATATACGCGCGTTCCTTAAATGATTCGGGTACGGGGTATAAATTGCTCATTTTTTAACCTTTCCGGTGTTTGAGATGGCCATATTCTAGCGGTAGTTTTAAAACCTTTTCATGTCCCTGATCAGGTTCTGGGCATTCCATGGCCGGCAATCAGGGGTCTACATTATAATCACAGGCTCAGCTTACTTGCCGGTAGTCCAGATGATGTTTTCCAGGTTCGTTGCTCTATTGATGATTTTCCTTTGCTTCACTCCGGTTCCGGTCCTGGCGAAGGAACAGGAGGGACGACCGAAAATTGGCCTGGTTCTCAGCGGTGGTGGTGCACGGGGCGGAGCCCATGTCGGGGTTCTGAAAGCGCTCGAAGAAATGAACGTACCGATCGACTTTGTTGCCGGCACCAGCATGGGAGCTATTATCGGAGGGCTTTATGCGTCCGGCTATTCAGCGGATGAGATTGAAAAACTCCTGATTGAAACAGACTGGAAAAAAGCGTTGACGGATAAACCGGCCCGTCGCGACCGGACCATGCGGAAAAAGGATCTCGAACGCCAGTTCCTGATTCCTTACCGGATCGGATTCAACAAGGGCAGCCTGCAATTACCGCTCGGGGTGATCGAGGGGCAACATCTGGACCAGGTTTTTCATCAGATGTTACTGCCGGTGGTGGGCATCAATGATTTTGATGATTTGCCGCTCCCCTTCAGGGCGATTGCTACCGACCTGGTGACGGGAGAGGCTGTGGTGCTCTCATCGGGCAGTCTGGCCAATTCCCTGCGGGCCAGCATGTCCGTGCCCGGTGTGTTCGCACCGGTAAAGATAGATGGCAGATTGCTGGTGGATGGCGGCATGGCCAATAACCTGCCCGTCAACATCGTGCGGGAGATGGGCGCTGATATCGTAATCGCGGTAGACATTTCCACGCCACTGCTGACCGAGGAGCAGTTGACTTCTATTCTGAGCGTCACGGAACAGCTCACCAGTTTCCTGACGCGAAGGGCCACGGAAGCCCAGATCGCATTGCTTGGTGACCAGGATATTCTGCTGGTTCCAGACCTGGGCGGGTTCAGCTCCACCAATTTTGAAGGAGCGGACCAAATCATCCCGATCGGCTACGAGGCAGCGAAGGCTGCCCGGACGCAGCTGAGTGGGCTTTCACATTCATTGGAAAGTCCAGCTGTTCCCTCCCAGCGTATGAACCAGTCAGACTTTATCGTTCAGTACATTGAAATCGATAACGGCTCCGTGCTGAATGACGAGCTGATTCGTTCACGACTGGATGTCGAACTGGGCGACCCCATAGACCTGGATGCGCTCGACGAGAGCGTGGACAGGATTTACAGCCTGGACGTGTTTGAATCCGTGACTTACGACCTTGCCGTGAACGAGAAAGGTGAGCGGGGCGTCGTAGTCCATGCCATTCCTCGCAGCTGGGGGCCTAATTACCTGCAATTTGGCCTGGAGCTTTCGAGTGATTTTTCCGAGTTTTCGGATTTTAAACTGGGTGCAGCGTATACGCGTAACGCGCTCAATAGCCTGGGTGGTGAGCTGCGGGTGATTGGCTCGCTGGGCAGGCAGGACCAGGTCAGTTTTGATTTTTACCAGCCCATTGATCTCAAGGCCAAGTGGTTTGTCGAGCCCCGTGTTTACTGGCGGCGGCAAAATTTCAACCTGTGGCTGGAGGATACTAATATTGCCGAGCTGCAACTCGCGGGTTGGGGTGCGGGTTTTGGTATCGGCCGCAACCTGACTACAACGGACCGGCTTTCGTTGAACTACGAGTTTGCGCGCGGCGAAGCTAAAGTCGTAACCGGGGACCCGGGCTTTCCGCTGGATGACCGACTCAGGATTGGCGAGATCGATCTCGAATATCTTCACGACGGCCTGGATAACCTGTGGTTTCCAACTTCCGGCTCTCTGCACCGGCTGGTCTATCGCTATGCCTCTGATGAACTGGGTGCACCATTTGATTACCAGCAGGCAGCCGCCAACGGCAATCTGGCTTTTTCCCTGGAAAAGAACACAATTATTTTCAGCTACGCACTGGGCTACAGCTTTGATGACAAGGCACCCTTCGAACGCTGGTACCGCTTGGGTGGCCTGGGCCGTCTTTCCGGGCTGGCGCCGGACCAGTTATCCGGCCGGCACCTCGGGCTGGCGAACGTGGTATATCGGCGACGCATCAACAGCCTGGACCTGCTGCCAGCCTACGCAGGTGCGAGCCTCGAAGCTGGCAATGTCTGGAATTTCAGGGACGATATCGCCCTGGATGACCTGAGATATTCGGCAAGTATTTACATTGGCGCTGATACACCGGTTGGACCGGTTTACTTCGCAGTGGGTCATAGCGACAGTGGCGATAACGCGGTTTATTTCTACGTGGGTGACCCATTCAACGCCCACAGCTTTGATTAAAATTGAAAGTCATCCTATGATCAGAGAAAGGCATCACACATTCACAGACAGGAGTTTTCGCCATGTCCGTAGCACGAGTTACAGAAATCATTGCATCATCCAAAGAATCTTTTGAGGACGCGACCCGGAAGGGGCTGAAGCGGGCCAGCCAGACGCTGAAAAACGTCAAGGGGGCATGGGTCGAGGGACAGAAAGTCTCCTGCGACTCCCAGGGTCATGTCCAGGAATTTCGCGTGATCCTGAAAGTGACCTTTGTGCTCGAGGACTGATTGGGGCGCCTAGCGTCTCCAGGTCATTCCCGGACGCCAACCCCATTTATACAGCAGGGCCGCGCCGAATATCATTCCGCCCAGGTGGGCGAAGTGAGCGATGCCGGGCATGGCACGGGATAGCCCCAGTACCAGTTCAATCCCGCCGTATATGAGAACAAACCATTTTGCGGAAATGGGTACCGGCAGAAACAGCAGGAAAATTTTGTTATTGGGCCACATCACACCATAGGCGAGCAGCAGGCCAAACACCCCGCCTGATGCACCAATGGTCGGATAGATGCCGCCTTCAAACAACTGCACCAGCAGCTGGATCACAGCGGCGCCGGCAACACACGCGCCATAGTAAGTGATAAATCGCTGGGTTCCCCAGGAACGCTCCAGTGGTGTGCCAAACATCCAGACAGCGAACATATTGAAAAACAGGTGATTGAAATTGCCGTGCAGGAACCCATAACTGATTAATTGCCAGGGGGAGAAGTAACCGCTATACCAAGGCCACAAGGCCAGTCCGGGCGGTTGAAATTGGGTGAAGAAGATAACAGCGCAAATGACGATAATGCCCATTGATGCCGGTGTATCGCTGAGAGGCACACCGCCAAAAGAATTCCGGTTCTGGTTCAATTGAAGACTCCTTGGTTAGCGCTTCATATTACAATACGCGGACGACCGATGCCGGATATCAGAAATACGACATGACCAGCCAGACTGCACCAGATGGAATCAAACGCGTTACGGTTTACGCTTCCTCGAGCAGCGCATTGGCGGACAGCTACTACGATGCAGCCTCCCGGTTAGGTGCGGTACTGGGCCGTGGCGGCGTTGATATCGTCTATGGAGGCGGCGGTGTCGGCCTGATGCGGGCCATGGCGGATCCTGCGCTACAGGAAGGCGCACATGTTCATGGCGTCATTCCGGGCTTTCTGAATACCGTCGAGCACGGGCACAAAAACCTCAGCCACCTGGAAGTGGTGAATGACATGCGAGAGCGCAAGCACCGCATGCTGGCCAATTCAGATGCCGTGGTTTCTCTGCCTGGCGGCAGTGGTACGTTTGAGGAGCTATTCGAGGTTCTTACGCTCAAACGACTGGGTAATTTCCTGGGGCCTGTTGTGCTGGTCAATACCAACGGATATTTCGACCGCTTTGTTGATTTTCTGCAGCACAGCGTCAGTGAGCGATTCATGTCACAACAACACCTGGACATGTGGTCGCTGGTGGGCCAACCAGAGGAGGTATTCGAAGCCATGCGATCAGCCCGGAAATGGAGCGCCGAGGCGCGTAAATTTGCAGCAGTTCGAAAAGACGATGACGGATAAACACGGTAGAAGAAACGCCTTTCCCTTCTCACGGGGGATCGCCTGGCTGGTTCAGAGCATGGCCCTGTTGCGGCTGCAGGCCGGGAGGTTGATTTTAATCGCCGTGTTCATGCAGCTGCTCCTGGGCCTGACCCAGATTCCCATCGTTGGCATCCTGATCATCCTGTCGGTACCTGCGCTCAGCGCCGGAGTGCTGCAGGCGTTCGAGGTCACGGCACGGGGTGGAATTCCGACGCTGAACCTGTTGTTCCGGCCACTGACTTCCGGCACGCACAGCGGCCGGCTGTTCCTGATGGGCGCCTTGATTTTCGCAGTCGGTGTGATCAGCATTTCCATGGTGCTGTCAGGTAACGAGGCGCTGCTGGACCCGGATCTCATGTCCCGAATTGAACAGGGAGACATAGACGCGATATCTCAGTTGGACCAGCAAGCCATTGGAAAAATGATCATGGCTTTCCTGGTGGGTATATCGATCAGCGGAACACTCAGTTACTTCACCATTCCATTAATCTGGTTTGGCGATCGTAAGCTGGGACCAGCGTTGGTCGAGGGGTTGCGGGCGATGGTCAGACACTGGAAACCATTCGTCATGCTGGCGCTGGGTTTGTTCGTCGTTTTGATTCCCGTGGTGCTCATCAGCGGCGCTTTATTTGGGCTGGCCAGCGGCAGTGGAGTACTTTCCATGATTATCCTGGCGTTTATCATGATTCTGATCCTGGCTTTCCAGATGGTGTTGTTTGGCACCCAGTATTGTGCCTACCGGGATATTTTCGGTACGGGAGCCGCTGAAGAGGAACCGGGGGAGCCGGGGGAGCCGGGGGATGACAGTCAGTTACTTGCCTGACCAGGAGAATCCTCTTCGCTGTCGTTTTCCGCATGACCTCTTCGGTGCGGTAACAAAATCCAGGACATCAGCAGGCCGATTTCAAACAACAGCCACATCGGCAGCGCCAGCAGGGTTTGAGATATGACGTCCGGCGGGGTCAGCAGCATTCCCAGGGCGAACGCACCCACCAGCACATAGGCACGGACTTTTTTCAGTTTTTCGATCGTGGTGATCCCGGTTGCCACCAGGATGATCGTCGCGATCGGAACTTCGAAGGTAATACCGAAAGCGAGGAACAGCGTGATGACGAAATCCAGGTACTTGCTGATATCGGTCATCACGGTGACCCCGTCAGGCGCCACCCGGGTAAAGAACCCGAAGACCAGTGGAAACACGACGTAATAGGCAAAGGCGCAACCGGCATAAAAAAGAACAACAGCAGAGTACAGCAGCGGGCGGGCCAGCCGCTTTTCCTGTCGGTACAGTGCCGGCGCTACGAAAGCCCAGAGTTGATAGAGCACGACCGGGATTGACAGGATCAGGGCGAGCAGCAGGGCCAGCTTGAACGGCGTCAGGAACGGCGATGCGACATCGATAGCGATCATGCTGCTGCCTTCCGGCAGCACGGCTGTCAGCGGCGCAGCCAGCGTGGCATAGAGTTTGCGGGAAAAGGGTAAAAGCACGATCAGCACGGCCAGTACCGCGAAGGAGGCTTTGAGCAGGCGGCTGCGCAATTCCACCAGGTGTTCCATGAAACTGAGTTCCTGGTCGGTAGAATCAGCTTCCATCTTTGGTCTCACCCGGCTTGGTCGCCGAATCGGGTTTCAGGGGGTCGAAATCCTTGATCGAGTCGACTCCGGATTTCACTTCGTCGACCGTCGATTTTATTTCGTTTTCGAAATGTTTCAGCGGCTCCTTCAGTTCTTCAGCCCGCATCTCAGCTTCGATCGACCGTTTCAGATTCAGCCAGCTACTACGTGCTTTGCGGGCCAGTCCGCCCAGTGTCCGGGCAACGCGGGGCAGTCGCTCTGGACCCAGAACCATCAGGCCGACGAGTGACAGGAGCAGAATTTCTGCGAACCCGACATCAAACATGTTTTTGGACTAGCTTGAGGCTTCTTTGTTCTTGGCTGGTTCGGATGCCGCAGATTCGCGCTTTTCGTCCGCAGCTATCTGGTCGGGCTCCAGTTTTTCTTCGTCCTCACCACTGACGTCTCCCATCCCTTTGCGAAAACCCTTTACTGCCGCTCCCAGGTCGCCGCCCATGTTTCGCAGTCGCTTGGTTCCGAAAACCAGAACAACGATCAATAGCAGTATCAGTAACTGCCACATGCTGATTCCACCAATACCCATGTTGTGCTCCGTGATTCAGGCTAAGGAGAGTTTACCGCAAACGGTAATGTATGATTAGTTAAATCGCCTGACGGTGACCATTCCGGTAAGCAGGGTCAGGGCAGCTATCAGAAGCAACCCGTAGCGGTCGAGGGTGGGAATGCCTTCGAAGAAAACGGTGTTGGTGACAATACAATCCCGCTTGCCTTCACCGATTTTGATTTCGGTCGGGGTTGAACAGGTACTTTCAGATTCTACGGCGCTCTGCTGTTCATTTTCCTCTGTCCAGCAGGTCGTGGATTCATCGAAATCCGGGTAGACCATGGCCACGTGACTGTCGGGATTCCCCTCGAATTTCCACGACCAGACCATGTTGCCATTGATGTCAACGCCGTCGCCATCGTGAACGTTACTGCAAACCAGCCTTATCCTTGCGCTTTGTTCCACCCCGACATCTTCATCGCTTTCATCCTCAGGCAGTTCCCCGGTAATGTTATCGGCCCATTTCTTGGTGACCGTTACCGCCACTGGCGCTACATTGTTGTCGATCAGGCAGATGTCCTCCTGACCGGCTGTAACCCCGATGAACACGCAAGGGTCTGCGCCTTCATTGGTGGTACAACTTGTTTCGGACTGACAGCTGTACTTGGCGATATAACCGGCCGGTACATCTTCCCATACCTCGCAACTGATCGGGTTTGCGGGAACATTGTCCACCGAAAAAGAAGTTTGATAGATACCGGAATTGAAAGCAGTTGGATTCAAGGTCTTGGTGTCATTGAAGACCGTGCCTCCATCGCACTTGAAGTTCAGGGTGACCGGTGAAATATTGTTGCCGTCGGTGAAGCGCTTCTGCACGAAAAAAGTCGCAATCTGCCCATTGCCTGAAGACGTGCACCCGCTGGGGCTGGATATTGCCAGGCTTTCGAAACCCCAGGCTTCCTCTTCAGAATCAGCAGTTACGTTGTTCACATCGGACACGACGCCGTTTGTCTTGTTGATGCGCATGACCTGGCTGGGCTGGTCCAGTTGCCGCCGGTCGGTCATCGCCCAGAGTTCACCCCCTTCGTCAAAAGCCAACCCGCCTGATTCATAAGCACCGAAAGCATCACCACTCAGATCGTAAGTTTCGATGATACTGCCGGTGATGGGGTCGATACGGTAAAGCCTGGGTACCGCAGGGGCGTTGTCTCCGACGGTGCCGTTGCCCAGACCATAAAGCTGAACCGGAAAACCGTAGGCCGCAATCGCGCTGATACGGTTTCCCAGCCTGCCCGGCTCACCGCCGCCAACCAGTTCAAGTTCACCTTCGGATCCCACGCGGTAAAGAGACTCTTCAGCGACTGAGGTGATGTACAGGTTTTCATCGCAGGCGAAGGTCATGCCGAAGTCGTTGCTGCCGTTGCTCAGGCCTGACAGGTCGTAGTCCCGATTGGGATCAATCAGCCCGTTTTCCAGGCTGATGGCGAAAAGCGTCAGGGTGTCATCATCGACCCCATAAAGCGTGCCAACCTCGTCGGGTGCAAATGCAAGGCCTTCAACATCCCACCGGCTCTGCAACTGGGTCGATTGAACCGTTCCGATGCGCTTGATCACCGCGCCTGTCCCGAGGTCGATCTGATACAGGCTGTCCGAAAAGTCCGAAGGGCTATCCGAGTTCACACTGTAACCAACAGGAGCAGCTGACAGTGATGCAGACAGCACCGTCAACAGCATAATCATCAATGTCTTTAACCGTTTTTGCATCGGGACAAAACCCGGCCTCGTCTTCCAAACGCGGGACGATAATGCTATCAGAAAAAACAAATAAAACAAAGCCTTAGTGTCATTTGGTCATAATTTTCATGCGCTTGTGGTTAATATGCAACACAGCCGCTTTATGAGCCCTGCCAAGGTCCTCTAAAGCGGTATCGTAAAGGGGCCGCTAAAGCGCCGATTTGCATTGGTTTTGTTTTCTTTTGGTAACCCCGATGGGTCACCGGGGGCAAACATTGCTGCAGGGTTGTGGTGTTTTTGCCACAGAGTCAGAGCAAGTGTCTGAGCGCCGGAAGGTACTTTTCAAGTGAGCCGGTGTTGAATGCTACGACTTTATCTGCGGGTTTGATCATGCCGTGATCCAGCAACCGGGGTATCGCGGCGATACAGGCAGCACCTTCCGGACAAAGCCACCAGCGCTTGCTTTTCCAGACATCGGTCAGGGTGTCGTGAATTTCGTTTTCCGGAATGGCCAAAGCCATTCCACCGCTGTCGCGAATAATCTGCAGGACTTTGAAATGGCCTACCCCGCCAGGCACATTCAGGCCATAGGCCAGCGTCGAACCCGCTGTCGCAGGCACGGTGTCTTCGAGGCCGTTTTCGAACGCAGTTACCAGCGGCCGGGTGGCTTCAGATTGCACGCAGATGATACGGGGACGGTGAGCGCCGATCAGTCCCAGGCACTCGAGTTCGTCAAACGCTTTCCACATGCCCAGTACGCCGGTGCCTCCACCGGTGGGATAGATCACGACATCCGGTAGTGACCAGGGTTCGCCGGGTGACACCGGCTCAGCCAGTTCAAGCCCCAGGGTTTTCTTGCCGTCGATTCTCCAGCCCGGTTCCTGGAACGTGGCAACGCTGAACCAGCCGTCTGGAATCCACTCCCGCTTCAGCAATTCACCGGCCTCCCTTATGGTTCCTTCGACCTGCCTGAGATGGAACCGGTCGGATGACTGCGCCAACGCAGCCACCCGGCCCAGGATCGGCATGGGCGTGTCGTCCGGCATTGCGATGACGGCACTCATTCCTGCTGCGTCGGCATATTCGCAGAGGGAATCGCCGGCGTTGCCCTGAGTGGGGCAGGCCAGCTTGTCGAGACCGTGTCTTCTGGCCATTGAAACCGTCATGGCCATGCCCCGGTCTTTGAAACTTTGCGTGGGATTTGAGCCGTAACCCGGGTGGGCCTTGCCTTCGTCCTTTACAGACAGCGAAAATCCTGCAGCATGCGCGGCGGGGTAGTCGCTGAAATCCAGCAACGGTGTGTGGCCTTCTCCCAGCGATACGATGAAGGGACGATCGTCCGGGTTGTTGATGTCCAGCGGCAGCAGCCCACCAAAGCGCCACATGTCGGGGCGTTCCGGGTGGTACCAGGCGGTTCCCGGCTGCTCGGCCAGCAAGCGTTCAAGGTCGATCACGACCTGCACGGGTCGCTGGTCGAGGGGGCACAGGTTCATCAGCGTATCGGCGGCGTATTCCGTACCGCAGGCGGTACATTGCAGGCAAAGTAACGGCATTGCGCTAGTATATATGCTGAATCGCAATCACCAGAAGGAGAAGGAAATGAATGATCCGGCACAGTCACTGAACCAGGCTTCGAAACGCGGAATGATCTGGGGCGTTGTCACGATTCTGTGTGGAATCCTGGCCATTGGCTCCCCATTGGTTTCCGGCCTGGCCGTGGCGATCATGGTCGGTGTCCTGTTGTTGATGGCTGGCGCCTCGATGACCTTTTTTGCGTTCCAGGCGCCTTCACTGGGAAAGGGTTTCCTGAAGCTTCTGTTCGGCTTGCTGACCGTCCTGGTCGGAATATCCGTCCTGAGTCAGCCGGGAATTGCGCTGGCGCAGTTGACGCTTCTGCTGGGTTTTTATTTCATTGCGGACGGTGTCGTCGCGATGATTGTTGCATTCAACATCAAGCCGGACCCGGGTTGGGGCTGGATGACCTTCAATGGCGCCGTAACCATCGCCCTGGGCTGGATGATCCTGAAGGGCTGGCCTGTTTCGGGCGTCTGGGCGGTCGGTATACTGGTGGGTGTTCGCTTGTTGTTTGCCGGAATGACGATGCTGACCATGGGTACGGCAGGCAGGCAGGTTGCAAAAACCATGCAGCAGCCCTGAACCCCCTCAGTTGGGGCCTACAAACATCGTATAGGCTGCGTTGTCAGCCTCCGTTGTATAGTTGTAGCCGGTATCTGCCAGGAATTTTTCAAAACGATCATGGTCTTCTGAAGGTACCTGGATACCCATCAGCACACGGCCGTATTCCGAGCCGTAGTTGCGGTAATGAAACAGGCTGATATTCCAACCGCTTTTCATTCCGCGCAGAAATTGCAGCAAGGCTCCCGGCCGCTCCGGAAACTGGAACCGCAGTATTTTCTCATCCTGGACGGTGGCCCGGCCGCCGACCATGTGACGAATGTGCAGCCTGGCCATATCGTTGTCAGACAGATCAATGACCGGGAATCCGTGCTCACGCAGTGTGCCGATAATTTCGCGTTTTTCGGTCGTCCCGTGTTTCAGGGCGATACCCACGAAAATATGCGCTTCACCCTGGTCCGCGATCCGGTAGTTGAACTCGGTGATGCCCCGGCTGCCGACGGTTTCACAGAATTCGAGGAAACTGCCAGGCCTCTCCGGAATAGTCACGCCCAACAGGGCCTCCTGTTCTTCACCGACCGCGGCCCGTTCTGCGATGTGTCGAAGCCGTGCGAAATTGACATTGGCGCCCGACAGCACGGCTGCTGCAATGCCTTCGCAGCCGGGTCTGTCCATGAAGAACTTTTTCAACCCGGCGATGGCGAGAACGCCGGCCGGCTCGGCGATGGCCCGGGTATCCTCATAAACATCCTGCACTGCTGCGCAGATTTCATCGTTATCAACCGTGATGATTTCGTCCAGCAGCCTGGAACAGATTTTGTACGTCAGGTCACCGGCGCGCCTGACTGCGACACCTTCGGCAAAATGTCCTATTCGTTCGAGAGTCACTGGCTTGCCGGCATCGAAAGCAGCTTTCATCGAGGCAGATTCCTCGGCTTCGACGCCGATCAGCTTGATGCCCGGATGCAGGTATCTGCTGACCAGCGCCATACCGGCCGCCAGGCCGCCGCCTCCTACACAAATGAACAGGTAATCGATGGGCAGGTGATTTTGCCGGAACAGTTCCAGTGCAATAGTGGCCTGGCCGGTTATGACCTCCGGATCATCGTAAGGGTGGATGAATATCCGGCCACTTTCCCGGGCCAGCTCCATGGCTTTTTCACAGGCCGTGTCAAAGTCATCGCCATGAATGACCACGCTGGCATCCAGCTTCTCCACCGCATTGACCTTGATGTCCGGTGTAATGGCGGGCATCACCACCAGCGCATCGATACCCATGTGGCGTGCGGCCATCGCAACGCCCTGGGCATGATTGCCGGCAGAGGCGCAGATGATGCCGCGCCTTTTTTCTTCAGCAGTGAGGGTCTGGAGCTTGGCGTAGGCGCCGCGCAATTTGAATGAGAACACAGGCTGCAGATCTTCGCGCTTGATCAGGATGTTGACGCCCAGCCGTTCCGACAGGGCAGGCATCGACTGCACCGGGGTTTCCTGGACCAGGTCACCCAGCCGGCATTGCATGATGCGCGGCATGTAGTCATCGAACAGTGACCGGAGCGTATCGTTCATGACGTAGCGCTGGCAGCCAGTTTTTCACAGACCCTGTCGGTCACTTCAACCGTCGAGTAACCGTCTGACCGTAAGTCACGGGTCAGAATTCCTTCGTTCCAGCAGACATGTATGCACCTTTCCAGGGCGCGCGCTTCTACATGCCAGGCCAGCGAGTGCCGCAGCATCATCGCGACAGATAGCAGCATCGCGTAGGGATTGGCCTTGCCCTGGCCGGCGATATCGGGCGCGGAGCCGTGCACCGGTTCGTAAAGACCGAAGCGTTCATCGTTCAGCGAGGCCGAAGGCAGCAATCCCAGTGAACCGCACAGCATCGAAGCCTCATCGGAAAGGATGTCGCCGAACAGATTTTCTGTGAGCATCACGTCAAAGTCAGCCGGCCGGGTCAGCAAATGCATGGCTGCGGCGTCAACATACATGTGTTCCATTTTTACATCGGGAAACTCATTTTCGATGACGGCGGTTGCCACGGCCCGCCACAGGCGCGAGGTTTCCAACACATTTGCCTTGTCAACCAGCGTGATTCGGTGATCGCGTTGCTGTGCAATCTGACCGGCAGCGCGGGTAACGCGTTCGATTTCTGCGCGGGTGTAACGGCAGACATCTTCGGCTTCGTCATCATTTCGCCATTTCTTGCCAAAATAGCTGCCGCTGGTCAGTTCCCGCACGATCATCAGGTCAACCCCTTCGAGCCGGTCTTTTTTCAACGGCGAAAAATCATGCAGCGCAGGGTGTGTGACGATAGGCCTGAGATTGCAGAACAGGTTGAACTCGGCGCGGATACGTAACAGTCCCAATTCCGGTCGTTGGTCCGCCGGGTTGCCATCCCATTTTGGGCCGCCCACCGCTCCCAGCAATGCCGCGTCAGCTTTGCGACAGGCTGCAATCGTGGCCGGTGGCAATGGGTCGCCACTGGCATCGATCGCGGCGCCACCGATCAGCTGCTCATCTAGCTCGATGGACACCCCGAAGGTTTCTTCGATGACCGACAGGACCCGGCAGGCCGATGTGTAAACTTCAGGACCAATCCCATCCCCCGGCAGCCCGACTACCTGGCAGGTTTTTCTGCGGCTCTTCTCTGCATTGTCTTTCATCGGTCTTGTTATCGCTTCTCATTCACTCATCAAGGCTGAAACAAAAAACCCGCGCCTTTGCTGGCACGGGTTTTTTACTTTTTTGCATTCGACCATAGCAATCTGATGATGTCAACCGGAGGACTGGGTATCATGATCAGCTGACTCATCGACAGACAATATGATGGAAATTGAAGGCCTTGAATATTCACTGGCAGATTCGCCCCGTGTCGGCGCCACGCTCAGGCAGCAATCTGCCATCGAGTTTGCGCCGGATGTGCATCTCCAGATTCTGACCAGAGATCGCAGCCGGCTGCTTTACAGCGCCGACCTTTCGGTGTCGCTGACCATCGGCTGGTTACCCCGGGGTGAGTACCTTCTGCAGGTTCATTTACATGACCTGGAGTTGCCGCAGGGCGAATTCATCCTGCGCATGACAACGTTTTCGGAACAGGCGCGTCAGCGGACCGAGCTGGATACAGCCGAGGCAAACCTGAGCAACCACCAGGTGGTGACCTCCAGTGGAATATCGCAGCCCGCATGGTCGGTGGATTCTGCGCCGGGAACGGCGGCGATTGAGAAACTGGCCTGGAACCAGGGGCATGAAAACTGGTTTTTCAGGCATTTTGACCATGCCGCGCTGGTCGTAACCGACTACCTGCTGAAGAAACACCCTCTGTTGAAAGGCCGTATTCTGGACGTGGGTTGTGGCGATGGCATCATCGACCTGGGCATTTTCCTGCGCACCCAGCCTGAGGAACTCGTGGGCATAGACCCGTTCGCTGGTTTCGAGCGGCTGCCCGACATCATCAGGGACCATCACCTGCCGCCTGAACTACTGAACGATCCCCGGCTTCAGTTCAGGGCTGATGACGGCAATGACATACCGTATCCGGACGATTATTTTGACGTTGTCGTATCCTGGGGTTCACTCGAGCACATTGCCGGCGGTTATCGCCGGGCGTTGACTGAGATACGCCGGGTGCTGAAAAGTGGCGGCCTGTTTTTTGTTCACCCCGGGCTGTATTACGGCGCCCTGGGCAACCACCTGGGTGAGTTCTTCGAGGATCCCTTCATTCATCTGAAAATGGAACAGGATGACCTCAGGCAAGCAGTTCTGAATGCACAACCGCGCAGGATGGACCGGGCAGGGCATGTTGCCACGCAGGCAGAATACTGGCAGTGGTATACCGAGTTGAACCCGATCGAAGTCTCAGCCTTCGAACAGGAACTGCGGCAGCTTGGGTTTGAACCCTGGCGGGCCGCTGTCAGAACCAGTGACGTGATCGAATATACACCCGAGTTACAGAAGCACCGGATCCAGGACCTGGCGACGGCAGAACTCTACCTGTCTGCGTGGAACCGGAAGTAAGTAAGCCGGGCCTGGTTGCTATGCCTGTTCGAAACGGCTGATTTCAGCGTCGTTCTCCAACAGGAAATCCAGCTGATCGATCCCCCGTGTCAGGCAGTAGGCCGAAAACGGGTCCAGCGGAAATTCAAACTCGCCAAGGTCCTCGACTGACAGGGTACTGGATCGAATGTCGATTCGGACCGGGTGACCCGGATGATCCAGCAGGAATTGGGCCACGTGATCCTCGACTTCGACCGGAAGGAGGCCATTTTTCAGCGAATTGCTACGGAAAATATCAGCAAACTGACTGCTGATGACGGCCTTGAAGCCAAAATCCAGCAAGGCCCAGGGCGCATGCTCCCGGGAGGAACCGCAACCGAAATTGCTGCCGGCGACCAGCACCTGCTCGTTCGCCGCATCATGGGCCTTCAGGGGATTGTCCGACCTATCATTACCCTTTTCATCATAACGCCAACTGTAAAAACAGAACTTGCCCAGTCCTTCGCGCTCCGTGGTCGTCAGGAACTGGCCGGGAATAATCTGGTCGGTATCGATATTTTTAACCGGCAGGCAAAACGTTCGGGATTCGACCAATCCGGAATGGCTCATTCTCCTGCCTCCATCAAATCGAGCGGGTTGGTGACCCGCCCGGTTATTGCACTGGCGGCAGCGGTCAGCGGACTGGCCAGGATGGTTCTGACGCCACGACCCTGCCGGCCTTTGAAATTGCGGTTGCTGGTGCTGACGACCAGGTCTCCGGGTTCGGCTGAATCGCCGTTCATGGCCAGGCACATGGAACAACCCGGTTCCCGCCATTCTGCGCCGGCCGCTACGAAGATCCGGTTCAGACCTTCCGCCTCGGCTTCTTTTCGCGTCGCCTCGGAGCCGGGTACGATCAGCACCCGGGTGTTTTCCGCTACCTTGCGGTTTTTCATCAGTGCGGCCGCCTCGCGCAGGTCCCGCATGCGTGAATTGGTGCAACTGCCGATGAACACCACGTCTACCGGCTGGCCGGCAAGCCCGGTGCCGCCTTTGAACTGCATGTAGTCGAGCGCGTCACGCGAGGCGTCGTCATTGCCTGCCGGAATGGCGTCGTTGATTGCGATAACCATGCCGGGATTAGTGCCCCAGGTCACACTGGGTTCTATGTTTGTCGCGTCAATCTCAACCAGCCGGTCGTAGCTGGCGCCGGGATCCGTCTTCAGGGTTTTCCAGTCTTCGACCGCGGCAGCCCAGTCCTCACCACGCGGTGCCAGGGGCCGTCCCCGAAGGTAGTTGAAGGTGATTTCATCCGGCGCAATCATGCCGGCCCGTGCGCCGCATTCAATCGACATATTGCACACCGTCATGCGGCTTTCCATGTCCATGGAACGGATGGTCGAGCCGAAGTACTCGATGACGGAACCGGTGCCGCCACCGACGCCGACCTGGCCGATCACGTGCAGGATCACGTCTTTGGCAGTTACGCCCGATTGCAGTTTACCCTCAATGCGTATCCCCAGCGTTTTTGGCCGGGCCTGGAGCAGGCACTGGGTGGCCAGCACGTGGCCGACCTCGGTGGTACCAATGCCGAACGCCAGTGCGCCGAACGCGCCGTGTGTTGCGGTGTGGCTGTCGCCGCAGACAATCGTCATGCCCGGCTGGGTGGCGCCCATTTCGGGACCCATCACGTGGACAATACCGCGGTGCGGGCTGTCCCAGCCGTGTAACTCGATGCCCTGCTCGGCGCAGTTCGTGTGCAGCATGTCTACCTGGGCCTGTGCCTGCGGCGTGTGGTAGTGATAAACACCGCCGGCGTCTGGCGGCGTGGTGGGCGTGGAATGATCGATCGTGGCCAGGCAACGGTCCGGCCGGCGCACCTTGAGCCCCCTTCGCTTCAGTTCGTCGAAGGCCTGCGGTGACGTGACTTCATGCAATAGCTGTAAATCGATATACAGGATTGCCGGTGTTTCCGCCGTTTCGTTTCTGACCAGGTGGCGCTGCCAGACTTTTTCAAAAAGCGTCGTTGATGGCTGAGAGGATTCAGACATAGGGATTCTCCGCAACGTTAAACCGCTGCCGCGATTCTCTCAGCCGACAGGTCTTTGCCCTGGTGCTGATGGTGGCGGTTCATGATGCTGACCATGGCCTGGGCTGAAGCCTCCACGATGTCGGTGGAAACGCCGGTTCCCTGGTAACGGCTGGCGCCGATGGTGGCCCGGACCATGGCCCGTCCCTGGGCGTCACTGCCGCCGGAAACGGCGCTGACCTGGAATTCCTCCATGTGTAACTCCTCACTGATGATGGCGCGGATAGCGTTGACGATGGCGTTTACCGGACCGTCACCGCGTCCGGTGTGGATCCGTGGCGCCTGGCCGTCGAAGCGCAGCTTGAGGCTGGCTTCAGCCGACTGGTCGGTGTCTTCGACCTCGGTGTGAATCGAGATGGCATCCAGGTGCCATGGCCCGGTCTGCTCAGTGCCCAACACCAGTGCCTCGATGTCCTCGTCGTAAACGCTTTTCTTGCGGTCCGCCAGGGCTTTGAACTTGACGAACAGGTCCTCGAGTTGCTCCTTGCTCACCGAAAAGCCAAGGGTTTGCAGCCGGTCGTTGAATGCATGGCGACCGCTGTGCTTACCCAGCACCAGGCTGTTCTCCGGGACGCCAACGGTCTCCGGCTTCATGATTTCATAGGTTTCGGCATGTTTCAGAATGCCGTCCTGATGGATGCCGGCTTCGTGGGCAAAAGCGTTGCGGCCGACAATAGCCTTGTTGGGTTGCACCCGGGAACCGGTCACCGCGGTCACCACCCGGCTTGCGGGGTACAGCCTGGTCGTGTCAATACCCGTTTCCAGTTGATAGCGGTCGCTGCGGGTGCGCAGCGCCATCACCACTTCCTCCAGGGAGCAATTGCCGGCGCGCTCGCCGATACCATTGATGGTGCACTCGACCTGCCTGGCGCCACCCTCGATAGCCCCCAGGCTGTTGGCCACGGCCAAACCAAGATCGTTGTGGTTATGGCAGCTCAGGATAACGGATTCTGCATTTTGCAGGTTCTCGGACAGGTGTTGATACAATTTGCGGCTTTCACTCGGCGTCACGTAGCCGACCGTATCCGGCACATTGAGGACGCTTGCCCCGGCATCGATGGCAGCCTGGAAATATTCGACCAGGTAGTCGATCTCGGTTCGCCCGGCGTCTTCAGCCGTAATCTCGATATCATCAAACCACTGCTGGCCGAAAGCCACGGCTGAGGTCATTTCATCGATGATTTGCTGCTTGCTCATTTTCAGCTTGTATTCGCGATGTATCGGGCTGGTCGCGATGAATACATGCAGTCTTTTCTGACGGGCGGTGTCCAGCGAGCGGGCGACTGCTTCGATGTCCCCGCGCCGGGTGCGGGACAGGCCGCAGATGGTCGCGTTCAGGCCCAGTTCACCAACTGACTTGACCGATTCGAAATCGCCTTCGCTGGCTGCCGGGAAACCTGCCTCGATGACGTCAACACCCAATTCGTCGAGCATTCGCGCAACCTGTAGCTTTTCGGCCACGTTCATGGAACAACCCGGGGATTGTTCGCCATCGCGTAAGGTCGTGTCGAAGATATGTACGTAGTCAGCCATTTTCAGCTCCTTGGGCCTTTGATAAAAAAAAACCCGCAATTCTGGTTGCGGGTTTCGATTGCTGTTTGGTTTGAACCTCTAGCCTGAACCCATTCCGTATATAAGAAGAAGCAGAACAATGCCGCCTGCAAGCAAAAGGTCCAGGGAAAGGTTCAGTGCATACGCGGGCAGGCCACTGATCGTGTGGACTGCCGTTTTATTTTTGCTGATTTTTTGCGCGTGCATAGAGCCGGATTAATACACAGGGATTTTTTGATGTCAACTGATTTTTGGTAACAATTGTCAGTCATAATGGCCGGGCAGAATTTACTGCTCACCAGGAGAAAAGGTTTTGACCATCCATATACTTTACTTGTGCACCGGTAATTCTTGCCGTTCACAGATGGCGGAGGGCTGGTCACGGGCGTTGGCTGCAGAGGGATGCTCCACCGCGAGTGCCGGCATAGAGGCCCATGGCAAGAACCCGCGGGCGATTGCAGTCATGCAAGAGGCCGGAGTGGACATTTCAGCACAGGAGTCCACCATTGTCAGCCAGGAGATGCTGGATCGCGCGGACGTGGTTGTGACGGTGTGCGGGCATGCTGATGAACAATGTCCCGTGCTACCCGCGGGTGTCAAAAAGATACATTGGCCGTTGACGGACCCAGCCAGGGCAACCGGCAGCGAAGAGCAAGTCATGTCGGAATTTCGGTCCACCCGGGATGAGGTCAGGCGACGGGTGGATACGCTGCTAAAGCAATTGCAATTACGTTAGAATCAAGGGGCAATGAAGCCCTTCATATTCATTATTCCGGGATTCCTGTTGCTCTGCTCTTGGCCGGAAATAGCAGCGGCGGAGACGGCTCCTGCAAAATATTCCCGCACACCCAGTTACACCGCGGACGGTTCTGAAGCCTGCCTGCGCTGCCATTCCGGTGAGAAAATGCGGTCCATTGCCACGAGTGCTCATGGCGACCCGCAACGACCGGGTTCGCCGGCTGCGGAGCAGGGTTGTGAGTCCTGCCATGGCCCCGGCAGTATCCACGTGTCCCGGGCACATGGCGGCCGGGGTTTCCCACCACTCACCCAGTTTGGTCGTGGCAAGGATGCCGCGCCGCGCGAAGAGCAGCTGCATGCCTGCCTCAGCTGCCATGCGGATGAGCGCATGGAAGATCAGCGGATCACTTTCATCGGCAGCGCACACGACCGGCAAACCATCAATTGCTCCACCTGCCACACGGCTCATGCCGGCGGTGATCCGATCAGCGACAGGGAAAGCCAGCTTGCCACCTGCTCCCGCTGTCACCGGCGCCATCTGGAGGAGCATCCCCGCTTCGAGGACAAGAGTATCGATTTCGATGCGCTGAGTTGTTCCACTTGCCACGACGTCCATGTTCCGGCAGCACTGGAAGAATGAGGGCCCCGGCTTGAGCCTGCGCCGGACGATCAGGAAAGGGCTGGATTTAAGCCTTCCGGGTGAACCGGAGCAGTCGGTTCAGCCCGGACCGGACATTCAGCATGTTGCGCTGTGCGGGCGGGATTATAACGGACTCAAGCCGAGGCTGCTGGTGGCCGAGGGTGATACGGTGGGGCGGGGTCAGCCCCTGTTCATCGACAAGCGGGATCCGGCTGTCCGTTACAGCTCCCCCGCTCAGGGTGTAATCGCGGCGGTAAACCGGGGGCGCCGCCGGGTGCTGGATTCGGTTGTCGTGCGCCTGCAGTCGTCCGGGATGGAGGATTTGCAGTTCGATCCGATCGACAGCCGGCGGCAGGCCGGGCTGGGCCATGAGCAGGTAGCGGAACGGCTGCAGAATTCTGGTCTGTGGACTGCTTTTCGGACACGGCCATTCAGCCGCGTGCCCCTGTCGAACAGCCGTCCTCATGCCATCTTTGTGACCGCCATCGATACCCGTCCGCTGGCGCCGGACCCGGCGGTTATCGTGCGCACCGATCCCGACGCGTTCCGGACCGGCCTGCAGCTGCTGCAGCTGCTGACTTCAGGAACAGTCTGGGTGTGCACAGGCGCCGGTTGGGATCTCGCCATTCCGGATATCGACCGGGTGGAGCTTGTCGCGTTTTCCGGACCCCATCCGGCCGGTTTGCCGGGAACCCATATGCATCTGCTTGACCCGGTGGCAGCCGACCGTGTTGCCTGGCACATCGATTGCCAGGATGTCATGGCCATCGGCAACCTGTTCACCAAAGGCGTTGTTCCGGATTCCCGGATCGTTGCGCTGGGCGGCGAGTGCCTGCTGGAACCCCGCCTGGTGAAGACCCTTGCCGGAGCCGCCTTGGACGAGTTGCTCAGTAATGGATTCCGGCAGTGCGAAGGCTGCCGGGTGCTGTCGGGCTCAGTGCTTGACGGCCGCCATGCCACGGGTGCGTGGGCGTACCTGGGCCGGTATCACAAGCAGGTTTCTATCATCCGCGAGGGCGGGGACCGCCGTTTATTCGGCTGGCTGTTCAGGCAGCGCAAACCCCGCTGGTCTACCTCGCAGCACGGGCGTTATTCCGGCATGATTCCCGTACCGGCATTCGACAAAGTGATGCCGCTGGATATTTTGCCTGCAATGCTGTTTCGTTCACTGCTGGTCAAAGACACGGACCAGGCACAAGCCCTGGGGTGCCTGGAGCTCGACGAGGAAGACCTCGCGTTGTGTGCTTACCTGTGCCCGGCGAAAACCGGCTACGGCGAAGCATTACGCGCCAATCTCACCCTGATCGAAAAGGGGGGCTGATGAAAGACTGGTTCCATGCCCTGTCGCGGCTTCCGTTCCGGTTTATCTGGTCGTCGAACGCTGTCACCCGCGTGGCGCCACACATCAGGGACTCCAATAATGTGCAGCGATTGTGGAATTACTTCCTGCTCGCCAGCCTGCCGGCATGGCTGATCGGGCTCTGGAGCCTGGGGCACCAGACCAACCTGGCCATCGCGGATTTCAGGCTGGAGGATGTTGAGGGCTGGCGCGGTGTATTCCTGGCATGGTCCGGTATCGGCTTTGATGCCAGCAGCATCAGTGCCTGCGCGATTCACGGCCTGATGTACTTTGTGCCGATATTCATCGTGGCGCTGTTGACCGGCGCGTTCTGGGAATCCACCTTTGCGACGGTGCGGAAAAAGCAGGTGGATGAGGGTTTGCTGGCCATCGCCTGGCTGTTTGCATTGATGATGCCAGCCACGGTGCCGTTGTACCAGGTTGCGCTGGGCATGACCTTCGGTATGGTCGTCGGCAAGCTCATTTACGGCGGTTCCGGCCGCTACCTGGTCAGCCCGGCCTTGCTCGGGCTGGCCTTCCTGGTGTTTTCCTATCCCACCCTGTTATTCAGTGAAGGGGCCTGGGTGCCCGTGGCCGGTTATGACCAGCCTTCCGTGCTCGAGCTGGTAACCGATGAAGGCGGCCTTGCTGCCGTGGCAGCGGTGGATTATAGCTTCTGGCAGATTTTTGCCGGTGCCCGGCCCGGACCGGTCGGTGCCGTATCCACGCTCGGTGTGTTACTGGGAGCAATCTTCCTGGTATTCACTGGCGTGGCATCGTGGCGAGCCCTGCTGGGGATGCTCATCGGCTTCATCACCGTCGCAATGGTCAGCAACAGTGTTGCTCCCGGCAATGATCTGTTTTCGGTGCCCTGGTACTGGCACCTGGTGCTGGGTGGTTTTGCCTTCGGGGCGGTTTTTATTGCCACCGACCCGGTAGCCGGGCCAATGACCAATCCAGGGCGTTGGGGCTTTGGGTTGCTGGTTGGTTCGCTGACCATGGTAATTCGCCTGGTCAATCCTTCCTATTACGAAGGTGTGATGTTCGCGATTCTGTTGGCCTGCATGTTTTCTCCACTGATCGATTTTGTCGTGACTGAGCTGAACATCCGGCGCCGCAAACTGCGCTTGCTGGAGGGTGACGGGTGAACAGGGACTCACCCAGCAAGGCGGTCATGGTCGTCATGTTGACGGCGCTGGTCTGCTCGGGACTGGTCTCCGCGGCAGTGGTGTTACTGCGACCTATCCAGCTCAATAACCAGATGCTGGAGCAGAGCCGCAACATCATGCGGCTGACCGGTTTGCTGCCCGAACAACGCCAGGTCGAAGACGAGGAAATGCTGGATCTCTTTCAAACACTCGACCGTCGTATCGTCAATATCGACTCGGCCGGGTTTGACGAGGAAATCGATCCGCTCACCTTCAACCAGCGCCGCGCGGACTCGGATCCGGAGATGAGTGTCGCCATTCCATCGGACCTGGACCTGGCGAGCCTGAGCCGCCGCAGCCGCTACACGCCGGTCTACATGGTCTGGAAAGGTAACCAACTGGATCGACTCATCCTGCCGGTTCGGGGCAATGGGATGTGGTCGATGCTACGTGGTTACATCGCTCTAGAATCCGATCTGAACACCATTTCGGGCATGACCTTTTACGAGCAGAACGAAACGCCCGGCCTGGGTGACCAGATAACACATGAACACTGGCTGAAGAAATGGCAGGGTCGGCGAATCTATGATGACCGGGGTAATCCTCGTTTCCGGATCAGTGAGGGCGACGTTCAACCCGGCACGGCCATGGCCGAATACGAAGTGGATGCGTTGACCGGCGCCACGGTGACCGGCAATGCCGTGACCAGCCTGGTGCACTACTGGTTCGGGCCCAATGGCTATCAGCCTTTCCTGGTGGCCTTGCATGAACATCCGCCCGAGCGGCCTGGAGGGGTAACCCCATGAGCTCGATGGAAACATTGACCACGCCTTTGGTCAAACAGAACCCGGTGACGCTGCACGTGCTGGGTATCTGCTCGGCGCTGGCAATCACCAACTCCCTGACTTCGTCGCTGATCATGAGCGTGGCGCTGACCACGGTGCTGATCATTTCCAACGCGGCAATCAGCGCCGTGCGGCATTACCTGCCGTCCAGTGTGCGGCTGCTGGTGCAGATCACCATCATTGCGTCGGCCGTGACGGTGATTGACCAGTTCCTGCTGGCCTATATGCCGGACGCCGCGCGCACCCTGAGCGTGTACATCAGCCTGATCGTCACCAATTGCATCGTGCTGGGGCGGGCGGAAGCCTGTGCGATGAAGAGTGGCATCGGCACCAGTATCCTGGATGCGCTGGGTAACGGCATGGGTTACAGCATCATCCTGATCATCGTTGCCACCATTCGTGAATTGATGGGCAACGGCTCACTGATGGGGTATCGCATTTTCGAACTGGCCCACGAGGGCGGCTGGTTCCAGGAGAATGCGCTGTTTCTGCTGGCGCCCAGTGCATTTTTTATCATCGGCTTCCTGGTCTGGGGGGTCCGTAGCTGGAAGCCTGAGCAAAACGAAAAGCCTGATTTCGAACCGATTGCGCTGCCCTACCGGGAGGATCGCTGATGAGCGAATTCATCGACATCTTCTTCCGTTCGGTCTTTCTGGAAAATCTCGCCCTGGCGTATTTCCTGGGCATGTGTACTTTCCTGGCCGTATCCAAGCAGATCAAGACGACGTTGGGCCTTGGCGTGGCGGTCATCGTGGTGGAGGGTATCAGTGTTCCGCTGAACAACCTGATCTTCAACCTGGTGCTGCGGCAAGGGGCACTCGACTGGATGGGTCTCGGCCAGATGGATTTCAGTTATCTCGGGTTGCTGAGCCAGATCGCGGTCATTGCAGCGATGATCCAGATACTGGAGATTGTGCTCAACCGGTTTTTCCCGGCGCTCTATAACATGCTGGGTATTTACCTTCCGCTATTGACGGTCAACTGCGCCATTCTTGGCGCCTCTTTATTCATGGTGCAGCGAGATTACAGCTTTACCGAAAGCGTGGCTTACGGCCTCGGCGCCGGCTTCGGCTGGGCGCTGGCTATCGTGGCGCTGGCTGGCCTGCGCGAGAAGATGAAATACAGTGATATTCCGCAAGGGCTGCAGGGCCTGGGTATCACTTTTATCACCACCGGCTTGGTTTCGCTCGCCTTCATGGGCATTGCAGGGATCAGTTTCTAGGCGGCGTCATGGCGGAAATTTTCTTCAGCATCATGGTCTTCAGCATTATCCTGCTGCTGTTGACCGTGTTGATCCTGTGGGTCAGGTCCCGCCTGGTGCCGCACGGTGACATCACCATCACCGTCAACGGGAAAAAAGAACTTCGGGCACCGGCAGGCGGCAGGCTGCTGGGTACGTTGGCGGATGCGGATATTTTCGTACCCTCGGCATGTGGGGGTGGTGGCACCTGCGGCCAGTGCCGGGTCAGGGTACTCGAGGGCGGCGGGTCGCTGTTGCCCACCGAAGCATCGCTGATCAGCAAGCGGGAAGCAGCTGAAGGTGAACGCCTGGCCTGCCAGGTGGCGGTCTCCGGCAACCTGGAAATTCAAGTCCCAGAAGACGTCTTCGGTGTGAAGAAATGGCAGTGCACTGTGCGCTCCAATGATAACGTTGCAACCTTCATCAAGGAATTGGTGCTGGAACTGCCGGCAGGGGAAACTCTCGATTTCAAGGCTGGCGGCTACATCCAGATTGAATGCGGGCCCCATCAGCTGGATTATTCGACCTTCGACATCGGCGATGAATTCGTCGAAGACTGGAGGAAGTTTGGCCTGCTGGATATCAGGTCGGTGGTGACAGAACCCGCCATCCGCGCCTACTCAATGGCCAATTACCCCGAAGAAAATAATATCGTCATGCTGAATGTGCGGATTGCCACGCCTCCGCCGGGCGCTGGTGACAAAATTCCCACCGGCGTCATGTCATCGTACATTTTCAACCTTAAGCCGGGCGACCCGGTGACCATTTCAGGACCCTATGGCGAGTTCCTGGCGAAGGACACGGATGCGGAAATGGTCTTTATCGGTGGCGGTGCCGGTATGGCGCCGATGCGGTCCCATATTTTCGATCAGTTAAAACGTCTGCACAGCAGCCGGAAGATCAGTTTCTGGTATGGCGCACGCAGCATGCGCGAAGCGTTCTACGTCGATGAATTCGACGAGCTGGAGAGAATGCATGAAAATTTCAAATGGAACCTCGCGCTATCTGACCCGCTTCCTGAAGACCATTGGGATGGTATGGTGGGATTTATCCATGAAGTACTGTATGAAAACTACCTGAAAGACCACCCAGCCCCGGAAGATTGTGAGTATTACATGTGTGGCCCGCCGATGATGATTGCTGCCGTGGAGAGGCTTTTGTATGACCTGGGTGTAGAGGAAGAGAACGTGTTGTTCGACGATTTTGGGAATTGATGCAATGAGCGTATTTATCGGAACCTTGTTTATTATCGGCTTGTCCTGCCTGGCGATGGCGCTCGGCCAGATCATCGATGGCAAACCCCTGTCGGGCGGCTGCGGCAGCAAGCCAAAAGGTTCACCGCGGTGCGCTTCTTGCCCAAAGCGAAAAATCAAAAGCGAAATTGAGGATAAAAGCTGATGTTAAGGTCGGTATTCGTTAGAGACCACATGACAAAAAACCCGGTGACGCTGTTGCCGGACACGGAGATTCTGGAGGCCGCCCATCGGCTGATCGACAATGATATTTCAGGCGCGCCCGTGCTGGACAAGCATGGGCGGCTGGTTGGCGTCCTCACCGAACGGGATTGCATGCGGGTAGCCATGCAGGCGGGCTACCACGGTGAGCCGGGCGGCCAGGTGAAAGACTTCATGAGTCAGAATCCGCAATGGATCGGACCCGAGCAGAGCATATTGACGCTGGCCGACCTGTTTATCAATGGCCGCTTTCACCGTTATCCTGTGGTGGATAACGGTCGCCTGGTAGGTGTCATCAGCCGTCGGGACGTGATGCGGGCGCTGGGGAGATATTATCCGAAAGCAGGCGGCTGACCCACGTCGGCATGGGCAGCCCCGGTGCCCATTCGATTTCATGTTCCGGATGGTCTACCAACAGGTTCTGCAGCAGTTTGCCGGGGTGCCAGATCGTCGGTACCTGGCCCAGATAACTGCCCCACATGCTGAAGGTCGAACCCGAGGCGATCAGCAGGCGGCTGCGTGACAGTCCGAACATATCGCCCAGGCCCGAACCGTAATCGACCCTTTTCACCTGGGGAAGGTCGAGCAGTGCCTTGAGCTCCTCTGCAGTACCGTCTGAAAAAACAAAAGCCGGGACATCGCTGCCGACGGCCGAGCGCATGGCCTTGAGCGCCTCGATATACCAGTCCAGTGGCAGCAGGCTGTTATGCGAGCTGCGGATTTCCTGGTCGGTGCTTCTTTGTATGAAATCACCGCGCCGAACATGGATGCCGATGGGCGCCGGATTCGCCTCGGAGAAGGCAGACTGGTGAGTCGGCCGGGCGATGCGCCGCAACTCGTTGTACACCAGTTCATGATCGTGCACGAAGGGTGCGAAAAATTCTTTCATGCCCCGAAATTCCACGACCGTGCCAGGGCGCGCTTTGCCATTCCCGGCCTCGGTTTCACTGATCCGCCGATGACGAGCCAGGCACCAGGGCTTTTGCCAGCCACTCAGGTAGCGCTCATTGGG
>Ga0224504_10000062_pt1 | contig 40657 bp, 39 predicted proteins | sample SF_Oct11_sed_USG_3_FD_170160 | JGI IMG/M metagenome (GOLD analysis project Ga0224504, IMG submission 170160) | Sediment microbial communities from San Francisco Bay, California, United States - SF_Oct11_sed_USGS_24 | ecosystem: Environmental > Aquatic > Marine > Sediment | place: USA...
AGATGCGCATCGCCCACCAGCTCCAGCGAGCCGTCTCGCAGTGCACCAACACCCGCTTCGCCGACCATACGTGCCAGCGTAATGAGCGAACCCGTGATTACAACGTCAGGCTCGGCGTCACACTCCGTGGTGAGTTCGAGGCAGTCGTTGTGGACGACGAACCAGGTAGCAAGTGACGTGTTGCGAACGCGAACCGCCACGACGGTGCCGTCGAGCTTCCGGCAGAGGTCACGAGCAGGCGTCGTTGAGCGAATATTCTTATTGAGCACATTGGCGACGGGGCGCAGTGCGGCTTCGAGCGGATTCATGGCGGTCAGATCCGGTAGCCGACATGCAGAGCCACGATGCCGGCTGCGAGGTTGTCATAACGGCAACGCTCGAAGCCCGCGTCTTCCATCATCGCTTTCAGGGCTTCCTGATCCGGGTGCATGCGGATCGACTCGGCCAGATACTGGTAGCTGTCTGAGTCGCCGGCAACCAACTTGCCGATCGTGGGTAGCACTTTAAATGAGTAGAGGTCGTACGCAGGTTTAAGGACTTTGTGGGGTTCTGAGAATTCCAGGATCATTGCCTTGCCGCCGGTCTTGAGCACACGGAACATTGAGCGCAGCGCCGCTTCCTTGTCTGTGACGTTGCGCAGGCCAAAAGCGATCGTGATGCAATCGAATGTATCGTCTTCGAAGGGCAGGTCCTGGGCATCTACCTGCGCGATCGACAGGTTACCGGAGACTCCGGCATCCACAAGGCGGCTGCGTCCCTGTTTGAGCATGGCGGCGTTGATGTCAGCGAGGACGACGTGACCAGTGGAGCCGACCTTCTTCGAGAATTGGCGTGCCAGATCGCCGGTGCCACCGGCAAGATCGAGCACCACGTCCCCGGACCGAACGGCGGCCTGGGCGATAGTGTGCCGTTTCCACAGACGATGCAGCCCGGCCGACATCAGGTCGTTCATGATGTCGTAGCGACTCGCTACGGAGTCGAAAACATCGCGAACGAGGTTCGCCTTTTCGTCGGCGGACACGTCCTGGTAACCGAAATGCGTTGTGTTATCGGAGTCCTGCTTAGCCATGGTTCTTGTTCTCCTCCGGCAGGCGAGGATACCCAAAATCGGTACCAGTTACCCTATTTCCTCGGCAAGGTTTTCGGCGCCAACCCAAGGATTGTTGTCGAAATAGGGTAACTGGTACCGATTAGCGAAGCTGTTACAGGATGTACCTACTCAGGTCCTCGTCCTGGGACAGTTCAGCCAGGTGATCGTCCACGTAGCCGGCGTCGATCGTCAGCTTCAGTCCGCTCTTGTCCGACGCCTCGAAGGATACCGACTCGAGCAGGCGCTCCATGACCGTGTGGAGTCGTCGTGCGCCGATATTCTCGGTGTTCTCGTTAACCTGGTAGGCGATTTCTGCAATACGCCGGACGCCACTTTCTGCAAACTCGAGCGCCACGTCCTCGGTATCGAGCAATGCGCCGTACTGCGAGGTGAGCGAGGCATCAGGTTCGGTGAGGATGCGCACGAAGTCTTCAGTCGTCAGCGACTTCAGTTCCACCCGGATAGGCAGTCTGCCCTGCATTTCGGGAATCAGGTCCGATGGCTTGGACACATGGAACGCACCGGAGGCAATAAACAGGATGTGGTCGGTCTTGACCATCCCGTACTTGGTGTTGACGGTTGAGCCTTCGACCAGGGGCAGCAGATCGCGCTGCACCCCTTCACGGGACACGTCGGCGCCCTGCGTGCCCGAGCTGCGGGCGACCTTGTCGATTTCGTCGAGGAAGACAATGCCATGCTGCTCCACGGCCTCAAGCGCTTTGGACTTGAGCTCATCCTCGTCCACGAGCTTGGTGGCTTCTTCATCTGTCAGCAGTCGAAAGGCATCCTTGACCTTCAGTTTGCGGGTCTGCGAGCGGTTGCCGCCGAGATTCTGGAACATGCCCTGTAGCTGGTTTGTCATCTCTTCCATGCCGGGAGGCGCCATGATCTCGACGCCCATCGGCATCGCCTGAATCTCGATCTCGATTTCCTTGTCGTCGAGCTTGCCTTCGCGAAGCATCTTGCGAAATTTCTGCCGCGTATCCGAATCGGCCGGTGGTGCATCGGGCTCGTTCGTGAAGCCGACGCTGCGAGACGCCGGGGGCAGCAATGCGTCCAGCACACGCTCCTCGGCGGCGTCTTCGGCGCGAAAACGCACTTTGCTCGTGGCGTCTTCGCGAATCATCTTGATCGAGACATCCATAAGATCGCGGATGATGCTGTCGACCTCGCGCCCGACGTAACCTACTTCGGTGAACTTGGTGGCTTCGACCTTGATGAACGGCGCCTTGGCCAGGCGTGCCAGCCGTCGGGAAATTTCCGTCTTGCCCACGCCGGTTGGCCCGATCATCAGGATGTTCTTGGGTGTAATCTCGCTGCGCAGCGGCTCATCTACCTGCACACGGCGCCAGCGATTGCGCAGGGCGATCGCCACGGCGCGTTTGGCCTCATCCTGGCCGACGATGTGTTTGTCCAGTTCCTGGACGATTTCACGGGGGGTCATTTGTGACATATTTAAATCGCGGCTGAAGACCGCTCCTACAATTCTTCGATGATGATGTTCTGGTTCGTGTACACGCAGATTTCGCCGGCAATGAGGAGGGCTTTTTCAGCGACCTCTCGTGCCTCCAGATCGGTGTTATTCAACAGGGCAAGCGCGGCCGCCTGCGCAAAGGGGCCGCCCGAGCCAATGGCCATCAGGTCGTTTTCGGGCTCAATGACGTCACCGTTGCCGGACACAACAAACGAGCTTTCCTTGTCGGCCACACAGAGCAGCGCCTCCAGCCGGCGCAGACGCCGGTCGGTCCGCCAGTCCTTCGCCAGTTCGATCGCGGCGCGGGTCAGGTTGCCGTACTGCTCGAGCTTGGCCTCGAAGAGCTCGAACAGGGTGAATGCATCGGCTGTACCGCCGGCAAATCCGGCGATGACGCGACCGCCGGCCAGGGGCCGCACCTTGCGGGCATTACCTTTCATGATGGTGTTACCCATACTGACCTGGCCGTCACCGGCGATGGCAACTTTGCCATTGCGGCGGACTGAGACAATGGTTGTCCCTCTGAACTGTTCCATCGTGTAATTCCTGCTATGTGGCCCGTTATCTAGTCTTTCTTGCGGGCGCGCGGGTGAGTTTGGTCGTAAATTTGGGCGAGATGCTGGAAATCAAGGTGCGTATACACCTGGGTTGTCGAGATATTAGCGTGCCCGAGCAGCTCCTGAACGCCGCGCAGGTCGTGGCTGGACTCAAGTACGTGCGTGGCAAAAGAGTGCCTGAACAGGTGCGGGTAGACGTTGGCATCCAGGCCCTGCTGCTTCGCCCAGTGCTTCACTCGAGCCTGTACCGAACGGGAGCTGATGCGTGTGCCTCGGTTGCTGACGAACATGGCTTCTTCATCCGCATCGGCCAGTTCGCCGCGCGTAATGCCCCACTGGCGCAGCGCCTTTAACGCCTGGCGGCCCACGGGCACAATGCGATCCTTGTTGCCTTTGCCGGTGACGCGCACCGTGGCGTCATGCATATCGACGTCGCCGAGGTTCAGGTCGATAAGCTCGGCAAGCCGCAGCCCCGAGGAGTAGAGCAGTTCAAGGATTGCCCGATCGCGATCGACGAGCGCGCCGTCACCGGGGATATCAAGCAGGCGCGCCATACGATCGGCATCGAGGTTGCCGGGCAGGCGTTTCTTGCCCTTGGGGGCCGACACGGATGAGACCGGGTTCTTCGATACCACCTTCTCGCGAATCAGATAACGAAAGAACGTGCGGGAAGCCGACAGGCGGCGCTGGATGCTCCTGGCGCTGAGACCCTTGCGAAAACAGGAGGCAGAATAGGCACGGACATGCTCGCTATCGAGATCACCCCATTGGCCGAGGCCTGAGGCCTGGCACCAGGCCGCCAGTTTTTCGAGATCCCGGCAGTAGTTCTTGCAGGTCAGCGGTGACAGGCGTCGCTCATACTCGAGATGCCGGATGAACCGATCGATCCAGCCAGCGTCATTCACGGGGACGTCTCTAGTAGCGCTTCAGGGACCCTGCAACCAGGTCGCCGAGGCGGGTCAGGAAATCGATGCTCATGCCCGGATGGAATCGATCGCTGTCGATGCTGCCGACCGCCAGAAAACCGATTTCCGCGCCTTCGCCGAGCGGTACGAGTGCTGCTGAGCCAATTTCATCGGCGTCGTGCTGGAACAAAAATTCCCGTTGTGAGTCGCGAATCTTGCCGCAACGCGCGCCGCTGCCATTCAGGAACGTGCTGAATGGCTTGAGGCTCGTGTCGTTCTTTTGCACCACGCGGAAGAAGCGGCCGACGTTGATATCCAGAAACGCCTCCGGCTCGCCGAAGAGGACGAGCACCGCTTGGTCTGCCCCGAAGCCAGAGCGCAGGGCTTCCTCAATAATGACGACGGTCCTGTGCAGGTCTGTCGCCGCGAGCAGTCGCAGCGTCAGTTCGTGAATCTTCGAGGACAGGACGTCGTTTTTACGAGCAACCTGAATCAACTCCCTGAGCTGGCGTTCGAGCTTCAGCTCCTTCTGCCGCAGCACCGAAACCTGTCGTTCCACCAGGGAAACAGCGCCACCGCTGGCGTGTGGAAGATTGAGTGAGCTAAGCAGTGTGGAATGGCGCTCGAAAAAGTCGGGGTGGGCCGCCAGGAAGTCATGAATCGACTGTTCCGACAGCTCTTCTTCGACGAATTCCTCTTTGCGTTGCGTGCTCATAAGCTCATGATTCCTTCAGCAATAAACTCGGCGTTTCCGGTTAGCCAGACCGGCTCCGAACCGCCGCGCCAGCTTACCACGACTTGGCCGCCCGGCAGCCGCACATCGACAGCTTCATCCAGCAGTCCGAGCACCTGGCCCGTGACGACCGCAGCGCAGGCGCCTGTTCCGCAGGCTGCGGTTTCACCGACCCCGCGCTCGAACACGCGCAGATCAATGTTCCCCCTGTCGCGTATTCGTGCAAAGCCAATATTGGCAGACTGGGGAAATCGCGCGTGCTGCGCCAGCATCGGACCAAGTTCGTCGACGCGCGCCCTATCGACATCGTCAACGTGCAACACACAATGAGGATTGCCCATAGAAACAACGCAGACTTCGAAGCTCTCGTCGCCACTTTCGAGCGTATAGCGATCTGCTCGTTTATCGGCCACGAATGGAATCGGGTCGGGCTCAAATTCGGGCGCGCCCATGCTGACGGCAACCAGCCCGTCGTCATCCACGCGCGCCTCGATCGCGCCAGCCGGGCTGAGCAGGGTGAAGGCTTGTGGATGCCCGCCCTGATTGGCGAGAACGCTGGCAACGCAGCGAACGCCGTTGCCACATTGTTCGACCTCGGAACCGTCGTTGTTGAAAATTCGATAACTGGCCGCGAACGCGGGATCGTCGGCTGCAGTAACCCACATCAGCTGGTCGAACCCTGGTCCGGTCTCCTCATTTCCGAGTACGCGGAGTTCATGCGGCGACGGCGGCAGGGCCGCTCCATCGCGTTGGTCGACGACAAGAATCTGGTTACCCGTACCGTGCATTTTTGTGTAAGCAATGTTCATTAAATCAATTGTGCGCCGCGTTTCTCTGTCGAATGGACTTTTGTGTTCGGCGTCTGTAGTTTACATAAACCTGTTACCGGTCGAACGATAACCAATCTAAAAACATTGCCCCTGGAGAGCGTCATGCGGCACATAATGGTTATGAATGCGAAGGGTGGTTGCGGGAAAAGCACCCTCGCTACAAACATAGCATCGTACTTTGTTAACGAAGGTGCCACCGTCGCGTTAGCCGACTACGATCCCCAGCGTTCAAGTCTCGACTGGCTCGAAAGGCGTCCGGATAACCGCCCGAAAATTGCTGCCGTTGCGGGTTTTGAAGACGGTCTTCGCCACGCGCCACGCAATGCTGACATCCTGGTGATCGACGCGCCAGCACGCTCGCACGGTAAGGAACTGACAAATCTTGTGGCGCATGCCGAGACCATTATTGTCCCGGTGTTACCGTCGACGATCGACATGCAGGCCACAACGACCTTTCTTGACGAACTCAAGAGCGTGGGCAAAATCGAACGCAAGCAGGCCAAACTCGGCCTCGTTGCGAACCGCGTCCGTAATAACACGCTGATCTTTGATGATCTGGATGAGTATCTGACCAACGCGAAGGCACCGTATGTTGCCGCGTTGCGTGAAGCGCAGAACTATGTGCGTGCTTACACGCGCGGTCTCGGCATCTTCGAGTTGCCGGAGTATCTCGCATGGCCGGATTGGGATGAGTGGGAGCCGGTGACCGCCTGGCTCAGGAGCAAGCGCTCCCAGCCCTAAGGGCGCTCCGACAATAAGCTGGCCCTGATTCCGTCCTCAGGATTCGAATATCGAGGAGTGACGCCCAGCACCTCGCGCATCTTCGTTGTGTCCACGACTCGCGATGAGGACAGGAATGCGAGCCTGACGGCCGAAAACTCCTTTTCCGCCTGCGCACGGCTTATTCGTCGCGGTTCCGGCAGCGCTGCCTGGCGCGCCACTTCGGCGGCAAACCACGTTGCGCTGCGGTTGTCCCCGTCGCCCACATTGTAGATACCCGCTGGCGTGTCCTCGCAGAGTGCCGCAATGCAGCAGCTGGCAAGATCATCGACATGGATACGATTGCCGGGACTGGCATCGCCCTCGGTGAGAAACGCGCCGCCTTCCTCGAGGCGTTGTAAAGGGAGGCGATCCGGCCCGTAAATTCCCGGGGCACGCACTATCACGAGCTCATACCCAGCGCTTTTCGCCGCCTTGGAAAGTATGGTCTCAGCGCTGATGCGGGCCTTTGCCATCGGGTTGTTTGCGGCCACTGCTGCGTTCTCGCTGACGACGGCGCCGTTGCAGTCTCCGTAGACGCCGGTCGTACTGATATAAACAAAACGCGTCGGGGCAGGCTCCAGCAGCGATAGAAAGCGCTGCAGACGTTCGTCGTCTTCACCATCAGGCGGACAGGTGTACAGCACGGCGTAACGGTCAGGCAGGTTCAGAGGCAGGGATTGCAGCTGGTCAAAATCAAACACGTGGAACGGATGCGCGGTGTCTAGCGGCGAACGACTGAGGCCCATTGCCTCGTCCGCGGGCAGGCGCTCAAGCACGCGGCGGCCCGTGTATCCGGTCCCTGCGACGATCGTGAACACGACCTACGCTTTGTCGATGTGGGGAATGGCCGGTAACGGTTTTGCTGCGACCATACCGAGACCATCGCGGTAGGCGTCAGCGGCAGCGTCGGCCTCCCCCATCTGGGCAAGCAGGGCACCGTATTCCTGGTAGGCTTCCGGCGTTGGCCGCATGCTGATTACGGTTTCGAGATAGCTGCGTGCCTTACCCCAAAGCTCGTTGCGCAGACACAGGCGGGCGGCGGCCAGTAGCAGGTCAGGATCTTCGCCATGGCTCTTCAGCCAGCCCTCCGCGCGTTTCAGCTGTTTCGTCGTGTCGGTAGCTTCGACCAGGCCGAACAGTCGAACCAGCGGGCCGCACCAGTTCGATTTGAGCGAGCTTGCAAGCTCCTTCTCGGCACGATCGTGCAGGCCGGCGCGCATGAGTCCTTTGTAATAAGACTCGAGTAGCGTGATGTCGGCCTTCAGGCTACGCGGGATGCTCTTCCACGTGAAGTCGAGCATTTCCACATCCGCTGCCCCATCGAGTGCTTCCTTGTGCACGCGGACAGTCCACGTCTCAATAGTCGCCGGCTTGATCTGAGTGTTCTTGCGCAGCCGGGGCAGGATCTCCCCGAGGGCGGTCCAGTCTTCGAGCTTGAAGTACAGCTGCCCCATGAGCGTCAGGGCATGGACATGGTTCTTTGAGTCTTCTTCGAGCCGCCGCAGCGTTGCGAGCGCCTGCTCGTACTGGTTTCGGTCGAGCTGGAATTCAGCCTGCGTCAGCAGCACCGCGTTGGCCGCCTCTGGCGTTTCCTGGAACGCAAGACGCAGCCACTCGTCACGACGTTCATCGCGGCCCTGAAGGTGCGCAGCCCGGGCGGCCTGCAGGTAATTGAATAGCGGCGAGTCACTGGTGCGTGCTGCACGGCCCAGCATTTTCTCACCGCGCGCCAGGTTACCTTCGGCGACGGCGATCATACCCTTGGTCATTTTCTGGCCGGAGCGTGCGGAACGAATGCGCCCCGCGGCTTCGCCCAGCCGTCGCGGCGCGACGATAAGTTTGCGAACGACCCAGGCGGCGACCAGCAGCGCCACGACTATGCCCACGAGTACGGGCACGGTCATCTGGTAATAGGTGCCCTGGAACTCAATGAGAACGCTGCCAGGATCGGCGAGCAGGAAATGCGCCCCGAACGCACTGATAAACAGGACGACGACAACGATAAAGCCGAATTTCACTGCGTGGTCTCGTTCAGAGTCCGGAACTGGCGAAGCAGGCGCAGGGACTCGGAGATATCCGGGACCGCTGTCGCGAACACATGCCCGCGGACTTCAGCAATGGTGGCCTGAGCCCCCGCGACTGACGCGCTGCTGGTATCGAAATAGTCCACAAGCAGTGCGTTTGTGTCGTCGAGCGTTTGCTCGAAGATGGCCTGTTCACCACGCAGCAATGCGAGGCGCGCCGATTGCAGTTGCAGTGCAATATTATTGCGCAGGAAGAACTCCGCGTCTGGCGACAGTTGAACGAGCTTCGCCTGATCGGCTGGCGTAACCGTAACGAGGCCCGACATAGCGCCCTTGACCGATGCCCATGCGCGGCCCGCGCCGCTGAGCTCGGGGTCGATCTCATTTGTCTCTTCGTTCGCCACTGCTGCACTGGCAAGCGGCAGCGACTCCACGACCCGGGCCAGACTCGCCAGGGTGAGCGTCGCGCCTTCGATATCGGGTTTTTCCAACGCTTCGAGCGCTGTGAGCTCATCGGAAAGCGCGCGTCGCACGTCGGTCAATGCCGGGTTGGCAAGCTGCACGATGCGCTCATCCGCCATTTTCAGCGCAAGCGATGCAAGGTGTGGGTTGTTGGCGAGTTGCAGCTGCGCATTGGCGATCTGCATGTAGTACTCGGACTCGGCAAGTACCCACGCATCGCGTGCACCCTCCGAGACCCCGGCGAGTGCTGCGACCGAGCCCTCAAGAGTCGACATACGAGTCGGCAATGAACTCAGCAGGCGTAAACGCTCATCCAGTTCCTGGCGGATCGCTGTCAGTTCGGCATCGATGGCGGGGTCGCGACCGCCGAGACCGGCAACGCGCGCCTCAAGGTCAGCGAGCGACTTCGCAGATGTCGCGACCCGGCTGTCGAGCCGGGCGACCGTGTCATCCGCAGTGGTGTCGCGCGCACCCTGCCAGTTGTGCCATGCGGTGTAACCGGATGCCGTCACGGCGATGATCGCGAGCAAAAATGCCAGCCAGACAACGGAATTGCCAGCACGCGCGCGCTGCGGTTTCTCAGCGACGACCTCATCGGGAGAGGTCTCTTCCGCCGCAGCCTCTTCAACAGGCGCGTGGTCGTCTTGCTTGTCTGTGTCGCTCATGATGCTATTCCGGAATCGGTACTTTGTAGTGCGATGATCGCCCGAACCATATCGTCTGCGCCCGGCCCTGGTGCGAGAATCGGCCGAGACGCCGGGTAGCGGTCCAGAGCCTCTTTTAACACACGACCTGCGGGCGTCACCAGTGGCGTCGACTCGAGTTGGCCGCAACACCAGGCGGGCAACAATTTGGTGAGGTTTACCAGGGACTGCACGCTCATGATCGTAATGACATTTATTTGGTGCTGCCGCCAGCGGGACTCAAGGTCGGCGAGGGTGTCGGCAGTGATGGCGGGCAGGCGGCGCTCGTAGACGGACAGGTAATCCACCTTGGCGCCGCGCGACCGCAGCTCGTCGGCGAGCAGCTCCCGGCCTGCGGACCCGCGAATAATGCGAACGCGTTTGCCGGCAACGTCCTGCAACGGTGATTCTGCCAGCAGATGCTCGCTGTCATAGCCGGCCGTGGACCGGATATCCACAATGCGTCCAGCCGCCTCGATGGCCTTTGCGGTGGCCGGACCAATCGCGGCGACTTTGCCGCTGGCTGCGTATTCGATGCCGTATTCGACCGCGTTGCGGCTGACAAAAATTACGAAGTCGGGTTTGTCGAGCGCTTTCGCGGCAGCGCGCACGTCGAGCTCGTCGAGCGGTGCGATGTCGATGACTGGCAGGCAGTATGCGGTGCCGCCTTGCGCTTCAATGGCATCAACGAGCTCAGTCGCCTGCGTGCGCGGTCGCGTGACGAGCACGCCAACGCCATGCAGCGGACGATCAGCCATGCGTGGCCCCGGCGGCCTCAAGCAGTTCGGCTGCGCCTTTGGCTAGCAGGCGAGCGGCAAGTTGTTCGCCAAGCGCTTCGGCATCGGCGGCTTTGCCACTGACGCTGTCGCGAATCGACTTGCTGCCATCAGGCATGGCGACAAGCGCCGTAACGGTCAGCAGGTCTTCGTCGATAACCGCATAGGTTGCCACCGGCGACTGGCAGCTGGCTTCGAGCACGCGTGCGATCGCCCGTTCCGCCAGTGTTGTCTGTACCGAGGTTGCATGATTGAGCTGCGCCAGCACTGTACGAAGTTCGGTCGCCTTTTCGAGGCACTCGATGCCAACGACCCCCTGCGCCGCGGCCGGCAGCATTTCGTCGGGAACGAACAGCTGGCTGATGCGGTCATTGAACCTGAGGCGCTCAAGGCCGGCCGCCGCGAGAATAATTGCGTCATAGTCGCCATTGTCGAGCTTGGCGAGTCGTGTATTAACGTTGCCACGCAGTGGCTCGATGCGCAGGTCAGGGCGCATCATCTTTAGCTGGGCCTGGCGCCGCAGGCTCGAACTGCCTATCAGGGCACCCTGAGGCAGATCGGACAGCTGCTCGCCATTCGGCGACACCAGGGCATCGGCGTGATTGGCACGTTCCAGCATTGTTGCGAGGCAAAAACCCGGGGGCATTTCGGCGGGCACATCTTTCATGGAGTGCACGGCGATGTCCGCCTCGCCGGCCTGCATGGCGATCTCGAGTTCCTTGATGAACAGGCCCTTGCCGCCGATCTTCTGCAGGCTGCGATCGAGAATCTCGTCGCCTCGTGTCGATAGCGGTACCAGTTCAACGGTGTCGACCTCGGGCAATTCAGCGAGCAGGGCGGCGACATGTTCTGCCTGCCAGAGGGCGAGGGCAGATTTGCGGGTTGCGATACGAATTTTCATGATTCTCTAAGTCGGCGTTTTACTTCGGCAACATGCCGGCGGCTGATTATCAGCTCTTTGTCCTCGACTTGCGAGTGGTCTCGCAGGGCGACACGACTCTTGCCATCGGCATTTCTTTCAATACGGTCGATCCGCGCAACAGCAATCAGCGCACCGCGATGGATGCGCACGAAGCGGTCGCCGAATTCGGCCTCCAGTGACTTCAGTGAATCATCAATTAGGTCGTGACCGTTATCGTGGTCTACCGAAACGTATTTCCGGTCGGCGATGAAAGACGTGATCTCATCTATCGGTATCAGCTTGAGGTCGCCGTGCGTGTGTGCGCAGACGTGTCTGCGCTGCATGTCGAGGTTAGCCTCCGCTGCGGCGGCGGTCAGTGTACTGCCGACCAGGCGTGTGGCCTGTTTCAAGGCCCCTGTCAGCCGTGAGCGGCGCACGGGCTTGAGTATGTAGCCAATGGCCCGAGCTTCAAACGCGTCGATCGCGTACTCGTCATAGGCGGTCGTGAAGACGACAGCAGGTGGGGTGTCCATGGAATTGAGGTGGTGAGCGGTTTCTATACCGTCCATACCGGGCATGCGGATATCGAGGAGAACGATGTCTGGTGACACACGGCTGGCAACATCAAGCGCCTCAATGCCGTTAGCAGCTTCGCCCACAACTTCATAACCGTCTTCATCGGCAAGGATCTGGCGCAGGCGGTCACGAGCCGGTTGTTCGTCGTCGACGATCAGGACCTTCATGCCGCATCCTCATCGACAGGGAAGCGCAGCGTCACGACGAAGCGGTCATCACTATTGTCGACTTCGACCGAGGCGCGACTGCCGTAAGCGAGTTCGAAACGCTGCCGGATGTTGCTCATTGCCATGTTATTACCGGTCTGGCTGCGCGCCTTGCCCGGCGCAACAGGGTTGGACACGGTGATCTGCAGGTAACGCCCCTCCCGCTTGCCGGAGATCAGGATTTCGCCGCCTTCGGGGAGTAGCTCAATGCCATGGTAGATCGCATTCTCCACCAGTGGCTGGATCGTCAGGCTCGGGATACGGGCACGCATGGGCAGTTCTTCAATATCCCAGCAAACCTGCAGGCGATCGCCGAGCCGTAGTTTCTCAATGCGCTGGTAGATGGCGGTCACTTGGAGCTCCTCTTTGAGGGTGATCCGGTTACGTGTGGTCGACAGGCTGGCGCGGAGCAGCTCCGACAGGTCCTCAACCGCTTGCTCGGCCTGTTGCGGGTTGGTGCGGGTCAGGGACGCAATGGTGTTCATGCTGTTGAACAGGAAATGCGGACGAATCAGCGCCTGCAGTGCGCTGATGCGTGCCTGCGCTTCGAGAACGATGCTGCGTCGCCACTCACTGGAGATGTACAGATAACGCATTGCCAGGGCGATGATGATTGAGCTGATGGCAAAGGTATGGAGCAGGAAATACAGGTGCGAGCTATCGATGATTGGCGTGCCGGCCAGACGCCAGGGGATTTGCCAGGCCAGTTCGGCGACGACCAGCGACATGAGTTCCAGCACCACGAAGCTGATAACGAATGCCCGGGCTTTGCCGGTGCGCTCGATGCGACGGCGAAACTGGCACATGATGGCCGAGCCCAGCAGGGCCAGCCACAGGACGAAGAACGATGTCTTGGAGAGGAGGATCAGAAATTGTCCGTCCCCCGTATCTGCGGCCAGGGTCAGAACAATGGCAACGAGCTCCGCGACGAGCAGGACAATGAACAGCGTTCCCGCTGCGCAGAAATCAGGCAGGTATACCTGGGTATCCAGGCTGGTTGAGTCCGGTGCAGCCGTCATGCACGCGCTCCTTCAAACATGCGGGCATTGTAACGCCCGGGAGCGTGTGTCGCTCGGACGAGTTCCGGATCCGATCAGGAGCAGAATTCGGAGATTTGCTCTTCAGCCTTCCTGCGAGCGTCCTGGCGCTGCTCGGCGTCGAGGTAGACGCGTTCGCCGGATTCGTCCGTGCGGTATATGCGTCGTGCCTGCAGGTAGCTTTCAAGGCGCGCGCGTGATTTTTCGCATTTCTGTGCACGCTCGGTGGCAATGTTCGCCTTCTCGGCCGCTTCTTTTTGTGCTTCCGCGGCAGCGGTCCTCTCGTCTTCCCGAGCTGTCCTCGCATCAACGCGTGCCTGGGTGCGCTGACGCACAGCACTGTTGTCAGTGCGGTTGTACGTCATATGAAGGCGTTCTTCAGTAGCAGCACCGGTCGGGCGATCTTCGTAATGCACATTGCCGTTCTCGTCAGTCCACTTGTAGATCTCGTTAGCCATCGCACCGCTGGCGATGGTCATTGCGATTACTGCGCAAGAGAGAGCTAGTCGTTTGCCTTTCATCTTGATCCTTCCTGGCACGTCAGCACCGTTGGGTTGCACGTCTATCGTTAAGGTATTAGATCACGAAAGGGCTGAAATTGACGTGAACGTGATCACAGCGAAATGTGGAATTTTGCACGATTACAAAATGAAAAGCGGGCCTTGCGGCCCGCTAAGTCCTTGCTTTGTGGAGGAATTCAAAATTAGCGCAAGGGTCGGGGCATCACTTTCAATGCGCTTATTGCAGAGCAGGTGACGCCCCGACGGTGGGAACTACTCGGCTGAGGTGAATTCCGGGTAGGCTTCGAGACCGCATTCTCCGATGTCGACGCCCTCGTATTCCTCCTCCTCGGAGACCCGAATGCCGACGGTCTTCTTGAGGATGAACCAGACAATGAAGCTTGCCGTGAACACCCAGGCGAAGATCGATGCCATGCCCAGTAGCTGGGCACCCAGCGTTGCCTCGTCGTTGGTAATACAAACCGCAAGCAGGCCCCAGATGCCGACCACGCCGTGAACCGAAATGGCACCAACAGGATCGTCGATCTTCAGCTTATCGAGTGTCACGATTGAGGTGACCACGAGCAGACCACCGACGGCACCGATTAATGTCGCTACGCCAGGCTCCGGGGTCAGCGGTTCAGCTGTAATAGCGACAAGACCGGCCAGCGCGCCGTTGAGCGCCATCGTGAGATCCGCTTTGCCGAACCAGAAGCGTGCCAACAAAAGGGCAGCGATCAGGCCGCCGGCGGCAGCCATGTTGGTATTGACGAAGATCAGGGCAACGGCATTCGAATTCTCAACGTCAGATACGATGAGTTGCGAGCCGCCGTTGAAGCCGAACCAGCCAAGCCACAGGACGAGCGTACCCAGTGCTGCGAGGGGCAGGTTGGAGCCGGGGATCGCATTGATGCGACCATCCTTGCCGTACTTGCCCTTACGAGCTCCCAGCAACAGCACGCCCGCCAGGGCGGCCGCGGCGCCGCAGAGATGCACAACGCCTGAACCGGCAAAGTCGAGAAAACCGGCTTCCTGAAGAAAACCGCCGCCCCACTTCCAGAAACCCTGCACCGGGTAGATGAAACCGGTGAGAACAACGGCGAAGCCGAAGAACGACCAGAGCTTCATGCGCTCGGCGACAGCACCCGATACGATCGACATGGCGGTGGCCACGAAGACGACCTGGAAAAAGAAGTCCGACAGGCCCGAGTAGTACGTATCACCACCGCTGGCGATCACGTCTGCAGCGGCGTTATCGCTGGAGCTCAAAAGACCACTGCCGATTGTACTGAGGCTCTGGAATATGCCGCCTTCGAAGCCGCCCGGGTACATGATCGAGTAGCCGCAGAGCATGTACATGACGCAGGCAATTGAATACAGGCCAACGTTCTTGGTGAGAATCTCTGCGGTGTTTTTGGCGCGTACGAGACCGGCTTCGAGCATAGTGAAACCCGCCGCCATCCACATGACGAGAGCACCCATCACCAGAAAATAAAATGTGTCCAGCGCGTAGGCGAGTTCTGTAACCTGCGCTGCTACTTGAATGTCTTCCACGATTATTTCTCCCTGTCCTTAAACGGCTTCGCTACCGGTCTCGCCGGTACGAATGCGAATAGCCTGTGCCAGGTCGGTGACGAAGATTTTTCCGTCACCGATCTTGCCGGTGCGTGCCGTGTTGGCGATGGCCTCAATGACCTGCTCCGCTACGTCATCCGCGACGGCGAGTTCGATCTTGGCCTTCGGCAGGAAGTCCACGACATACTCAGCGCCGCGGTAGAGCTCTGTGTGACCGCGTTGGCGGCCAAAGCCTTTAACTTCGGTAACGGTGATTCCCTGAATCCCGATATCAGCGACGGCTTCGCGAACGTCGTCCAGTTTGAACGGCTTGATTATCGCCGTGATCATTTTCATTGCTGTTCCCCTGTGTATGAAAACCGGGCGGCCGCGGCCGCCCGGTTGAACGATCAATTGATGTCGAATGTCTTACCGATCGTAAAGATGAGCGATTCGTTGGTATCGCCTGTGATGCTCAGGTCCTCGTCGGCAACCAGTAGCGCGAGGCCGAGATCGATGTCGGCGACCGTCGTGCCGTAGCCCGCTTCGAAGTAGCTGCCATCTGCGTCCTGCGCGAATCCGGCGAACTTGCCATAGAAGCCGTTATTCTCAACGGTCAACGCGTAGTAGGTGTATGCATCTTGGTCACCCGGTGTATCACTATCGAAGTCGCCGTCATACTTTCCGACAGCGACGTCGAGCGTTACGATGCCGAAGCCGCCACTCAGATTTATTTCCTGGTAGGTGTCGTCGAATTCGCCCGTGTAAAAGTAGCCGGTGTAGCCGATGCCGTAACTGAAGTCGCCGACTTCGCCCCCGTAGCCGAAGTAGCCATCGACCTCGAGTCCGTCGTAGACGTCAGCCGCCCAGGTACCGACGTAGAAGCCGTTGGACTCGTAGTCGAGACCGCCACTGGGCGAGGTCGGTGACTGCAAGATTCCACGAAAATAGTAGTCACTTGCCCAGCCGACATTGGCCGAAAAATCAGCCTGTGCCGTACCCGCCAAAAGCATCAATGCCAGCCCTGTTTTTACGAATTTCATTTTTTCTGCTCCAATCTAAAGGTGAAATTATTTGCGTCACCCCCTTAGAGCAGAATCCGTGCCAGTTTCGATTTATCTATTATTTTCAACAACGTGTGCGAATCGCCACGATGGGTTCGCACCAGAGCGGTGCACCCAATCGGGGTATTGCCCCATTTCGGAACCACACTTTGTCCGCAGACGGCACGGAATTGCGACTGGTCTTTTGAGTAAGGCTCAGGTATCACATCGTCATGACTGACGAATCCATAGAAAACATTGCCAGGAAACTGGCCGAGGCCGTCCCGGAAGGGCTGCGGTCGGTACGCGAGGACCTCGAGAGTAATTTCCGTTCGGTTTTGAGGGCCTCTCTGGTCAGGCTCGATCTGGTAACCCGGCAAGAGTTCGAGGTACAGGAGGCGGTGCTGGCAAGAACGCGCGAGAAACTCGAAGCGCTGGAAGCTCGACTGGAAGAACTGCAGTAGGAGCGGCTGCACCCGCACATTGGGCCTGAAGGCCGTCCTGCAATTGACTATTGGCCAAGGAGGGCCTGATGAGTCTCGCGATTCTCCATTGCCGTGCTCAGTATGGAACGGCGGCGCCCCCTGTCACGATCGAGGTCTTCCTCTCGGGCGGACTGCCGGCGTTTACCATCGTGGGCATGGCCGAAACCGCGGTTCGCGAGAGCAAGGACAGGGTCCGCGGCGCGCTCATGAGCTCTGGTTTCGAGTTTCCACAACAGCGCATCACCATCAGCCTCGGTCCTGCCGAAATGCGGAAAGCGGGCGGTCGCTACGACCTGTCTATCGCGCTGGGGATCCTGGCTGCTCGCAAGCAGTTTCCCCTGGCTGCGCTTAATGATGTTGAGTGCTACGGCGAACTTGCGCTGAACGGCGAGCTGCGCCCGGTTTCAGGTTTGCTGCCGGCGGTGCTCAAGGCACATGAGTCCGGTCGCAGTGTCATCGTGCCGCGAGACAACGCGCCTGAAGTCGCCCTCTCTGGCGCAGCTGTGGTTCCGGCATCATCGCTGCTCGAAGTTACCGCGCACCTTGCGGGTCAAGTACGGATCGATCGGGCAAGGCCTGCGGCGCCGGAGGCCGATGCCGGGCCGTCCCCGGACCTTATGGATGTAAAGGGGCAGCAACACGCGAAGCGTGCACTTGAGATAGCGGCGGCGGGCAATCACAATCTGCTGCTGATTGGTCCACCGGGAACCGGCAAGAGCATGCTGTCGCGGCGCCTACCGGGCCTGTTGCCAATGATGTCGAAACAGGAAGCGCTCGAAACCGCTGCCGTTAGATCTGTCGCCGGCATGCCAACCATTGCGGCGCAGTGGCTCAATCGACCGTTTCGTGCGCCACACCACACAGCATCGGCCGCCGCACTGGTCGGTGGCGGGCCAAGGCTCAGTCCTGGCGAGATCTCGCGCGCGCACAACGGCGTTCTGTTTCTGGACGAGCTGCCTGAATTCAATCGCAATGTGCTAGAGGCTCTGCGAGAGCCGCTGGAGACCGGTTCCATTACGATCGCGCGAGCTGGCATGCAGGCGGAGTTTCCGGCGCGCTTCCAGCTGGTTGCCGCGATGAATCCCTGCCCCTGCGGCTACCTTGGCGACAGCAAGTCCGACTGTCGGTGCAGCGGCGATCGCGTGGTGAGTTACAGGAACAAGATTTCAGGACCGTTGCTGGATCGCATCGACCTGCATGTCGAGGTAATGCGGCCATCGACCGAGGTGCTTCGCGACGGCGACCCTGATGGCGAAAACAGCGCCACTGTGGCGGCACGTGTCGCTCATGTATGGCGCCGCCAGATCGACCGCTCTGGCGTGGCGAATGCCCGGCTGGAGGGAAAGGCGCTTGCCGCCGCATGTAAGATCGATGACCCGTGCTGGACGCTGCTCGAAAGTGCGGCGGAGCGCTTCAATCTGTCGGCGCGTGCGCACCAGCGTGTCCTGCGCGTGTCGCGGACGATTGCTGATCTGGCCGGGGATAGAAAAATAGCGCCGCCGCATGTCGCGGAAGCGCTGTCTCTAAGGTGTCTTGATCGAAGGCTTTAGGAGGATTCGGAGACCATGTAGTCAACCGCGTCTGCCACTTCCTCATCGGACAGATCCAGTCGAGCGCCCTTGGCCGGCATAAAGCCGGAACTGCCCTGGTAGCCCTCAATTGCGTGCCGCACAAGGACGTCCATTCCCTGGGCAATGCGCTCGGCCCACTGTGCCGCGTCACCAAGCTTCGGTGCGCCGGCGACGCCGATACCGTGACATGCGTTACACGCCGAGTTGTATACCTGCGGTCCGGTCATGGCGGCTGCAACCGGCTCCGGCGCGGTGGCGGCCTCGACGACCGGGCCACTGGCTTCCTGTTCCTCACCGGGCAGGTACACCTTGCCAACCGGGGCGATGCTGTTCGCGATGGCTGCCTGGTACTCCGCCGTATCGCGCGTGTAAACGCCCTGCGTCAGATCGGACATCTTCATGGCCAGCACGAGGATTGCGAGCGCGATTGCGGCAAGCACACCGATAACGAGGGAATACATGTCAAAAAATTTCTGGTCCCGACTCAAATCCTGCTCCAGAGCATAATCCAATAGTTTCAGCCGGACAGTGTGCCCGGCTGAGGCGGGAGATTATATAACAACAATGCGCGCCAAAGTGCAGTGTGAGAACGGATTGGTACCCCTCTCTATTCGCCTACCGCTACAATCAGTGCACATGAATATTTTCAAAACGTCGACCTTGTGTCTGCTCTGTTTCGCCCCGCTCGTCGCAGCCCAGGATGCGGACAATTACGCGGCCGGGGCCGTAGAGCAGGTCGTCGCAGCAGGCGATGACATTCGGGATTACCACTCGCCAACGTTTGGCTACCGTTTTCGGGCACGAGATCGAGGTTGGTACGCCTCGAGTAATCTGCGTGAGACCAATGAAGGTGCTGATTTCGGCGCGCTCGCCACGCTCGACTATGGGCTGGTGGTCATGCCCGTCTGCTGGGAAGGCTCGCGGCCCACGGATAACGTGATCTACCGCGTCATGATGCAGCAGTTCGGCGAGGATTATCCGTCGGCGTTTATCTTTGATGAAAAGGACATTAAGAAAGACGGCGCATCGGGGAAGTTGTTCCTGGGGCGTGAGGAAGCCGACGGCGAGAGCTACCTCTATTACCAGTGGATCGTCGCCAACGACAATTGCTCATACACGCTGGCTGCCTGGGGTGCGGAAGATGGGCGGACGATAAAAAAAGACCTGGAGAAAGTCTGGAAGGACTTCGAAATTTCGGGCCAACCAGGTGCGCTGCGCGGCGAGTACCGGAACCAGTCGGAACGCGACGTCAATGCCTATCTCCTGAATGCCTTCGGGCTGCACTACTACGAGGCGCGCGCCTTTCGTGATGCCTTCACTTACTTTGCGCAGGCGAACTCACTGGCGCCCGATGACGAGGCATACGTCGTCAACGCTGTCCGCGCGCTTGTCGAGATCGAAGCGTTTGCAGAAGCCGCGGAATGGATCGTGCCACGTATGGAGCCGTTCGCCGACAGCCAGGCCGTTCAGAGTTGGGACGCCTGGCTGGCGTACCAGACCAATGACGTTACGAAAGCGATGAGCATCTACGATGAACTGTTTGCTATGGATTATCGTGATAATGATGACTTCTCGGCGTACATGCAGATGCTCGCCGATGCTGGTCGCTGGGACGACCTGGATCGCGCATTTGCGAGGTATACGGCGGACCAGGTGGATGACGCTACCCGTCAGCTACGGGTGGAATTGTTGACGCGTCGGGAGCGCTATGACGAGGCGCTCGCAATTCTCGAAGACATGACTGCCGGACGACCGTTCGATATAGACCTCGCTTATGAGCGCATGTCGATCCTCGATCAGGCGGGCCGACCCGCAGAAACCCTGAAGATCGCCGATGAGCTGATTGCTAAAGGCTATCGTTCGTTGCAAAGCTATTATTACAAGGGCGACGCTGAGTTCCAGCTACGCTCCTATCGCAAGGCACAGGAATCCTTTGAGGAGGCCCTCAAGTTCTCGCCGGCCAACACGACAATCAGGGAATACCTCGACGCTATTGACCACATGCTGGGCGAGGGCGATACGACCATAATCAGCCAGGAGATAAAGGCGGTGGCGATGCCGCAGCAGCTGCAGCGCATCTTCGACGCGACCGATCTGGAAAGCGCTCATGAGGGCTATGGCGCCGTGTTTCTCGTGCGTGCGACGGGCTATGATTTCGATGGCAGCGATGTTCTGCGCGAGAGTCGCTATCGTAAGATTCGTGTTCTCGACGACAACGGCGTCACGCAGTTCAGCACGCTTGAGTTCGACTTCGACCCGAGTTACGAGCAGCTGTACGTAAACAGCCTGGTCGTGCGCGATGCAAAGGGTGAGATGATCGCCGAAGGTAGCCTGAGTACCTATTACATTACGAACAGTGAATCCGGGTACGAGGCCAGTACCGAGAAGACCGTGCACCTGCCGGTACCCAGTCTGGAACCGGGCACTGTTATCGAGGCAATCGTTACCAAGAGATCGTCGGTGACAAACGGCACGTTCCCGCTTGCCACGGTGTACCTGTCAAGTGATCGCCCGATCGACTACAGCGCCGTTTTCGTCAGCGGTCAGCACGGCGACGTCAAGTACCAGCTTAGCGGTGTGCCGGCGCCGCATACTTCGGGCAATTCACTGGTTTTCGAATTGCAGCAGCCTGTCGCGTTTCGCTGGGAGCCCCTGCAGCCATACGTTGACCAGATCTTGCCCTGGGTTCAGCTCGGCACAGTGAACTCGAGCTGGGCGAGCGCCGGTATCGAATATCTAGGCAAAATTGAGGACAAGCTCGACGCGTCGAAGGTAGCGGACCGCGCGCAGCGGCTGATCGAAGGCGTGGACAGCGCAGCGCGCAGGATCGAGATTCTGAGTGCCTATGTGCAGGACGAGATTCGCTATGAGGCCATCGAGTTCGGCCGTCGCGCCTATATACCCAAAGCGGCCCGCGAAACGATGCGGGACCGCTATGGTGACTGTAAGGATCACGCTGTACTTCTTTACTCGTTGCTGAAGTCGTCCGGCTTCGATGCGTCACTGGCGCTCGTAAACCTTAACCAACAGGTTCTGCCCGGCCTGCCGAATACCGATCAGTTCGATCATATGATCGTCGCGGTAAATACCGGGCAGGGGCGGGTTTTCATCGATTCAACGGACAAGGACCTGCGTCTCGGACAGCTCGCGCCCCGGTCCATGGCGGGCAATTTCGCACTCGAGCTCGGCGAGACGCCGGAGCTTATCCAGATACCGGAGTATGAGACGAGCCTGACAGGTATTGAACTGGAGCGCGTCGTCGAGCCGCGTGGCGATGGCTTCATGGATATCACCGAAACCGCGCGCTTCTCGGGTTACCAGGCGGCGGACCTGCGTGGCCAGCTGCGCACCATCGAAACCTCGGAAATGCAGGCATCGTTGCAGCGCTGGGTCGCTACGCGATATTCGGATGCGGAACTGACAGAGTATTTCGTCGACAATATCTTCGATGCGGGCTACGACCTGATCGTCGAGATTAGCTATACCTTGCCAGTCGACATTGACGGCTCCTTTGATGTGCCCGGGTTTCTGGAGGGCTACTACCTTGAATTCGATCGCGTCGCTGATCGCCGTTTCCCATTCGAGCATCTCTTTCCGCTGCGGCTGAGTGCCGTAACGTCGGTCAAGGTGCCGTCGGGATTGCGTCTCGATAAAGCGGCGAATAAACCGAACACCGGGGAATCGAAGTTCGGGAACTGGCGACGTGAAGTCAGCCGCGAGAGCGGGGGCTGGCAGATCCAGTTTGAGTACTCGGCATCCGGGGACCGCTTTGGCCCTGAGGATTATCGTGAGTTTGCCGAATTCCAGCGCAAGGCCGTAGATGCACTTGAGCAGCCCTTCATAATCCAGTAAATGCTAAATTATGGACTTCTAATATAATATTCCTTATAGTTAGGGTCTATGAACGCCAGAGACAGCAAGACAAGTCCGGCAAGCGATATGCAGCTGCACGCTGCGGACGCTGCCGGCCTGATGAAGGCGCTTGGCAATGAAAGCCGGCTAATGATCTTGTGCCTGTTGGCTGAAGGGGAGCGCTCCGTCAGCGAGCTGAATGCGATTGTGCCGCTCAGCCAGTCGGCCCTCTCTCAACAGCTCGCACGGCTGCGCCAGCAAGGCTTGGTTGATACGCGCCGCGAGTCACAGACAATTTACTATTCGTTGAACGCAGGGCCCACCGACCGGGTAATTAATCTCCTGCACGATATCTATTGCGGGTCCGCTGACTGCGTGGCCGGGGAGTAAAACATGAATTCAGAATTCGGTTTCGGCAAGGTTGTCGAAGAATCCTTTGACGGTGCCATCCAGAAAGTGACGGCAGAGCTTGAGAAAGAAGGCTTTGGTGTCTTGTCCGATATCGACGTTGCCGCCAAGATGAAAGCAAAGCTCGACAAGGACATGCCCGGCTACCGGATTCTCGGCGCCTGCAATCCGGCACTCGCCTACCAGGCTATTTCGGCTGTCGCTGATATTGGTTTGCTGCTGCCGTGTAATGTGCTGGTTCGCGAAGACAAAGACGGTAAGGTCCATGTTGATTTTATGGATCCGGAGAGCGTCCTGTCGCTGGTCAAGGACCCCGGTGTAACGCCCCTTGCGCAGGACGTCAAAGGTCGCCTGCGACGTGTGCTGGCGGCCCTCTAGTTTTTACCTACCAGCAATTGTCCGAAGCGCCGGATTTCCCTTTTGTGCCTGCGTGGGTAAACGACAGGCTGCCACAGTAAGAGTCGCGGGTGAGCTGACCGTTCAAAGGTGCAGCCGTGATCGTCCAGGTCGTCGCTGTTACGTTCGATAACGACAGCGAATAAATGGCCCGTGAATCCCCGGCGACCGTCGGGTTGCCGTCATCGTCCACAACGTGAGGATCGGCCGGAAAGCCGAGGTCCGTCAGGTCCGTGGTGTAGCGCTTGTTGTCCATAAAGAACTGTTGCTGTCTGTCAGCGATTTGCAGCAAGGTGTTCTGCGCCACCGTTCGCTTGGCTTTGATGACGTATCGCTGGTAGGACGGATACGCGAACGCTGAAATGATCGCGATGATTGCGACAACTATCATCAGCTCGATCAGCGTGACGCCAGACTGCCGCCGCCGGTTTGCTGTGTGTGTGTTGTTCATTGTAATTACAGATCCTTATCTTCAGCGAGGTGCCAGAACGTGCGCCAGCGAGTGGTTGCGTCGAGATTGTCGATCTGCAGGTCCGGTCGCAGAATCTTGTTCGGCGGTACCGATACCACCTCGGCAGGAATACCCAGTGACTGGAGCTCTGTACTCCGGTCGGCATCGGAGTGCGGCTGGTCCGGATTACTCGGATTATCGTCACTCGTGTCGTAGTTGATCACTGCGGTGGCATCCTGCAATGCGACGGCGTATAGCCTGCCCGCACCTTCGTTGGGGGCACAGGCAGTTGCCCCGACGCCGGACCTCGGCAGATAGGTTGTGAAGAACGTCTTGCCGGTGATCGTTAGCGCCGTGGCGAGTACTTTCTCACCAGGCTCTGTCAACCTCAGGGCCCAGCCTTTGCTCAGGTCGATCGAACAGGGGCTTGAAGATTGCAGGCAGTTGCTCGTGACGTCGCCCAGCTGCGGTACCTGGATGCTCTCGTCTACACCGCTGCCAGGTGCTGTGTGTCGGTCCTTGATCATGAACGCGTAGTTCGTGGTCAGGCCACCCTTGTCGAGCGGGTCGGGGCGGTTGCCCGAGCCGAGCACGACGGCATCGAACATGCCATCGCTGTCCTTGCTTGGCACAAGGTCGGGCCGATGGAAGAAGCGCCGGTCATTCGTAATCCCGCTCGACGCGTGACGGCCCAGAGATGCGAGTTGCGTGAGCTTCCAGCGCGATGTGTCAATGCCGTGAATGTCGGCGCGCCAGACATTGCCGCCCGTGTCGCCAACGAGGATGCGGTCAGTGAAGCCGTCACCGTCGGTATCACCCACGGACAGTGTTGATGGAATACTGTCGGTGAGGCGAGGGTGTTCGAATACGGTCGAACCTGAGCCGCCGCTGCCGCGAACGGCTTTCCAGATAAGCTGACCCGATTGCGCATTCACGACGTAGATGGCGTTGCCTTCGGAATCATCAGTACCGACCGTGCCACGGATATCCTTGTTCATGTCGTAGCCGCCGGCAAACATGATGACCGGGGTTGGGCCGCTTGGTGTATTGATGAGTCCGACACGAGGGTTGGAGAACGTGTAACCAAGTTCGCTGAACGCGCCATCCTTCTCGATCGTCCACATGAGTTTTGGCGCCTCGGGATTGGTGATATCGAAGGCATAGTAGGCCTTGCCACCGCGACGCATACCGACGTAGAGATAAACTTTGTCACCGTCGTTTGCAATGATTGAGCCGTCCTGATTCACGTCCAGCATGAAAGCAACGGGCGCGCCGTCGACGGTATAGGGATGTTTCATCCCTGTGCCATTCGCGCGCAGGACTTTTTGTGCTGCCATCGCACGACGTGGCATGAATGCCCAGATCTCCTCGCCGCTTTCTGCGCCACTGCCAGTCGTATTGCGGATCATGCGCAGCATGCCATCATTTGACGCTACCGCGAGATAGATTGCCGGATTACCGGGATTCGAATAGCTGGAAATTGCTCCGTAGTTCAATGGTAGTGGTCGGGAGTGCAGGGCGTCACCGAAAATCCAGTCCCGAGCCTCGTTCGTGGTTTTGTTGCCATCAAGGTCATCGATATCGAGGCCGCGCGCATACGCGATGAGTTCAGCGGACTCCTCGACAGTAGCTGCTTTGAAGGCAGATTGCAGGTTCGTTGCCGTAGTCGGATCAACATTCAGGTTGCCCAGGGAGGTTGTTGTCCGATCGTAATATATCGTGCGTCCGCCCAGGCCATTTGCTTCCTGGGGGCTGCCCGAAATGAAGCCGGGTATGCGCTGGCCGGCACCGCCACGGGCGACCACCCGGCCGTCACGGCCAGCCACTTCACCGGCATCGAGGTCAGGCGGCGGAAGCGCTGCCGGAACCGTCCAACTGGTCAGTGCGCTGAAGCGAATGCGGCCATCTGCGGCGATAGCCGGTGTGCCGGTTGCATCAACCAGCGCAGCATCTGCCGTTGAGTCGTTGGCGCCGGAGAGTCTGAGTTTCTTGACGTTACCCACCCAGTAAGGACGGGCCTGCGCGTCAACCTGGAATAACGCGATGTAGACGTTGTCCGTAATTTCCGCGCGGTTGAATACGTTCACAGGAACCGACGCCGCAACGAAGGTCGTGCTGACACTCAGGATCTGCTTGAAGATTTCCTGCAGTGTCGCAACCAGTTCATCGGGGTTCTCGGACAAGGGCAGCGGCACACCGGTGCCGCCTGCCCGCGCATAGCCGCGCGTCAGTGTGTTGATCTTGGTGGGGTCAACGAGGAAATAGGACACGACATTTTGTTTGTCGTCGATATTCGGGGCCGAACCGTAGTTACCATCAGCAAGGTCGGCGTCATTCAGGTACTGAATGACATCGGGAAACTCCCGCTGTGCTGAACCGAAACCACCTGACGATACGGGTGCCTCGATCGCGGTATCCGAGTCATTGTCCTGGTTCGAGACCTGGAATAGAAAATTGACTGTATAGATCTTCGAGCACGCGCCGGCCGTATTGATTGGTGTCAAATAGCGCGACTTGATATTGGTGCCCTCCTCGATGGTCGTGTCCCACGAGATCGCGGGGTTATCGACGTCGAGATTTGATGTGATGTCCGTCGAGTAGTCGCTGTAGCCATTATGTGCGTTGTATACGCCTTGTCCGGTCAGGTAGCGAAAGAACTCAAAGAAGAGCTCCTTGCCCTGGTAGGAATGACTGCGATCGCCCTGCGGTATAGGCATGGCGTCAATCAGATCATGGAAGCGTTGCTTGGCACCATTGGTATCGTCTTTGACGAATGAGTCGAAGCCCATCGCGATATACCCACCGTTACTGCATTGGGTGCGGCCAAAACCTGCGCATTCGTTATTGTGATCGTGATTGAGCATCAGGCCGACGCGAACACCTTCCAGCGGGTCAAAGACTTTGCGCAGCGCACCTTTGAGAACGTCGAAGAATATGTACGACTCCTGCAGGGGCATGTACTCATCCTCGATGAGCGCGTCGCACTCATTGTTGTTACAGGCGGCAGCGGCGAGGTTCGGGCGGTAATCGAGCGAAAACATGACCATCGGCTCGCTGCCGGCTGGCAGTCCGTCACCCGGGTTTATGTAGACGTCGGTGTCGTCAGCGTGAGCGGACCCGATCGTCAGAATCAATGCAGCTAACGACATAGTCAGCGCGGCTTTCAGCGGCTTGGAATCCATACCGGTATCTCTACTCAATGAAATTTATAGCTTCGGCACAAGAACGAGGACACCTTCGGTTACCTGTTCGTGGCCAAGCCCTTCAGCTGTTCGGTCATAGGTTGTAACAACGCGAAATGAAGCGCTGCTGAATTTATCAATGCTGGTTTCGACCACGCGCGGCGGCGGGCGGAACGTCGTGCCGATCCGCTCGACGCGTGCGCTAATGTGATCATTCGCAACAGCGCTCGCCAGAATCGGATCGGTGACAGGCAGATCATTACGGTTACAGCCGGTCTCACTCGCCGTACAGGCGGTGTAACCCGTCATGCCAACAACGGGCGTCGACGCAGGGCTGGCAACGATCGCATCGGCCAGTGCCTGTGCGGCCTGGGTGGCCGTCACACGCGACTCTTCGTTCTGCGCCATGAACAGGCCGATATTGCTGGACCGCATGGACGAGATCGTAAACAACGTAATGGCAACAAGAAACATCAGCGCGATGACGAGAATCGCGCCACCCTGTTTGTGTCTCGATGGCAAGGAAGTATCTTTCATATCAGAAGCCCATCATGTTCATGGTGCGGATGTTCTGGATCGACACGCTGGTCGAGAACACCCGGCGGTGAAAGCTATCGCCTGGCACGAGGTCCGGCGCGTTACTTACCGAGTAGGTTTTCGTATTCGTATAGCGAGTGTCGATTTCGGTCGTTCGGGCAACAATAAAAATCCGAGCGGCAACGGCGGCCTGCATCTGCGCCAACGAGGGATTTGTCATGTACACGTTCGGATGACCGTCCTCTGTCGTATCGATGCCGTATTCGATTTGCAGGTTCTCGATGCCGGTCGCAATGCACTCGGTCGTCATGCCCGGGCCAGCAGCAGCCAATGCTTTGCGACACAGGGTCGGGATGTTGTCCCCTGGTGTATTGGCGAACCGGCGAACGTAATAAATGCTCGGTCGGAATGCCCAGTCAGCACGCGGCAAAGCGACCGCAACCGGCGGTGCCGTTGGTGCAGCGCCACTGAAAAGGACTCCCACCGTACCGTTTGTCCGAAGGTATGCCCCATTGGCAGAGAGCACACCGGCCTCGGCGCCAGCAACGCGTTTGATAGACACGATATCTGTGCCGTCCAGCACTTCAGCGCCGTCGAAGCAGGAATGAGCAGCCGCGGCCGTCGCACTCGTCGCGTTATCGATCGCCATGAGCGACAGGCTGTTACCGGTGCCGGCCTCCGTGGCCTGGTACATCCAGTTCACCTGACCAGCGGGTCCGCAGTCTTGGCCGATGCTCAGGCCACCGTCATAGGACACCGTGTCCGGAATATGCAGGTCCGCGTAGTGACCGGCCATGCTGAGATCAAAGGCAATTTCGCGCAACGCGTAACGTGCATCGTCCTGCATGCGCCCGACATTCTCGTCCTGCTTGAAACTGTAGCTGTTGTTCACGAAGACGGAGATGATTGCGCCGGACAATGCCATCGACAAGAGCATCGCGATCATCAGTTCAACGACGGAGAAGCCAGTCTGGAATTTTTTCGGCGTATTCTTTATCAAGACAAAACTCATTGTGTCGGATCTATGTAGGTTGGGATTTGCATGATGCGTCGGAACTCATTGTTGGCGCCGTAGTCGCCGCCAGCCGTGCCACAAGCGCTGCCATTGCTGTTGCTCAGCGACGCGGATCCGCGCCATGCAATTGTGACCGCGTAGATCCCGGCGCCACCGGCGGCGGGACCGTCCACACACATGGTCGGCATTACGAGGCCACCGGCCCCGGCGTTACCGCTCATCTCCAGGTTGCCGTCAAGCATCTGCTCCCAGAACCACAGGTCAAGGGACGCTTTCTGAGCCGGGTCGCAAATGGATGTGCCTGAACAGTTGGGTGCGGGCTCGCCGCCGCGACTTCCGCCGCCCATTTCGCCAGCCGCAAGGTAGACGTCTATTGCGTCGCCATTGACGCGCATATCTTCGAGAAGCCCATGCGCAATCTGGGAAGCAGCGGTGCGTTGGAGTGCCTCAAAGTTTGCCTGCTTGGACACTGTTTGCAGGCCAGCAACGGAGAGCAAGCCGACGCTGAAGACGATAAGGGCAATCAGCAGTTCGATGAGCGAAAATCCACGTTGGGTTATGCGTATCGACATATTCAGTCCTAGGAGCACGAAGGCGAGCTGCCGTCGGCCATTGTCTTGCTGAGACGCGGGCGGCCCGAGAGGTCCAGGATCATGACCTTTGCATGGTCAGCGCCACGGTCGTCGCAGACCGTGAACGACCCGGAAGAGCCATTCAGGGACGCGTTCATCACGCGTCCATTTGGGCGATACATCAGGAAGTTGCCGAACTCTGCAGACTGGATGTTAAGACCATCGATCGACCCGGCCGTGGCAATGATCCTTTCGTCATTGTCGACATTGCGGTTGCTGTCAGGGTCTGAAAAAACAATCCAGCCCTGATCCCAGCCAACAGCCTCACAATTGGTGCCGCCGGAACTGGGACAAATTGTGACGCGTGCGTTGGTGGTTACCGCTGTGCTGCGAGCCTGGTGAATGGACGATACGAAGTCGTTGATCGCTCCGGTCTGGCGAGCGTTGGACACGAATATATCGAGAGCGGGCACAGCCATGGACAGCAGCAGGCCTGTAAGCCCAACCGCTATCATCAGTTCTATAAGCGTAAACCCTTTTTCTCTCAGCATTATGTGTGTCCGGACCAGCGTTTAATTGGGGTTGATATTTTCGGGTGGCACGAATTATCGATATCCACGACGAAATCCTAGTCGTTAGGCGGTCTGGACGATGAGACACAGGTCTGATTTGCTAATAAACGGGTCGAATCTGAAGGCGCTTTTGTGAACTGTGCACGGTCTTATGTCAGCTGGAGCGAAAAACTCTTAAGCCCCATATTTGGGCGGCATAACACTTTTTTGTGACTTCAGTCAAAGGATTGGCCCGCGATTACCCCCATACTCAGCTTCTTCAGGAGCGCATGTATGAGAAACTTTTTCGCCGTACTGTTACTTGTTTTCGGTCTCGTGTCCGTGACCCACGCGGATGTGTGGAGTTGGGTCGATGCGAGTGGCACGACACATTTTGTCGATACGAAGACCGCGATCTATACCTGGGTTGATGAGAGCGGCGACGTTCACTACAGCGATACGCCGGATCATGAAGATGCGGTATCGGTCGTACTGGTGTGGGTCTCGAACGGCACGCTTGAGGAAGTAAAGGCGTACAAGGACAAGGCCGGCTCTGCCGGATATCTGCCGGGTGAAACCGTCGAAGACGGCGCTGAGCGCGAAAAAGCGAAGGCCTACTACTGCAAACGTGCGACCGAGATATACGACTCCTACGTCAATGCGCCGCGGTTGTTCAAGGCCGGGGCTGATGGCGAACGGGAATACCTGAGTAAGGAAGCTGCTGCACAGACCATCGCAGAAACCCGCGCGCAGAAAGATGATCTCTGCCGCTAGGCAGCAATGAAGGCTTGAGGCTTGGTCATGTACCTACCGAATTCCATCTACGAGCGTGCGCCACTGCTGGCTCCTAATGGGCCTGCCTCTCGTTATTCTTGGTGTCTATCTCGGTATTGAGATGAACGGTAAGTTCCTGGTAGTCGGTGTGCTACTCGGACTGGCCCGAATATATCCTTAGTAAGGACCCCTCTAGTAGCATCGAGTGTGATACGACTCACTCGCACCTGCTGGCAATGCTGCCCGTAGCAGTTATAGTCCTGTACTAATGAAGATTTCTCGACTAATGCGCGTGTCTTGGGTGCTGCTTGGCACCGCAATCCTCAGTGGTACCCATGCTCAGGAGCCTGAGACGGACACGGCGCCGGCCATTCTGGAGCTGTCCCGGATCGAAGCTGGCGCCTGGTCGTATTTCGAAGGTTCTCGCGACGAGATCGCACCCCGCGTCACCGCCTTTCTCGCGGCCGCTGAAGGCGATGTCGCCAGCCTGCAGGCAGCCAATATTGAGACCGGGCAAGCGCTGCTCGGCGCAGTGCGAGACAACTTGTCCGCCTACCTCGCGTTGCTCGGTGGTGACGAACTCGAATTGCAGGCACTGCCGCAGCCACAGATCAGTTATTCGCTGGACGAGCTGCTGAGACTCGCGGAGGTATCACGCGCCGCGCATGAGGGCGCGACACGGGAAAGGCTGGAGGTCGAACGCGAACAGCGAGTCCTGGGTGGCGCGAGCCGGCGCCGTGACCAGGCGTTCAAGGAGTATGTTGACGCTGCTGAGGGTGATGAGAAGATTATCGCTGGATTGCGTCTCGTGCAGACACGCTCGGCACAAGCGATCTCGGAGAGCCGCTTGCGCCTGCTGACCCAGAGCCTCGAACGCGCTACGTCGTATGCCAATGCAACCGCCGAACGCGTTGTCTTTGCCACCGAACACCTGGCGATACGGCCGGACGGGACGAGTCTTGAAGGCCTGATCGAGATAGTGGTTGTCAAACAGGCGGCCGCTGACACTGCTCGGGAAGCGTTGCGTAACGCGGAACTGGAAGCCTCGTCACTGGATCTCGAGGCAGCGGACGGCCGTTCGCAACAGCGCTTTCTTCAGCAACAATTGATCGACGCAGAAGTTGCAGTTGCTATCAGCGACTTTGAACTGGCCAAGAGCCAGGCGCGTCGGTGGTGGACCGAACTGCAACAGGACACCGATCCGGACTTGGACGAACTGCAGGAGCAGGCCTTGTCCTGGTCGAAGCTCGTTCGAACCGTACCGCTTAATGTCCCGGAGTGGCAGCAGGACAGTCAGGATGAATTGCTGGCCGCACAAACGACAAACCGGACCGGGCTGAATCGTGCCTCACGGCGATTGCTGGATCAGCGCCTGGCTATTGTACAAAGCACGCTGGCACATATTAATGAACTGGAAGCGGCTGCCGCGGATCTGGAGTTGCTTGCATCGGCCGTGGATGCTGCGGTTGCGGAATCATCCGGAGCGCTCTCTTCCTGGCTGCAGTCAACCAGCCGACAGTTTCAGGCTGCATATCAGCGTATCAGTGGCCTTGCCGACGTGACGTTAATTCACGTTGGCGAAACACCGGTTACCGGCAGCGACATATTTCGGTTTCTGATTATTCTGATTGTGGCGTATCTGTTATCACGCAGCATTCGTTATGCAATCAGGCGTGTCAGCGACAGAGATTCCAGTGGGAGTCAGGCGTCGTTGTACACGCTGAGCCGCCTCTCGCACTACACAATTATCATTATTGCGCTGTTTATCGCGCTGTCATCCATTGGGCTGGATTTCAGTAACCTGGCACTCGTCGCCGGTGCTCTGTCCGTGGGCATTGGTTTCGGCTTGCAGTCCATCGTCAGCAACTTCGTATCCGGCCTGATCATCCTGTTCGAACACACGCTGCGAGTCGGTGACTATATTGAACTGGACACGGGGCTCACGGGAACGGTTAAGGCGATCAACGTGCGCAGCACCCTGATCAACACCAATGACAATATCGATATTGTTGTACCAAACTCAGAGTTCGTAACGACGCGCCTGACAAACTGGACGCTGGGTGAACGCGTGTTGCGCGTACGCATTCCGTTCGGGGTGGCCTACGGCAGCGACAAGGAAATAGTACGCAAAGCGGCCATTGAGGCGGCCGACGAAGTACTTTATACGCTCACTCATATAAAGCAGCGCCGTCCTGATGTCTGGCTCGTGGACTTTGGCGACAGCAGCCTCAACTTCCTGTTAACGGTTTGGGTAAATCGCGAAGGTGCGCGACGGCCGACGCGAACCCGTGCCGCTTATCTTTGGGCGCTGGAAACCAAACTTACGGAGTACGGTATCGAGATTCCGTTCCCGCAGCGTGACGTGAATCTGCGCTCAGGTTGGCCGGAAGTCGTGCTTGAGCCGCATGACGCGACCACGACTGACGTGTAGCAGGTCGCTGATTTTTAACACCAGCGAATCCTCGTACTTGTCCAGCTGACCGTCCGCGTAGGCTATCTGCCACAACAGGCCGACGATTTTCGCCTTCTCGGCTTCATCGAGATTGTTGTGTAGCAGTTGCGTGAACTCATACAGTGAGACCAGATCTTCGGCTCGTTCATCAGCGACGTTGACGAGGCTGGCCGCCTGCTCTGCCGTCAGACCGAAGTGCTGCTCCATAAGCCTCAAAACGCGATCGAATTCACTGTCTTCAAAAACATGATCGGCGCGCGCGACGTCAATCATGAGAACTGCGGTTGCCATGCGTATCGCTTCTTCACGCGTGACCGGTTCGCTTACGGTTGTGGTCGATACTGATATCGACTCGACCACCTGGGTTATCAATCGTCTGATCATGGTAAAACCATATCAGGAGTTGGTGGGATCGTGCATCCAAAACACCCCTGAGGGGCACCAAGAGCCCATACAATACCCAGGCGCTGGATCCGGAGGGACATTTTGGCGAGTGCGACATTTCTATTCGGTGCTGCTGCAGGCAGCTACCGCCGTACATGGGCATGGGCCACATTTATCCTGGTGCCCGCTTTCTTCGTCGGCGGCCAGATCTTGTTTCTGCTGCCGGCAAAACTGCTTGGGTGGATAACCCGCGAGAACGTAGAGACGTATCCGTATGTGCTCAACCTGATCATTGGTGCTTTTGCCGTGTGCGCGCTGATCTTCTGGTTGTGGATTCGGTTCTTCGAACGGCGAAATCTCGGCAGCGTTGGCCTGAGTTTCGATGATCGCTGGACCAAGTGCTACGCGCGTGGATTTGTTCTGGGTCTGTTGATGGCGGCGGGTGTTGTTTACGCCGTGCGCCTGCTTGGCGGATACAGCGTGGAAGCAGAGACGCATCTTGTGTTGACCGATGTAGTCCCGATCCTGATCTTGCTGTTCGCGTTCATTGTGCAGGCGGGCGTTGAGGAGCTGGTATTCCGCGGCTGGATGATGGGTCGGCTCGCAGAACGCTATGGCCTCTGGGTGGGTGTTATCGGCAACTCAGTTTTGTTTACGCTGATGCATGTCGATAGTGAGGCATCGGCCGCGCTCGGACTGTCCGGCATCCTGCTTTTCACATCGGCAACATTGCTGTTTTCCATTTTCCTGAGCCTGCTGGTAATCCGCGAACGATCGATTTGGGGTGCCGCTGGATGGCATGCGTCGTGGAACTGGATGTTCATCACATGGTTTGGGCTGCCGACGACCGGTATCGAACTTGGACTGACGCCGCTGGTGGCTGATTATATGCCCGCCCCGGATACGGCGGTCTGGCTGACGGGTGGAGCAGACGGTCCGGAGGGCAGTGTCCTGACGCCGATCGTACTGCTCGTTGGCACGCTGGTTCTGAGCTGGATGCTGCAGGCAAAGAGGTCCGCGAGTTGACGTCGCATTGGGGCTCTTATTGCTGTAAAACAGGTGAGATGAAAACGCTGAAAGTGCTGGCAACTGTCTGCCTGATTCTCATGTCGGGGAGTGGCGTCGCATCGTCACTCAGCTACGACGATTTGCTCACCTTGTTTGCTGACTGGCGAGAGTTTGAATCACCGCCGGTGACAGACGGCGCGCCTGATTACACCACGGAGCAATTTGCGGCCAGGCGTGGTGATTTCGAGGCCTTGCGAACTCGTTTGCAGGCGTTTGAGATCGACGAATGGTCGGTTCCACAGCAGGTGGACTGGCACCTGGTACGTGCCGAGATGAACGGCTACGACTTCAATGAGCGCATTCTCAAGCCATGGGCGCGCGACCCGGCCTTCTATAACACCGTCTGGACATACCGCAGCGATGTGCCCGGACACGAAGGTCCGACACACCATGCACTCGTCGAACTCTGGACCTACGACTTCCCGCTGTCCGAGTCCGAGGAACGGCAATTGACAGCGGAGCTCGGCGTTATCCCGCCGTTGATGAAACAAGCGAAAAAAAATCTGACCGGCGATGCGCGCGAGCTCTGGATCGCGGGAATACGAGACATTCGTTCTCAGAGCACCACGCTGCGCGAACTGAAGGGTCGGGTGGATGACGCGGCGAGCGCTGCACTCAAGGGCGCCATAGAGAGGAGCATTCTCGCAACTGATGAGCTGGTCGCCTGGCTGGAGTCAGAGGCGAAATCAAAGACGGGGCCGTCGGGTCTCGGCAAAGAGAACTACACGTGGTACCTGAACAAGGTGCACCTCGTCCCGATGACCTGGGAAGACGAAGTTCGCCTGATGCAGCGCGAGCTGGCGCGCGCATGGTCGATGCTCAAGCTTGAAGAACATCGCAATCGCGGGTTGCCGCCTATGGTAGCGGCGAGTTCGCCGGAGGAGTATGACGAGAAGGCAGATGACGCCATCCGGCGGATCATGGCATTTCTCGAGCGCAAGGAAATCGTCACGATCGCGGACTACATGGAGCCCGCGCTGCGTGAACATGCCGGCGCATTCGTGCCGGAGGAGCGTCGCAACTTCTTCTGGATAACTGCACACTATGATCCGGCGCCGCTGTTCACGCATTTCTACCACTGGTTCGAACTCGCGCGCATGGACCTCGAACCGCATGCGAGTCCAGTCCGGCAAGGCGCGTTGCTCTACAACATTTTTGACAGTCGCAATGAAGGCACCGCCACAGCTGTCGAGGAAATCTTCATGAACGCCGGGCTATACGATGACAGCCCGCGCTCCAGAGAGCTTGTGTGGATCATGCTGGCGCAGCGTGCGGCACGAGGTCTCGGTTCGCTTTACGCCCATGCCAATGAGATGACCATGGAAGAGGCCGGCAGCCTGCATATCGAGTGGACGCCACGTGGCTGGATGAAGACCGAGGAAGACCTTGTGAAGTTTGAGCAGCATCTGTATCTGCGGCAACCCGGGTATGGGACGAGTTATGTGACCGGCAAGTATCTGCTGGACGAGACCCTCAAGGACTATGCCTGGCAGATTGAGCAGCGTAGCGAGGAATTTCGGCTCAAGGATTTTTTTGATCAACTAAACGCGATCGACAGTATTCCCATTTCATTGGGTCGCTGGGAGCTTACGGGCATTCGTGACCCGAACGTTCACTGAGCGGGGTAAGGCTGGGCTCGCCAGTATCGTCCGTCCTCGGTATCAACGGCCTCTAGAGTCGGGCGTTCGTTGGCGCCAAGCCGGTCTTCCAGCAGGTAGTGCAGGTCGGCTTGGACGTTGCCAATTTCGACGATCGCGTCATGGCTGTTCATGAACGTCACCACGTCGGAAAAGACGACGGTTTCTATGCCGTCTTCGATGAAGATTTCGGAGCTCGCATCGCCCAGTCGATTGTTCCTGTTGACCCTCTGGGATGCCTGCAGGGGCACGTCGTTCTCGGTGATATATAACGTGGTGCGTGAGCCAACGCGGCGCAGCAAGGGCAGGTATTCGCGGCGAAACAAGCCGGTGTCGATATCCGGCGATGCGAGGATCACTTCGCCGATCTTATCGATGCGCACCCCATCTTCTTGTGACAAACGCTCGAGCGCGTCCAGCAGTCCGTTGCCGCCGAGGCTATGTGCGGCAATGTGCACGGTATCTACCGACGGCTGGTTTAGCAGGTACCTTAGTGTGTCGCGCAGATCATTGGTTGCCCAGCGCGCGTTTGTTGTATCGCCGGCATAACCGAGGACCGAATTTCCGGACGGCCAGCTGAAAAATATAGGCACGCTGCGCAGGTCCGCCCCGTAAACCACGAGGGCCAGATCCATAGCAGCAATATTGAAATCCCGCCGGAAGCCATGAACATACAAGATCACGGATCGACCCAGTCGCTCGCTAAACGAGCCGCGATCGAGCGGGGCAACAGTCAGTAGCTCGTTACGGTTGTATGCGGCGTCACTGCGCGGCTGCCAGCGCGACCAGTCGGCAAAAGGCGAGTCGCCTTTTTTCCTGGGACTTAGGGCAACGGTTGTCATGCCGAAACTCAGTTCGCCGCGGTCGCTGCCGTAGAACGAAGACGCACCGGCGGACAGGTCGACATTTCGGTCGGTCGCATACAGCAATGGAATGAGCACCTGTTTCGGCGCATGGTCAGGCAAGTTCGTCGCGCAACCCGCGAGGAAAGCCAGGCAGAGAAAAAGCAACGACGGTTGGTGGTGTAGTGACATGCAGGAAGTGTAATTGAATACACCCTGCACGAGTATAATGCCGGACCCTGAATGTCGGCTCGCCCCAGGAAAGACGAATGCTTCGCAAGATCTTCAAGTGGACTGGTATCCTGATGCTCGTCGTCATCGTGGGCGGAGGCTCGTTCGCCGCGCACGAATGGTACGCTGATAAACCGTTCATGTTCCGTGCGTATCTGGACCGCATGCCGGTCAAGGTAGCCTTCAACGACCCGGAGACACTCACATCGCTGGGCTTTCTCGAGTCCATGGGCATCAAAGGCCACAATGCGCATCTTGATGATGTCCACCCCGATCGAACGGACGAATTTTTCGAGGACCTGAAGGCCTTTGGAGATGGGCTGAGTCAGTACCAGGACGAGGATCTTGACGCTAACGAACGACTCAGCAAGGAAATCGCGCAGTACCTGGCCGGAATGTTGGCCGATGCCGAGCCATTTCGTTTTCACACCTATCCGGCCAACCAGACATTTGGAATCCAGGGTGCGTTTCCGAGCTTCATGGATGCGAGCCACCAGATTAACTCGGTCGAGGATGCCGAGAACTACATTTCCCGCCTGGGTGAGTTGCGTCGCAAGCATGAACAGTATCTTCTCGGCCTCAAGATTCGGGAAGGCAAGGAAATCATTCCGCCGCGCTTCGTCGTCGACCGGGTTGTGCAGCAGATGCAAGACTTCGTTGCGACGCCGGCGCAAGAGAACATTTTGTACGAGTCACTGGCCAGAAAGCTCGAAGAAGCCGAAGGTATAGAAGAGATAGATATAGAAGACCTGCTTGGCCGGGCCGAGCTACAGATTAACGAGACCGTGTACCCGGCCTACGACTTGTTCATCAATTATTTCAGCGAACTGGAAGCAAAGGCCGGGATTGACGACGGCTACTGGCACCTGCCGGATGGCGAGGCGGCTTACACGCTCGCGCTGCGATTGTTCACGACGACCGACTATACGGCTGATGAAATACATGAGGTTGGGCGGTCAGAAGTCGCGCGTATCCAGGCTGAGATGCTGGATATCTTTGCGGCAGAGGGGATTGATGTGTCGCAGGGCTACGCCGAAGCCATGGATGCTTATTCGTCATTGCCCGAGTTTTACTACGAGGATAGCGATAAGGGACGGGCGCAAATCCTCGAGGATTACCAGGTGATTCTCGACGACATCGATGCGCATCTGGATGACGCGTTTAATATTCGTCCGAAGGCCGGCATGGAGGTTGTTCGCATACCCGAGTTCAAGGAAAAGACCTCGCCGGGCGCCTACTACGAGCAGCCGTCGCTGGACGGAACGCGGCCTGGTCGCTTCTATGCAAACCTGTATGACATCAAGGCCACACCGAAATTCGGCATGCGGACCCTGGCGGTGCACGAGGGTATTCCCGGCCATCACTTTCAGGTCGCGATTGCTATGGAGCTGGAGGGCATGCCCCTGCTACGCCGCTTCTCGCTTTTCACAGCCTACGTTGAAGGATGGGCGCTGTACGCGGAGCGAGTCGCTTGGGAACAGGGACTGATGCCGACGCCCGCAGACAATATTGGCCGCCTGGCGGCTGAGTTATTCAGGGCGGTACGTCTTGTCGTCGATACCGGCATCCATCATAGGCGGTGGACGCGGGAAGAAGCTATCGACTACATGCAGGCAAATACCGGCATGGCTGAGAGCGACGTCGTGTCCGAGATTGAACGCTATATTGTGCTGCCGGGACAGGCTACGGCCTACAAGGTGGGCATGATGAAGATCCTGGAACTGCGCGAGAGGGCGATGGACAGTCTCGGGGATCAGTTCGATCTTCGGGATTTCCATGATGTCATCCTGAAAAATGGTGCGGTACCGCTCGATATACTAGAGAGAATCGTCGATGACTATATTGAGGCGACGCTCAGCTGAGTAGTTCGTGGTCTTCGGGTAGCTGGTGCGTTACCCACATCGCCAGGCGATGTTTGATCTTGGGCAGGGATACCTGGTCGTTGGGCAGCGCACTGATTTTTTTGTCATGCACAAGGAGTCGGTAGGCGTACTGGATTTTGAGATCAAGGGAATCCGTTGCCTCGATTTCAACGATTCCCCGCTGCACTGCATCGTCGAGGACCATCTCAAGCGCTACCTTGAGCAGTGCTTTCTCGTGTTTGAGTTTTTTTGCCATGAGCATTCCGTGGTCTGTTACCAAGCTGTAGAATACCCCACCCACGAAGCTACCGTGGCCCAGCTGGATAGAGCGCTGCCGCCAACCAAGGGAGATCCAGGCGCATGGACCTGACCACACACTGGGTAGGTGTAGCTGCAATTATATTGTTCGTTGCAGCCTATGCTCTTGTTGTCACAGAAGAGTTCACGCATCTTCGGAAATCAAAGCCGGTAATGCTCGCGGCGGGCATTATCTGGGCCCTGATAGCGTACCAGTACGCCCTGGCCGATCGCCCGCACGCGGCTGCGGACGCGATCCATGGGTACCTGACAGAATTCGCACAACTCTTCCTGTTCTTGCTCACAGCAATGACCTATGTAAACGCGATGAGTGAGCGCAACGTTTTCCTGGCTCTCCGGGATCAGCTCGCCAAGCGCGAGTTCACGTATCGCCAGATGTTCTGGATTACCGGACTGCTGAGCTTCTTTCTGTCGCCAGTCATCGATAACCTGACAACGGCGCTCGTCATGTGCGCGGTTGTCATGGCAGTTGGCCAGGGGAATCCACGCTTTATTGGTGTTGGATGCATCAACATTGTGGTTGCTGCCAATGCCGGTGGAGCATTCAGCCCCTTTGGCGACATAACAACTCTCATGGTGTGGCAGCGTGGCGTCGTGAGCTTCGGGACCTTTTTCGCTCTATTTCTGCCGAGCGTCGTGAACTTTGTTGTGCCAGCGGCTCTCATGTCCCTTGTGATCCCGAGCGATGTACCCGCGAGTACTGCGTCGGACAGTACGGTCGCTTTGAAACGTGGCGCACGTCGAATCATGTTTCTGTTTGTCTGCACAATTACGATTGCGGTGTCCTTTCACAATTTCCTGCACATACCGCCGTTCCTGGGGATGATGACGGGCCTCGCTTTACTCAAGTTCTTCGGCTATTACCTGCGACTCTCGCACAAGCCAACCGAGCTTGACCGTAAACAGTACGGCCAGATAGGCGACACGTCGCCGTTTGATACGTTTCGTGAAGTATCGCGAGTGGAGTGGGATACGCTCTTATTCTTTTTCGGCGTCATCATGTGTGTCGGCGGACTCGGCTTCGTCGGCTACCTGTCGCACCTGTCAGCCTACATGTACGGTGAGCTTGGCCCGACCATCGCTAACGTCGCGGTCGGTCTAATATCCGCGCTCGTCGATAACATCCCGGTCATGGTTGCGGTTTTGGAAATGAATCCGACGATGAGTATTCAGCAATGGTTACTCGTTACCCTGACCGCGGGAGTGGGCGGCAGCCTGTTGTCGATCGGCTCGGCTGCGGGCATTGCGCTCATGGGGCAGGCCCGTGGGCAATACACGTTCTTCACGCATCTGCGCTGGACGCCGGCAATCGCTCTCGGCTACGTCCTTAGCATCTGGTTGCACATGGTGTTGAACAAGGATTTCGGCATGATAATGCCGGGTGGCTAAATTGATCCGCATCTGCGGGATCAACAAGCGGTGACATCAATGTATCGCTGACCGACTTCGAGACCGCATTAGGCTTGAAGGACGCTCCGGAGCTCATCATAGCCGGGTTCGGTTGGCGATTTGCCGAGAAGTGGGATGTCGGTCTGCACCTGCTGGATGCTAATGCCGAAATCGGTGGTTTGGCGACCCTGGATGATCAATCGCGCGAGTTTCGCAGCAGCGTTGTGTGAGCTTCCGTACCTATCCCGAATGTTGGCACCTGGTATCGTTATTCGCCAACCCGGTGCTGCGGTTTTCTGCCTACTGGTGATGCCGCAGTTCGCACCCGGGCATTCGTCCTAGAACGCTTCACCAACGCCGAAATAGAACTCGGTGCCGTCGTTGCCAACGGCAATATCAGCAGAAAGACTGACGCGGTGCTTCTTGGAGATTACGTAGCGGGCACCTACACCGGCCGCGGGTAAGAAATTATCGCCAAACTCCGAGAACTGCTCGGCAACCTCGCCAACGCCGGCAAACCCGGTAAATATCCAGCTCTCGTTAAACTGCCAGCGATACTCGCCCTGT
>Ga0224504_10000063_pt1 | contig 40490 bp, 38 predicted proteins | sample SF_Oct11_sed_USG_3_FD_170160 | JGI IMG/M metagenome (GOLD analysis project Ga0224504, IMG submission 170160) | Sediment microbial communities from San Francisco Bay, California, United States - SF_Oct11_sed_USGS_24 | ecosystem: Environmental > Aquatic > Marine > Sediment | place: USA...
CCGCTGAGTCGCCTGGAGCAGGCAGGGCTGTTGGATTCCAGGCTCTTGGCGGTGCACATGACGCAGTTGTCGTCTGAGGATATCGGAAAACTGGCTGCAACCGGTGTAAATGTGGTTCATTGCCCACAATCAAACCTCAAGTTGGCCAGCGGCATTTGTCCGCTCACTGCACTGGTCAAGGCGGGCGTTAACGTAGCGCTTGGCACCGACGGCGCCGCCAGTAACAACGACCTGGACCTGCTGGCTGAAGGGCAGACAGCAGCGTTGTTGGCAAAAGGTATCTCCGGTGACGCAGAAGCCGTTAATGCCTTCCAGGTGCTTGAAATGATGACGATTAACGGTGCACAGGCGCTCGGTCTCGCTGACCGGGTTGGTAGCATAGAGCAGGGCAAGCAAGCTGATCTGTGCGCGCTGGACATGGCGGCGCCGGAAACCCAGCCTCTGCATCACGTGGTTTCGCAACTGGTATATGCAGCTTCGACGCGGCAGGTAAGCGATGTCTGGATTGCAGGAAAACAGTTGCTCAGGCAGGGTGAATTAACCACCATAGACATGAATGTCGTCATGGCGGCTGCGCGCAAATGGCGATCCCGGCTGGCCCATCTCGACCGGCAAACACCCGATAACAAGAGGGAAAAGTTCCAGTGAATGTTGAAGAAGACCAGAATATCGATCATGCCGAACGTGAAAAGTTTGATTCGGTGGCTTCCGGCTGGTGGGATCCGGAAGGGTCGTTTCGTCCGCTTCATGACCTCAATCCGGCTCGCCTGAAGTTCATTGCGGACCGGGCAGAAATTGCTGACCGCCCGATTCTCGATGTGGGGTGTGGCGGGGGCATTCTGGCAGAATCGCTGGCCCGCAAAGGCGGCAATGTGACCGGCATAGATGTTGCGCCCAAAGTCCTGGCTATTGCCAGGCTCCATCTTCACGAATCGGGTCTCGATGTCGACTACCGCGAGACAACCATTGAACAACAGGCGCTGGAAACTCCTGAACACTTCGACGTCGTCACCTGCATGGAAATGCTGGAACATGTTCCCGAACCTGCCTCGGTGATCCAGTCGGTTCAGGAATTGCTCAAACCGGGCGGGCATGCTTTTTTCTCTACACTTAATCGCACCCCCCTGGCGTTCGCACTCGGTATCGTGGGCGCCGAACACATTGCCCGGCTGCTGCCGCGGGGTACCCACCGCTACGACCGGTTTATCCGGCCATCCGAACTCAGCGCCTGGGCCCGTGAAGCTGGCCTGGTTGTCGAGGATATTTCGGGCCTGCATTACAATCCCCTGACCCGCAGCGTCATGCTGGGTGGAAATGTGCAGGTCAATTACCTGCTGCATGCCTCGAAACCCGCTGAATGAAAAGCTACAAGGCAGTCCTGTTTGACCTGGACGGTACGTTGCTGGATTCGGCACCGGATCTCGTTGCTTCGCTCAACTGGGTTCGCCGGTATGAACAACTGGATCCTTTGCCCGTCGATCAAATGAGCCAATACGCGTCAAAAGGAGCCCTGGGCTTATTGAACGCGGGCATGCCCAAAACAGATCCCGACACTCTGGAAACCTGGCGACTGCTTTTTCTCGATCACTACGCGAATAACAGTTACCGGGAATCCAGGCTCTACGAGGGAGTCCCGGAACTGCTGGATTACCTGGCTGCAGCCGGTATTCCCTGGGGCGTGGTGACGAATAAGATCGAGTCTTTGACGTTTCCGATCATCCGGGCGGCCGCGCTGGAAGCCACTATTGGTTGTGTGGTTTGTGGTGACACGCTGGAGGAAAGTAAACCTCATCCGGCGCCCGTAAAGTATGCCTGTCAAAAACTGGCGGTCAGCCCGGCAGATACCTTATTCGTCGGCGATGATGTCAGGGACATACAAGCAGGACAGGCTGCCGGGACCTGCACCGCGGCTGTACACTATGGATACGGGTCAGCCGAGTTGGCGGCTGATGGTGTTGACGCAAGCTTGCATATCCATCACCCCCGCGATCTTATCGCCGCTTTGAACCCGGATTTCAATCCCCTCGCCTGAATGGACGATGCTGCGAAAGGCAACAGCAATGACCGCTTGTTCTGCTGGGAGCAAGTGAACAAGACCAACCCCGCCTTTCGCATTTCACAGGTTTTCGTGTCGCGCGATATTGCAGAAAAGCTGCTACCGCTTTACGCGTTGTTTTCGATCGTGGAACAAATCAGCGGTCATTCCTCAGAAGAGGATTTGGCGCATAGCAAATTGGCCTGGTGGAAGCTTGAATGTTCACCGGAAAGGCTGGATCAAAGTCGTCATCCGGTGTTGCAGGAGCTAAGGAGGACGGTGTCTCCCGGGAATCTCAACCCGCAACTCATTAACCGGCTGCTGATAGCGGCAGAATCCAGGTTTGAAGCCGAACCCCCTTCTGATATATCAGATTTGGAGGGTCGTTGTGAAAGATGGGCCAGGCTGCAGCTGGATTTGGAGATGGCTGTAAGCGGGCTGTTGCCCGGAGCGCTTGAAATACCTGCAGCAACGCTGGTACGCAGTGGTTTGCTGCAATTATTAAGAGAAAATTCGGGTAAAAAAGAGCAGGGTGCATTCAGTTGGGTTCCGCTGAATTTGATGGCAAAGCACGGTGTCAGTCGCAATGACTTTGTGGATCAGCCTGAATCGGACGGCGTGAAGGCCCTGCTGCGCGAATTGATCGGGCACGATCGATTACCAGGAACGCAGCTGGCGGTGAAAATCGATGCCACGGCGGATTTTTCCGGCATGAGAAATTTTTTTGCGATCCAGGGCCTTTACGCCAGGAAATTGAAAAAACTGGGGAAAGTGCCGCCCAGCAAGCACGTTGCCGAATTGTCTAGAGTCAGGGTTTCAGATCTGCTGACTGCCTGGAGATCCGCGCGGCGTTTCGAATGTTGATGCCTTAGTCTCCGGTAATGACATCCGGGCCCTTGCCCGCGGTTTTTTCATAAACGCCCTTGCCAGATTTTTTGTATTGCGTAAACCCGTGTTTCTCGATATTGGTGGAGTCGAGGGAAGGCCCGCTACCTCCCAGGTTTGGAGCGGATATTTGTCTTTCCACCGGTGCGCCGCACTCGGGGCATTGTTCCAGTTTCGGTTCACTTATTTTGCGAAGTGATTCGAAACCATCAGCGCAGTATTCGCAATTTTTGTCACTGCTTGCCCGGTATTCGTAAATCGGCATTATTTTCACTCAACTGTTAAAAACCGTTAAACTGCCGCGGCCGGTATCTGGCTGATCACGGGAGTTTAGCATTGCATGGATCGACCATTATTGTAACAGGAGCGGCGGGCGCCCTCGGATCCGCTTTATCACTGCAAGCTGCAGCGGCCGGAATGAACACCGTGATGCTAGACTGCGACCGCAAAGCGCTGGAATATTCATATGATTTCATCGTTGCGCAAAACTTGCCCGAACCCATCCTCTATCCTCTCGACCTGGCGGGCGCCGGCCCCGAACATTTCGAAGAGATGATGACCGCAATACAAACGGAATTTGGTGGACTTGATGCACTTGTACACTGCGCGGCGCGTTTTGAAGGGTTAACGCCTCTGGAGCAGTTTTCGCCTGCTGAGTGGTTGATTCATATGCAGGTAAACCTCAATGCAGCCTGGTTGCTGAGCAGCCAGGCGTTGCCCTTGTTGCGGGAATCGGATTCGGCGAGTTTATTTTTCATGCTGGAAGATATGGCCAGGATGCAGAGTGCGTTTTGGGGGCCATACGGAATTGCCAAGCATGCTCTCAGGGCGATGGTTCATCAGTTTGCAGCGGAGAACGGGTCAGCAGGATTGCAGATCCTCGGCATTAATCCAGGACCCATGCGCTCGCCTTTGCGCTCCAGGGCTTATCATTCGGAAAATCCCGAAACGCAACCTGAACCGGACCGGGTTGCTCACTGCATCATGCAGTTAATGAACAGAGAATCAGTGGTGCAGGGCCATTTCGTCGACCTAGCGGGCGACTGAAGCGACTTCGAAACCGATCAGTGCCTTCTTGGTCAATCCACCCCAACGATAACCACCGGTTTCTCCTGCCTGCCTGATCACTCGGTGGCAGGGAATGATCCAGGCGATGGGATTGCTGCCTATGGCAGTACCCACAGCACGCGCAGCGCGGGGTTTGCCGATATGCTGTGCGATCTGGCCGTAGGTGGCATGTGTTCCCTCAGGGATAGCGAGCAAAGCTTGCCAGACCTTCAACTGAAACGCACTGCCGTGGAGCCACAGTTCGAGAGGTTCGTTTGCCCGCCGGGTGAAAATCCTGTCGAGCCAGTGCCGGGCCGTTTCGCTGTCTTCAACGAAGTGCGCGTTTTTCCATTGTGCCTTCAGCGATTCCAGGGAGCGATCTCGCCCAAATTCATCACAGAAACCCAGGAAGCTCAGTCCTCGCTGAGTCCATGCCACCAGTGCTCTCCCGAATATTGACTCCCCAAAGCCAAAGCTCAATTGCACCCCTGCAGCATGCTTCCTGACTTCGCCGGGTGTCAGCGCATCGGTGGAAATCAGCAAATCATGCAATCGTCCAGGTCCGGACAAACCCGAATCGAGTGCGGATTCCAGAACTGAACCGCCGCTTTTTAACCGTTCGATCGCCGCTTCCCGGGTCAGAAACCTGAGGAATTGCTTGGGGCTTACGCCAGCCCAGGTCTGAAATGTGCGCTGCAAGTGATATTGGCTGACCCCCATCTCGCTGGAAATCAGCTTCAGGTCGGGTTGCATTGCCTGGTTTTCTGCGACGAATCTGATGGTGTCTGCAACGAGTCGATAGTGTCGGTTACTGTTCATGCTTTCATTGTAGGCTGATGGACGAATGTCTCCACCCGATTCTTGCGATTCAATGGAATCTTATTCCATACTGGAGCGATAAACCTCGAGGGAGAGATTCATGTCAGACGACCTTTTTCTGAAAATCATCAATCGTGAAATTCCAGCGGACATCATTTACGAAAACGATGAACTGCTTGCTTTTCGCGACATCAGCCCGCAAGCGCCGGTTCATATCTTGATAATCCCCAAGGAGCACATCAAAACGATGAATGACCTGGAGCCTAAGCACACAGAAATGATAGGAAAGTTGTTCCTGGCGGCAGCAGAGATCGCGGCCAAAGAAGGGCTGGCGGATGATGGTTACCGAGTGGTGATGAACTGCAACCGGCACGGTGGCCAGGCGGTTTATCACATTCACCTTCACCTGCTCGGTGGCAGACAGATGGGCTGGCCGCCGGGGTAGGGTGGGTTTGCTATTGGTGAATTGCAGGATTTCTTAGCTTAGATGCTAATCTGTTTCTTCAAAATAGAAGAAGCCAACTCCGGCAGTGATCTGTTGGCCGGATGTTGTTTCTTCCTCATATTTTCCAATGATTTCACGTGCTTGTTGGTCAGTATTTTCTAGGAGTGTGTTAAGTTCTGATCTAAGCTTGTTTTGATTCTGCTCGTTAAGTCTGTAGGTCCAGGCTCCTCTTTGGAAGAAGCGCTCTTCGTTTGTGTCTAGTAGAGCTATATTTTTCATGATCGTATCAGTCATATTGCCCAGTGCGGAAAATCCCATTTCAATTGCTCCGAGCTTGTCCTTAGAATCAGCGGGCAAATAAGAATTGCTTACAAGCATTACTTTTTTATTCTTTTTATCAAAAGAAACCGCACCACTTTCTATTAGTCTTTCAAGTAGAGATTTGTAAGTCACGCCTCGACTCTTGGTTGTTTCCAAAAAGAGAGCCTCGAAGCTATTGGATTTGCCGATGATGTCGAGAGCCATTGGCTTACCTGTAGTTTTGTCCAAATAAGACTGGTTACTACTCCAAGCATCTAGAATAGCTGCGCCTGGGGCAAGTTCCTTTAGAAAGTTTGCTTCTTCATAAAAAGGCTTGCGGTATTTTGGGTTGTTTCGTATTTTTGTGAGAGTTCGGGTGTCCAATCCGGAAAGAAGGGCTAATTGTGTTAATGGAATATTCTTTTCTGGATGATCTTCGCGAAGTTTGTTTTCAATCTCTTGCACAAATATATATCGGATCATTTCCTGAAGCTTTACTAACGAAACACGCCCCACTAAAAATTTAATCAGTTTCCTAAACTGATTCTCAACCACTCGGGTGAGTTTCGACGCCTCTTCAATTCGTCCCTCTGATCTGGCGAGTTGCATATCAGTCTCCAATCTGAATACCAGCAAATAATTTCGTGAACTTACTTCGTTCTTTCTAGATTTTGATTTTTATTTAGAAAAACACGCACTGCATGAATTCAAACCAGTTCAAACCTAACTATCGTCGAATCGTTCTTATAGGACAAATTGGCTAACATCCATGAACTGGGCCGACATGATAGACAAATTTGATTGGGGTCTATGTCTCCATTAACTAGCAATGATGGGTAAAATTGACATTTCTGTCAATTTTACTTGTTTGGTTGCTCAGAGAAAGGGATCGTTACTTAAGGGCGTGTTTGGATAGTATTACAAGTTAGGAGAAGTGCATTATCGTTGTGTTGATATTCAATTTAGCGTTATGGATCATTGAGGATATATCGATGATTTTAATGTGGTTTAGTTAATGCCAACCAACAATAATTGACCATCGCAACCAAACAGTAAGTCATGCATGCAAAAAGTTATCGGGTTATCTGAGAAAATCACCTTCGATAAACGACAAAATCCCCAATAAGGAGATGCGATAATTTGCGAGAAAGCCGCCCCTGCAATGTTGCAGGGGCGAAATTGTCTCGTTCATTTAAATAATTTCTGATTTATCAGAAATTATTTCTTACTTAGATCTAAAGTCTCTACCCGGATCCTGCAGAAACGCAGTACCAAAACCGCTTGGGCTGTCGTTACCACACATTCCCGTGTCGCCGATAACAGGGACATTTGCAAAAGCAACAATTGAAGCTGACTGGTCATCAACCACGGACACTCCAGCGACTCCGCATCCAACACTTACTTCCATGTTCATGCCAGTTCCATTTGGAAGTGTGATCGTGATGCCTTCGGTTCCGGTGCCATTTCCAGTTACCAGGATCGTTGAACCGGTGCCATTACCGGTCACCTGCGTGCTCGAACCCGTACCGTTACCGGTCACCTGGGTGCTTGAACCGGTGCCATTACCGGTGACCTGGGTGCTTGAACCCGTACCGTTACCGGTCACCTGGGTGCTTGAACCCGTACCATTGCCGGTGACCTGGGTGCTTGAACCCGTACCATTACCGGTCACCTGGGTGCTTGAACCCGTACCATTACCGGTCACCTGGGTGCTTGAACCCGTACCGTTACCGGTCACCTTAGTGCTTGAACCGGTGCCATTACCGGTCACCTTAGTGCTTGAACCGGTGCCATTACCGGTCACCTGGGTGCTTGAACCCGTACCATTGCCGGTGACCTGGGTGCTTGAACCCGTACCATTGCCGGTGACCTGGGTATTTGATCCCGTGCCATTGCCGGTGACTTCAGTCCCATTCAAAGCAGGGACTAAAGAGACCTCGGTAAGCATCAAATTTGCATAGGAACCGGACAGCGTTGATACACCTGAAAATACACTATCGCCAATGATCCAGGATACCGCGACAGTGTTGTTTTGCACGACTACTTGCAATGAGCCAGCCGGATCCAAGCTTGCGGCTTGAACATTTCCAGCGCAAGTGATTGCAGCCAGCGTGCAGGCCAAAAGCCCGCGCCGAATTCCGGTGCCTGATTTCTCAATTCCGGTGCCTGATTTCTCGATGCCCGTACCGGACTTTTCAATCCCGGTTCCAGATTTCTCAATACCAGTGCCGGCCTTCTCGATCCCTGTGCCGCTTTTTTCTATCATCCAACGAGACATAGTCTTCTCCTCTTTCTTCAAGTTCAGGCCGCATGCGGGTATTTTTACCTTCTGCATTTGGCCAGGCTGCTAAACACACCTGAAAGAAGTTTGAGCTTCTAGATCCCCCCTTTACTCTTCCTCCTCTTCAGGTTCATGGTCGCCCCATTGATACCAACCGATACCAACGGTTAACTGACCAGGTTGCTTTGTTGGTTCCTCGAACTCCTCGAGCAACAACTCCCCTTCTTTAATTTGTTTTCTTAATAGCTCTCTAATGCGTTTCCGAAATCGCTTGTAATTTTCGGGCGCGAGTCTATATGTCCATCTACCTTGTTGCGGAACGCGCGTTTCTGGATCGGAATTCATATTGTGGACGACGGCCCCAAGAACGCGCGATGCTTCCAGAAGCCCAATTTCTGTGTGCCGTACTCGATCATCGGATAAAGGAAGGTACGCCTTTGATATCAGCTGAACTGTGTCAATGTCATCTCGATTGACTTGAATCGCCCCACCAACAAGCAATCTATCCATCACAGTTTTAACCGTGATGTTGCGACCGATTGCTTTTAGGACTAGACCTTGGAAGGTTCTTCCGCGTCCGGAAATTGGCAGTGCTGCAGGATCTCCTGTTTCCGGATCCTGAAAAAATGGATCACTGGTCCACATTTCGATTAGATCATTCTCAGGATTAACGTTCTGGTTTTGAATTGTTGTATCTAAATTCTGTGTAAGTACGGAACTGACAACCCTAGTATCAAGACCAGTAATGAGTGCTATAGCACTTTTTGTGGGCTTTGATCCTTCACGAATTAATTTTTTCTGTGCCTCTTCTACGTAGAGAGCCTTTAAAATTTCCATTAACGCAGGCAATGACACTGAGCCGATCACAAGGCGCACGACCTTGCGAAATACCCGACTCAGAAAATGCGTAATGGACTTCGCATCGTCTTGTTGATTTATATTATTTTGCATAACGAGCCCAGGCATTTACAGTCTCCTGAAAATTCCCTTCAGCTGTCTATGGAAGTCCATCTCGTGAAAACCTGTTCGTGCCTTCGAACAGGGTACTGTGCGCAAATAGGGCACAACGCGTATAGGATAACTTCTTTTTCAATAACTTGCCAAGTTTTTTTAAACTTTCACACGTAATAGAAATCGAGGACCACTGCGCCCATATCACACGCCCGGAAAAACCTGGATTTTACACCCGACTAACACGATCCATGTGTTCGCCGGGTGCCAAACGCCCTTTAGCGCTTCGGAACATCCGTGTTCCATTGGTGAATATCCGTTTCACCCCTTGGTATTTGATATTGAAACTGAAACAAGAAACGCTTGTATCAATATGATTTCCCTATCAAAAGCAGGAGATATCCATGTCTCCTGTTACTAGTTTTCCCTTAATGAACCGTAGGCTTCATGCCTTTCAAGCGGGAAACGCTGACATGATGGTCACTTTCCATGTGATCACCTTTTGCATCGGGCATTCTTTCCATGAAATTTGCCATGATGCTCAAAACGGGCTGGCAACCTTCGACCTTCCTGGCCTCGATTCCCGTGCCGCCTTTTTCTACAAAACCATCTTTCTCAAAAGATCCTTCTTCAGAGATAGAAACCAACAGGGCCTTCGAACCCAGCTGACGCTCACTCCACTTGCGGACCTGTTCCTTGTCCTGTGCGGCGAGCATCAAGGTGCCTTTTGGATGGTGGAGTACATATAACATAGTAGGCAATTTAGATTAATTAGCCATAAATGTCAATAGCCAAATGTGAATTTAGACAAATAAATAAATAGCCAAAAAAGAATTTAGACAAAAAGTGAAATAGACACTTGCGTCTATAGACAAATGTGGCTATACTGTGTCTCAACAAGGTTGGAAATGGAAAGGAATTCCGGCTCCATACAGAAGGATCTGTTTACCTTGTGATGCATGGAAGCACTTTGCGGGTGGCGAGACGTCCGCATAACGGCCAGAAACAACACGGATGATGTTTCTGGCCGTTTTTTTTTGTGCGGGTGTTTAGCTTCCCAGGTTCCGCAACTGCTTTACGGGAGGTTGCTTAATCAGAAGTCCGCCTTGCCAGGCACCCGGGGGTAGGGGATCACATCCCGTATGTTGGTCATGCCCGTGATGTAATTAACCAGACGTTCGAATCCCAGGCCGAACCCGGCATGCGGCACCGTGCCGTAACGTCGAAGGTCCAGGTACCACTGGTAGTGTTCCTTATCAAGATCGAGTTCGTCCATTCGGCGTTCCAGTATGTCCAGGCGTTCCTCGCGCTGAGAGCCGCCGATGATCTCGCCGATACCGGGCGCCAGCACATCGAGTGCAGCCACGGTTCGCTCGTCATCGCTAAGACGCATATAAAACGCCTTGATCTCGGTGGGATAGTTCATCACCACTACCGGTGCATTGAAGTGGTTCTCCGTCAGGTACCGTTCGTGCTCGGTTTGCAGATCCAGCCCCCATTCAGCCGGGTATTCGAAAGAGACATCGGCTTGCTTGAGAATTTCTATGGCCTCCTCATAGTTCAGGCGGACAAAGTCCTTCTCGATAAAAGAGCGAAGCCGGTTGATGGCTTGCGGTTCTATCCTCTGTTCAAAGAACGCCATGTCATCCGGGCATTCTTCCAGCACGGCCGCAAAAATATACTTGAGAAATTCTTCAGCCACATCTGCGAGATGTTCGAGATCCGCGAAGGCGATCTCCGGTTCGACCATCCAGAATTCTGCCAGGTGTCTCGACGTGTTCGAATTTTCTGCCCGGAATGTCGGTCCGAAGGTATATACATTGCTGAGCGCAAGGCAGTAACCTTCCACGTTCAGTTGTCCAGAGACCGTCAGGAACGTTTCCTTGCCGAAAAAGTCCCGGCTGTAATCCACGTCGCCTTTTTCGTTCCGGGGGAGATTGGCCAGGTCCAGTGTGCTGACCCGGAACATGTCACCAGCACCTTCGGCATCAGAAGACGTGATGATCGGAGTGTTGATCCAGTAGTATCCGCGTTCACTGAAATAGCGGTGAATGGCTTGCGCGGCAGCATGCCTGACGCGTGTAATGGCGCCAAAGGTGTTGGTTCGCGGTCTGAGGTGCGCGACTTCGCGCAGAAATTCGAACGTGTGACGCTTGGGTTGTATCGGGTAGGTCTCCGGATCTTCCACCCATCCGATCACTTTGACCTCTGTCCCCTGGATTTCATATTTCTGACCGCGACCGCCGGACTCTACCAGCGTGCCGGTGCATTCTACAGCGCAGCCGGTGGTCAATTTTTGCACCTCGTCCGCATAATTGGGTAACTCCCCCGGCGCGACCACCTGGATCGCGTCAAAACAGGATCCGTCGTGTACATTAATAAAGGAGAATCCGGCCTTGGAATCACGCCGGGTTCGAACCCAGCCTTTAACCGTGATTTCTGAGCCAATACCCGGTTTACCCGTGAGGGCGCTTTTAATTGTGGTGAATGACATAATGGATGAGTTGATCCTGAGTCAGGAAACCCCAGATAATAATGCACCTGTGACGGAACCAAAACCCCGTAACACGATCAATTGATCATTAATGGGAAAAACATTGAACCATGGCTATTAGTCTGACACCCCCCGCGGCAGAGCGGGTCAAGAATTTTATCGACCGCGATGGCGGAATCGGTTTGCGCCTGGGGGTGACCAAAACCGGTTGCTCCGGTTGGGCTTATACCGTGGAACTGGCTGAGGACGTTCAACCCGATGACGTCGTGTTCGAGCAGGACGATGTGAAGATTGTCGTCAATCCTGATAGTCTCGCATTCCTGGATGGCTCGGTCATTGATTTTGCGGCCGAGGGGCTGGGCTCAGCCTTTCAGTTCAACAACCCCAATGTCACCGACGAATGCGGTTGCGGTGAGAGTTTCACCATCGGTTAATCCCTGATATAATTCGCCGGCTTCGTCCAGCGGAATGGTTCCCGGGCGAACATCCTTGCTTCACTTCACAGCAAAAACGGATGAAGGAAGCTTTGGTGGTGCGGTTATTCGCACTGACAAATCCACAAGGAGTCACAATGAGACACTACGAAATATGTTTTCTGGTTCATCCGGACCAGAGCGAGCAAGTTCCTGCCATGCTGGAACGTTACCGTGCCCTTATCGAGGGCAATAACGGGGCGATTCATCGCCTGGAAGACTGGGGCCGTCGCCAGCTGGCATTCCCCATCGCCAAGCTGCACAAAGCCCATTACATCCTGATGAACATCGAGTGCGATCGCGGCACGTTGTCTGAACTCGAGGGGATCTTTCGTTTTAACGACGCCGTGCTGCGCCACTTGACCGTCAGCCGCCAGGAAGCTTTGGTTGAGCAGTCGCTGATGATGAAAGCCAAGGAAGAGAAAGATCGCTCGAGCCGTTCCTACGAGGAGCGCAACGCCGCCAGTTCTCGTGCTGAAGAACCAGCCAAAGATACAGCTGAAGCCAAGAACGATGAGAGTTCCGAAGCTCCAGAGGCGCCGGCTGAAGCAGCTGAAGTTGCAGAAGTTGCAGAAGTTGCAGAAGCTGATAGCGAAACCCCAGCAGAAGAGGCCGCTCCGGTTGAGCTGGCTTCCGAAGATTCAAGCAAGAAGGCCGCAGACGCAGATAGCGCTGACGCCTGATCAGGAACAGGAGAAATATCATGGCTCGTCAATTCAGACGCAGGAAATTCTGCCGCTTCACCGCGGAAGGCATAACCGAGATCGATTACAAAGACATCAACATGCTCAAGCAGTACATAGGCGAATCCGGCAAGATCGTACCCAGCCGCATTACCGGTACCAAGGCGCGTTACCAGCGTCAGCTTGCCAAGGCTATAAAGCATGCGCGCTACCTGGCGCTCCTGCCTTATACCGATAACCATTGATCTGCTGATCCATCAGGAGAATTGAAATGGAACTGATACTGCTTGAAAAAGTACAAAAACTGGGTGACCTGGGTGACAAGGTAAACGTCAAGCCGGGTTACGGACGCAATTACCTGGTACCTACCGGCAAGGCTGTACCTGCAACCAAGGCTAATCTGGCTGAATTCGAAGCCCGTCGTGAAGAGCTCGAAAAAGCTGCCATGGCGAAGCTTTCTACCGCTGAAGAGCGCGTGTCAGCGTTGGACGGATTCGAGATCGTGTTGGTGGCCAATGCCAGTGAAGAAGGTAAATTGTATGGATCGATCGGTCCTCGCGAGATTTCTGACGCGGTTACCGAGCGTGGTCTTGAGTTGAACAAATCCGAGGTAATCATGGGCGAAGGCCCGATCCGCTATACTGGTGAACATGATGTGCTGGTTCACCTGCACGCGGACGTAGAAACCCAGATCAAGGTCACCGTAAATCCGGAACAATAATAAGGAATGCCAGCCCCCAAACTCGCTACCGTCGAAAATCTGAAGGTTCCACCTCATTCCATTGAGGGCGAACAGGCGGTACTTGGGGGGCTGTTATTGTCTCCACGCGCGTTTGACCAGGTCGCGGATGTCATCACCGAAGCTGATTTCTACCGCGAAGATCACCGCCTGATCTTTCGCGCGATTCATGAACTGAGCAACAAGGGTAAACCCTGTGACGCGGTAACCGTTACCGAATGGTTCGAGTCACATGGGCTGGTGGAGCAGGTCGATGGCGGAGGCTACATCAGCCAGCTCGCTTCCAACACGCCCAGCGCCGCCAACGTCAAAGCCTACGCAGACATCGTCCGCGAAAAATCCATTCTACGGCAGTTGATCGATACCGGCGCTGAGATTACATCCAGCTGTTTCGAATCAGATGGACGTGATAGCCGGGACTTGCTGGAAGAGGCAGAACGCAAGGTTTTTGCCATCGCCGACCAGGGTATGCGAACGGGTTCCGGTTTCGTAACCGTCCAGGACACTCTTAAGGAAGCCATCGACAAAATCCAGGAATTGCATGAATTTGAAGGTGAAATTACCGGCACGCCAACGGGTTTCAAGGATTTTGACAAGCTGACAGCCGGCCTGCAGGACTCCGATCTGATCATCGTGGCCGGGCGGCCTGCGATGGGTAAAACAACCCTGGCCATGAACATTGCTGAAAATGCCGCCATTAAGCATGACGTGCCCGTGGCGATATTCAGCATGGAAATGTCAGCGTTGCAACTGGTCATGCGCCTGTTTTCTTCGTTAGGCCAGATAGACCAGACACGCCTGCGGACAGGTAGTCTCGACGAGCTGGACTGGCCCAAGCTGACCTCGGCCATGAACCTCTTGCACAAGAGCCATTTGTATATCGATGAGACTCCGTCGCTGTCTCCATCGGAATTGCGTGCGCGGGCCCGCAGGCTCAAGCGCGAACACAATATCGGGCTGATCGTGGTGGATTACCTGCAATTGATGGCCGTGCCGGGATCCAACGAAAACCGGGCGACCGAGATTGCCGAGATTTCCCGTTCTCTCAAGGCTATTGCCAAGGAACTGCATTTGCCGGTCATCGCCTTATCGCAGCTGAACCGCGCGCTGGAGCAACGGCCGAACAAGCGTCCGGTGATGGCTGATCTGCGTGAATCGGGCGCCATCGAGCAGGATGCAGACCTGATCGTCTTCATCTATCGTGACGAGGTATATAACGAGGATACGCCGGAGAAAGGCAAAGCCGAGATCATCATTGGCAAGCACCGGAACGGCCCCACTGATACGGTCGCTCTGTCATTCCAGGGGCAATGGCTCAGGTTCGTCAACTACGCACCCGAGTACGCCTACGCCCAGCCACACGAGTAGAAATTATATGGTCTACTCGTCTTCGAATTCTGTCAGTTGGTACTTCCGCAAGTAACCCCGAAGCTGGTGGTAGGTCATGCCGAGATATTCGGCCGTTTTCTTCTGGTTAAAACGACATTTTTTTAACGCGGCCTGCAACAGCGCAATCTCTGTATTCTGAATGTGTTCCTTGAAGTCATAAGCGTCATCCGGGACGCTTCCAGCCTGGACGGGAGCATCGTCCTGTTTTTCACCGCCAGGTCTCCAGGGTGAATCAAACGGATCGAAGTTGATCTCAGAAATGGGCTCGTCACTGCCCAGCGATCTGTAAACTGCCCGTTCGACGACATTTTTTAACTCGCGCACATTGCCGGGCCAGGCATAGTCCAGCAATAAATCGCGGGCCTGTTCAGAGAACCCTTCGAATAATTCCAGGCCAAGCTCACCGGACATCTTCACTGCAAAATGCTCTGCCAGTGGCAGGATGTCTTCCTGCCGCTCACGCAGAGGGGGCAGGGTGATGACATCAAATGCCAGGCGGTCCAGCAGATCGGCCCGGAACTTACCCTGTTCGGCCAGAGCCGGAAGGTCTTCGTTGGTTGCGCCGATGATGCGAACATCCGTGCGGATCGTGTCATTGCCACCCACCCGCTCGAGTTCTCCGTATTCAATGACCCTGAGCACCTTTTCCTGCACCCGGTCAGAAGTATTTGCCAGCTCATCCAGGAACAGGCTGCCTTCGTTGGCGAGTTCAAACCGGCCCAGCCGCCTGCGTGTTGCGCCGGTGAACGAGCCCGCTTCGTGACCAAACAGCTCGGTTTCCAGCAGCGACTCCGCCAGAGCGGCGCAATTGAGCTTCACGAATGGGCGGTCCCAGCGGGGTGACAAAAAATGGATACGGGCTGCAACCAGCTCTTTACCGGTGCCGCGTTCACCAATGACAAGTACCGGCCGGTTTAACTGGGCCACGCGGGATACCCGTTCAAGCACCTCCAGAAAAACCGGTGACTCGCCGATCAGAGGCTGTTCCTGTTGCCGATTCATCCTGGTAGTGTTCTCGTGTGGCAGACCGCTATTGTAGGAAAATACGGGCGCTTGCGTAATGGGCTGTAGGTCACGGACGTGAGGATTCGACGTCTGCAGGCTGTTTATCGAGTGATTCGTTCATCTGTTCATTGTAAGAAAATAAACCCGATTGTCATATGCGCTGGTGGTCACCGCCCCGATCTGTTACAAATTCGTCTGGTCCGGGGCAGGGAAACGAGACACCTTAAGATGGGCAAAAATAAGACATCCTATAAATGTGAGAACTGCCGTGCCTTGCTGAGCAAATGGTCGGGCCAGTGCCCCGAATGCCAGGAGTGGAATTGCGTGGTCGAATCAGTGGCCGTCGCAGCGCCGGCCGGTCGTTTGACAGGTTATTCGGGGCAACTCAGCAACGAAGTCAAAAACCTGGCCACGGTAGACCAGACCTCGGTCGACCGCATGGCGGTGGGTGTTGGCGAGCTTGACCGCGTCCTGGGCGGCGGCATCGTGCCTGGCTCAGTCATCTTGCTGGGTGGCGATCCCGGCATCGGTAAATCCACCCTGTTGATTCAGCTGGTGGCGGCGCTTGCCGGGCGGTTTCCCAGCTTGTACATCACAGGGGAAGAATCCCTGGACCAGCTCGGGATGCGGGCGCGGCGCCTGGAACTGTCACTGGAAGGCATCCGTTGCCTGACGGAAACTTCAGTCGAGCAGATTCTCGGCCATGCGGAGGCGGAAAAACCGCGCCTGATGATCATCGATTCCATCCAGACGGTCTACACAGAATCCCTCGGCTCTGCACCCGGTTCAGTGACCCAGATCCGGGAATCAGCCTCAGCGCTGGTGCGCTGGGCAAAAACCAACCACTGTTGCGTTGTGCTGGTCGGCCATGTCACCAAGGAGGGCGCACTTGCCGGCCCACGGGTGCTGGAGCACATGGTCGATGCGGTGCTGTATTTTGAAAGTGACGGCGGCAGCCGCTACCGCGTGATTCGCGCTGTAAAGAACCGGTTTGGAGCGGTCAATGAGCTGGGTATGTTCGCGATGACCGGCAAAGGGCTGAAGGAAGTCAAGAACCCCTCCGCCATCTTCCTGTCGGGACATGAAAAGCCGGTTTCCGGCAGTGCTATCACGGTGGTGAGGGAAGGTACCCGGCCCATTTTGCTTGAAGTACAGGCGTTGGTAGATCTCAGCCATCTGAACAACCCAAGGCGAGTGGCTCTTGGCCTGGAGCAAAACCGCCTGGCCATGATGCTGGCCGTTTTGCACCGGCATGGCGGCATTGCGCTGGCCGACCACGATGTATTCATCAACGTGGTGGGAGGCATGAGAATCAGCGAAACCGGGGCGGACCTTCCGATGCTGCTGGCGCTGTATTCCAGTTTCCGCGACCGGCCTTTGCAGGAGGGGATGATCTGTTTTGGTGAAGTCGGGTTGTCGGGTGAAATCCGGCCGGTACCCGACGGTGAGCAACGCCTGAAAGAAGCGGCCGGTCACGGTTTCAAAGTGGCCGTGGTGCCTGTGGCCAATGCACCGCGCAAACCGCTGGCCGGGCTTTCGATCATACCTGCGCGCAATGTCTCCGAGACGCTGGAACGAATCGGCCGGGGATGAACATCGACTGGAACCAGGGGTTTGTTCCGTCTGCTCAAACCTCCTCAGCCATCCGCATGGTCAGGCCCTTGCTGATTTTGTTGATGAGTTTTGCGCACTTTGCCCTGATCGATCACATGAGTCGCGTGAACACGGCTGCAACCCTTGACCTGGATAACTGGTTGATGGTGCTCCTCAAGTCCAGCCTGGCCAAAAGCGGGGTTCCGTTGCTGAGCCTGATTTCCGGATATCTCGCGGTGCTGAGCCTGGAAAAGTATGGCTACCTGCAGGTTCTCATCAGGAAAGCCCGTCGCCTGGTCTGGCCGCTGATCTGGGCTAATCTGCTGTTTATTATCCTGATCACCTGGCCGGCACAGGCCCAGGACCCGGGTATCAGGCCAGATTTGCAGATACATCCCTTCAATGCTTTCGGCTGGTTCCAGGCGACTTTCGCGTTCTACAAGATTCCTGCCAATGAGCCGCTGTACTTTCTGAAAGACCTGTATACCTGTTTCCTGTTGCTGCCATTGCTGGCACTGGTCGCCCGGGTACGCTATCTGAACGTGGCTGTCATTTTCTGGATGGCCTACAAGTGCATCTATCTCAAGTCGGCGTTTTTCCTCGAAATTTACCCGCTTTGGTTCATGCGCTTTGATATCGTGTTCGCATTCTACGTGGGCATTCTGCTTTTTCACTGGAAACGGGATCTCGTCATCCACAGCCAGAAACTTAACGTGGGGCTGATTACATTGTTCCTGTTGGCTGCCGGCCTGGCGAGCGCAGTCTACGTCATGCTGGCGAAACCGGAACACCTTGAACTTTTTCTCTGGCTGGATTTCGCAGTAAAGCTGTGCAGCGTGCTGGGTTGTGTTGCCATCATGAGTTTGCTGGCCACGCATCCCGGGCGGATAACCCGCTTACTGGAATGGTTATCGCCTTACGCGTATTCGTTGTTCCTGACCCACCTGTTCGTGTTCACCTTTTTTACCAGGGCCTGGCGTAATCAACTGGGTGAGCCGGATTTCTTCGCCGCCAGCGGAGTGGCGTACATCACGGTGATGTTGTTCACCGCGGTGACGGCTGCGATTGGTTTGAAGGCAGCCTGGGGTTGGATCGTCAGCCGGGTGCGCGTTCCGGCTTGATCAGGACCTTTGCAATCACGTTGCCCCTGATTTCGAGGATGGTCATGATGTGCGAGCCTATCCTGAGACTGGCCTTACCGTATGGGATTTCACCCAGTTCTTCGAGTAACAGGCCGTTGAGCGTACTGGCTTCGTCTTCCGGCAGGTCCCACTCCATGTTTCGGTTGAGCGTGCGAATCGACACCGCACCATCAACCAGGTAATTTCCGTCATCCAGTTTTCGGATATCCCGCGACTTGGCCCGGCTTTCGGCCGTGTATTCGCCAACGATTTCTTCCAGGATGTCGTCCAGAGTCACCAGCCCCTGGATATCGCCGTATTCATCGACAACCAGGCCCATACGCCGCTCCCGGCGCTGGAATTCCAGTAACTGCTGCGTCAATGCGGTGCCTTCAGGAATGAAGTAAGGCCGCCGGACAGAACGTTTCAGTTCGTCGAAGGTCAGGGCTCCATGCGCGAGCTTGGCGATCACCGTACGAATGTGCAATAGCCCTTCCACCTGGTCTATGGTGTCCCGGTAGACGGGCATCCGGGTGTAGTAAGTCTGGGTCAGCTGCAGCAGGATATCTTCCCAGTCATCATCCAGGTTTATGCCCACGATGTCCTGGCGCGGAATCATTACGTCTTCTACCGTGGCCTGTTCCAGGTCGAGGATGTTGACCAGCATGCGTTGGTGGTCGTCAGGGATGCGTTTGCCGCCTTCCTTCACCAGGGTCCGGAGTTCTTCCCGGTTGAGGTGTTCCATCAATTCGACATTGGTTTGAACCCGGAACGGTTTAAGCACCAGGTTGGCCAGGCCGTTAACCAGCCAAACCACCGGATACAGGATTTTCAGCAGAATGAAAAGGACATAGGATGCCGGAAAGGCAATCCGCTCGGGATGCACGGCGGCGATGGTCTTGGGCGCTACTTCAGAAAAAATCAGGATGACAACGGTCAGTGCCAGCGATGCAATCCAAACGCCATTGACGCCAAACAGCCGGATGCCAATCACCGTGGCGATGGAGGCAGCCAGGATATTGACCAGGTTGTTGCCCAGCAGGATAAGCCCGATCAGCCGGTCGGGCGTGCGTAGCAGTCGTTGAGCCAGCCGGGCACCACGATGCCCCTTGTTGGCGAGGTGGCGAAGGCGGTACTTGTTGATCGCCATCAAGCCGGTTTCTGAACTGGAGAAGAATCCCGACAGCAGGATCAGGACCAGCAAAGTGATGTATAGGCTGCCAAGTGCAATATCTTCCATCGGTCAGGACTGCCAGCTTTTGCCGAGGATCATTTCCAGCACGAGTTTGCTTCCAAAATAGGCGAGTACCAAAAGAACGATGCCGGCCAGTGTGAGCCTGACAGCCAGGCTGCCTCGCCAGCCATAACGCCAGCGGCCCCAGAGCATGATGCCAAACAGCAACCAGGTCATGATCGACAGGATGGTTTTATGCACCAGGTGCTGGGCGAAGATGTCATCGATGAACATGATGCCGGACAACAACGACAGGGAGAGCAATGCAAATCCCGCGGCGATGGTTTTGAACAACAGGTCTTCCATGACCTCCAGCGGCGGCAGGCTACGGACCAGCGGGCTGAGGTGGTGGCGCCGGAGCACATGATCGATGATAAAAACGAAGAACGCATAAACACCGGCGATACTGATCAGGCCAAAGGCCAGAACCGAGCTGATCACGTGTACCGCGATGCCCGGGGAGGCTTCGCCGAGTGCATAACCGCCATGCGGCAAAATCCATTCCAGCAACAGGATGCCACCGGCGATGGGCAATGCCACCAGCCCCGCGGCATACAGAGCAGGACGGGAAAATGTCGAGGTGAGCAACAAAACCATCACCACGAGTGCGCAAAGCGACAACAGGTGGGGCAGGCTGACATCGGGAACTGACTGGCCGAACCAGTGGCTGTACTGAGCGCCGGCGTGAATCAGTGTGCCCAGCGCGGCAAAGGCGAAAGACGTATTGCGCAATCCGACGGAGCGCTTCCTGATAAAGCCGAATAACAGTACGGCGGCGATGAAATAAAAAGCCGCGGCCAGGACCAGAGGAAATTCGTGGGTCATTTCGTTCCGATAATAGATCAAATCTGAGGCTATAATACCTGACTAATCAACAGCTGTTTACAATACATATCAATCGACCAGAAGCAGGTTTGATTCCGGAGTGATTCATGTTTGAAAATTTGACCGAGCGCCTGTCTCGCACGGTGCAGCAACTGCGCGGCAAAGGCCGCCTGACCGAAGATGGCATCAAGGCCACCCTGCGGGAAGTTCGCATCGCTTTGCTCGAAGCCGATGTGGCTTTGCCCGTAGTCCAGACCTTTGTCAGCGAAGTCCGTGAGAAGGCTCTTGGCCAGGAAGTGCTGAAGAGCCTGACGCCAGGCCAGGCCATGGTCAAGCTGGTTCATGACGAACTGGTTCAGATCATGGGTGTCGAAAACGAGGCTTTGGACCTGAGGGCCCAGCCCCCGGTGGCCGTGTTGATGGCCGGGCTGCAAGGCTCCGGCAAGACTACCACGACAGCCAAACTCGCCCGCTTGCTGATCGAACAGGAAAAAAAGCGCGTCATGGTGGTGAGTTGTGACGTGTACAGGCCTGCGGCCATCGAGCAACTCAAAACGCTGGCCGCGCAGGTCGGGGCTATTTTCCAGCCCTCCAGCGTCAACCAGAAGCCGGCGAACATCGCCCTTGAGGCCATGAACGAAGCCCGCAAACAGATGTGCGACGTGCTACTGGTGGATACGGCGGGTCGTTTGCACGTCGATGCAGACATGATGTCCGAAATTCGGGACATTCATACCGCCGTCAATCCACATGAGACCCTTTTCGTGGTTGACGCCATGACGGGCCAGGATGCGGCAAACACGGCAGCAGCGTTCAACCAGGCGCTGCCACTGACCGGGATCGTGCTGACCAAGACCGATGGTGATGCCCGCGGCGGCGCCGCTCTGTCTGTCCGGCATATTACGGGTAAGCCGGTCAAATTCCTGGGTTCGGGTGAAAAAACCGATGCGCTGCAGCCGTTTCACCCGGAACGCGTGGCGTCACGTATTCTCGGCATGGGTGACGTACTGTCCCTGGTCGAGGAAGTTCATCGCAAAGTTGACCAGAAAGAAGCCGAGAAACTGGTCAAAAAAATTCGTACCGGTCGCGGCTTCAGCCTTGATGACTTCAAAAGCCAGTTGGAGCAGATGCAAAACATGGGTGGACTGGGCGGCCTGGTCGATAAACTGCCCGGAATGAGCAACATTCCCGACCAGGTCAAGAACCAGGTGGGTGATCGCCAAACGGTGCAGATGATCGCCATCATCAATTCGATGACCCCGCATGAGCGCCAGTTTCCGGACGTCATTCGCGGTTCGCGGAAAAAACGGATAGCGATGGGTTCAGGCACCCAGATTCAGGCCGTCAATCGCTTGCTCAAGCAGCACATGCAAATGCAGAAAATGATGAAAAAAATGGGCAAGGGTGGCATGGCGAGGATGATGAAAAAGATGGGACAATTGAAGGGTCAGATGCCGCCGGGAAAATTCCCTGGCGGAAAGATGCCTTTTTAGCAAGGACTGAGCTGTGAGTAAAAAAACACGACGGGAATTTCTCGCTGCCGGGTTATTGGGAGCGGGCAGCCTTTCACTGGGGCTGGTGGCCTTTGCCAGGTACCGTTCAACGGGCAGGCCGCCCCGGATTACCGAGCCGATGGGTTCGCTGGTGCCGGTAGCGGACGAAGCGACGGGCTTACCTTTGGTCAAGTTGCCGGAAGGGTTCCGTTACAGGTCCTTTTCCTGGGCCGGCACGAAATTGCATGACGGCTACACGGTGCCTCGTTGTGCTGATGGCATGGGTGTCGTCAGCCAGAAAGGAAGCAGGGTGACGCTGGTCAGAAACCATGAATTGACCGGCAATTCAGGTCCTATCGGAGATCCCGAAAAGGCCTATGACCATTCGCCGGGGGGTACGACCACGCTGGTTTTTGACACGGAAAGCGAGGAACTGGTGGACTCGTGGGTCAGCCTGGGCGGCACGCTCAACAATTGTGCCGGGGGCGTTACGCCCTGGGGCAGCTGGTTAAGCTGCGAAGAATCCGTTTTCAATCCCGAAATGGCCCATCTTTCACCGCCCAGAAAACAGCGTTACTGGACTGTAGAAAGAGAACGCTTGCCGCATGGTTACGTGTTCGAGGTGCCGGGCGAGGGCGTGGCCAGGCCTGAACCCATTGTCGACATGGGGCAGTTTTTTCACGAAGCGGCCGTGGTCGATCCGTCCAGCGGCATTGTGTACATGACTGAAGACACCGGGCCGAAAGCCGGGTTTTACCGGTATCTGCCGAATGTTCCCGGGCAATTGAACCGTGGCGGCAAACTGCAGATGATGAAGGTGGTCGACCGTCCCAACATGACCGATTACCTGATCGTGGGGCAGCAGATGGACGTCGAATGGGTCGATATTCCCGACCCCGCGGCCGGCCTTACCCGCAAGCACCCGAACGGTGATGGCGTGGTGCAGCAGGGCCTTGCGGCAGGTGGCACGGCATTCGTCGCACTCGAGGGCTGCGCCGTCATGGAAGACAGGGTGTATTTCACATCCAAGCTGGGGGGGCGGGCAATGGCTGGATACGTACTTGAGTATCATCCCGGGCTGGAAAAAATCTGGATGGTGTACGAGTCGGCCGGCCACAGTTATTTCTCCGGACCGGACAATATCGTGGTCAGCCCGCGGGGCGGCCTGGTGGTCTGTGAAGACCGGCTCAATGCCGAAAAGGGTGCGCAGAATGTATGTGGTCTCACACGGGACGGTGAATTTTTCAGATTTTGCCAGGTCAATCCTCGCCTGAAAGGCGTTTATGCAGGGCATGATCTGTCCAGATCCGCTTTGTACAGTGAGTGGGCCGGCGCCACGTTTTCTCAAGACGGTGACTGGATGTTCATCAACATCTTCAATCCCGGGGTGACACTGGCGATCACCGGGCCCTGGCAGGATGGATATTTCTGAGTTTATTCAGTGGATTGTTGTTTTCTTTTGGACAAAAGGGGGGTAAAATGTGCGGTTTGCTAGGATTCAACTGGAATCAATAAAGATGGTTAAAATCAGATTGTCACGCGGCGGAGCCAAGAAGAAGCCGTTCTATCACATCGTGGTTAGCGATAGCCGGAGAGCTCGTGATGGCCGTAACATCGAGCGCCTGGGGTTTTTCAACCCGGTCGCGCGTGGCCAGGAAGAGCGCCTGCGTCTTGACCTTGAGCGCGTAGATTACTGGACGGGCGTTGGCGCCCAGGTCAGTGAACGGGTCAAATCGCTGGTCTCCGAGGCTCGCAAAGAAGCTGCCTGATCCTTCCGCAGGCGATGACGTGAATGTCGGGCCGCAGGCTGAACGGAAAATTGTTCAGATCGGACATATTTCAGGCGTTCATGGCATCAAGGGTTGGGTCAGAATCTATTCTTTGACCGAACCCAGGGAAGCCATATTTGAATATCAACCCTGGTTGTTGGGCGAAACTCATAGAGAGGTCCGAATACTGCAGGGTAAGAAGCAAGGCAAGCACCTGGTTGCCCTGCTGGAAGAAGTCGATGATCGCGACCAGGCAGAAAGCCTGCTCAAGCAGCCCATAGCGGTTTATCGTGATCAGTTTCCGGAATTGCCGGATAACGAGTTCTACTGGGAAGACCTTGCCGGTCTTGCCGTCAGGCTCGAAGATGGCACCGAACTGGGAACCATAGACAGTATGCTGGCCACCGGCGCAAACGACGTAATGGTGGTCAGGGGCGAAAAGGAACGATTGATTCCTTTTGTCCCGGGGCAGTATGTAAAGAAGGTGAGCCTGGACGGCGGTTTCGTGGTTGTCGACTGGGATCCGGAATTTTGAGTGATGAGAATTCAAGTCATCACACTGTTTCCGGAGGCGTTTACGCCGTTGGTCAGCCTGGGTGTTACGGGTCGGGGGATCAGCGACGGAAAAGTCAGCCTGGAGTTGCTTAACCCGCGCGAATTTGCGAAGGACAGGCACCGGACGGTTGACGACAGGCCGTACGGCGGAGGCCCCGGGATGGTGATGGCGGTGGAACCGCTGCGCAGCGCCATCAAAGCCGCCAGGAATGCTGCAAGTGGCGCCACCGGGCCGGTGAAAACCAGCTTGCTCAGCCCGCAGGGCAAGCTACTGGACCAGGGCGCGGTGAAAGAATTAGCCCGGCGAGAAGAACTGATTCTCGTTTGTGGGCGTTACGAAGGAATCGATGAAAGGCTGATCGAGCTGGAAATCGATGAGGAATGGTCAATTGGTGACTATGTCCTCAGCGGTGGGGAACTTGCCGCGGCGGTGTTGATTGACGCCGTCACACGGTTGCTGCCGGGCGTGCTTGGAGACGAGCAGTCGGCACAACAGGATTCGTTCATGGGCGGATTGCTGGATTGCCAGCACTACACCCGGCCCGAGGAAATCGAGGGTCTGGCCGTACCACCGGTTTTGATGTCCGGTGACCACGGAGCCATTGAACGCTGGAGAAAAAAACAGTCACTCGGAAGAACCTGGCTACGAAGGCCGGGTTTGATTGAAGAGCTGGCACTGGATACGGAATCAGAAGCATTGCTGGCTGAGTTCAAAGACGAATACAGGAAAGAGAAATGACCAACATTATTGACGAAATCAACGCGGAACAGCTGAACAACAATATTCCCGAGTTCGCGCCGGGTGACACCATTGTCGTCAGCGTTAAAGTTAAAGAAGGCAACCGCGAACGCCTGCAGGCTTTTGAAGGTGTTTGCATAGCCATCCGCAACCGTGGCCTCAACTCGGCGTTCACCGTGCGCAAGATTTCACACGGAACCGGGGTAGAGCGTGTTTTCCAGACGCACAGCCCGCTGATCGACTCGATCAAGGTCAAGCGTCGTGGCGACGTCAGGCGCGCCAAGCTTTACTACTTGCGTGAGCGCGAAGGCAAGTCCGCCCGTATTAAAGAAAAGTTGGGTTAGGCGCCACGTCGACCAGAACATAAAACCCGCCTTTCGGCGGGTTTTTATTTTTACCGGGTGCTCTCTCTTTCGGGGCACTTTTTTTTGCTGCGCAAAAACTCGTCCTCTCTCTCACACCCGCTTTGATTTTGGCACTTGATTCTGGTGGCAGCACCCTCATTTATCTGTGCATCGAAACAACCTGCAGTTGAGAGACTATGAGCGAAACACCTACTGTTGAAACCCATGCGTTCCAGGCGGAGACCCGCCAGGTTCTGCACCTGATGATTCATTCCCTGTATTCCAACAAGGAGATTTTCCTGCGGGAACTGGTCTCCAACGCCTCCGATGCTCTGGATCGGCTGCGCTTCACTGCGATTGCCGACGACAGCATCTACGAAGGCGACAGCGACCTTCGGATTGAAATCGAAGCAGATGAGGAAGCGGGTACCCTGACCATTCGCGACAACGGCATCGGCATGAGCCGCGATGATGTGATGGAAAACATCGGGACCATCGCGCGATCAGGCACGCGGGCCTTCCTGGATCGGCTCAGCGGTGATGAGAAAATGGACGCGCACCTGATCGGACAGTTCGGGGTCGGCTTCTATTCTTCTTTCATCGTGGCGGACAAAGTCACCGTGCTGACCCGCAAGGCCGGGGAGGCAGCAGAGTCGGGAGTGCGCTGGGAATCGGACGGTGGCGGCGAGTATTCATTGGAGCCTGTTGATAAGGAAACGCACGGCACCGAAGTGATCCTGCACCTGAAGGCAGATGAAAACGAATTTCTCAACAGCTGGACGCTGAAGTCCCTGGTCAGCCGTTATTCCGACCACATCGGTTTTCCAATTCGTATGCCGGAAGAAGTCACCAGCGGTGAAGCCGAAAAGGGCGAAGAGGCAGACACCCGGGTTGAGTGGAAAGACGTGAACAAGGCTTCGGCGCTGTGGACGCTGCCGAAATCCGAGATTTCAGACGAGGAATACCAGTCGTTCTACAAGTACCTGTCGCATGACCTGGACGATGCCATGTGCTGGGCGCACAACAAGGTCGAGGGCAGCCAGAGCTACACCACGCTGTTATACATCCCGGAAACCGCGCCGATGGACCTGATGCTGCAGCGCGATGAACGCACCGGCCTGCGCCTATACGTGAACCGTGTGTTCATCATGGATGCCGCACAGCAGTTGCTGCCCCATTACCTGCGCTTCGTTCGGGGCGTGGTGGATTCTGATGATCTGCCGCTGAACGTGTCCCGTGAATTGCTGCAGGAAAACGAGCTGTCCGGCAAGATTCGTTCAGCCGTCATCCGTCGCAGCCTGGACATGATCGGCAAGGTGGCGAAAGACGATGCGGAGCAGTATGAAAAGTTCTGGAACCAGTTTGGCGCGGTGATCAAGGAAGGCGTGGTGGAGGATTTCTCCAACCGCGACCGCATCACCCCGTTGCTGCGTTTCGCTTCCACCAAGGGTGACGGCGCCAAGCACGTGGTGGACCTGGCCGGCTACATCGAGCGCATGCCGGAAGGGCAGGAGGCCATTTACTACATCACGGCCGAAAACCACCAGGCTGCGGCCAACAGCCCTCACCTGGAAGTGTTTCGCAAGAAAGGCATCGAGGTATTGCTGATGTCCGACCGGGTGGACGAATGGATGATGGCCTACTTCACCGAGTTCGACGGCAAACCGTTCAAGTCGGTGGCCAAGGGCGACATCAACCTGGCATCCATCGGTAAGGAAGAAGCAAAGGATGAGGAGGCAGAGGAAGCAAAAGACGAGTCTGCTCTCGATGCCGATCTGCTGAAGAAAATCGGCGAGTCACTCGGCGATCACGTCAGCGAAGTGCGCAGCAGTCAGCGCCTGACCGATTCCGCCTCCTGCCTGGTCCTGGGTGACCAGGAAATGGCGTTGCACCTGCAGCGATTGCTTGAGCAAGCCGGCCAGGACGTGCCCGACAGCCGACCCGTGCTGGAACTGAATCCAACGCATCCGCTGGTGGAAAAGCTGGCCGGAGAAGAAGATCAGCAGGCCTTTGGCGATTTGTCGCTGGTGCTGTTTGAACAGGCGCTGCTGTCCGAAGGGGCGTCGCTGGAGGATCCGGCCGGTTTCGTGCGCAGAGTGAACAGCCTCCTGCTCGAGAAATGACGCCAGGCATCAGCCTGGGAGAATTGGTTCGGCAGTAGAGGCGCAGGGACCATTCCCTGATGTCAGGACACGCTCGAGACGTCCATGTTCGCTCTTCGGCTGTTCCCGACAGCCGAAGGTCCTGAAATCAGGGAATGGTCCCTGCACCTCTGTGGAAGATCTTCCCGGGCAGGCAGGTACCCGGCTTTACTTTTGCTTGGTGAATTGGATGATTTGGCGGCGTTGGCGCTTGTCCGGCCGTCGCTGTCTGTTTGCGTGGGCTTGATGGTCGAGCCTGCGCTTCTGGATTGCGGTTTCCCGGCGCTCGATGCTCGCAGGGTCTTCTTCATACCGCTGTTGTGCGAGTTGTGCCGAAACTCTCCGGTCACCCAAATCCAGAACGGAAATCTGGAACTCGTCCTCGCCTTTGCGGATGGTCAGCTGGTCGTCAATCGACAGGGTCTTGCCGGGTTTTACGCGGGTGCCGTTGAGCTGGACTTTGCCGCCCTTGATGGCGTCGCGGGCGAGAGCGCGGGTTTTGTAGAAGCGGGCGGCCCAGAGCCATTTGTCTATTCGGACTTTTGCGGTCACAGGTCTTTCAATTCATACAGCAGGGCGAGAGCCTCTCGCGGTGTCAAAGAATCCGGATCTATTGTGTCAAGTTTATCTTTTAACATATTGTTTTCAAATAATTCATTTGGCTCTTTCGGCTCTTCAAATGCGGCCTGATCAAACAGGCCCAGTTGGGGTTCGTCAGCATGTTGCTGGCGCTCGAGCGTGGCCAGGTGCTGGCGGGCCTGGCGCAGGACTTTTGCGGGGATTCCGGCCAGGGCCGCGACCTGCAGGCCGTAGCTCTGGCTGGCTGGGCCTTCCTGTACCGAATGCAGGAAGACGATCTTGTCCTTGTGCTCAACCGCCCGCAGGTGAACGTTGGCGACTGACGGTTCCATCTCAGCCAGGCGGGTCAGTTCAAAATAGTGCGTGGCGAACAATGTGTAGGCACCGACATGACGGACCAGGTGGCCGGCGCAGGCCCAGGCCAGGGCCAGGCCATCGTAGGTGCTGGTCCCGCGGCCGATTTCATCCATCAATACCAGGCTGTTGGCGGTAGCGTTGTGCAGGATATTGGCTGTTTCGGACATCTCCACCATGAAGGTAGAGCGCCCGCGCGCCAGGTCGTCGCCGGCTCCGATGCGCGTGAAAATTCGGTCAATCGGACCGATTTCGGCTGACTGCGCCGGAACCCAGCAGCCGGCGTGGGCCAGCAGGATGATCAGTGCAATCTGGCGCATGTAGGTCGATTTACCGCCCATATTGGGGCCGGTGATAATCAGCATCCGGGTCCGTTCATCCAGCCGGATGTCATTGGGCGTAAAAGGCTCCTCCTGTATCTGTTCGACCACCGGGTGGCGTCCGCCCTTGATCCTCAACCCGTCCCGCCGGGTCAATTTCGGCCGCACCAGGTCCAGCCTCTCTGCCCGTTCCGCAAAGGCGCACAGGACATCGAGCCGGGATAGCCTCGACGCCATGTCCTGCAGTGGATCCAGTGCTTCGAGGAGTTGCTGCAGGAGCTGGTTGTAACAGTGTTTCTCCCGTGCCAGCGCGCGTTCCCGGCTGGACAGGACCTGGTCCTCGAAGGTTTTGAGTTCCGCGGTGATGTACCGCTCGGCGGCCTTCAACGTTTGCTTGCGGGTGTACTCGGGCGGCACCAGCTGCTGGTGCGTGTGCGTGACTTCGATGTAATAACCGTGCACCCGGTTATAGCCTACCTTCAGGCTGGGGATGCGAGTCTTCTCTTTCTGCTCTTGTTCATAGGCCAGCAGGAACTCACTGGCGTTTTCCGATAGACCGCGCAGCTCATCCAGTTCTTCATCGTAGCCCTTGGCAATGACACCGCCGTCGCGAATCAACATCGGTGGTTCTTCGATAATGGCCCGCAGCAACAGGTCATGCAGTTCCGGAAAAACCGGCAACTCACCGATAGCGGCTCCCAGTTCATCGTCACCGCTGCCGAGGATAGCTGCGAGGCGCGGCATCACGCCCAGTGCATGCCTGAGCGTGGTCAGGTCACGCGGGCGCGCGGTGGCCAGGGCGATGCGCGAAAGAATCCGCTCCACGTCGCCCACCCCTCTGAGTTCATCACGGAACGCCTCGTAGCAGTGGCCGTTCAGCAAGGCGCCGATGGCGTTGTGCCGTCGGGCCAGTTTTTCACGATTCTGCAGCGGGCTGTTCAGCCAGCGACGCAGCAAGCGCCCGCCCATCGCTGTAATGGAAGAATCGATAACACTGACAAGGGTTGCGCGTTTGTCTCCTCCCATGCTGGTTTCAATTTCGAGGTTGCGCCGGCTGATCGCGTCCAGGTGCAGGAATTCGTCCTCCTGCTCCAGCCTGATACTGCGCAAATGGGGCAGGGTGGTGCGCTGGGTTTCCTGAAGGTAGTCCAGCAAGACACCCGCAGCAGTGATCGCTACCGGCGTTTCTGCAATGCCGAAGCCCCGGAGGTCGGACGTCTCAAACTGCTCACAGAGCATCTTTCCTGACTGCCCTGCGTCGAATTTCCAGGGTGGGCGCTGGCGCAGTCCTTCCAGGTCGCTAAAAGGCACCTCCAGGCCTTCTTCAATCAGCAGTTCAGCAGGCCGCAGCCGTTCCAGTTGGGCTTCCACGGCTTCCAGCGATTCCAGCTCCCGCACCAGGAAACGGCCTGAAGCCAGTTCCAGCCATGCTAAAGCGATGGCGTCTTTTCCTACAGCCAGCGCTGCCAGCAGGTTTTCCTGCCGCGACTCCAACAGTGCTTCCTCGGTGATCGTGCCAGGGGTGACCACCCGTACCACTTTGCGGTCAACGATGCCCTTACCCGGCATGGGTTCGCTGACCTGCTCACAAATGGCCGCTGACTCGCCGAGGCGGACCAGCCGGGCCAGGTAATTATCGAGTGCGTGATACGGCACGCCCGCCATTGGAATAGGGGCACCACCGGATTCGCCACGGGTAGTCAGCGTGATATCAAGCAGCCGCGCGGCGAGTTTCGCATCGTCGTAAAACACTTCGTAGAAATCACCCATCCGGAACAGCAACAGGGTGTCGGGAAATTCAGCCTTGATGCGAAAGTACTGCTGCATCAGGGGGGTGTGTCCCTTGGAACCTTTCAACGATTTTTGTGCAGGTTTGAGCGGGGCTGGTGAAGACATCCTGAGCAGTGTAACTTAATGCGGAACGATGCTGAAAGAGTGAGAGTGTGCTGGTGCAGAACAACCCGGTTCCTGATGACGCCAGCCTGGCAGGGCTGGTCGAAGAACTGGCCGCGGTATTGCTTGCCCGGGAACAGACATTGACCGCGGCAGAATCGTGCACCGGCGGCTGGATTGCCAAGGTCTGCACCGACAGGGCGGGCAGTTCCGGCTGGTTCGACCGGGGATTTGTGACCTACAGCAATGCGTCCAAGCAGGTCATGCTGGGGGTTGACTCTTCCATGCTGTCGGACTTCGGCGCCGTAAGCCGGGAAGTTGCGCTAAAGATGGCACAAGGTGCGCAGGCCAGGGCCGGGACGAATATTGCCGTTGCCGTGACCGGTGTCGCCGGGCCGGCTGGTGGTACGCCGGACAAGCCGGTCGGCACCGTCTGGTTTGCCTGGGCTTACGGGGCATCACTCGATGCTGAGCTGCAACTGTTCCCGGGTGATCGTGATGCGGTTCGCCGCCAAACCGTTCAATATGCCCTGCAAGGATTGATCGACCGGCTTTGAATACGCAACAGGGACACCGGCTGTTTTTTGCGCTTGCTCCTGGTGGTGGAGTACGGCGGCAGATTGAGCAGGTTCAGAGTCACCTCCAGGTCACGGGCCGGGCAGCGAACCCCCGCCAATTTCATGCGACTCTGGCCTTTTTGGGGCTGCAACCGGCCCGCTTGATTCCGGAAATCAGGGCGATTGCTTCGCGGCTATCCTTCGAGCCATGCACCGTTGCCCTGAATAAAATAGGGCGGTTCAGCCGGGCCGGTGTTTTGTGGTTGGGCGCCGGCAATATTCCCGCACCGTTGATGCGCTTCCAGCATTCGCTGGTAGACGCCTTGCTGGAGGCCGGCATAGGGTATGACAAAAAGGCCTGGAAATTTCATGTCACCCTTTATCGCAAAATGAGAAACGCGCCACCGATAATGGATCCTGTCGAAATTGAGTGGCGCCTGGATGGTTTCGAATTAATTGAGTCCATCAGTGTCCGAAGCGGTGTTGAATACCACTCAATCGGACATTGGAAAGCGCGGCCAGGAGGCGATCTTGCCGATGATGTGTAGGAATTGAACCTGCCCGTCAAAAATCGGCTGAAGCAGGACTTTGGGCTGTGTCATAATTGCGGGCAACTGCGTGACAGGCGCATAAAAAAATAACGGAGAGGAACATGGACGACAACAGAAAACAGGCATTGGCAGCGGCACTTCAGCAGATTGAGCGCCAGTTCGGCAAGGGCGCGATCATGCGCATGGGCGACGCTACAGCGGCGGAAGGAATCCAGGTTGTTTCGACCGGTTCGCTGACCCTCGATATGGCGCTGGGCATCGGCGGCTTACCCCGCGGCCGCGTGGTAGAAATTTACGGCCCTGAGTCCAGTGGCAAAACCACCATGACGCTGCATGCCATTGCCGAAATTCAAAAGATCGGCGGCACGGCGGCTTTCGTGGACGCTGAGCACGCCCTGGATCCGGGTTATGCCGAAAAGCTCGGCGTGAACGTCGAAGACCTGCTGGTTTCGCAGCCCGATACTGGTGAGCAGGCGCTGGAGATTACCGACATGCTGGTTCGTTCCGGTGCCGTCGACATGGTGGTTGTCGACTCTGTCGCGGCCCTGACTCCGAAAGCGGAAATCGAAGGCGACATGGGTGACACCCACGTGGGTCTGCAGGCACGCCTCATGTCGCAGGCTTTGCGCAAACTGACGGCCAACATCAAGCGCTCCAACTGCATGGTTATCTTCATCAACCAGATTCGCATGAAGATAGGCGTCATGTTCGGTAGCCCCGAAACCACCACCGGTGGCAACGCGTTGAAATTTTACTCTTCGATCCGCCTCGACATCCGCCGCATCGGCGCACTGAAAAAGGGTGATGAAGTGGTCGGCAACCAGACCCGCGTCAAGGTCGTCAAGAACAAGATGGCTCCTCCTTTCAAGCAGGCTGAATTTGAAATTCTTTACGGCGAAGGCATTTCCTGGGAAGGCGAACTGATCGAACTGGGCGTCAAACACGGTTTTGTCGACAAAGCCGGTGCCTGGTACAGCTACCAGGGCGACCGTATTGGCCAGGGCAAGGAAAATGTCCGGCAGTTCCTGAAAGATAACCCGGATATTGCCGAGTCCATCAGTAACCAGCTTCGCGAAGAGTTGATGCCCTCCAAGAAAAAACCTGCTGCCAGTGAAGAGCAGGTCGCGAGCAAAGAGGCCATCGCCAAGTAAGAATGCCAGGTAAATCATTTGGCTTCAGACACACAGGAACAGCCCTCATCGAATGAGATGAGGGCTTTTGCGTTTCGGCTGCTGGGCCGGCGCGAATATAGCGTGTTCGAACTCGACCGCCGGATCCGTCAGAAATGGCCGGAGGCCAGCGGCGTACAGGACCTGCTGGACGCCCTGGTCGAGGAGAACCTGCTGTCTGACGAACGCTTTACCGAATCCTTCGTCCGTTTCCGGATCCAGCGCTACCAGGGGCCCCTCAAAATCAAGGCTGCATTGCGCACCAAGGGTGTGTCTGATTACCTGATTTCACGTGAACTCGAGGGTCACTCCGACGAGTGGCTTGACCTCGCTATCCAGTGGCTGGATCGGCAAAACATCGGCGAAATCGATTTCAACGCCAGGAAAAAGTACTACCGGCGCCTGGTGAGTCGCGGTTTCACGCACAGCCAGGCCATGGATGCGTTGAATCGAAAGTGATGGCCCTGTGCCGCGACTTGGGCGTTGGCGCGGGTACCGGGCCCCTATTTGTCGGACACACTCAAGCCATCCCTGGTCGTTCGGTCGGCTGTTCCCGACAGCCGACGGTCGGAAAAATAGGTGTCCGGTACCCGCACCAACGCAGTCACGCAGAGCCCCCAATTTCGCACAGGCGAGGCAGAGAGGGTAGGTGCCTGTTGCCAGGAACTTCGGCTGTCGGGAACAGCCGAAGAGCAAACAGGGATGTCTCGAGCGTGCCCTGGCAACAGGCACCTACCCTCTCTGCCGTCATAGCACATAGGCATCGACCCTTGGATTCGGTACACTCCGCACTCACATTGTTTTATTGCTGATACAGGTGCAGGGCCAGATCAAAATGGGTATGGAAAGCGGGTCAACATCAATAAAATCGACCAACGAAATCCGCCAGGATTTCCTGCTCTATTTTGCAGGTAAGGGCCACACGGTAGTGCGCTCGAGTTCGCTGGTGCCTGCCAATGATCCGACGCTGCTGTTCACCAATTCCGGCATGGTGCAGTTCAAGGATGTCTTCCTGGGCGCCGAGAAACGCAATTACGTGACCGCGGCCAGTTCCCAGCGCTGTGTACGCGCCGGTGGCAAGCACAACGATCTCGACCAGGTCGGCTACACTGCGCGTCACCACACGTTTTTCGAGATGCTCGGCAACTTCAGCTTTGGCGACTATTTCAAGGAAGACGCGATCCGTTATGCATGGGAACTGCTAACTGATGTTTACGGACTGGAATCCGACCGTCTGTGGGTGACGGTCTACGAGACGGATGACGAGGCCTACGATATCTGGGCCAAAGAAATTGGCGTGCCGGAAGATCGCATCGTGCGTATCGGTGACAAGCCCGGCGGCGCAAAGTACGAGAGCGATAATTTCTGGGCGATGGGCGACACGGGTCCGTGTGGGCCCTGTACCGAAATTTTTTACGACCACGGTTCGGATGTAGAGGGCGGCCCGCCGGGTTCGCCGGACGAGGACGGTGACCGCTACATCGAGATCTGGAACCTGGTCTTCATGCAGTTCGATCGCACCACTGACGGAACGATGAATCCATTGCCCAAACCCTGTGTCGACACGGGCATGGGGCTGGAGCGCCTGGCGGCTGTGCTGCAGCACCATCACAGTAATTACCGGACCGATCTGTTCTGCGCGCTGACGAAAGCGGCCGCCGGGCTGACCGGCTGCAAGGATGCCGAAAATACTTCGCTGAACGTGATCGCCGATCATATTCGCGCCTGTGCCTTCCTGATTGCTGACGGTGTCGTGCCTTCCCGCGACGGCCGGGGTTACGTGTTACGGCGCATCATTCGACGTGCCATCCGCCACGGCTACAAGCTGGGTGTAAAGAAGCCGTTCTTCTACCGGATGGTCGAGCCACTCGCTGAACAAATGGGTGACCAGTACCCCGAATTGCGCGACAAACAGAAGCTGATTGAAAACACACTGCATGAAGAGGAAAAGCGTTTCGACCGGACGCTGGAGACCGGCATGCGCATCCTCGATCGTGTCATGGAGAAAATTGCCGAGGAGGCATCCGGGCAGATCGATGGCGAGAGCGCCTTCCTGCTTTACGATACCTATGGATTCCCGCTGGATCTGACCCAGGACATTGCCCGTGAGAAAGGCCTGACCGTTGATCAGGCAGGGTTCGATGGCGCGATGGCAAAACAGCAGGAGCGCGCCCGTACCGCCGGCAAATTCTCGCAGCAGGCCCAGATTTCCACCGACGCGATCAGGGATCTCGAGCCCACGCAGTTCAGCGGTTACGACGAACTGGAATCGGTTGATGTCGTCATCGATGCGATCCTCATCGATGGTCAGCAAGTGGACCAGCTCAAAGAGGGCGGCGAAGCCTTGGTGCTGCTGGAGCGAACCCCGTTTTACGCAGAGTCCGGTGGACAGGTCGGTGATACCGGTATCATTTTGGCACGCGGCGCTGAGTTCGAGGTTTTGGACACGATCAAGGTTGCCGGTGTTTACCATGGTCACATCGGGCGACTGAAAATGGGCAGCCTTAAAGTGGGTGCACGCGCCGTTGCACGCGTCGACGCGGCTCGCCGGGAGTCTATTGTTCTACACCATTCGGCCACGCACCTGATGCACGCGGCACTCAAGCAAGTGCTTGGCGCGCACGTGGAACAGCGCGGCTCGCTGGTGGCTCCGGACCATTTGCGATTCGACTTTACCCACCCGCGTGCGGTGACGCCTGAAGAATTGGCCGAGGTTGAGCGCTTGGTCAATCGCGAAATCCGGGTCAATCCGGCGTCCGATGTGCAGGTAATGGATTTTGATGATGCCCTGGAAACCGGTGCTACCGCGCTTTTCGGAGAGAAATACGGCGACCGGGTTCGGGTGATGAAATTCGGCGAGTTCTCGGTTGAGTTGTGCGGCGGCACACATGTTGACCGGGTAGGGGACATCGGGCAGTTCAAGATCGTCGAGGAATCTGCGATTGCAGCGGGTATACGCCGCATTGTCGCAGTAGCGGGAGAGGCTGCGGTAGAACAGGTCCAGACCATGGATGCCCAGCTGAAAAACCTGGCCGGTGTTCTGAAGATTGCACCGGATGCAATGGAAGATCGCCTGCGCCAGATTCTTGAACGCAGTAAATTACTGGAGAAAGAACTGGAAGAGCTCAAGTCAAAAATGGCCAGCGCCAGTGGTGATGAAATGGCCGGCTCCGCGGTCGAAACCAACGGTATAAAAGTGCTTGCAGCGCGAATGGATGATGTCGAGCCCAAGGCGCTTAGGGACACGGTCGACCGGCTAAAAGACAAGCTCGGAACCTCGATTGTAGTGATTGGAAGCGCAGATGCTGGTAAAGTCAGGCTGGCAGCCGGGGTCAGTAAAGATTTACTTTCTCGGATTCAGGCCGGCAATCTGGTAAACTTCGTCGCACAACAAGTCGGCGGCAAAGGTGGAGGACGTCCAGATTTTGCCCAGGCCGGTGGCTCCCAGCCGGAAAATCTGGATGGGGCATTGACGTCAGTGCAGCAATGGGTCGCTGAAAACAGCTAGCGGAATCTGCACAAAAAATGAAGGGAATTGGCGCAGTGGCAGTCGCAGAAAAGCTGCTTGCTGCAAACTAATCGTCTCGCGATGGTTTTGGCATAAGCGTAGAAGACAAGAATAGCGCGGATACATGAGGTGTCCGAAACCAAAGGAAGGTTAATATGCTCATTCTGACAAGAAGAATTGGAGAGAAACTTGTCATTGGTGACAACGTCACCGTCACCGTACTAGGTGTAAAAGGGAATCAGATTCGAATTGGTATCGAGGCGCCTCCCGAGGTTCAGGTGCACCGTGAAGAAATATACCAACGGATACTGAAGGAGCGTTCGGACGGGACCGGCAAGCCTGCCGACGATCGCTGATTAAAGTCTGAACCGGCTAAGCCGGAATCAAACAGGCTCCAGCCACCCGCGTAGCGGAAAGGGCTGCCGCCTGCATTTTCCTGTTTCAGATTTCCCCGCAAACGTATAAAATACCGCTTCCAAGATTACGGAGAGGTGGCCGAGTGGCTGAAGGCGCTCCCCTGCTAAGGGAGTATGGGTTTAAAAAGCCCATCGAGGGTTCGAATCCCTCTCTCTCCGCCAGATAAAAAAGGGGGTCAGGTTAACTTTTGCCGTTTGCAAAAGTTAACCTGACCCCCTTTTTGTGCCTTTTTGATCCCCTTTTTTGACCAAATCGTCTGTTTTCAGGTCAGCACATCATTCATTCGTTTATGTCACGTTGGAGGCGGGAAAACTGCTGACTCCGTGTAACTTCTAAAACGATGTGCAACGAGTGAATGAATACCCTAGAATAGTTCCTTTTTTAGAATTTGAAGGCAAAGAAATCAGTTTTGGTTAATTTGCCTGCGTGCTTAGCCTGAATCACAAATTAAAGATGATTGGAATCTGAATGCTGCTGTCACGACGGCTCCTGATAGCCCGAATCCTGTCTGTCGCAATCTTCCTGTTCGTGGGAGTGTGTGATGCAACGGCTGCGCGCCGGGGTGTGCGGGTGGATTTTCTCGCGTGGAGCGATGAAACGCCCATTGACTCATGCCCGGGGTACTCTTTTTCGTACTACGTTGTGAATGCAGAAAACGCCAGGTTCTATACTTCCAGGACTCTGGGTTTTAACGAACCGTGGAAATCCTACTCCTATTGCCAGGACTCGATACCCTGGTCAGAAGGGCTTGATACCAGCGAATACCTGAACCAAGACGTGTTCTTTGAAGACGAATCCGTGCTCGCTGGTGAAATCGGCAGTAACAATTCGGTCAACGCGTCTCAAAATGTCACCGCACGTAAATACTCCTATTTGGGTGAATTTGGATTCGGCTACCAATGGACTTTTTATGATTTTCCCGATGGCTTAACCCTTGTTGGGTATTATGACTCTGCGATCGACCAGTCCCCTCGCATCAAAACAGCAGACGGTACCATCACGTTGTGGAGTGGTGACTATGACGGGGAATATTTCTGTTTTGAAGGCGGTGAATTTATTGGTGTTTCGGATGGTTCGACCTATTGCGAGGACCAGTCACTTCCAGAAACAGAACGCGCAGCGCTCGTTGCCCTTTACAACAGCACCGATGGCGCAAACTGGGTGAACAACGACAATTGGCTGGACGGGGACCCCTGTTTCAATAGCTGGTATGGCGTGACCTGTGCAAACGGAGAATATTCGGAATCTGAAGATTTCGCCGCAAGCACCGTCACGCAACTTGGCCTGGATAACAACGGCCTGAGTGGAAGCATTCCGGACGAGCTGGCCGATTTGAGCGGCCTGAGTAGTCTGAACCTGAGCTATAACAATCTGACTGGGGAGCTTCCTGAAGCCCTGGGTGATTTGCCCAACATGTTCCAGTTGTGGCTCCATGAAAACAGTCTTACCGGGAACATCCCGGAGTCATTCGGCAACCTGGGCAGTTTGAGTGATCTGTACCTCAACGGTAACAAACTCACGGGTTTGATTCCCCATTCATTGATGAATCTGGAATGGACGAATATTAATTTGAAGTGGAATGGGTTGCGAACCGATGACGCCCTCTTGGATAGTTTTTTGGATGATGCTAATTACTCAGACGACTGGAGCGCCACGCAAACCATTCCGCCGGCCAACCTGGTCGTCACCGCCGTAGGGCCAACCAGCATCAGTCTGTCCTGGGACACTATTGAATACACGGGAGATATCGGGCGTTACCGGGTCTTGTACAGCACCTCGCCGTCCGGTCCCTTCTCGGATGGAGGTGTAACGGATAGCAAGCTGGATACGACGCATACGCTTACGGGCCTGGAAAGCGGTGTGCCTTACTACGTGATCGTACGATCAGAGACGGACAGCCACGATAGTAACCAAAATGAAATTGTCAGCGAAGATAGTGAATTGCTGAACAGCGCTCAAATCCTGGCAAATGGGTTTGAATAATCATGCCCGGATGCTGGATTGGCTGCAGAACGAGACCCTTACAGTAGCTAGAAGCCTTTCTGACCAAGAATCTCTTCCAATTGCACAGCCGCGCGTTGGCTGAAATAACTCGCCTTTCCCCAGTGGTCGATAATTCCTGCCTGTGCCGTTCTGGCTTCTGCGACATCAACCCCGGTCAAGTCAGAATCATCTGAACCCAGTTTGCGGCAATAAGCCCGTGTCAGAATCGCCCGCTGGCTGCGCCAGTTGTCCGAACCGAATGCTTCCTTGCTCACGATTACCGCCTGCTCTGACCATTCGATACCTCTTTCCACCTGTCCTTCCAAGCACTGAACATCCGCCAGGCCAATAAGGATAGGACCGTGCATCCGGTGTGCCGATGATTCAGCGATGGGTAGTGCTTCATGCCACAGCTCAGCTGCCTCTGCATAATCCGCCTGTGCCATGCGTACCAACGCCAGATTATTCAGTGTGTAGGACAAATCGTCAAAGTCCGCTTCCCGGTGCTTTCGATCCACCTCAAGGGCATCGCGTAACAGGATCTCAGCTTGCGCGTAGTTACCCGATTCAAATTGCAGGCGCGCCAGGTTGTTCTTGATGGTCCCCACCTCGGGATGCGTTTCATCAAATACCTGACTGGCGATGGCCAGAGTCCGGGTCCATATTTCGCGTGCTGTTTGCGTGTCACCGTTGCTATAGGCCGCCGAACCGTATGAAAGCATCGCCCAGATCGTGTCAGGGTGCATGTCTCCGTACACGGGTAGCAGAATGCTTACCGCCTCGGCGAAATATTCCTGTGATGCTTTGTAATCCCCGGCGAACAGGTACAGCGTGGCCAGGCCGCCCAGGCTGCGGCTGCGGATCGATGCGCGTTCTTCGTTTGAAAGGGCGGCTTGATCAAGCGTGCTCAGCGCCAGCTGAAAAGCCTTCATGGATTCTGCATCCTGTTCCTTGTAGGAAAGGATGTCACCACGAATATTTGCCGCCTGGGCTATTTGCTGCAATGTGAGATATCTGGCCGATTCCGCTGACTCGATTTGCTCAAGCAGAGCCATGGCGTCATCGTAATTGCCCATGCTGAACCAAACGTCGGATAGTTCAAGCTGGCTGTCGATGCGCTGCTGCCAGGACTCAGCCATTATGTCGCCTTCGGGAAGGGTCTGTAAAGACTGCTGCAGCAGTTCAGTACTGCGATGATTCATTCCAAGGCTGGAATAGGCCTGCCCCATGGTTGCCAAAAAACGCGACTTGATCACCGGGCGGGCAAAATCGGTGCTGTCGATACGGGCCACAGCGCTGTCGAGCACTTCGCGGACGGTAACCGTCGTGCCACGAGCTTCACCCGGATCGGCCAATTTGAATGCTGACAGCAGAAAATTGCGCGTCTGTCGTTCTGAAAGCAATTCCAACTCTGCCTGCGCACGCGCCACGCGTGCCTCGTTACGGGCGACCGTAGCGCGCCAGGCCAGCACCGCGAAAACAGCTGTCAACGCCAGCGAAACGCTACCCAGCAAAATCCAGCGCCTGTTCCTTCGATGAAGCTCCCTGTGGCGCAGCTGATCGTAGTGAACACCGATCAATCCCGCGACCAGCTTCAGGAAAGCCGTCGAAAATCCATCCGCTTCGCGCCTGGCATCGGCAGCCAGGGGTTCGGTGCGTTTGCCCAGAGGCTGGTCAATATCCACTAACAACAGATTGATCGGAAAAACTGCGTTTTCTGGATCAAGGGCCGGGTCCGCAGTTGGATCTCCCCGTACCACAAATGCCAACACCGGTCGGCCGGGATGCTCGCGGCGGAA
>Ga0224504_10000064_pt1 | contig 40226 bp, 56 predicted proteins | sample SF_Oct11_sed_USG_3_FD_170160 | JGI IMG/M metagenome (GOLD analysis project Ga0224504, IMG submission 170160) | Sediment microbial communities from San Francisco Bay, California, United States - SF_Oct11_sed_USGS_24 | ecosystem: Environmental > Aquatic > Marine > Sediment | place: USA...
AGAAAATACGCAGATTTGTATCAGGCTATTCGCGATCACGACAATGAAACTATCGGCATGATTATCTCGAAATGCCTTGATGAACAAATTACGATTAATGCTAAAGAGATATTAAAACTATAGGATATTAGGATGGACAAGCGAGATAACCTAGTAATATGGAACGCTGTTGAAAAAACAGATCCAGATTACACAAAAGCATACACTGGCCCAGGCGGATTTGTAGCAACCTCAATAAATGCTGAATATATTATAAAAAAAGCTACTGAACAATTTGGTCCTGTTGGTCTTGGTTGGGGTTGGGAAATTATCGAGGAACGCTATGATACTGGTGCACCACTAAAACCAAAAACAGACGATGTAAATATGGATTTAGAAGTTCGCGCCATAGTTCATACATGTAAAATTAAACTTTGGTACATCTATCCAGGGGAAGAAAAGGCCTATATAGAACAATATGGACATACTCCGCATGTGTATCAGAATAGGTACGGCTTTCAAACTGAACTGGAAGCCCCTAAAAAATCATTAACAGACGCCATTAAAAAGGCGCTTTCTATGCTTGGTTTTGCTGGCGATGTGTATCTAGGTGAATATGATGACGTTAATTATCTTGAAGAATTAAAGCGAGAATTCGAGGTAGAAAAAGCCGACGATCAAGACGCAGAGCGCGAACGGCAAGCCGCTGAGTTCCGTGAATGGTATGCAAAACAAAAAGAAATGCTGAGCAATGCCATTAGCCTTAATGAGCTAGAACAGTTATTTAAGATAGCGGTTAGAATGTTAGCCAGAAGAAACGAGAACAATAAAATAAGGGAATTAACGGTAATTAAAGACGAGAAAAAAACACAACTTTCCAATGGAGAAAAACAACAGGAATTAATCAGCAATGTCTAAACATTTATATGAACTGACAGGCAACCTAGCAGAATTGCAAAAACTTGCCGAAATGGATTCGAGCGAAACCACTCAGGAAGCAGTAGCCGAAACAATGAATTTAATTGAGGGGGATTTTAAGGAAAAAGCAAAAAATCTCACAATGGTGCTTCTTAATATGGATGGCGATACAGAAGCAATAGACACGGAAATTGCAAGATTGCAGGAAAGAAAAAAAATCATAACAAACAGAAAAGATAGCTTAAAAGAATATCTAAGGCTGAACATGGAAGCATCAGGGATTAAAAAAATTGAATGCCCATTATTTGTTATTACCTGCGCAGCAGGAAGGGACATCGTCAAAATTGAGGACGAAGATAAGATTCCAGATGCATACGTTCAAGTTACAACAACCATTAAACCGCTGAAGAGGGAAATTCTTGACGAATTCAAAGCGGGTCGCCCTGTTCCTGGGTGCGATGTAGTGAAAAGTAAAAGCTCAATCCGTATTAAATAAAGAGGCTTACACAATGAGCAAAGGCATTAATAAAGTAATCTTGATTGGCAATCTGGGCAAAGATCCAGAAGTCCGTTATTCACCCAATGGCGGCGCTATCGCTAATATCACCATCGCCACATCGGAAAGTTGGAAGGATAAAAACACCGGCGAGAAAGTGGACAAAACCGAATGGCATCGGGTTGTTTTCTTTCGCCGCCTGGCTGAAATAGTTGGGGAATACCTGAAAAAGGGCTCAAAGGTCTACATAGAGGGCAAGCTGCAAACCCGCAAATGGCAGGATAGTAATGGTCAAGATCGCTACACCACAGAAGTCATAGCCAATGAAATGCAGATGCTTGATTCAAGAGGCGATGCACCAAAACCTGAAAAACCGCAACAGCCAGTCGATTATCCAAAGGGCGAACCTGCCCCGATGGCGGATTTTGATGATGACATACCGTTCTGAGGAAAGGCCGTTACGTGAAATTATTATTTTTGCAGTGGTTACTGCACTTAACAATGCTCAACAGACAATTAAACAGGCACAGGCTGATTAAATGACAAAAGCAATTGACCTTTTTGCCGGACTTGGTGGTTTCACTACCGGCGCGAGGATGGCAGGCACACAGGTTGTGTGGGCGGCTAATCATTGGCCCCTTGCGGTTGAGTTTCATCAACTGAACCACCCTGAAACAGATCATATTTGTCAGGACTTGCATCAAGCCGACTGGTCACAGGTTCCGGCTCATGATCTGTTGCTGGCCTCACCGGCCTGTCAGGGACACTCACACGCAAGAGGTAAAGACAGACCACACCATGACGCGGCCAGGTCAACAGCGTGGGCTGTTGTGTCTGCTGTTGAATATCATTTACCCGATGCGGGACTAATTGAGAACGTCGCTTCTTTCTTGAAGTGGAAACTCTACCCGGCATGGGAACAGGCCATGAATGCACTGGGCTATTCAATATCACCCCATATAGTAGATGCAGCAGACCACGGCGTACCACAGCACAGGGAGCGAGTCTTTATTGTGGCCACAAAGAGCAAGCACCCGATCAAGCTGTCACTGCCACTACGTGACCATGTGCCAGTCAGCAATATCATCGAGTGGGACAGCCACAATTGGACGCCGATTAGAAAGCCAGGACGCAGCAAAAACACGCTTGCAAGAATTAGTCGGGGACGTAAGGACATTGGCGGTGACCGATTTGTGATGCCTTATTACGGCTCTGGAAGTGGTTTAACCGGTAGAAGTCTTGACCGTCCTATCGGAACTATTACTACCCGTGACCGTTGGGCAATTGTTCGCGGTGACAAGATGCGAATGCTCAAAGCCTCTGAGTGTCGAGCGGCAATGGGATTTGACGCAGATTACAAACTACCAGATAAACATAAGGACGCGGTTTTTATGCTTGGTAATGCAGTGTGCCCACAGCAAGCAGCGGACTTTATAGAAAAACTGAAGAAAGCAGCGTAATGATTGCGGCAATAATTGGCCAATTCCTTAACAAAATAGAGGCATTATTTTTCACCTTTACGCTCCCTGATATGCCTGTCGATCCGTCTTATGCTCGACTCAATTCTGGCCTGCTTCTTAATTGTTTCGTTTACGTCCTTTTTGACTTGCTGAAAATCAAGCGCAATAAATGATCCAAAAATAAGACTAGCCTGCACAAGTGTAATATGTGTTTTTGCTGACTTGTTTTCCTGGTTCATTTATTTTTATCCATCTTTGTTATTCTCTTTTTTCCTGAATATAACGGCCAGCATCATTAATTATATGCTCTTTTCTCAGTCGCCACTCGTTATACTTCTCAGAATCAGTACGCAATTTTTTAATATTATTCAGTATAGACTGATTATCACGCTTCATTTCGCCGATGGTAATGTACACTTTTTCAATCTGGCTTATCTTTTTATCCTGCTCTAAATTCTTATTATAATTTAATCGTATATTGTCCTTGTTTGCGGCACGTTCTGCCTTCGCCATACTGTTAACCCCTGACTGATAAATTGCGCCAAGTATCCCATTGATAATAATTGCCCCGGCAAGGGTAATAGTAATCGCTGGCAAAATCTTATCATTCATACGACTAGACCTCTTGTCGTTCTGGCATTCGCTGCTCTCGTCGTTCATTATTCGAGCCTCTTTAATTGATCCTTTACCTTTCGTAATTCACGTTTATCCAAGACTTTTGTAGCTATCGAAAATAATTGATTCTTTTGTTCCTGCAGCTCATTAATTCGTTTTTGCTTCACATCTGCCGTCATGTTTTTATCGATGCGAATTTGACGCATGGCGCGATTGATTTGTGCCGCATTTCGGGTCACTTCCTGTACGCTGCCTGCAATACCAAACAAAAGCTCCCTATCTTTACTGCCAATATATTGATTTAAATCCTTGTCCCGACCTTCGTCCCGAATTTTATTGAATGTTTTTGTCACTTTGCGGGTTTCTTCGGCCAGTTTATAAAATTCCGTTTCATACCGGGTACCACGATAAGGGGCCTGACGTAAAAAGCGACGTATAACCGGAATTTGATCGATCCGTCTCGTCGGTACTTCTCCGCCAAACTTGTCTCCTACCAGCCCATCTGAGCCCATTAATAGATACATGCCCAGCGTACCAAGATAACCCCTCACCCAATGTTCTAGCTTCAGCGGAGCTACGCCGGTCTTTTTGCCCAGCTCGACCATACTTTCCGATGACCAGGGCCGGTATTGCTCTGTTGCCTCAATGTCTTTTAAGTCATCAGGAATAATGGGCGCACCGGTAAACTTCCGGTTTGTCATTTCCGTTTCAACCAGGGGTTTGATCATTTGCGGGGTCGGGTTCATGTTGAAGGTATCAAACAAGACATGTTTCATGGCCTCGCCGAAACGATCGCCGTTCTTTTCGATGGCGAGCTCCAGGGACCGTTCAGGAATAGTGGCGAAAATCGCGCCCACTTCAAACGGTTTTGGGATCAAGAAAGGCGATTCAACACCCGGCACAAAAATAACCCAGTGTAAATCACGCACCCATTCCGGTAAGGCTTTATAGCGTTCGTCGTCCCGATTCAGCAGATACAGAATTAAACTGGGAATAGTGAGCGCCAACATACCACGCGCCGCTAACCGGCCGGCATGTTTACCCCACGGGACTTGCCGCCCTTTGGCCTCAAAGGCTTCCCGTTCCAACCGGTAAAGCCCCTGCATACGCGCATTTAAAAAAGGAACTGTAGAGGTAAACACGCGCAGAAAGTCACTGTAGCCGCGCATCGCAAAGTCAGTAGAGATTTCCCGGCCCTGAAAAGCCGCTTCGCGCATGCTTTTACCTTTTTTGCGTAAGGCTTTGTATTCCGCAAGACGGGTCCCGTATTCAAACGCTGAGGTGAATTCGTCCCACATATCTAGCATTTTTTGCGGGGTATCGATGACAGTCTTATAGTCAATGCCGTGATCGGTATACAGTCGTTCAAGATGTCGTCTTGCCGCCTGTGTCTCGCCGTGAACTGTGGACGCATAACCCCCACCATTGGCCATATATTCCCAGTAGGCGTCATCTTTCATCAGCCGGTCAACCATACCCTTGGCCGAATCAATTACCGGCGTAATACCGCCCTGTGAAAGTGCGAAGCCGTTAAAACTGTCCCTGAGTAAGTTGATTAACTGAAAGTCCGGCATGCTGGTCACGCCCCGGGTCAGGGTGTTTTTGAATCCGCCCATGACACGCAAAATCAGCCCCATCGGTCGTGGACCAAATGAGGTCATGGCGCGCAGGAAAAGCGGATCGGCCACTTCATAAAAAACCTGCTTACCCTCAATCATCACAGAGTCAATGTTCCCGCCCCTTGGGGCATGACCGAATGTGAAGAAATTAATAAAATCGCCCAGGTTGCCTGTGATCATGTCCAACATGGCATCAATAGCTGGATCTTGACCGCGCTTATAATTCTTCAGCCCTAGCCCTTTGGTGAAGGCATCCTCAACCTGTTTTATATCGACCTGTGTCGGTTTGATGTCGGTCGGGATTTTAACGGCGTAGAGTGCCCCGTTTTTGGAACTGGAGACCATGTTATAGGCTTGCTGCTTGGCCTTGTTGATCAGTGCCTGCTGAATCAGCGTGGCGGTACCGAAAGTGATGTTGTCGAAAATGTCATCCACGTTCGCAGTGCCGCCGGTCAATCGTTTAAACGGCGTGCGCCGGGTCACGACTTCCCCTGTCATTTCCTCCTGGATACGGAAGAAAGGCACATAATCCTTGTTCATTTCCTCCATCGCCTTGCGGCTTTCGCTGTTCACCAGGCCAGATGCCTCGTAGAAATCCATCATTCGACGATTAAATGCCTGATATTCCTTGTGGGCTTTTTCAATGGCCGGAGTGGCCAAATCCAGTGCCGCCTTGATTTCCGCCGGCTCAAAGTGGTGTTCCCGGCCTTGTTTCATTAGCTCATTGGCACGCCTGGCGGCAAAATAGGTCATCGCATTATCGAAGTTATCCGCGACAGGCTCGAAGATTTCCCGTAAACCTTTACCGGTAAAATACAAATCTCCCTCCGCCGTCCAGTTAACCGTACCGTGTTCAAGGACTGCTTTCATGACGCCCCTGGAGCCGGCGACAAGACGTGCATTTTTATAGGGGGACAAGTCAGCATCGGCAATATCGCCCGTTAAATCCGCCTCCGCGACCTTCAAACCGTGTAATTGATCGAAGATGGCGGCAATGCTGTGATCAGAAAGCCCATCCACGGCGGTTGCGACACGTTGGCGCAAGGGTTCGGGTTGTTTGCCTATCTTGGAGCGAAATCGGGCAAGAGATCCCTGATTATACCAGCCATGCATCCGGTCCTTAATATCATCGACTTTTTCCGTAATACCCTCAGATGCCATGATTTCAAGGAATTTGTCATAGAATTTTGGCGCTTTCAGGGCGGCTTCATGCTCCTGAGTCATGTACAATCGGCCAAACTCGGCAAAACCTTCTTCCACGTCATTAACATCGTAGGAAATGCCCTGCAGTTCCGCTTTATACGGACTTTTATTGTAGGCTTTCTTAAATGCCGGATAGCGGTCATCGATCCAGTGTGTAAACTCGTGGGCCGTGATTTCTAAATCATTATGGTACTTGGTTCTGACCTCGCTATTGGATTTACGGAAAAAACCAAGCCGGGTTTTACCTTTTACCCGCCCACGGTAAACACGCAGTCCAAACGCTTTTTCTATGGCTTTGATAATGTGTTCCCGGCGAATGGGCTCTTGAGGAACAGCCGTGCTTTTAACTTCCGTGCCGCGCAGCATCGGAACATAGGTTTCCCCGGGCTCGAAAACACTTTTTAAGGTGTTTTGTACATCGCCTTTCTTTTTAGCGGGTTTCTTCTTGGCTTTTTTCTTTGCTGGTTTTGGCTTTAAATCCGGGTATTCTGCTAAAACCTCAGCAGGTATTTTCTTACCTTCAGAAATTGCTTTTTCAATAATATCTCTATGTAAAATAGGTGTATCTATTCTTTCCTGAATTTCTGCCGCTTCTTTTGCTGTGAGTTTTATCTCACCATTTCTTGCGGCATTTAGTCTGGCTATATCAGCATCGCGCACGCCAAATAAAAGACGCTCTAGTTCGGTTATACGTGCCTCAGCTTGTGCGGCACTCGCTTTTGTTAAATCCGTCTGTACATTCTCCGGGCGAACTGCCTGCCGGGCTTCTCGCCATTCTTTCGCGGTCATTTCGAAAGGTTCTTTTTTAGCGGCAGTTTCTTTAGTTGGAGGCTTTTCTTCAGCCTGTTGAATCGCCACGCCTGGCGGCTGCTCTTTTCTCGGTGCTCTGAGCCCGGCTTTTTCTCTCGCGCCCTTTTCTTCTTCCATCGCAAAATCAGATTCTGCCTTGGTTTCGCCCAGACCAAAGGTAATCTCCAGCCCGGTTTTTTCGATAACGGTACCGTCCGGTTTTGTGGCAGTGAGCGTTTCATTTTTCAGCTTTTCATTCACTTGCGCCATAATGGCCTGCGCTTCTTCTGTCGTCTGCGCCTCGACCATAAATTCATCACCGGAAATGTGATAAGCGTTCTCTGTCACAGACTCAATGGTTTGGCCGATCTTACGCAAAAACTCGTCGCCGGCCTGATGCCCCATGTTGTCATTAACCCATGCCAGAGAATCGGCATCAATAGAAACTTGTACTGGCAAACGAGGCGCATCTTCATAAGCGCGGCGGCTTTTTATCCCGGTCAATTCATCCGTCAAAAGCGCCTTTTTCAGCTCCGCTGGGGACATTTCAGCCACCCTGCGCCGCCCGTCTATATCGGTACGCCTTTCCACGCCCCGGTCTCCTGCGCGCCTGTCACTCACGACAGGACCGAATTTATCGGGTGTAACAACCTGCTCGATTTTTGCCGATATACCCGGGATCTGGGGTTGTTCTTTGATCGCTTCCTGCAAGACAGCCTGGGCATTGTTTTGCGGCGGAGAAAATTTATCGATGACATCAAATTCCGACACGGTCAGTTCGGTTTGTTTGACCAGCTCGTTAATCTCATTGCCGATGACCTTTTCAGCAGAAGGGATAGCAGGTTGGGTGATAATCGCAAGCCCGCCACCAGCCCCCATGCCAATAATCGCGGCATCCCATAAACGACGCATCAATTGGCCAAGCGTTAGCTCTTCGCCCTCTTTCCAGATCCCCCGCTCCCAGCCTATTTGCATGGCCTCGGCGAAGACTTCCTGCAATCCTTCAGCCCCAGCAGACTTTAAGGTCCTGCCTAACCACTTGCCGCCTTCCTTGGTCAACACGCCCAAAGGGATCTTCTCTGTGAGTCCTTCCGTGGCCGCATAAAAAACCCCGTCCAAATGCGCCCGGCCCTCGGATTTACCTTCAGCAATGGCCTCACCAAACTTGTCTCCGTAGACTTGGCCGGACATGATCGCAATGCCAATATTCGGATCTTTGGCAATAAAGGACGCGGTCAACGCCGGACCCATTTCTATCATCGCGCCCAGAATGCCGGCAGTATAATATTTCGGGCTGCCCGGTTTGACATTAGGTTGATTTGCCTGAATGGCATCAGTAGAACGCTGCCAGATAGCCTGCCCAGCCTCACGACCAAAATCATCAATATCCCTGACATTGAACATCGGGGCAATCAATTGGTTTAACGGACTGTCCTCGCCGCCCATCGCGGACATAGCCCCTCCAACCGCACGCCCGAAGCGTTCCGGTATATTCTCGGTTGTCTTTTTAATGACTTCGAGAAACGAATCTTCCTCTGGATCGGGACTGACAATATCTTGGGAAATGGCCGATGCTATGCCCATCAAGGCGTCATTTATTCTCTTGGGGGTTTGTGCGATGTCAGCATAAACACCGCCGGCATATTCTAAAAAACTTTCCTGCTTTGCAAAACCGATCTCTTTGGCGAACACGTCAAAGTCAGCCGTATTCCCTGTTTCAGCTTCATATTTTCGATGTAGGGCAATAGCGAGGTCTTGATCACTCAAGTCATCATAAGCCCCGCCTGCATCCTCTCTAAATTGTTCAAGGTAAGTTTTAGCCACTTACTTTCCCAAGAAAGTCCCGGATAGAGCCGGGATCGTTCTTTTTCGGCTTACCGTCTTCTTTCACATTGCCAGAACGCGCCCGTATCACGGCTTCCCGATGTCCGATGTTGGGATTTTCCCGGAAAATTCGCTCCGCCTTTGCGGCAGTCTCCGTGACTTCCTTAGCTTGTTTGTCCGTGGCAAACTGGTATTTTATCGAGCCGTCCGGTAACTGGGTGTAAGGGACGTTTAATTCGCTGGCTATGGCGTTGGCAATCGCATTGCTGTCAGAGGATTTCATGCGGCCCGCACCGGTACCGCTGATGTCTTTGGGTGTCGGTGTGACGCCTTGCACAATACGTGACTGACCCTGCTTGTCTGTCGCAAAAAAGACCGGATTCCCTTCTGCATCCAGTCCGGGTTTCGTTGCCCCGAAACTGCCCTGCCGGGAGGACAATAACTGATCCATTGTCATGGCCTGCATTAGCATCTGTTGTGCGGCATCCTGGCTATATTGGCCTTTAAATTTAGCGGCATCGGCAAAACCCTGGTTATTAACCAGATGATCGACGGATTGATCCCATCTTGCGGAACGTTCCTGCTCGGTCGGAGCATCCATCGTCCAGAGAACGGATTTTGCAATCGCTTCATTCTGGGCCTGAAGCTGTTCACGCTGGGTGGTATCCATCGTATTGAGCGCATCCATCATGTTTTTCGCTTCTTTTGGATCGAGCGCCATCAGTTCGCCCAAAGCGTCGCTATCACCTTCTGCAACCCGTTGTCGAAGTTCTGCCGCCTTGCGTCCTTTTTTGCGCTCAGCGACTACATTTTGAATCGCGGCCTTTCCTGTAGCGGCCTGCGTCGCCTGGTTTAAGGATTGGCTAAGAGAAAAAACCGGAAAATCCGCCATTATCCACCCCCGATGGTCGTGATAGCTTGAGGCTGTAAAGCCTTGGTTAAATCGTTATAAGCATTCAATGTCACAAGATTGCCGATCCCACCTTGCAGCGCCTGATTCAATGACTGACCACCTTGCAGGGCAAGATTCGCCTGTGTCGCCCCGCCGGACTGAATCAACCCAGCATTTGTCGCCCCTGCACTTGCCGCCAGATTCGCTGATCCTGCCGCGGCAGATTGGCCGATATTGGCAATACCGCTCAATCGGTTAAAGAAATTGTTGAATTCATTTGACGCCAATCCCTGAGAAAAACGCGCGGTCTCTTTTAGAGATCGCCCACCAAATCGCGCGCCAGCCTGCCCCTGTTTTCGCTCCAAGGCTTGCTCGCCCTGTTCCAGGTTAAACCGATAACCGGGGGACTCGTAAAACTCGTCCATATCACCATTAATAAAGACGTTACGGATTGTTTCCAAAGCTTCCGCGCCAATCTCCCGGTATGGGGCCAAGTCTTCCCGACCAATATCAAATTGGCGACGACTCTCTGCAATGGCTTCACGCTGTGCCGTGGCACTGACATCGGCGGCCTCTTCCGTGGCTTTTTTGCCAATATATGCGGCACCTATTGTGCCGATTCCTACTGCTGCAGCGGCTGCCGGCATAATTCCCCCCTGGTAATACCCATTAATAATAAGTCATATAATTGACCATCTTTTAAAAAACTCGACCGGTTTACACCTTCTTTGACCAGTCCAGCCCGTTTTGCATAAGAATACGCCGGTTTATTAAAAGCCGGCACATGTGTAATCAACTTCTCACAAGTAATGTGTTCAAAAATCCAATCCAGCACCAATTGGGCTGCCTTGTCGGCACATTCCCCACGACAGGTCGGCAAAAGACAGGTATGAATTTCGTATAAAATCGCATTATGCGGATGAACGAAAAACAGACCTACCGCCTCATTATCATCGCGGCGCACAATCAAATAATATATATTTTCCCCGCTTGCTGCATTAAAGTCTTCTGGTTCTGGACTCCCATCGTCAGTAATATCAGGATAAATAGCCGGATGGGCCATGATCCTTTCTATCAAGTCATAATCAAAACTACGTTCAATTTTCATAAGCGTATCGCAATTATTCGGTAAGTTTCAGATCCTGGATCTATCGGACTGCCTGTGTGATTTCGATATTTTAAGGATAGTGTATCTGCCGCCGATACCCAACTTTGTACCAGGTCTAATCCTGCACTATTACTAGGTTTATTTACAATAACCACATCACTTGTCACCAGTCCCGCCACCGTGAAAGTCTGTACACTCTCAGAATTCGCAGCCACACTGGCTACATCAATAGACTGAGAATAACCGTTTATTTTCGGGAACACCCCATAAAGCAAGCGAACCCATCGGCCCAGTTCCGGGTAAGCCTGCTCGAAAATAGCCAATTCGTATTGATCGGGCGGCTGGATGCCTTTTTCAATCATAATACTGTTACCCTGGCGTAAGCGTTCACAATCACGACTTTCACTGGATCTGTAACTTTAAATTCAAAGATCCGACTGCGCGACAAGCCCAGTTTTGTCCACTCCAAAATGATCCCGTATTCGCCAATCTTGCCCATTGAGGCAGTGAGTTCGCTTGACCATGTTTTACCCCCGTTATCAGAATAGCGCATCATCATCAGCGGATCGGAACCTTGTCCCGCTACCAGGCCGACGCCGCTTTCAATTTCAACCACGACCGCGCTAAACTTCAAAAGGTTGTGATTGGAATGAATCGGCTGCGTCACTCGTATTCGTTCAATAGCAGTACCGTCATCTGTATAGACTTCCTCATCCAACAGGTAAAATGTGCCGCTATCATATTCGCCAATGATGTTTTTGCCATCTAAAAAAGCATGTCCATTTGCGGCATATCGTGTTGAATCGTATGTTTTGCGCTCCGTCCAGGACTGATAATCTATTACATATTCAAATGTTCTGGCCTCTGTTGGAAACGTGATCTGATAAATGGTGCGCTCGCCAATACGATAAACAAAGGCTTCGGCATCTTCTGTGGTTGTGAGACCGTCCAGATCCCAGGAAATATCACTGGAAATGATTTGTGCCTGAAAACCGTTAAGTTGAACAACCGCTATTCCCCCCTCGCGGGCTGTGGCTAAAAAGAAAATGCCGGCGGAACTGTCCACCAGAGAATGAGGCGCAAGAATGCCAAAATCCAGAGTCCCGCCGGTATAGGCAACATAAGGAAAATCCTCATTTCCGCTATTATAGTAAACCTGGACCGACGCACTACCCAGGATATACAGGTCTTTTCTGTTTGAGGTCAAAGCTGTTGCGTTATCCGGTACTGCGCTTGCCGCCTCAAAATCCAACCCGCCCCAGCTTGTTGGATCTTCAACGGCTGAAATATAAAATTCATCAGAGCCGCCTTTATTAACTATGAAATAGTTATCGGCATAGGCGCAATGCGAGGGACTTGCGGGAAAATCTGGATCAGTGATCTTGGCAAAAGTCGTCCCGTCCCAAGTCCAGCCATTACCGCCATCCGTAACCATGAGATAATCACGTCCGACCACCATCTGAACTCTGCCGGATGACGTGTCGAATGTGCCGACAATTGAGTTGATACCTTCTTGGCTTATTTGCACTAAAGAATCACTAGCTACAAAATAAAAATATCCGTTAAATGTAACGCCATTACCCCGGTTTGGGCTTTCTCCCGTTGCAGAAAAAGACGTATATCCGGGAGTTGGATATAGAACAATCGGGGATTTAGATCCGGTCTTTGGAAGTTTAGACCAGAGATTAACGTTTCTCTCTGCACTGACCGAGCCAGAGCGTTCACCCCGATCTGAGCCAAGTAGTGGCAATGTTTTATATTGTTTAGCCATTGCTTACATACAGGGATTCATTTAATGATCCGCCTGTAAATCCACCATAACCTGAAAATTGTTCGACATGTTTCCGGTATTCATTAACGCATTGCTCCAGAAATTCACGCCATTGTGTATTGGTTGGATTATCAGAACTTCGCTCTTTGGCAAGATAATCATTTAACTTTGCCTCAACATGAGACACATTCAGCCCCATTTGTCCGATGGCGGCTTGATTGCCGGCTGTAATGCGATCAAATTCACGTAAATCACAAATAGCCTGATTAAACAATCGGCGTATCCAATACTCTACTTCTTCGCGTTCAAAGTCTGCTTCAGTATAGTTCTGATAATTAACCATAATTTCATCATAGGCTTTTTTCAGTGTAAGAATATCCTTGATAGCCCCCTCGATAGGTTCAAGCGCTAGAATCAGCTCACTTTCCAGTTTATCAATATCCGCATGGATCAATTGTTTATCCAGTATTTCCGCAGTACTTTCAGAACGCTTTCTTAGAACTTTAACTTCGATATTTTTCCGGTTATAATTGTGTTGCGCTTCATTCAATGCCTGGCGTTTTCTATTTATTTCTGCCGTGATTTGCCGGATATTTCTCAAGCCGCCGTGATGATTTAATACAAACCTCTGCCATGAAAACTGGCTGTTGCTATGATTATGGATACGGTAATCATCAGATAATTCGGTGATTGCGGTTTGTGCTTTTTTTAAATTCACAGCCAGGTCATTACCGCCGAATGAATCGATTTTTTTACCGTTAAAAATATCCAGCTCTTTCATTAATATTGTTGCCCACATGCTGTAAATCTTGCCACGGTTAGATCGCCAACATCAGTTGCATTTCCATCAGTTGCAAATGAAAACTTATCGATGATGTTTGAGTCCGCCGCAGAAACCTGACCGCCTGATGAATATCCATACACTACTGAAGATTGGCCGGCCGGTCCTACTCTAGCTGCCGATAAATCTCCCACATCAGTGGCATTATTATCTGTGGCAAAAGTAAACTTATCAATAACATTTGAATCGCTGCCCGTTGTCCCTCCAGATGTATATCCATGGCTATTAGATGATTGCCCTGCTGGGCCTTGTCTTGCTACTGATAAATTAGCTATATCTGTCGCATCCCCATCAGTGGCAAAACTAAATTTTTCAATAAGATCCGAATATCCGCTACCTCCTGATGTATAGCCATTATTTTTCGATGAATGTCCCGTTATATTAGATCGCTGTAAAGTTAAATCCCCCACATCTGAAGCGTTAGAATCTGTTGCAAAGGGAAACTTATCGATTACATTATTAGTACCGCCGGACGTATATCCATAACTATTTGAAGATTGGCCAGAAAGTTGCGTTCTTGATGTTGTCAAATCCCCAACATCCGCTGCATCAGTATCAGTAGAAAATGGGAATTTATCAATAACATTTGATGATCCAACATTCCCGCCTGATGAATAGCCACTTATACTTGATGATTGCCCCGCTAAATTAGTTCTTGCAACAGTTAAGTTCCCCACATCTGTGGCATTGGAGTCGGTTGCAAAGGGAAACTTATCGATTACGTTTGAAGGGGTAGCCGATGCCGCGCCACCGCTAGTATAGCCATAATTTCTTGCACCTCTATTCCCGGCTGCTAACATTTTTTTAAGCATAATTTTGCCCGATTAAATTACCACGCCAAGTAGTCCCGCCGTTATAACTGAATAATTGCACAATATCCTCATTACCATCAGTTGATCCCCATGAAGGAGTAACCCCAGCATCCCAATCTACTGCCGCTGGAAAAGAAGGCGTTCGAGATCCAGTAGCATCCTGAATTAATACGAACGTTATAACCAAGGTATCCCCAGAGGCTGGCGTATTTGCAAACGTGATCGACGTGTCACCGCCCAATGTCAATTCAAATAGTGAGTATTTACCAAGGTCTGCTTCGTAACTGGTTGTTGGTGATGCGGTGACGCTTTTTTCCTTGACCTGACTTGCCGTTACACCAGCATTGCCGTTTCTATAGCCCACCAATTGCCAGTCACCTGTCGCATATTCTTTAAATACAGCAATATCACCCGCTGCCGTCAGAATATCGTGTCCACCTAAAATCAAATCTGTTGCATGGTGAGTCAGCGTTAAAGCGCCATCGAATTGCAAAGTAACATAGGTGCCGACACCTTTAGAAGCAATGGATGTGATTGTGGTCGTACCGGTAACATCAAACGTATTCCCAACGCCAAGAGTCAGAACGCTCGCGCTAGCCACATCTGCGCCCTGAAAAGGCGTGAAAGTTTCCTGAATAATCACATTTCCGGCGAATGTGGCCGAGGCATCCGTGAGAGTAAGTTGGGTTGTAGTCGAGCTGTCACTGATGCCAGTAAAACCTGGCGCTCCGTAATTATCCACCGTCCAGACGGGGACATCATTATTATCGTGAACGACAATTTTATAAAGACCATCCCACCAAATATCCGCTTCGCCACGTTGATCTAACACAACAGGATTATCATTGGGCGTGCCGCCAGTACTGTTTGTATACGTGGCTTTTGCTACTAATCCTCCAGGCTCATAAGTGTAGATTTTAAAGCCTGTTGCCAGTGCGCCAGAATGTCCGGGTACGCTAAATTTAGCGTTCGCTAATAGAGTAATTGCCATACTTTAAGCCTCTGATTGAAAAAATAAATCGCTGGTTTCCGGGTCGGAATTGCGTGCGATCAGTGCTGCATCGGTCGTTAAGGTCATCAAATCGTTAGTAATGGGAACCTCATATTCCGGCGCTAAGTCCACGGCCAGCATGTAACCAAGAGCACGATACCAGACAGCCGGAAAGTCAATATTCTCATTACTCAAGTCCACGTCCTGGGCCGGATAATGGACGGTCATGCGGATCTGGTCCCGCGCATCCTCTGCGGCAGAATCCAGGTAAAAGACACCTTCATCAAGTTGTTTCTCGTAATAAAACGCGGCCGGCGTCCCAAGTTCGTCCTTATCGGCAATGGCGTCATAGCCCTGCAGATTCAGATCGCCAACCTCCCAATCATCCCCGTTCTCGTTTCGATAATAGCGGGTCAGAATATACAGTGGCGGCTGTACCTTGGTCGAATACACATAGACCGCATTACCCGAGGCTGCGGCATAGGACGTGACATCGGTTAGCGTGACAACATTACCGGCCGGTGCCCCATCCACGGTCGTCCAGTGAATAACGCCATTATCCTGGTATAGTCCGATGTAGTTTGTATCCGCCACATCGGAAACGCTGGCCAGGGTCAACGTAGAAGCCCCGGAACTTGCCGCCGCCGTGGTCGTGGTTTCAAGCAAATCGTCTTCATCCGCGCAATGATCGGCAGCACTTGGGCCTACATGGTATTCGTACTGACTGTCTTGCAAGAACAAAACAAGGCGTTTTCGCAACCACATCTTGATCGAAGGAGCCCCGTCTGAGCGGTCCTGCCATTGCTTGATAATCAGATTCAAGGCAAAAGCTGCATCCAAAATATCTTCAGCTTTGGCTGTCTGACCACGCGCCAATACCCCGATTTTGCGTAAGGCAAACTTAATCAAGCCGTCCCGGGTAACGGTAAAGTCATAACTGCCGCTAGTGGCCACTGACTACCCCCTTAAAAGTAAGAATAAATCGTCCAACAGCCTCCCACATCATATCGGCCGTGATCTGAAACTGGCATTGTGCGGTATGGGTTTCATCTTCAATATCGCAGTTATCAAAGCCGTAATGCAGCATGTGACAGGGATAACACGCGACGTTTTCAGGAGTCAGCGCCAGAGTATTGGCCCAATGTTTTGTCAGGTTTTCTTGTGAGGAATGCGACAAGGTCACGATTTTCGGAATGGTCTCAACCATGCCCACGGCATTTAAAAGCCCGGTTTCTGTGCCAATAACCAGATCGGCATGCTCTATGGTATAGGTCAGGGATTGGCGTATTTCCCAAATACCGGACTTTCGAATCGCCCTGGGCTCATTTTCCCAGCCACACTCCAGTAATTGACATAATATATCACCCACCATCACCACAATGGCGTCTGTCTCTAACATGATACGTGCGATCACGGCATCCAGATGCGGCCAGGCTTTATTGACTGATGAGCCGGCAAGGGACCAGACAATCACGGGTTTGTTCTGTGGATTAATTTCCTTGTCGGTTTGCGCTGCCCATGCAATTTCATCCTGACTGGGATAAAAATACGCATGATAGGGTTCCGGCACTTCAGCGATGGCATGCACCATTTCCAGGTAGTTCCTGTCCATCAGGAAATGGCGGGCTTGTTTCGATAACCGATAAGCCGTGCGCCCGGGTATCGCCAACAGTGTGCCTTCGACCGATTCTGACAGATTAATGAATTTATCGAAGTTCTTCGCCTGCGCACTCCAAAAATAGGGCAATTCTTCGTTCGGGACCTGGTCTGTATCCTGGACAAGAAAATTGTCCACATGTGGATCATGCTTGAGCATGTTCTGCCCGTTTGGCGTGGTCATTACCGTGATATGATAACCCTGTTCCTTGAGCCAGGGCATAATACTAGCCGCCTGAATCATGTCGCCAAACCCGCCGTAACGCACCACACAAACGGACTTTTTCGGGGTTTCAGCACAGAGTACGCGATTTAAATCATCCGAGCGTTTCTTGTAAACCTGGAAAAAGCTGTATTCATTGCCGTGTTGTCCAGGCCCATAATCGGCGTCCCGCGTTTCATTCCTGAGCAGGTCCCAGCCCAATTTCATTTTCTCCATCGCCAGGATAATGTCATCGTGGTGGAAGTCGTGCTTGTGATCGGGATTCGCCCCGGGCTCGCCCATATTGGGATACTGGCTCTTATCAGGCAAGTACAAGACCAGATAACCGCCGGGCTTGATAACGCGCCACCATTCTTTTAAGGCCGCGTCCGTGTCTTCTATGTGCTCCAGGAGGTGACTAGAGAATACGAAGTCCATCGATTGGGATGCGAAGACTCTCAAGTCTGTGGCATCGGTCACGCTAACATCAGGATGAATTTCCCAGCCAAACTCCTTGGCGTGATGTCCATTATCTACACCGATAAAGTGATCGAAGGCTTTAAACGGACCGCAACCAATATCCAGACCTTGCCCCCGGGTGTAGGGGACGATCTCATATTTGATTTTCTGTGCCTCGTTGCCCTGTGGGTCTTCAGGACGCCACATTGAGCATTTCCTCATCGACCAGCATGGATACCAGATCGGGTTTTGCCGTGTTCGGGGCATATTTGATCCCGCTCGCATCAAGGAATTGCTTGATTTCCGGGACCTTCATCGCGGTAAACTCTTTTGTCAGTTTGGTTCGGGGATCGAGCGTTTCACGTGGAACGTCAACCGTTTCCAGTTGTACGCCCTTTTCGTCCACTTCCAGACCGTGATGATTAAAGAATTTCCCGTCCTGCAGGTACTTGTAGGGCGCAGGTCCACACACTTCACCATAAGGCTTTTTACGATTTAGCATAGTCTCTCCAAAAGGGGGATTACTCCCCCTTATCCTATTCTGAAGTAATAACCGCTTGAGCATCAGCCCCGTATTCCAGCACCACTTCTGCGACGCCCGTCGCATCGGCCAGAGACTTGATTTCCATGTAATCACCAGCGGCCACTGCGGCATTAGACAAATCCACGCTGAGTGTATAGCCTGCCGTGTTCGTACTTAGCGGAATAGTGCCGACCGAAGTTGTCCCGGAATACACATCATAGCCGTGTGTAGTAGCAGTGCCGGCAGTAATAACAGTAGCATGTGCGGCTTTCAGGCGCATAGCCTGGAAATTACGCATTTTACCGAAGTCTGTCGTCGCGCCGGCTGTTGTGATAATGGAATGCTCGCGCCGGACCTGATGGTTAGGATGGTCGTAACGCAATGAATGAGTCGCCATAATAGCTTTCCTCGACCTGACCACCTCCCAGCCAAGCCTTAAAATTTATTCGAAGGGGGGAAGGTCCCTGTTTTTTTAGCTTGCGCTATCCCACTTGACAATACGGCCATCGGTCGGGTTGTTACTATCGTGAATTAACCCGTAACCACCTAAAAAATACCAGGCTATACCCTTAGATCGTCCATAATCACCAGGCATTTTGCCGCGAATTTCTTCCGGGATCGCAATCCCCTCGGCGACAGTATCCTCGCCGAAGAAGTGAATCCAATCCGATTTGGCATTATCCCAGGCATCGGCCGTGTGGGTTTCTGCGTCCCAGGTTGTTGAATCTGCCGCGCCCCCTTTGGGGATGTGGGATTGCTCAACAAAACGCATATTTTCATAACGCCCGATTTCACCGTTTAAAATCATCTTGAAGCCTTCAGTGACATACTGATAAACAGATTCCAGATTATTTTTCATGGTGCGGAAGGTAGTGGTCCAGGCAACCGCATAATAGTCATCTGCAATGTAAGGCGGGATATTCCGCTCTTTCATTAGATCAACCACGGCTTTGACATGGTCTTTACCGAATGCAACATTGTTGGTCAATGTCGCGGTGCCATTCGTGGTCAATACAACCGAATCGGTTGCGGTGCCGGCTGTGGGAACGACGCGCAAAGGGGTATTGTCAAATTGCGCGTGTGCCGCAATATCAAACGCCTTTGTCGCATCGCGTCGTAGTGCCCTCATCACAGGCTTGCGTACTGCATGCTGTGCGAGTGCTTCGAGTTTGCCAGAGTAAGGTACTGCGTTACCGTATTCCGTGATCGTCAGTGTACCTTGTACGATCTCGAAATTACTTTCAGGCATGGTGTTCGTTTCTACCAGCGTGCCGCCCTGGGTCTGTACATCTTTATATACGTCCCAGTGAAATTGCTGACCTTTATGCTTACCGGCTGCGTCTTTTACGTCGCAGAACTGGCGAAACTTAACCATTGGCTGAACGGTTTCACGTAACTTGTCTGACAAATTGTCGGCGTACATATACAGGCTGTTACTTTCGGCATTGTACATGCCTACTGACCGTTTTCACGGCGGCCTACCATTTCGGGTAGACTCTTACGCTTTCACGTAAGATCAGAGTACATCTTCACCCTTAGGTGGAATGCTCATACTCGTTGAGGAGTCCCGCAACCAATGCTCTATTGCTTTTATTTCGCTTTACAAATTGATTATAGAAGTCAGCAACTATTTTCACATCATCATGATCAATAGGTACGTTTCTAAAATTTCCACCATTCGCTTCAATTTTAGATAATCTCTGAGAGAGATACTCAATAATTAAATCAAGTCTCGCCGCTTTCTGTCCAAAACACCAAGGTCTGATTAGTTTTGCAAGTAAATAAGCACTATCTAACTTACTAACTTTTAAAACAAACATCGGGTCTTGTCCTCCGTACCCTTCACCATTTGCTCGCGCTAATGGCTTTTGGCTACGTTCTCGCAGGTGGCAGCTTAACATCAAACGATCTACAACCTCTTTTGCTTTTTTGATAATCCCAGCATCAGTATTGTAAAGAATGATAACTACACCTACTTTCGGCTTCTCCTTCTCAGAACGACGATACGCACTTAATGCAACTGTGCCCTCGCCTTCTATAATCCCTGCAAGCCATGCAATCTCTGCTTCACTTGGGGTTCCCTGCTGATTGACTCTATTCATAATATTTTTACCTGGTAGTAATTATGACTTATCAAGTTATTCCAGCATATCGCAATCTTTACGGTAGCTATATGTTAACCACCGAGGCTGTCTACAGCCCAAATTTGTCCTGCCATTGTGAATGTCCTCAGTCGATAGTTTGTCCTCGGGAAGCAGCCATTTTCTCAACAGCATTCTTTCTGACTTCACTGCGAGATTTGGGCTTTTGCTCCCCTTGTCGTGTTTCTCGACCGCCGGTAATATCGGGAATGGCGTCTGCTTTGAGTTTCTCTTGCTTGCGCTTGTCAAAATCGGCCACGTTTACGCCTGCCGTTTTCAACATATCGTCCCGCCATGTACGCACTTCGGCTGCGGCATCAGTCAGTCGTTCCAGATAACCCCGTTCATCACCGTTGTTAACCAGTTCTTCTTCCTTATCCATGACCATTTTGCGTAAAGTCGGATCGTTGTATAAGTCGCCAAAGCCGCCGTTTTCGGGTGACTCCTTAAACTTGGTCATCGCTTGCTCAAGGTGCAAAGCATCCTGGACGAAACCAAAAACCTGTGAGCGGTCCATTTCCTGGACTTGGGTAGCGACAGTTGCAGAATCGCGCCCCGCTGTGAGTGTTTGAATTGCGTCTTTTACTTCCTCAATGTCTCCGTCGATCAACTTCTTTGCCAGTATTTCCGCGTCTACGGTAGTAGATGGCGAACTATCCACGTCAGAAGATGGTGGAGTTGCAGCTTCGCGCTCTTTCTTTGCTTCGGCGAGTAACTGCGTGGCTTCCTGGAGTCGGGCATCGGCCGCTGTTTCTTTCTGTAGCGTCCGCGTGCCTGCATCCAAAACTTTGGAAAGGGGGACTTGTTCCTCCTTCCCGTTAACTTTTAATGTGACATATTCTTCTTTTTCGGTTTCTTCTTTAGTTTCGGTTTCCTGTGAAACTTCTTCCTTGCTATCATCCTTGTCTTCCGGTTCCTCTTGTTCCGGCTCGCCGGTCGTATCGATAACATCCTGTCCCTCGGCCGCCAGTTCTGCGTCGCGTGTTTCGCGCCGTTTCTCTGCTAGTTCCTGCATGGCCTCTAATCGCTGGCCATTGGCCGTGTCTCTGGCTTCTGCCACGAGTTTTTCATTGTCTTCTTGTGATACGCCTGGATCGGTAGCATCTGCCATCATGAGTCCTCGTAAGTTTCTATAATATGTTCGGCCTGGCCTGCGTTAATAATAGCATCTGATAAGTAACCATGCACCTTTCGAGCAAGAATAACCTTTTCCTGTATATGGGCAAAGGCTGTCTGCAGCTCGCCTAATGACGTATATTTATAGGGGTCAAAAGACAATAATTCCTCTATGGCGTCTTTCTCGTCCTGTTCCTTGCAGCCCATCAGATATTTACCCAGATTCGTGTCCAGGAAATTCTCAATCTCAATACCCAATTCAGCCTCAGCAACAGCGGTGTCAATGTCAGTCATCGGTGATCTCGTCTATCAGTAAAATTAATAATAAAGCTTCCATATCCTGGGTTTCGCTTATACTTTCCTCAAAACGCAGCGCCTTGACAAAATCCCGTATTTCCCTGGGAGTGGCCGGCGACTTCCTTGCCAGCCGGCCCCGGACTTCCTGTTCCGCTTGCTCTAGGGCGCGCTCCCGCAACGCCAGCTCGTGCCCTGTGATACCCTCGTCAATGGCCTCTGTGATGCCCATGCGGGCCTCTATCAGCGCCTGATATACGTCCTTTGTGCGGTAAACCCTGGACCGGCGACTGTCTCCGCCGTGCTGGGCTTCTTCGACTTCCTCAATTTCCTCGCCAGGTATTAAATAACGATAAGTAAACTGACCATTAAGTCCTTCATTCAAATGATGCCGCTGAATATACGACCCAGGAGGCGCAGCAGTTGTAACGTGTGTAAAATTGAATTGTCCCTGAATACCATCATGTAATTCATGGGACTGAACCGTATTAACCCCAGTGGGCGCAGTGGTAAAGGTAAAGGCGAACGCCCCAGCAATTACCCCTTTTCTGCCCCATTGAATCATGCGCGTGTCTTAAAGGTTACTGTAGTATCATCACAATCGGCTGCAGAGAATTTCCATGTGATCACATCTCCATTCGTATCAGCGGCCAGAGCATCGAATTGATAGATCCCGCTGCCGACTTCCGCAATAGCTCCGCCCACTGAAACAAATGCGCCTCCGTCAATAGACCGCTCTCCGGTAACGGTTTTACTTGTTGCTGCCGTGTAGTGATCGGAAGTCAGCACCATTGGAAACTCAAAATTATTAAATACAGCGTTTTTGGTTACGCCAATCGAAGCAGTATCCACCAAAACGGCATCTACATTAGCATCGACTGTCTGAATATCGGCTGAAATACTTGCGCCTACAGGAGCCCCTAAACGGGCGAAGCTGTCCCCTGTCTGTGCTGTATGGCCGGTTAACGTAGTCACGGTGCCGACCGTAACAGTGGATTGATCGGCGGCCAGGCTATAGCCTGTCTTGTCGCTGACTGTTGATACTGTGTAACCCGTCTTATCGTTATTCGTGCCTACCGTTACTTCTCCGGTCGTTACCGTGATCGCCATATCACTAAAGTTTGTCGGGGCACTTGCCGCGAGTAAGGCACTATCTGTACCTCTCATATCCGTATTAGTTGTGCATGTATCAACCAGATTAATATCTGTACCGGACAAATCGACTACGGTAGTCGGATTTTCTACGTTCCCCCAATCAATGCCGGCCGCACCAGTTGCGGTTACATCAAGACTGCGTCCTGATACCGTAGGGTAGGCCAGATCATCAGGAATTCTTGCGTGAACCCGAAACTGCATGTTGATCTGTTTGGCTCCGGCATTGGTTAAGGTGATAGATAATACGCCTAATGTGTCTGTGTGGGCTGTGGATAAAGGCATGGAATACCAGCCGTTTTCCATTTCGGTTAGAGTGACGGTCATCGCACCAAAGGCTGCGCCATTTTTTGATATGCGCTTCGTGAAACTAACATCAGTCAGACCAGTCACCGCGTCACCGTTCACATCGTGGGCAAAAACCGGTACAGTTAAAGCGGTGCTTTGTTTTACAGGATACATTAGTTAATTCTCCCAAAGATTCGGCTGCTAATAAATCGCCTTATTCCTCTTGATTGAGAAATGAGTTTATTAGCTGGCCCTGGCGTTTTACCCGCAAAACTGCCGTAGACAAACCGCGCACCGCCATGCAATGAAAGTCGCGTAATCATAATAAGATAAACGTATCAGTCGCCGCTGGCGCATTCGCCAAGGCTGTGACTGTCAACGTCCCTGTTGCCCCCGCATAATCTGTGATGTCAGTTGCCTCACCTCTGGCGTTGCCGCTTGTGAAGATCACCACTCGCCCGATATAAATATCATCCTGCGTCTCTGCCAGATCGGTCTGAATCACAGTGGTTGTCGGCGTGCCTTCACATGCGCCCGATTCAATTTCATTAGCTGAGAGGGCTAATTGTACGGCTGCTGTGGTGGAGTTATTGATTGCTTCTATATCCGAATCCATGCGCCCACCAATTAATGCAGCCGGTAATCGTGTCTGAATATTGTCGGTATCGGCTTGAACTGCTGCGACATCTGCCGAAACACTAACACCGGCTGGTGCGCCAAGCCTTGCATAGTTGTCACCCGTTTGCGGTGTATTACCTGTGTAAGTTGTAAGTGTATCAACGGTATCGACATTCACCACAGCCCCGGCCAGTGTGGTGATAGCGCCAGAACTGACTACATCCGTTGCGGCGATGTCATTCAACGCATCCAGCGTAGTTTTTGTGCCGGAAATTGAATAACCCGTTTTGTCTGTAACAGTTGAAGCCGTATAGCCAGTCTTGTCATTGTTGGTACCTACTGTAACTTCACCAGCAGTCACTGTAATAGCCAAGTCGCCAAAATTCGTCGGGGCAGATGCGGCTAATAGCGCGTTATCAGTCCCCCTCATGTCAGTGTTCGCGGTTACTGTGCCTACTGTTGTATTGGACAGCGTCACGGCAGAGGTTTGACCGTCTACATTAGCCCAATCCAGACCCGCTCCGCCTGTGGCGTTAACGTCCAGGGTATTAGCTGGCGTGGTGCTTCTGACTAACTGAGCGTTGCCATAAGTGCCATTATTTACAATGGCATAGGCATCGCCGGTTTGTGGGGTATTGCCGGTATAGGTTGTGACAGTATTAACTAGATTAGTCGTTGTATTGGAAAGATTGACTGATGTAGATTGCCCACCTACATTAGCCCAGTCAATCCCTGCCTCGCCGGTTGCCGATACATCAAGAGAATTAGCAGGGGTTGTACTTCTAACCAGGTCTTCAATATCAACATCAAACGTACGAATGATGACAGCAGTATCCGCTGCATTCGTACTGGTGAACTTGATCGTAACTAAATCGTGATTCAATTCTGCGGCAGTCAGTTCAATGGTATACATGCCGGTAGTACCGATTTCTGTCACCGTGTCGGTAATCGCGAGCGATGTCCAGGCACCTGCACCGTCTTTATAATAGGCGGTATCTGTGACAGTTTCACCAGTATCAAAGGTCTCAGGACTGGCTGTTGTCACCATAGGAAACATGATCTCTGCAGCCTGATTTTTCTTTAAATGCAGTTCCATTTAAACGCCCCTCATTGTGCCTCTGTTGGAGCCTCGCATTGTACCGCGCTCAAAATCCAGTAAATCCGTCGCAGGGGGCTCGCCGCTGCTTTCTCCGAGTATCCACCATCCGTATTCATAGGCGCTTGCAGAAACTTTTGTCCAGTCAAGCGTGAAGTCAGTGGCATTAAATGAATCAATATCCGCATCCTCGGTACTGGCGGTTAACGGATCAGCAGCAAGATAACCCTGAATAACAAATGCGTCATCATTTGCTGATTCCGGCGTTTTATTGTCCGGATTGGTGTAAGTGTGGTTACTTCTTGCAGTTGCGCTCACCCCTGCGCCGTGGGATGCCTGTACAAAAACATCCCCCCACGCATCACCGACTAAAGATAACATGGTTGACAACCCCACGACCGAAGGTTGACTACCTGTGGTATAAGCTTGTGTCCCAGTGCTGGTGGGGGACGTGAACGATCCGGCATCAACTTCCAGGTTTCCACCTAACAACACATAACCAAGCTGATGCGCGCCTGGAGGCGCATCAGTAATATTGATCGTAAACCCGTTTGAATTAAACGAGACAAAATCCGCCTCAGTGTCATTTACGGCGTCAGATGTACCGTTTGAAATTATCAACGTATCATCAAAAACCCCTTTAGCCCTATCCCCTTTGGTCGAATGACCGATGCAGTACCGTTTAGAAGAAGAAACTGCGACACCGACACTGATCCCTGTATTTGCAATAGAGCTTGTCGGAAATGTGGTGATGCCATGAACTGAAACAAAAAATCCGATTTTTGGCGTGAATGTTGTTGGCGTAAATGACTGATTGCCTGTTGCGGTATTTAAAGCTCCCGCGCCTATCTTAATGTCAGATAAATCCGTTCCACCGATCGCAATGTAGAAAATACGACATGCGGTTGTATTGGCATTCGTTGTCCAGTTAATTACAAACTCGCCGGATGACATACTAACAATATCAGCTTCGGCTTCCGTAGTTGCATCCTCATCAAGTATCAATATACAGCCGTCATGCAACCCGGCTTGCGCATTTTTATTATTAGTCTGAACGGATGTGGACCACGATATTGATTCTGTAGTCGAAGTATACCCCCAAAACGGGCCGTAATAATTATTAACTATTCCGTCAGCCGTGTGATAGCCATCCCCGAAAAATATAACGAGTTTGGGTGTCAGTGATCCGACAAGTGTCACCGTTTGATTGCCGGTGCTGGTCGCCTTGGTAAACGAGCCATGTTCTACATCGAGCGCCATTTACCAAATCCAATCAAGAAGTACAGAGCGACGGTCTGATGTTGCTACAGCCACATTATCAAGAAAATCGCCGCCTTCAGATAAATCTGATCGCGCATTAGTAATCGCTGTGACTTTGTTCTGCTCTGTTTGGGTTGGATTCATCTGGGCTCTTGCGTTAGTATCGGTCTCTGTTACCCATCCACTGGATGAATCCACTAATGTAATGGAGTCATCAGTGACGGTTTTTATTTCCACCGTTTGATTGTTTCCGGCGTTAGTGAAGTTGGTCAGTTGCACATCTCTACCCACACGAAAATTAGAAAACAGATTAGCGCCTGTCAAACAACTTATCGTCTTAGTAGCCGAATCTACTGTGAGCGTGGCATTTCCTGTATCAGCTAATGAATACAAGATCCGACTCCATGCTAATACAGTCGCCCCGTCTTGTGCGTCAGTAAGCCTGTCAGCCAGCTCTACACCCTCATCCAGAGCTGCTAAGATATTCAGAATCTTTTGCTTTAACAGGCTTTCTACCGCCGATATTCTTAGTTCGTCTTTATAGGCCATGCTTTTCTCTCCTATTAGTTTTGTTTCTATTCCTCTTTGGGTTTTTCAACGACTTCTGCTGAATAACCCGATTTAGTCTTGTCTAACGTGATGGTCTTTTTGACTTCGCCCTTGGTATTGTCAATGGCAAGGTTTAAATTAATGTCCCCAATCGCCGGGCTTTCCTCTTTTTCTTCCTTTGGTTCTTTCTCGGTCTCTTTAGGTGCGGCGAGGATTTCCTGTCGCTTGGTATTGTCGGCTATCTTGGCTGTGGCCAGTTTGGTGTCGCTGTCCAGTTTGGCGTTCTGACGGCTTGTCTGGCTCTCCAGGATGGCCTTTTCAAGCAAGGTACGTCGTTCGGCTTCGAGTTTACGCTGTAGCCGCTCATCTTCGGCCTCTTGCTTGATGCGTTCAAGCCGCTCTTTGTTTTGCTCCTGCATCTGGGCAATGGCCAGCTTGCCCTGTTGCTCGGCCTGGGCTTTAGCGGTTTGGTCTTCAATTTGCTGAGTTAGTTGCTGAATGGCACCCTGCATCTGTTGGATAACTTGGGGTAAGTCACTGTCTTGATTGACAAAGAAGCGTGAGCCGTCCTTGTAACCGAGCCGGCCAAAGATTTCCTTCCTGACCTCGCTCATATCCATGTCCGGCGGTGCTATAGCGACCATTTCCATATACTTTTGCATGGCGACCAGGAACTGCTCCAAGCGGATCATGGGGTCTGTGGCGCTGTTGGTCATATTTACGACGACTTTGCATTTGGCCTGCAGTAGTCCGGGAGTGATAGCGGTAATGCCGTACTTGTTCTGTATATCGCGCTCGTCGGCGATCATGGCCAGCAGGTCGGTATCTGTCTCGTATGCCTGTTCGAGTGCATCCAGTTGGCGTAAGACTTTCTCTACCCAAGTTTCGGCAAAGATGCTCACCAGGTACTGGGTCATCGCGTTAGCGCCTTGGCGGAGCATGGACATACCGCCCACGGTCTCATTTAGCTTGCGGTTGCTCTGTACGCTCGAATTGGAGAAATTGCCCAGTAATTCGTCATAGTCCAGGTTGAGCCGGTCCTGTTCGGCATAGCTGGAACCGGTCACGTCATTGAATTCCATTTCCCTGACATCGCCGTCCGGGTCATTGGCAAGGGTAATCGAGCCGGATGCATTACGGATAAGGCTGCGCAAATCGACCTGTTGCCCGCGTTTAACGATATATCGCTTATTTAGAACCAGTTTAATGTTATCCAGTCGGCTATTGGCCAACTCGTTGGTTTCTTTTTGCAGCGGTTCGCCAAGCTCCACGGTACCGGCAGGAAGAATATTATGCGTTTCTAATATCGTGCAACCCAGAGCAACAGGACGCATGTCGTGCCAGTACACGTCACCCAGGTCTTTGGGATCAGTCAGCATGGCATGGGTACCTAAAGTGTAGTAGTGCTTTTCAATACCGTTTACACAAATAAAGTTTTCATGCACCCAAACCTTGTCAAAGTCGCTCAGTGCGTCACCGTGTCGGGGTTCCTGGGTGTCTTCCTTGCCTGATTCACGCGCTTGTCGGGTCGTGTCTGGGTTTGCAATAAGGGCTTGTGACCATGCTTTATCATCGACTTCCTTCCACTTACCGGCCTTGATGAAATCCTTGACCTCATAAATGTACATCGGCTCCTGCAGAATAACATAAGGGCTAGTATTGATTGGATCGTACCACTTGGCCGCCGGGTCAATGCGAACCCGCTCGATGGGGAGTAGATCTACGCAGGGCTCGTCTTTGATGGTCTCGAAGGCTTCGACTTCATTACCTTCCTCGTCAACCACGTTAATCTTGCGGGTCTTGATTTTCCAGTATTGTTTTGAGGCTACAACACCCTGCACCTGGGCATCCTGCATGCCGCCGACACAAATCAGGTACCAGGGAATAGTGTGTTGTAACCGGTAGTTGAGAATGCCGTCCCGTAACTCTGCTGAGGCTTTTTGGTGCATGTCCTTGCGGTTCACCGGGTCAATACTAACCGCGTCCATGTTGGTAAAGAATGCCGCGGCAGCGGCGGCTTCGTTCTGCCTGACCATTGAACGGGTCTTGGGCCGGAATTGTTTGGCCCTGAACCGGTATGAATCGGAGTGATACTTTGAGCCTGCCGGGTGTTTGCTCTTAAACAGACTAATGTTCTTTTCCCACTGGGCCCGGTAGTTATTATCCACATAACTTGTGGAGACTTCAAAAGCCATCGAGGCTTTCTCTAGCCATGGGTTGCGCTTGAGTGTTTCTTCCATTACTGAATAATCCCGGACTTGGTCGGCTGGTGTTTGTCGGGAATGTCATCGATAACTGTTGCGGTATCCCCTTTTGACTTGCCCCTGGCCATGTGAGCACGTTCTAATATCTCCCCGCCGGCCTTGATCACGCATTTTCGGGTTGGGTCGGCTTCCACAGTCGTCAGATGCAGGACATATCCATAGCGGCTTGATATGGCGAAATTGAAGATATTGACCACCCCGCCAGTGAGTTCACTGTTCACATTTACCGCCCAAAGATGTCCTGGATAGTGAGCATGCAGCTTGTCAGCACATTCCTTGGCCAGTTGGAAGTCATACAAGTCGGCCTTGCTGCCGGGATCTACCATAAATTCAGTCGTCATCGAAGCTCTCCGGGAGGGTTTCATCGTCAATCAGGGAATCTTTTAAGGGTTGTGGCAACCAGGCGTATTCCTTTGGCGTGTAGCCTGATGGGTTGCTGTTGCGCTCGTCATTCTTTAACGACTCGGGCAACTTGTCGTAATCAGGATGGTGTTGATAGTCGCCGGCTTTGCTCAATGTCGTGTCCTGCTGGCCTGTTCTTTGATCGTGTCGAATTCCGGGTCCCGCTTGCCTTTTTGCCAGTCATTGACACGCTGCACCAGAATTTCATCGCAAATCGTGCAGCGTATGAAATACGTCTGGACCTCACCCAGTGTCAACGTCTGTCCGCAATCCACGCATTTCACCGCTTATAGAATCCGTTCTCGGTGCGGTCGGTGTCCTTCTTCTGTGCCCCGTTGCTGAATGTGTAGACTGTCTGTGGCTTGTTGAATTCTTCTTTTTCCAGGGCCTTGACCAGTCCGCCGATGGAATAAGTGCGAAACCGAGGCTTTGGAGTACCGCTATTCCGGCTCATATTTTTTCTCCCATGTTAATTCTCTTGCAATATTAGAAATGCTCTCTGGCGTAACACCATAATCAAAAGAAATATCAATATACTTTTCGCCATTTGTTACACGCTTTCGTATAGCCCTTACATCTTCCCAAGTTAATTTGGCATTATGCCCATTTTCCGCATGATGCTCTGGGTAACGTCCTTTTGCCATATGATCAGCCATTAGTTTCTTTTTTGTTCAATAGTCCTCCACTTCCTCGGGCATTAGGTCGTTCTGATCGATAATCATGGGCGCTGAATAATCCATGTCGTAAATACGTGACATAGCATCCAGCAGGTCTTTTGCAGTGGTATTGGGGAAAAAGAGGAATTCTGTCTGAATCAGATACTCTACCAAATCATACGGTCTGCCTTCTTCGTCCCGCTGTTTGATAGGTTTAGCAATCAAATGCTGTAAACCGTCGCCCATTGCTCTACGTTGAAGTTTAGTGGGTTCTCCCTCATACGGCAAGAAAAACGCCCAATTACGGAAGTCAGGCTCCAGCCTGCGGATACGATTGTCCTTGGCCACGTCCCCATCTGCCGGCCAGTTCAGCTCCCGGATGGCAAACGCATCGCCCTCGCGCATCTTTTCCTCGAAGTATTCCAGGTCAGACTGTGCCCCGAATCGCTCATAACCCACTGAGACATGCTGTACGCCGGGCGCACGCAGCCACTTGGCACGTAAGGACTTGAGCATGATCCAGCGCTCAGTGAGCCCCATCTTATGGCAAGCGCCGTCTAACAGGTATTTGTTAAGCTGTGCATCCACGCCAATCACGGCAAACGCGGTCCGACTGGAGCCTGTAGACTTCCTGGAACCGGCATAGTCACACATAATATAGACGTTCAAGGTCTGGGGACGTATCTCAAAATGCCGGATGTACTCGGGTTTGAACTCGGCCTGACCGCCGGCATTGGGGTTTTGAAGCTGCTGGCAGGCGATATTGTACAGGCTTGATGTTCTGAGCTTGTCCTCCCATCGTTCTTGTGACCAGAAAACGGGCTTGCCGTGTATAGTGCCATCGTCCGTGGCCGGATAAATACGCTTGGTGATAGCCTCGCGCTCAATCAGATGGTGATACGTGTCCGCATAATTATACCTGGTACCAATCATCCACATTCTCGCTGAGCCTTCATCGGCTGATCCAAGATTAAGGCTGATTTCCCATGCGTTGGTTGTCTTTTCAATCTGATCGGCAGTCGTGACCGAGGATATTGTCACCACATCATCATAGACTAGTAGCTTGAAATGCTTACCGGTCGGCTGTCCGTCCACCAGGCCGTGCGCTTCGATAGTGGATTCCCGGGGGTTGGTCTGTCGTCTGACCACAATACCGCTGTCCAGGGACCACACAGGGGACTCGGCAGAGGGTTTGACATAACACACATCCGGGTAGAGTCGCTTTAGAACCTCGTTAGACTCGAACTCACGCTTAATCTGGGCCAGAAACTGCTTGGAGATAGGTCGGGTATGGCTAAATATACCAATGGTTATTTCAGGGTCTTTGAGTATTTCCTGGATAATACCGGCATAGGTAATGATGGTCGATTTAAAGTGCTCCCGGGCCCATAAATCCAGGTATCCATCAGGATTGGCCTCTACCTCCCGGGTACGCGCATACAGCCAGGGATGCACCGCATAATGGGCATTTAAGATGTGTACAAGCAGGAAATAGCGGTCATAGCGTCCCAGTTGGGCCAGTGTCCAGTCATCACAGTTCGGGTCTTTGGCGGTGTCTTCGTAGAAGTCCAGGGCCTGACTGAATGTAGCGTCGCTGTGTAACCAGGGAATAGCCTGGTCGATGTAGAGTTGATTGGGATGAATTACTGCAGCCATGCCCTGATTATACTAAAAATGCTCAAAATGGCGTAAATAGTGAGCCCAGCCAGGAATACAGAGGCAATTGACAAGGCGTAGCCGATGAATAGGCAGTAAGTGCCTACTTTCCAGCCGGCTTGTGTGAATTGTGTTGTTATGCTTTCCCCTCTTTCTTATATCCACACTTTACATCTTTCTTGTGTGCCCGTTTCTGCGCTGATTTGGTGCAATGCTGTTTCCAGTCGTCTGGGGCATCTTGCGGATTAGCGGCGAAGTATCGGCATTGTTTGGCTGTGTAGGGCATAAATCACCTGTGTTCATCTGTTAGGTGCCGGTCTTTCCCGGCTGTCATCGTATACTCTCCCTGAGTTCACCACACTGGGTCACGTGATTGACAATTATGGTGATATTGACTGCGACCAATTCAATTCGTTTATCCATCCCAAACAAACCTCTGTTTTCCCGTGATCACCCGCCAAATCAGACGAGGTATCGATGTGTATTTGAGGTACCACCGTTTCATTTCCCGTAAGAATCGGGTTGGAAATAACCAGGCTTTGTGCATCTCCCGTTTGTAGCGTTGTTTGCCGACTTTGGTGCGGTGCATGTGGTGGATTTTTGTCTTCAAACTATTCCCGTCCCTAAATAATAAGCGCCCCTATCAGCATCCAAGACAGGGGATTTTAGCAACCCAGTCACCTTTTTAAACTGGGTATCTTTGTCAGAATACCAGGAAATTGTCTGATAATAGCCATAATCAAGGTGGCCACTATAAAATAAATCATACTTTGTACCGGGCTTCATCCAGTGCTTAACGTCCTTCTTTAGCACTTTTACTGGATAATCAATATCGTCCATGCCAGTGATAAGAACCATATTGCCATATCGCGTATCATTCTTGAATTGCTCCATAACACCTAATGGCTTGGATTCGATGAACCTGAAGCTATCAACCTTGCCTATTTCTTTATTGCTGTAGCTCTTTGTCTGTTTTGATAATGCCAGACCTGGAAGATTAGCGGCTGCAACCGCAGCAATTACAGATTTTAAGAATGCACGTCTTTTCATCAATTCACCACCTTCAGCTTGGTGCGCTGTTCCCTGACTTGTTCAAAGTTCATGGATTCAACGGTCTTATGCTCGATTTGGCCGGAGTGTTCGACTTTAGCCTCGACTGACTGATTGGGTTTGCCATCCAAGCGATTGCCCAGCTCCTGCAGTGCCGCTAGATCGCCAGAATCGCATTTTTTTAGCAGTTCTTTTGCAAGCTTAACTAGAGCATCTTGTTGTTCGGTTTTAGTGCGTTCTTCAAGGGCTTTATTGATAGCATTGAGCCACCGCTTGCCCTTCGCGGCATTGCTATTGCCGGCTGGTGCACCTCCTAAATTAGAGGCCATGTTGATTTAACCATAAATATTTGATTGATTTGATATTGTACCGAACAGTACAAAATAGTATTTTCCACAATTCTACGCCTCCAGGTAGCAGATACTATGTAAAGTATAGCAGGGTTTTCATGGGGTTACATCACCTTATCGGTTTGATTCCATTTACGTGATCAAGTTTAACCGGAAACTTCATTTTGTCGCAACGGAATACGAGCCTGTCCATGTGCTCGTATAGGGTTATAACCTTACTATCATCGCGGCATTTATGGTCGAAATTATAGATACAGCCTTCTATTTTGCAATCAATCATGGTGCTTGAATAACCTGTTTTTTGTTTGCCGGATCTGCGGATTGTCTGTAATAATCTATCGGCGTATTGCCTGCGGGATTTATCCAAGGTTCCCAATCGCATAAGCTGGTAAAGGGCATCATGCACCAGGGAAGCGCGCATAAAGTTCTTTGTGTCAATGGCCGGGCCAGAGGGACCGTCCCCGGCGTTAAATATCTGGGACAATGTTCTGAATTTGTGTATATGTATTTACTCATAAGTTTATCCTCACAGGTGCAGGGGTTGCGTTATGCACTGCTTTTTCATCCTCAAATGATAATCCTGCCGCTTCCATGACTTCATATAGCATTGCGTATTTTGTAATATCGCGTTTCATGCTTGCAGATACAACTTTGTCACACGGTAAATATCTGTCAAAAACATTCATGATCCACACAACTTGATCGCACGTTATTACTTTGTCTCTTGCCGCACTACCAATAATTGACTTTTCTTCTGCGTAAACTTCTGGTTCATAAAATTCATGGCTCATAGGTTTGTTCTCCTTACCTGTAGGGTGTATTTACCTGTAACCAGCCCGATCAACTTCACCATTGCCCTTTCCCAGTCAGCTTTCATGCTCTCCCTGATGTATCGAATAGTTGAGTAGAAAGTGAAGAAAGGCACACGGTAATTATTGATAATGGGTTGGCCAAAGTAGAAATAGTACACGGTACGCTCTGCCTCGTTTTCAGGAGGTGTAATTACTGTGTGTGAGTACATTGGCGCATCTTGTGGCAACCATCCAGTAGCCAATACTGGCGTTATTTTGAATGCTGGCCTCAGATAAAAATCATAATGACTCACTCTTTCAATGTTTCCTGATTGATCTATTTTGTTGACCATTTGGCCTATCAGCACCAAGTCAAGCATCGCCCTTTCAGCTTCAGTAGACTTGCCTTGCTGTCTTCCGCCCATTGTTTCTGTGCCTGGGTTAATCTTCATTTGAATTAATAATAAAAACTTTGCTGCATAAAGAGCATTGGTAAGTTTCAAGATCCTGATATTTGGCTATAAATTTTAAAGTTTTTTGATGACAGCTAGAACAAATTCCCTTAGCCGTTACTTGAGTCTGTAGCTTAGTTATTTCTTTAAACTTGATTAAATCGTTAATCCTCACCGGTTAAGCCTTCTATTATTTCATTGGTATCTCGCTCAAGCTCCATCTTCTTTTCCCAATACTCAAGGTCTTTATCAGCCAGAAGATTAGCGATATAAACAACTACATGTTTGTTTGGAAACAAAAACCCGTTTTGAAGGCTTGAATAATGACAAGAACCATCATATCTGCTCGGTGATACTCCGGTCTCTGGCTTTAATATATAAATCAATTGCCCCTCTTCAGGCGGCCAAGGTGGCTTGGGTTCGTGTTTTTTGATGAAAGCCTCAAGCTTTACCCTCAACCTAAAAAATGAATCGCATGGCAATCCATCGTTAGGACAGGTTCCATTGTAATCCGCGCAATCCTTACAACTATTAGACCGCATTGTAGCTTTCAATTCTTCCAGTTCTTTAGGGTCTATCATGATTCCGCCTCTAAAAATATATATACAAAAATATTTTCCATGCACCAATAAGCGCAAATATAAAAATAATTAATTTCAGAAAATACACGAAAACAGCACCAATTGAGTTTTTAATAAAATCATCGTGGATTTTTTCGAGTTCTTCATCAATCCAGCCTTTTAACGAGATATTCACTTCTTCACCGGCTATCACCTTGGCTATATCTTCTTCGGTTGCCCATATTATTGCCTGCTGCTCTTGTGTTTCGCTCATAATTTACGCCTCAGTTTTGCTTTGATATCATCCCAATAAAAGGCCAATAATATTAAAGGAATAGCAATAATCCACAGAACAAAGACGGCAATTACCTGGTCTATCTTAACTGTGTATTCGATTCCAGCCTTATCCGCTTTATCTGCCAACATATTATAAAACCAGTCAGTAACCCGACTGCCAATAAAAATATAAAGAAGCCATATTCCTAAAGCGTATATTGTCATGTTAATAATCCTCTATCGTCTGGGTGTGTCAGATAAATATCATTCTCTATGAAATATTGCTGTTTTTCTCTCAGATATTCTGACATCTGGGCCTTACTGAATTTTTCTGTATGAATCATATTCTCGATAAACCACTCTTTTTTGTCCGGGTTATGCTCATGTATCCAAGCCTGGTACAGTTCTGCAAAAAATGAGTCATCCCTGATTAATATTGGCAATCCGAATCTTTCCTTGCAATATGTATGGACTTCTTCTTTAGTGCTCCAACAACCTGCAGCTACTATTTCCGTATTCCACATCCAATCAAGGCCCCTCTGCCGTGCGCTCTTGGTCCCTACAGGCCCGATTGTTACCTGTGTCTTGCCGTCACAAGGGTCAGATTTAATCCGCTGTATGACGTTCTCACGGGCCTCTGGGGTGCTTAGTCTGAAGCTCTCGGATTTCATTTTTCAATATCCAGGGCAGGGTCGATCTAGCATTTCAATTTTTTTGGTATGCCCGCAATGTGGACATTCCCACCATGTTTGATAGTCCGAATCCTGCATTTGCATCGGCGTAAAATGGCACATTGGCGCAACAAATTTTTTATCTTCTTCGTGCATGAGTTCATTAAACCCAAGAAAGGCTTCTAATTCTTCGTCTTTAGTCATTTATTCACATCCACAATAGTTATTACCGTTTTTTCCTCGCTCCGCTTGGCTTTTATTGGGATCATGTTAAGAGATTTCACATAATCCGGGCTGTCATCGTAAATAATACCAAGCCCGTTTGGATTCAGTTTTTCATGGTATTTGCTCAAACAATCCCCTAAGGGCTTGAAGCCTCCATAAAGATTATCCCAGTCCGGGGTCTTTCCTGAGCCGTAGCGCTCCACAAAAATAAGGCATAGCTTGATGGGATCACCATCATGTCGGTACTGAGCCCTGATTTCCCAGGCCAGCCACTCACGTAGTTTCTTGTATTCATGGTAGTGCATTCCACGAATATCGTTTAATGTGGGAAGCGCATCAGGAATGGTTAATATTATTCCGTCCTCTTGTGCTTCTGTTGATTCAGTCATTTTAGAATATCCTCCCACTCTTCTTCTGTCGGTTCTCTTTCTTCTTCGCACATACTGCATTTCATTGTTGTATATTTAATTGGATATGTATTTGTTCTTTTAAAGCTGTGCTTTCCATCGTTTAAACAGTCTGCCGTGTATGCTTTGTAACTAAAAGATACTGACGTATAAAAAGTGAATATTTTTTCACAAGAAACGCACTCCTGATTATGGAGAATATCTTCTTCATACCCATAACCGTCATCATGATTAATTTCTTGCTCAGCGCCACAATACGGACATTCTATATCACTCATTCCCATCTCCATACTTGCCATGTTTCATACATTAAAGATACTTTTCAGCAACATTATCAGGAAGGCTGAACGGTATTGTTTTCATGTATCGCTTATCTTTCTGTTTTAAAACATAAAGACCATCTTCAGCCGCGACTAAAATCCAGTTATGATTTGACGTTAAATCCTTAACTTTTTCTTCTGTGAAATATTCCTCCATATCAATCCCTAACCTTGATCAGTGTATCCCGCCAGTTTTCTTTTGGTACTTTAGGCATATTTAGGCAGGATAAATCATATAGCCATGTATTAGGTTGTGGCTCCCATGTCCATACAGTTTTGACGGGCTCGACTTCTGAACAAAACCAAGCGCCACGATTATCCATAGCAATCCACTTAATTCCCTCTCGTGTTTTGAGGGCTTCTTGAAGGGCTTGTCTCACCACGGCGACCTTCTACAGTATGACGCTTGCCACATTCTTTGCATGTAAATTGTTTGATCCACATGGCTTTCTTGCCCATTCTGGAGATGTAATCAAGGCTCATATGCAATACTCATTCTCAACAGTAACCATGCTTTTAGTCTGTTCATGCAATTCCCGCTCTGTGCCGAATTTCTCTGTCCAGGCCGCTTTGCCTTCATGGAAGGCAACTCCGTATCCACCCGTTTGATGATGAGGTCCGCACAATGGTATTGTCATTTTATGGCAACCTTCGATTACCTTACCCTTAGTATGGTGCGGGCATGGCTCGGTATAGAGTGACATTTCGTTGATGCAGACAATACAACCCAGCTCAACTATGGCGCTTATCCATTCCTTGTCTGATTTGGAGTAGGGTCTCATATTCTGTCGTTACCTAATTCCCTGTATAATTTTCTGAATCTCATTTTAATTTCTTGCTCATCCTGCTCATACCAAGCCCGCTCTAGTGCCATGATATTATTTATTATGTCATCATAGATATAGTGTCTGAGTGCGCGATATACATTTTTAAATGCGTCATCCTTCGATTCAGGCAAGCATCGTACTATATGCCCAAACTTAGCCACTATTTCGTATTCTTCCATGAATGTAACAGGTTTACATTCTGACTGGTCATTTTTAGTTATATCAATGGACAATATTGACTCTCTTTGAGCAAATCTTTTGCCAGTTAATTTAGCTTCAATATCCTCTAACACCTTACTCATACTTCACCCTTTGCGCTTTGTGTTATTTTGCTCATTTATCTTTACGCTCTAACGCATTGCGTAAGGAGCGCCATGATATAATTGCTTGCTCTGGCCCATTTTTCCCTTCAAACACAATCAATACACCGGCATTTTCTTCATACCACCATAAATTCTCTGTTACATTGTGTGGCTCAAGTTTTAAATCTTTTTCACTCATAATTCACCTTTAAAGTGCCACCCCTCAAGCCGGGCCTGGCTTTTGTTAAAAAAGGGGTGGCTGTACTACATCATATTTTCTGCTTTGTCGGTTTGGTACTGCTACTAGATACAGTAGGGATTTATCCGCACCACCAGATTTAATTGCCTTAGCAATTCCCCGCGCATGTTAATCACCTCCTCATAATCTCTATATTCATATTAGCACAACTCAACACAAACGCAAGTTATTTATTCTCCTCATGCAGCCTTTCGTGAATCCATTTCACGCCCTTCTCGTCATATAATGACATGATATTATCATCACTATTAGAGGCGTCATCCAGCCTTTCTTCAAACATTTGCATAATACCCTTTAGCCTCATCATTTCATTGGCATATTGGGCGAGCTGGTCTTTTAGCTTCCGGTTTTCTTCTGCAAGACTTGAGTATCTTTTGCGTTCTTCTCGCAATGGAGAATAATCAGGATTATTTTTTAATTTTTGGTAGATTGCATCAAAAACAACTTCATAATTTTTAGGGTCTGTTGCTAGTATCTTTGATGGCTCTTTGTCTCCCCATGCCTGCATATAAACTGTCATCGGTGATGGTAGGTCTATGCCCCACGACATTTCACCTATAAGTTCTGTAATTCTTATGAACTGCTCGTTATCACACATAATCACTCTCCTAATATCTGTTTCATTTTATAAATACCCGTTCTATGGGCTGGGGTGTCTTTGAGGTTTCGTCTGTTCTGTTCTTCGTTTACGCATTGCCTGGCTTCATACTCGGACTTTTCTCGTGACCATTTACACCCTTCTTCCATAATGGCAGCACGTTCCTCAAAGGCTTCGTTGTATTCGTCTTGGGTCAAACAAATAGCCTTTGTTGTCGTTGTGCGTTTTCGATTCTTTCACAAGCTATATCAAAGTATTTAGGTTCTATCTCGATACCGATGAATTTACGGCCTAGATTCATGCAAGCAACTCCTGTTGTGCCGCTACCCATGAAAGGATCACTAACAATACTCTTAGATAATGTGAACATATCGACTAACCGCTGATAGTGGGCTGTTGTTTTTGGGGATGGATGCGAAAAATCATGTTTGGTATTTTCGATTGGTGCGTCAATTCTATCCATGAAACGTTTATGGCATTTTCCTTCACCGTACCACATAACCAAACCAGTATTAGAATAACCAACCGCGCCCTGTCTCATTGCGTTAGTATAATTTAGGGTTATCGCCCATCTATATCTATGGATAAAATCCATTTCTGATCTCATGGCCACATCATTTTTCCCTACTTCAATTAGTATATTATCAGCGTTTATTGTTTTTGCTATAGATCGGCAAAAATAACGCCATTCTTTATCTGCCATTGAATCATTTTGAAAATTCTTACCAGCATTAAATGGTGGATCAGTAATCACCGCATCCACCTTATCCAGGGTCGGCAATATCTCCAGACAATCACCTAGATATAATGTGGCGTTTCCTATTACCTCTTTTCTCTGATATGTCATTACTTATACGTATAAATTTCTTCTTTCCAGTTTTTAGGGGGGATGCCATGTGCAATGAATGTAGACATACCATGCCGGCAATGCCAAACTTCATTAACAGGGTGCGGCTCATCTTCCCATCCATACCATTCCCCATCTGCATCCTGTACAATCCAGTTCACCCAATCAGGTATTGGGACTTCAAATGTGCATGTGTTCATTGTTCCACGCTCTTTGTTTGTGGTTCTTTATAGATATTGCTGATTACTTCTAATCTGTCTCCAGTAGAGACTAAGTTATATAAACTTAATTTTTTTCCTGCAGTAAACATTGCTTTTTCAGAGTCAAAGGATATTTGATATTGATAGCTGTAATGGCCTGTCTCATATCCAGCTTTTGACCAGCCACTTCTTTCAACAATATCCCCCTCATATATCTCTATTCCGTTTTTATCGAGCAAGCCTGTGAATATACGTTTAGCAATTAATTTATGAGTTCTTCTATAGTCATAATCACACGCGTTTGCCTGAGTTCCAGTTTCAAGCTGCTCTAAGGTCCATATGTGATTAACAAATCGGCCGGTTTCTCCATGCTGCCAAATATAACTAAACTTAATCTCTCTCATTTCTCACCTCTCTAAATTATAGGTAAATCTGCATCCA
>Ga0224504_10000065_pt1 | contig 40159 bp, 41 predicted proteins | sample SF_Oct11_sed_USG_3_FD_170160 | JGI IMG/M metagenome (GOLD analysis project Ga0224504, IMG submission 170160) | Sediment microbial communities from San Francisco Bay, California, United States - SF_Oct11_sed_USGS_24 | ecosystem: Environmental > Aquatic > Marine > Sediment | place: USA...
TTCCATAAAGACAATTCCTTTTTTGCCGCTGGAATAAGTGTTTCGCCCAAGGTATTTGTAATTCGTTTGGAATTTAGAGCCAACGAATCAATTAAGTTTTCATTTGCCTGAGTTTTGTTTGTACGAGTACAAGATAAACTTAACAATACAATTAGGAATAGAAAGGGGTAAATAATCTTCATTTTCAATCTTATAATTGTCAAAAATACTAATTTATATATTGTTTAATGTAAAAAATAACAATTTGACAAAAAACATATCAAAATTATTTGAAAAATTTTTTCAGTATATTTGGGTTAGGAATTTGATTGAGATAACGCAATGAATAAAAGCATATTAGTTATTGGTGCTTGCGGCCAAATTGGCACAGAATTAACGTTAAAATTAAGAGAAATTAACGGTAACAATACCGTTATTGCTTCAGATATAAGAGAAGGAAATAAAGAATTAATGACATCTGGACCTTTTGAAATCATCAATGCTACACTATATAATTCCATTTTAAAAATTATTGAAAAATACCAAGTCAACGAAGTTTATTTAATGGCAGCAATGCTTTCGGCTAAGAGCGAAAAACTCCCAAAAAAGGCTTGGGATTTAAATATGAGCTCCCTTTTTAACGTTCTAAACTTAGCGAAAGAAAATAAAATTAAAAAAGTTTTTTGGCCCAGTTCCATTGCTGCATTTGGTCCGTCATCTCCCAAAGAAAACACGCCTCAAAAAACAGTTATGGAGCCTACAACTGTTTATGGCATAAGCAAACAAACAGGTGAACGCTGGTGCGAATATTACCACCAAAAATATGGTGTTGATATTAGAAGCATTCGCTACCCAGGAATTATAAGCTGGAAAACAGCACCAGGGGGAGGCACAACCGATTACGCGATTGAAATATTTCACCAGGCGATTTTGAAAGGAAATTACGCTTCTTTTTTAAGCAGTGAAACCAAATTACCAATGATGTATATGGCCGATGCCATTGAAGCTACTATAAAAATTATGGATGCAAATCCAGCTAATGTAAAAATTAGATCATCCTACAATTTGGCTGCCATGAGTTTTACCCCTAAAGAAATTGCATTAGAAATAAAAAAAACAATTCCAAATTTTGAGATCTCCTATCATTCAGATTTCAGACAACAAATTGCCAATAGCTGGCCAAAAAGTATTGATGACAGCTGCGCTAGAACAGATTGGGGATGGAAAAACAATTTGGACTTAGAGAAAACAACTGCAATTATGCTGCATCATTTGCAAATTAAATATGCTTCCAAAAATTAGGAAATAATAGGTTTCCGCTTCCATTTAAACAAAATGCTCAATAAGTTAAATTTTGAATATTTAAAATCCAAACACCCCACTAATACCTATCAATATAAAAACAAGCTATCGTTTTAATTCACAGACCCTTAACAAATTACACCCTACTTATTTTTTAATAAATTTTAATTAAAATAACTATAACGATTTCGCAAATTAAAGGCTTTTATGATAATTATCACTATAATAAGATATTCAAAGCAATAATTTTGTAGTACAAACTTGATTATTAGATATAATACAATTTTTTAATAGTAAATCAACGTTAAATTAAAAAAAATAAAATAAAAATACACTAATTATGAAAATTTCACATATTGAACACATCGGAATAGCGGTAAACAATTTAGAAGAGTCAATCAAATATTACGAAGATGTACTTGGAATGAAATGCTATAATATTGAGGAGGTTGTTGATCAGAAAGTTAAAACAGCCTTTTTTTTGGTTGGTGATACAAAAATTGAATTATTAGAAAGCACCTCTCCTGAAGGACCTATTGGAAAATTTATTGAAAAGAAAGGTCAAGGAATACATCACATTGCATTTGCAGTTCCAAATGCATCTGAAGCTTTAAAAACTGCAGAAGAGCGCGGTGTTAAATTAGTAGACAAAGTTTCAAGAAAAGGTGCCGAAGGCTTAAATATTGGTTTCCTACATCCAAAATCAACAAATGGCGTTCTTACTGAACTTTGCTCAAAAGAATAAAAAATTATACTAAATAACATCGTATAAATAAAACAACCATGAAAATACCAAACATTATGACAGCAGAAAACGCTGTTAAATTAATTAAATCAGGAGATAGAGTCCTAATACAAGGAGGTTCTGCAACACCACAAACATTAATTAAGGCCATGGCTGCACGGGGTCCAGAATTAAAAGGAGTTGAAATTTGCCATTTACATACCGAAGGCGAATGTGGTTACACAGCCCCTGAATTAAGAGATAGTTTTCATACCAGCGCTTTTTTTATTGGAGGTAATGTTAGAAAAATGGTAGGAGATACCGTTGACTATATTCCAATTTTTTTAAGTGACATTCCTAGCTTATTTCGTCAAGGCTATATGAATTTAGATGTCGTTTTAGTTAACGTATCACCACCTGACAAACATGGCTTTTGTTCTTTAGGCGTTTCTGTTGATATTATTATTGCAGGAATTGAACAAGGAAAAACTGTAATTGCCCAAATAAACCCCCAAATGCCTCGTACCTTTGGTGATGCTTTGGTTCATCTAAACAATTTTAGTGCTTGCGTTTTAGTTGATGAAGAAATTCATGAAATGAAATTTGTAGCACCCTCAGAAGCTGAAAAAGCCATTGGTAAAAATATTGCTGAAATCATTGACGATGGCTCAACACTTCAAATGGGTATTGGAGGAATACCAAATGCTGTTTTAACCTATTTAACAAACCATAAAGATTTAGGTGTTCATACTGAAATGTTCTCTGAAGGAATTGTTGATTTAGTTGAAAAAGGTATTGTTAATGGGTCTAAGAAAAAAGTAAATCCAAATAAAATTGTATCTGGATTTGCCATGGGAACGCGTAGATTATACGATTTTATGGACGACAATCCTGAAATTGAAATGTTAGACATTGCCTATGTAAATGACACTGCAATAATTCGTCAAAACCCAAAAGTAACTGCAATAAACTCTGCTATTGAAATTGACTTTACCGGTCAAGTTTGTGCAGATTCAATTGGAACAAGAATGTTCTCTGGTGTTGGTGGTCAAATGGACTTTATGCGTGGTGCTGCATTATCTTTAGGTGGCAAACCAATTATTGCCGTAACTTCTACAACTTTAAAAGGTGTTTCAAAAATTGTTCCTTCATTAAAACCTGGTGCTGGTGTTGTTACAACACGTGCACACGCCAGATTTGTAGCCACAGAGTATGGCGTTGCCGAATTATTTGGAAAAACATTAAAGCAACGTGCTGTAGCTTTAAGAGATATTGCACATCCTGATCATAGAGAAGAATTAGACGAAGCTATTTTTGAACGTTTTGGAAGTAACAAAGTAGTAATGATATAATTTTATTAATAGTATATATTATGAACAATACAAATAAATCACTTTTCCCTGAATTTAGTCCTGTTTCAAAACAAGAATGGATGGAAAAAGTAACCATTGATTTAAAAGGTGCCGATTTTGATAAAAAACTAGTTTGGAAAAACTTAAGCAATATCAATATTCAACCTTATTACAACACTGAAGACAAAATAAAACACCTACAAAATACCGGAGAAAACTCACAATCGTTGGTTAATTACCGTCTTATTTCTGCTTGTTGTGATGAAAACGGAAACAACTTAGCTTTAAAAGCTATTGAAGAAGGAATGAATGGTTTAATATTTAATATCTGTGAAAACTGCAAACCAGAAGCACTTTTACAAGGCATTAATTTAAACGAAGTAAATGTTTCTTTTAATTTAGGTTCCAATGCGGTTGCATTTGCAAGTAACTTCTTTGATTTTGTAAATAAAAACAAGGTTGATGTTAACAATTTAAAAGGGTATTTTAACACCTCGTTAATTTCAAATTATGTAACCTCAGCTTCAATTGAAGCAGGTGCGTTTGATACGGTTGCGGCGTTGGTAAAACTAGCTGCTGATTATCCTAATTTTAAAGCCATTACTGTTTCAGGAACTGAGTATTTAGACTCAGGAGCAAACCAGGTACAGGAAATTGCTTATACATTAAATTCATTGGTGTATGTAATTGATGAATTATCAAATAGAGGCGTTGAAATACAAACCGTTTTCAACAACCTAAACTTTAATTTAGCAATTGGGTTAGAGTATTTTGTTGAAATAGGTAAATTTAGAGCTTTTAACAACTTATTAAGCGAAGTTGCAAACAAATACGGTGTTGCAGATTTTTCAAATACTATGTCAGCAAAAACATCTATTTGGAGTAAATCTATAACAGATGCTGAAACAAATATATTACGCGCTACAACTGAAACAATGTCGGCTATATTAGGTAATGTTGATGGTGTTTTAATTGATGCCTACGATAAAGAATTTAAGGAATCTTCAGATTTTTCAAGTAGAATTGCAGGAAACATTACCACCATTTTAAGAGAAGAATCATACTTTGGTAAGGTTTCAAACCCTGTTGATGGCTCTTATTATATAGAAGAAGTTTCAACTAAAATAGCTGAAAAAGCATTGGAATTATTTAAGTCTATTGAAGAAAAAGGTGGTTTTTATACTGCTTTTGAAAACGAAACAATTCAACAACAAATTGCTGAAATTCGTTTAAAGAAGATTAAACTAATTAGCCAAAGAAGATTGCCTATGGTAGGTATTAACAAATATCCTAACCTTATGGAAACTATAAATGCAGACTTACTTTCAAGTGGAGATGATGCGGCAAGCACGAAGGTTTTAAAACCTAGAAGAGCTTCTTTAGAAATTGAAGCTATTAGAAAAGTTACGGAAAAAATAGTTACTAAAACTGGCGAGCGTCCTATTGTTGAATTGGTAAGCTACGGAAACTTAACAATGCGTAAAGCAAGAGCTGCTTTCGCATATGATTTTATTGGTGTTAGTGGTTTTAATGTACTGCAAGAACAAAGTTTCAACAGCTTTAAAACTGCTGCTGAAGCAGGGGCAAGATCAACTTCAAACGTGGTTGTTATTTGTAGTTCAGATCAAGATTATGATGAAACTGCTATTGCCTTTATAAAAGCTTTTAGAGCCATAAATACAGATAAAGTATTATTATTAGCAGGTGCTCCGGCAAATATGGATGAATTAACCGAGGCTGGTTTAGATGGCGTGGTAAATATGAGAACAGATGTTATCAAAGCCATTTCCAGCATTCAGACTAAAATTCAAAAAACGATTAAATCTTAAGAGGTATGAAACCAGATTTTTCAGATATAAAATTAAATTCAGCGGTTAAACAAATAGCAGCTGCTTCAGAGAATCAAGATGTTTGGAACACTCCTGAAGGAATTCCAGTAAAAAAACATTTTACAAAAGAAGATATTAATGATGCAGAACATTTAGGTTTTGCAGCTGGTATACCTCCTTTTTTAAGAGGTCCTTATAGCGCTATGTACGCTATGCGTCCTTGGACGGTACGTCAATATGCAGGTTTTTCAACCGCAGAAGAGTCAAATGCTTTCTATAGAAGAAACTTGGCTGCAGGTCAAAAAGGACTTTCTGTTGCTTTTGATTTAGCCACACACCGTGGGTATGATTCAGATCACCCACGTGTTACAGGTGATGTAGGTAAAGCAGGTGTTGCTATTGATTCTATCTTAGATATGGAAATTTTATTCGACCAAATTCCGTTAGATAAAATGTCTGTTTCTATGACCATGAATGGTGCCGTTTTACCTATTATGGCATTTTATATTGCAGCCGCAAGAAAACAAGGTGTTTCTTTAGACAAACTTTCTGGAACCATTCAGAATGATATTTTAAAAGAATTTATGGTGCGTAACACTTACATTTATCCACCATTACCTTCTATGAAAATTATTGGTGATATTTTTGATTACACCACCAAGAACATGCCTAAGTTTAACTCTATTTCTATTAGTGGTTATCACATGCAAGAAGCAGGTGCTACGGCCGATATTGAGTTGGCATATACGTTAGCCGATGGAATGGAATACATTAGAACCGGATTGGCTTCAGGATTAAAAATTGATGAATTTGCGCCTAGATTGTCATTTTTCTGGGCTGTAGGAATGAATCACTTTATGGAAATCGCCAAAATGCGTGCCGCACGTATGCTTTGGGCTAAAATCATAAAATCTTTCAACCCAACAAATCCAAAATCAATGGCATTGCGTACGCATAGTCAAACTTCAGGATGGAGTTTAAGCGAGCAGGATCCTTTTAACAACGTAGCACGTACTTGTATTGAAGCGATGGCTGCGGGGTTGGGTGGAACACAATCTTTACATACAAATGCTTTGGATGAAGCTATTGCTTTACCTACAGATTTCTCTGCACGTATTGCTCGAAATACACAGATTTTTATTCAAGATGAAACGCAAATGACAAAAGCCGTTGACCCTTGGGCTGGATCCTATTATGTAGAATACCTAACCAAAGAAATTGCAGACAAAGCTTGGAAACTAATTGAGGAAGTTGAAGAATTGGGCGGAATGGCAAAAGCCATTGAAACTGGTGTTCCTAAAATGCGTATTGAAGAAGCTTCTGCCCGCAAACAGGCCCGTTTAGATTCTGGACAAGATATTTTAGTTGGCGTAAATAAATTCCAAACTACAGAAAAATCAAATATCGAAATTTTAGAAGTTGACAACACTGTTGTAAGAAATTCTCAGATTGAACGTTTAAATAAATTAAAAGCAAATAGAGATCAGACAGTTGTTGATGCAAAAATTGCTGCTTTGTCTAAATGTGCTGAAACAGGCGAAGGTAATTTATTAGCCTTGGCAGTTGAAGCTGCTGAAAATTTTGCTACTTTAGGTGAAATTTCTGACGCTTTAGAAGATCATTTTGGAAGACATAAAGCAGATACTAAATTAATAAGTGGTGTGTATAGTAAAGAAGTAAGTGACGATAGTACTTTTGCAAAGGCTCAAAAATTAGCCGATAAATTTGCAGAAATCGAAGGACGTAGACCAAGAGTAATGATTGCAAAAATGGGACAAGATGGCCACGATAGAGGTGCCAAAGTTGTTGCTTCTAGTTTTGCTGATTTAGGTTTTGATGTTGACATGGGACCATTGTTCCAAACACCTATTGAAGTTGCAAAACAAGCTATTGAAAACGATGTTCATTTTGTAGGTGCATCAAGTTTAGCAGCTGGTCATAAAACATTAATTCCTGAATTAATTGAAGAATTAGAAAAACTGGGAAGACCAGACATATTAGTGTTTGCAGGAGGTGTAATTCCAGCACAAGATTATGACTACTTATTCGAAAGAAAAGTAGCCGCGGTATTTGGTCCTGGAACTGTAATTTCAGAATCTGCCATTACAATTATGGAAAAATATTTAGAGCAAGAATAAGTTTTAAATACAACTAATATTATAAGCCCAAACAATTTGAATTGTTTGGGCTTATTGCTTATTTAAGTGTATTCTGAACGAGGCTTAAGAATCTCACACGGCTACTTAAACTACCTAACCTTGTCATTCACCCATAGGAAGCAAGTAAGCTAAAACCAAACCATTATAAGTTTCGTTCATAATTCTATTGCTTATTTTCAAGTATTAATTTTTTTCCTTTTATTGAGAGCTGCCTAGATTCTTATATTCACAGAATTAACACCAAAATCACAATTTAAATTGTTAGGCTTTATAAATAACCATACCTTCATATTTCAATATAATTTAATCACTACTTTTGTATTTCAAAATAGTCTATGGATTTTTCAAAAGTAAAATTAGTTGTTACCGATATGGATGGAACGTTACTAAACTCTAAAAGTGAAGTAAGTGATCGTTTTTTCGAGGTATACGAACAATTAAAAAAACACAATATTAAATTTATAGCGGCAAGTGGCCGCCAATATTATAGCATTGTTGACAGGTTTGAAGCCATCAAAGATGAAATTACAATTGTTGCCGAAAATGGCGCTTTCGCCAAGCATGGAGATAAAGAATTGTTTACTGCTGAACTACCAACTAACCACATTTCAAAAAGCATCAATATGTTACGATCATTAGACAATGTTTATATTGTTTTATGCGGTAAAAATGCAGCTTATATTGAAACGAAGGATGAGAAATTCATCAACATGTTCAAAAATTATTATTCTGAATTTAGAGTTGTTGATGATTTAACTAAAATTACAGATGACACCTTTTTCAAAATTGCCGCTTACCATTTTGATTGCTCCGAAACTCATATTTATCCTGCCGTAAAACAGTTAGAAAACGACCTACAAATAATTGTATCAGGAAAAAATTGGTTAGATATTTCTCACAACAATGCAAATAAAGGTTTTGCTTTAAACATCCTCCAAAATAAATTAGGTGTTACCAAAGAAGAAACCATGGTTTTTGGCGATTATAACAACGATTTAAAAATGCTTGAATTGGCCCATTTTAGTTATGCTATGAAAAATGCGCACCCTAATGTCCAACGTATTTCGAACTTCAGCACTAAAAGTAACGACGAACAAGGTGTTGAATTAGTACTCGAACAGTTAATTCATTCAAAAAAACAATAATTTCTGATCTGTCCATCAAGGCAACAATAGATCTGAGGTTTCTACTTTGTAAAAGTATAGCTACCAAATTTTCGAAACAACTTCAAAATGAGGCTACCAAAAGTATCTATTTAAAACGACTCTTTAAATTGTTGAATCATAATTTCAGCAGCTTTTACTGGAGAAATTTTAGCCGAAACTATCTCTTTTTCAAGTCTTGAAAGATGCCCTTTTATGTTTTTTGAACCATAAAAAAGGTTTTTTAACTCTTCATTGATGTTGTTATACATCCAATCTATTTGCTGATGGTTTCTATTTTTATTGAAATATCCATTTTCATCAACCAATGCCTTAAATTTAGACACTTCATCCCAAACATTAGAAATACCTATATTTTTTATAGCAGAAGCCGTGCTTACTACTGGGCTCCAACCTGAATCGGATTGCGGGAAAATATGCAAAGCATTTTGATATTGCAATTTGGCCATTTCACTCATACGCACATTGTCACCATCGGCCTTGTTTATCACCACCATATCGGCCATTTCCATAATACCCTTTTTAATGCCTTGTAACTCATCACCCGCTCCAGATAACATTAACAACAAAAAGAAATCTGTCATACCATGTACAGCAGTTTCAGACTGCCCTACCCCAACAGTTTCAATTAAAACCACATCGTAACCATTTGCTTCACAAAGCAACATTGTTTCTCCTGTTTTGTTAGCAACGCCTCCTAAAGTGTCACCTGATGCAGATGGACGAATATAAGCTTCCTGCATGACCGATAATTCTTCCATGCGCGTTTTATCACCTAAAATACTTCCTTTTGAGCGTTGACTACTAGGATCAATTGATAAAATGGCAACCCGTTTGCCTTGGGTAATTAAATATTTTCCAAAGGCCTCAATAAAGGTGCTTTTTCCAACACCAGGAACACCTGTTATCCCAATTCTTATAGAATTTCCTGCGTGTGGTAGAATGGCTTGAATAATCTCTTTTGCTAGTATTTTGTCGCTTTCTAAATTGCTTTCAATAATGGTAATTGCCCTGGACAACAGCACCCTGTCACCTTTTAAAACACCGTTAATATATGCAGCTGCTTCTAATCTTCCTTTTGGCTTGTAATGCTTCATTTACCTTATTGTATAATGACCCTTATAATTGGACTTTGATATCAATTAACACGAATTACAAAGATAATCATATTGGTAAATATCATTATTTAATTAAGCTTTTTCTTCAAAAAAAAGACTACTTTCTGTCCCCAAAAATCCTCAATAAAAACAGGAATAAATTAATAAAGTCTAGGTATAAAGTTAAGGCTCCTATAATAGCACCTTTTTCCATGTGCTCTTGGTTTTCAAAACCTTGCATAGCCAATCTTTTCAACTTCTGAGTATCATATGCTACCAAAGCGACAAAAATAGCCACGCCTAAATAGGTAATAATCCAATACAACATTTCACTTTGCATGAAAAAATTAACAACTGAAGCAATAATAATTCCTATTAAGGCCATAAATGCCAAGTTACCAATTTTTGTTAAATCACTTTTTGTAAAATATCCATACACACTCATGGCTCCAAAAGTTCCTGCAGTTATAATAAAAGTTGACGTTATAGATGCGCTCGTATAAGCCATAAAAACGAAGGACAATGTGAGTCCGTTTAAGGCAGAATACAATAAAAACAACAGCGTTGCATTATACGAAGATATTTTTTGAATACGCGCTGAAATATATCCTACAAGCACTAATTCGCCAATTATTAATCCGAAAAACAAAATTTTATTTCCAAAAATAATTTGCACCAATTGTTCAGACCCAGCTGTAAAATAGGCCACTGCACCAGTTAGTAATAAAGCCAATGCCATCCAGTTATACACTTTTGTAATGTATACTGAAATACCTTGATTTATATCGAGTTGTTTTTGACTTAAATTTGAATTAGAAAAATGATTATCCATAAATTATTATTTTTTATATCTTGGATACAAAAATAACAATCTTAAACTGAAACTAAAAATCTTTCTTTTTCAGTTTCAAATTCATTCTAAAAACAGGAATCAACACCCACAAAACAAGAATTGTCATAGAAAGTACCATTCCTAAATTGGTTCCAAAAAACTTTCTAAAAACAGCGCCAGTATAACCCAATAAGGCAGAAATATCTAATTTCAGCAAAATCAAAATTCGAGATAAATCAATTGGATTAAACATGGTGGCAATTAATGAAAATTTATCCAACGGATACTCATCAAACAACACCAATGAAATTAAAAATGCACCATCGTAAATAACGGCTAATAGCAACCACATTAGTATGGCATAACCAAAGCCTTTTATTTTATTTTCGGTTGAAAGCGCTATGTTATACGATAAGGCAACAAAAATAAAATTCAGAAAAGAACCAACCACTAATAACAGTCCAAAATTAAATATGGCAGCTGATTTAAATAATCCGTACAACACAAATGGAATACCCAATCCCAATACCAAACTTAAGGTTAGTGACAAAGAAATACCTAAGTATTGCCCCATAAATATTTTATGTCGGTTAATTGGTTGCGCCAATAACAACTCTGTAAATTCTTTTGAATTGTAATAATACATAACGCCAAAAATGGTTCCAATAAGTGGGGTTAAAACAATAATAATATTCATTAAAGTAATTACTGCTTTATTCACATCATTATTTAAAAACAACAACACAAACCCAAGCAATAAATAAAATAAAAAATACACATAACTCCAACGGCTACGCATTAAATCGTAAAAGCTATATTTTAATATTTTAAGCATATTGTTTCGATATTAAATTGGCAATTGCATGCTCTAAATTTTCATTTTCTGTTTGTTTCTTCAATGCATCAATACTTCCTTTAAAATAAATTTTACCATCTAATAAAAATACAATTTCATTAGCCAACTCTTCAACAACACTCATAATATGCGTGGTTATTAAAATTGTTTTCCCTTTAGCATTTTCTTTTTGAATGAGTTCTTTTAAATGAATGAGTGCAATTGGATCTAACCCCGTTGTAGGCTCATCTAAAATAATTAGATCGCTATCAAACATAAAAGTTAGTACAATATTTACCTTTTGTTTTGTGCCTCCTGAAAGATTCCCCAATTTTTTTTGCAAAGAATCATTCAATCCAAATAAATCAATCAATTCACGTTCATTAGATTCTTTTGGACGCAAATTTTTCACCATCTGAATCAATTCTAATACCGTTAAATTAGGCGGGAAATTGGCAATTTGCGGTAAATAATTTAGATCGTTTCTATAGTCCCATTTATTTAAAACACTTTTACCTTTATAAAATATTTCTCCTGTTTGAGGAATTACCATTCCTAATAAACATTTTATTAGTGTTGTTTTACCTGATCCGTTAGGACCAAGAACAGCAAATATCCCTCCTTTTTTGATGTTTAAATCTAACCCGTCTAAAACCACCAATTTTCCAAAACGCTTGTGTAAATTTCTAAATTCAATCATTTATTCTTTTCATTATAGGGTTGTTATCCATCAAATCATCTGGTGTAAATACTGGCGATACTTTTTCTGAAAAATTAATAATATCTACAAATAAACTTCTTAATAATACCAAAGCTTCGGGTGTTTTATTTACAATATAAGAAAATAGCTTTACTGGGCGATAAGGAATATCTCCTACCCCATTTTTATCAATATCGTAACCAGTGTATTCACTCCAATAATTCTGATCAAATTTATTATCGTTTACTTTACTATTGTAGGCTAAATCCAGCGAATTATGCATAAAATCGTTTCGCTCGAAAAAATTAGCATAGCAGGCTCCCGCAATTTTAATTGCCCAACCGTTTCTAACAAAAGAATTGTTTTTATAGGTAATTCTTGTACATCCTTCACCTTTTATACCTATGGTATTTTCTTCAAAAATGTTATTATAAATTTGTGTATCGTAAATTTCTTTCAGCAACAAGCCATACGAGGCTGAGCCCCAATTATGGGTAAATTTATTCTGATACATGGTAATAAATTTAGAAAACATAACAGCCACTCCAGCACCATTATTTTTAAATTGATTGTTAAAATAAGTGTCATTATTTGAAAACATAAAATGTAACCCGTATCGAATGTTATCATGGCTAAAATTATCGTGAATTTTACTTTCAGTTACAAATTCAAAATAAATACCATCGCGCATTCCATAAACCTCATTTCCCTCAACTTCCATATTTGAACTATGCCAAATATGAATGCCATTTCCAGAGTTGGCCTCATCTTTTGCGGTACTTGATAATGTATTGTTTAGAATTTTTCCATAGTGTGATTTTTCAATTAAAATTCCAAAAAATATTTGATCCAACACTAAATTTTCAATAGTGAAATTTTTACATCTCACAACTTTTACTGCGGTATAATCCTTTGTATAACTTACCGCAACATTTATAATTTTGAAGTTTTTTAGCACAAAATTATCAGCCGTAATAAGAAGAATATTCCCCTTGTTATTACCATCAATTATGGTTCCCTCTTCTCCAAAAATTGTAATCGATTTATTTACTTCAACATTATTTTCTTGATAAACACCTTTTTTAATAAAAATTTCATCTCCATCTTCGGCAACTTCAATTGCACGTTGTATGGTTGAGATGTTACAAGATTTACATACTTCAATTTGCTTTGATTGAAGCCCCGTAAAATATAATAGAAAAATAATAAAACTATATTTTCTCATAGTTATTTATCGGAAAGCCTCTCTTTTAATGATTCCCAAGTATAGATATTCCCATCATGTTGCTGTTGTAATGTTAAAGCTTTTTCTGAAATAGAAACCGCTGATAGATTTGCACCCATAGGGCTTTTTATATTTGGACTTATTAAATAAGTTGCTGTTTTGGCGTTAATCATTTCTCCAGGGTTTGCATAATTGGCAACTAGCATAATGGCTATATTTTTTTCGCTTTTTTCATTTAAATCGTTTACCAAACATTCAATAGCATCAAATTTAAACTGCTTCCCTTTTTTGGTAACATACTGTGCTGCATGCGTTTTATCAACAATATTCATTATGCAAAAACTACACTGATCACTTCCATATTCAATAGCTTCTGGCTCAACTTTACATGAAACTGTAAACAATACAATGATGACACCAACAAATGGCTTAATAAAATTAACTCTCATTATTTTGATTTTTTTAGTTCTCTAAATATACATTAAAACTAGAATTATGGAACTAATATTATTGTTTTAACATACAAACTTATTTATTTTTTAGCTTCTTTTTTCCCTATAAAAAAGGCTATAAAAGTCATTAACATACCCGCAAACAAAAAATAAGCACCTGTTCTAGGATATGAATGGGCTGTAAAATTCAAAATATATTTTGTCCCAAATAACGGTGGTTGAAATCCCATTACCGAACCATCAGGATTTTTAAAATTCATAATGGCTTTTGGATCTAAATTATGACCGTAGTCATATTCCCACAAATAAAAATCATACATTCCGGCAGTTCCAAGTAAACACATAACAACAAACCATACCAAAAATAATTTATGCTTACCAATTATACCTATTGCAATACCTAATGCTACCATAATTGCAATGACCCAAGGAAATATTTTAAACTCTGGAATGGTTTCTGGAATATATTGCATACCCACATAATGATTCATTAAATTGATGTTTTTAATATCAAATTCGTGCGTATCAACAAATTTATTTATATAAATATCCATACCCAATGGAATTGGATATTGCGGCGCTTCTAACGTAATGTTCCATAAAGGAAATACAAACAAACCCATTAATAGTAATGAACCTATTAACATTAATATTTTAGATTTTTTCATTGCTGTTTTTAGTTTAAAATTCTAACAGTTATTAATTAACACATATATAAAAGATCAATTAATTTTGATTCTAATTTTAAAAAAAGGACAGAAAATTAACTGTCCTTTTCTTCTAAATTTTAAAGATTCTTTTTCTAGAAAATTTAACTTATTATTCCAAATCTACTGGATCTCCATCCAAAGTAAAAGTAATTGGCACTTTAGACCCTTTTGGTGAAACTCTTACATAACCTTGCATTTCTTGATGTAATGCTGAACAGAAATCTGTACAATAGAACGGCCATACGCCAACTTGTTTTGGTTCCCATACGAAGGTTTCTGTTTGCCCAGGCATAATTAACAATTCAGAAGTGTTAGCTCCAATCATTGAAATACCATGAGGCACATCATAATCCTGCTCTAAATTAGTGACATGAAAATATACTTTATCCCCCACTTGAATACCTTCAATATTATCTGGAGCAAAATGAGAACGAATCATCGTCATATAAATATGTACTTCGTTTCCTTTTCTAACAACTTTAGCATCTGCTTCACTTTTCACAGCATACTTATGTTTGTTATCTTCTAATTTAAAGAATTTTTTAGATCTAGATTTCAATAAATCAGCCGGACAACCTGCTGCATAATGAGGCTCACCAATTGTTGGAAAATCTAATAATAATTCCATTTTTTCTCCAGAAATATCATATAACTGCGCAGACTGCGTTACTTCAGGACCTGTAGGCAAATAACGGTCTTTGGTAATTTTGTTCATTGCCAATACATATTTACCAAATGGCTTACGTGAGTTCCCTCCAGGAATCATTAAGTGACCTACAGAGTAGTATGTTGGTTTTCTATCAATAACTTCCCAAGTACCTAATTTCCATTTAACAACTTCAGAAGAAATAAAGAAGGTAGTATACGCGTTTCCTTCTCCATCAAATTCAGTGTGTAATGGGCCCAAGCCAGGATTTTTAACTGCCCCAGCCAATGTAGCTTCGTAGCTCAAAATTGGAATTCCATAAGCATCACCATCAAAATCTTTGTCTTCAATGGCCTTGATCATTTTACTAAATGAATGAATTGTTAATTCGGCGGCTAATTTACCACTACCAACAATATATTCCCCTGATGGATCAACATCACAACCGTGAGGAGATTTTGGTGTAGGCATAAAATAAATTGCACCAGGAACATCTGACGGATCTACAACCAACACTTCTTTTTTCATTGTTGAAGTTGCGGTATGTGTTTCATCGTCATATACATTATGTGCATAATTTGTAGGCATTTTTTTACCGCCACCATTATTCACATATTCTTCAATTTTTTTCCAGTTAATGGCAGCAATAAAATCTTTATCATTTTGAGAAGCATTTACTTCTAATAATGAATTTGCTTCTTCTGTATTATACGTTGTAAAGAAAAACCAACCATGAGAAGCGCCTCTACCTGGGTGGGATAAATCATAATCAAAACCAGGCATTCTTATTTGGAATTTTATATCCATATGTCCGTGTTCTGGCTCTATAGAAATAAAAGATAATGCGCCTTTAAAGTTTCCTTTGTATTGTTCAATTGGCATATCTTGCTGTGGAAATGGTACTGAAAAACGAGTACCTGCTACCACGTATTCACTGTTTTCGGTCACAAATGATGAACTGTGATTACCAGCAGAATTTGGGATTTCAATAATTTCAGTAGTTTCAAATGTTGATAAATCAATTTTTGCAATACGAGGGGTATTGTTACCGTTAATAAATACCCAACGACCATCAATTTCACCATTTGTTTGAGAAATATCAGGGTGATGCGAATCATCCCAAGGAATAAAACCGTGAGATGTATTTAGCATTGGCTTAGTTTCCTCATTAAAACCATACGCTTTTTCAGCATCTACAGAAAAAACTGGAATTACCTTAAACAATCTTCCTGAAGGAAGACCATAAACTGCCAATTGACCACTAAACCCACCAGATACAAATGCATAGAATTCATCATGTTCACCTGGAGCTACATAAACTTTCTCAGCAGCACTGCTTGACAATGCACCTTGAGAACCTTTTTTTGAGCCGCCATTACCACAACTACTAAATACCAAAGAAAGTACCGTAATTGTCAATAAAGATTTAAAAATTGTTTTCATACTAATTAAATTTGATTGTTAATTGATTGCTTATTTTGCTGGAACCGTTCTAAAGTATTCTAGTATTTGTCTAGCTTCATCTTCGGTCAAACTTTGATTTGCCATTGGTGCTAAATATTCAGCTAATAATTTCTTCGCAATAGGGTTTTTAGCTACCATTTCTTCAGGGTTTAAAATCATATTCATAATCCATTCAGGTGTACGTCTTTCCGTAATACCTGCCAACCCCGGACCTACAAAACGTTTACTCATTTTATGACAAGCTGAACATTTTGTTTTAAAAACTTCTTTTCCAGTAGCCGCCAAAGATTCATCAATATCTCCAAGTGCTATGCTTTTAATAGGACCAATACCTTTATCCTTCATTGGATCCACTGCTACAACCTCCATAACTTCTTCTTTTATTTCTGAAGGTTTTTCGGCCTTTTTATTATCACCACAACTAGATACAAATGCTACAACAATAGCTATTATTAATACTTTTAATTTCATTCTTATCTTATTAAATATTCTTAAATTAATCTTCAGCAGGTAATAAAATGGTGTCAATTACGTGAATCCAACCATTACTTACTTGTACCGTTTTCAATATTTTTACACCTCCCACAAAAACACCATCTTCAGTACTTTCAACTGTTAAATATTTTCCTGAAGCCATATATAACTTACGTCCTTTGGCAGCTTCTTTTTTAAGTTGCTTTATTGGATAGTTTGCAGGCGCTACGTGATTTGTTAAAATAAAAGCCAGTTGTGATTTGTTTTCTGGCTTCAATAAAAACTCTACCGTTCCTGAATCTAACTTATCAAAAGCCACATTCACCGGCGCAAAAACTGTTAATGGTCCAACATTTACTAACGCATCTTCAACACCTGCTGCCTTTACCGCAGTTACCAATGTAGAAAAATCTTCTAATGAAGCTGCTACTTGTAAAACATTAGGATCTTCTCCTTCAGCAGGTTTTACAGCCGATTGTCCTTTTCCTTGAGTAGCTGTTTCTGTTTTTTTTGTTGTTGGTTTTTTTTCTCCTTCACATGAGATCGTAAAAAATGCAAATACGACTAAAAACGAGAAAATTACGTTGATTTTTTTCATAATTGTACTATTAAAATTTATAAATACTCGACGATTATTATGTGCTGTAATAAAAAGCATGATAACAATTGTTAATTTACAGATATTAAGATGATTTTATCTTTATTTACCCTGTAACAAAAGTAACAATTTTTATTCAAAATCAATATTATTTTTGCGATCTAATAAATATTATTTACCAGCTGCAATTTATCCACTCATATTTCGTCAATAAAACTGACTTAAATTTAATCAAAAAAAAATGAATAACACACTCATAAAGAATAGCCTAAAAAAAAGCATCAGTTATTCAACCTATAGAACTTTAATAAAAGGGCTTTTAGTGGAAGGTAAATCAACTGGAAAAATCCAATCGGAAGAACTTACTAACTATAGTAAATTGAACGACTATAGAATGGATAGATTGGATAAGACTTTAAGCATTTCGCAAAAAACACAAAGCTCTTTAAATAAAATAAAAGAAAGCTATACTTTTTTAGTTATTGCTGAAGGTTGGTGCGGAGATGCTGCCCAAGTGCTGCCTGTTTTAAATAAAATTGCCGAAGCTTCCTCTAAAATAGATTTGAAACTAGTATGTAGAGATGAAAACGAAGCTCTTATGGATACTTTTTTAACCAATGGGAGCAAGTCTATTCCTAAAATTCTTATTATTGACAAAAGTCAGAATGTTATAAATTCTTGGGGCCCTCGACCTACTGTTGCAACAAAAATGGTATTAGATTATAAAGAGCAAAATGGAAGTATTGATGCTGAATTTAAAAAAGATTTACAAATTTGGTACAATAAAGACAAAGGTAACAGCACACAAGAAGATATTGTTGAGTTATTAAAGGCTTCTTAATTTTTTACTCAATAAATTTAAATACCTTTGTGCCTTAAAAAACAGCATGGTTGTAGATTTTAATACGGTTCCTAATTACTGTAAAATATGGGTATTTCCGTCAAGTAGAAAATTTTATAAACAAGAAATTCCAGACATTAAGGAACGTATTGAAAACTTTTTAAACGGTTGGACAAGTGACGGACAAGCATTAAATTGTGCATATAAATTAAAATATGATCGGTTTATTATTGTTTCACTTGATGACTCCGACATTAGTTTAAGCATTAAAGCACATGACGCCTTATCAAATTTTATTCAAGCCTTAGAAGAAAATTTAAAAGTTACTTTGCTTGATAAAATTAATGTATGCTACAAACAAGGGGAGTTTGTACAGTACAAAGATTTAATTGAATTTAAAAAAATGATAAAAAACAAAGGCGTTTCTCCTAAAACAATTGTTTTTGATAATATGATTACCACCAAAGAAGCATTAAAAAACGATTGGGAGATAAATATTATGGATAGTTGGTTAGGACGTTCTTTTAAGTAGTATTCTCTTAATAAAACAAGTTTATTAGCGCTTGCATATTAGCATATTTTTTGGGATTAGGAAATAAAAACTTCGAACTTCAAAACTTACTTTTGTAAATTTTCTTCAATATAAACCAAGGGATTCTTAGCTTTTTCCACACTAAACGCTCCAATTTTTGTACGCCTTAAGGCAGTTAAATGAGCTCCTGAATTGAGGGCCTTTCCAAAATCAAAGGCTAATGAACGAATATAAGTCCCTTTACTACAAACCACTCTAAAATTCACTTTCGGAAAATATATATTGGTTATTTCAAATTCTGCAATATTAATTTTTCTTGTTGCTATTTCAATAGTTTTTCCTTCGCGAGCCATATCATACAAACGAACACCCTCTTTTTTTAAGGCCGAAAACATTGGTGGTTTTTGATCAATTTCACCAATAAACTGTTTTACCGTTTCGTAAATTAGTTCAGACGTAATGTGCTCGGTAGGAAATGTTTTATCAATCTCCGATTCTAAATCGTAACTTGGCGTGGTTGCACCCAATGTTATTTCACCAGTATACTCTTTAATTTGCCCTTGGTATTCATCAATCTTTTTCGTGAATTTACCAGTACAAATTATAAGTAAACCTGTTGCCAAAGGATCTAATGTACCGGCGTGCCCAACTTTAATTTTCTTCAAATTAAATTTTTGACGTATATGCCAGCGCAATTTATTAACCACCTGAAAAGAAGTCCAATTCAAAGGTTTATCTATTAATAAAACCTGTCCATTTTTATAATCTTCAACATCCATTATTCACTCAATAAAGTGGCTCCAACAGCCAATAAACCAACAATAAAACAGTACAATGCAAAATAAGAAAGTTTGCTTTTTTTCACAATAGCAATCATCCATTTACAAGCGAACAATCCCGAAATAAACGCCGCAACAAAACCAACACCTAAGGCACCAATTTGGTTACTTTCAAAATTAATATTTCCTGATAGTACGTCTTTACAAATTTTACCAAAAATTAATGGAACTACCATTAGAAATGAAAACCGTGCAGCTTTTGTTCTATCAACCCCTAATAGCACCGATGAAGCAATAGTAGCTCCAGATCTTGAAATACCAGGTAAAATTGCCAAAGCTTGAGAAACACCCACTACAAACGAAGTAAAATAAGAAATATCTTTGTTGGTGTTTTTTGCTTTATCAGCAAACAAGAGTAATAAAGAAGTTATAATTAGCATAAACCCAACCAACATAATTTGACCTCCAAAAAACGATTCAAATTGTTCCTCAAAATAAAGCCCCACAAATACCGCTGGAAGCATGGAAATCACAATTTTTAATGAAAACTTAAATTCATCATTCCACTTAAACTGAAATAAGCCCTTAAATATTTGCGCAATTTCCTTTCTAAAAATCACCATAGTACTCAATGCGGTAGCAAAATGTAAAACAACTGTAAATGTTAAACTCTCCTCTGGTACCAGCTGTTTGTTAAATAGTGCTTTTACAATTTCTAAATGACCACTTGAGGAGACTGGTAAAAACTCTGTTAGTCCTTGAATTATTCCAAGAACAAGCGCTTCAATGTACCCCATTTTTATTTATTAAATTTAGCCATGATAGCATAAATTTCGACCGCCATACCAATAATAACAAGTGTTGGTGCCAATCTAATTCTTCTGAAGTTATAAATCTTATCATTAAATATTGCCGGATCATCGCTTCCACCCCCGGCCATTAAAACAAATCCAAGTAAAATAAAAATAATTCCAATTAGCATTGCAATATAATTCTTCTTTCCAAATAGGAATTCTCTTTTATGTGCTTCTTTTTTACTCATCGTTTTTAATAGTAAAGTTCTTCGGTTCTCAAATTAAGAAATCGTTGTGTTGCAAAAAATGTACTTAGCCAGGTAATTAAAATCCCCAAACCTACAATTGTAGCGCATAAAACCCCAATAATTTCAACATCATTTAGCAATTCAATCTCAGGCACTTTTTTATTTAGATATAAAATAAACCCAAACAAACCACCTATAGCAACTATGGCACCAATAATACCTAGTTTTATGCTTTGCAAAATAAATGGTTTTCTAATAAATCCTTTAGTAGCCCCAACCATTTGCATGGTTTTAATGGTAAAGCGTTTTGAATATATTGAAAGTCGAATGGAGCTATTAATTAAAACCACCGCAATTAAAGTAAACAACGAACTAAACAACAGTATCCAAAAGCTCAATCGACTAATGTTTTTTGAAAGTAATTCAATTAAAGGCTTGTCGTATGTAACTTCAGCCACAATACTTCTAATAAGTAAATTATGTTCAATTTCCGCCATTTTTTCAGGGGTAACAAAATCTGATTTCAAGGTAAGATCAATTCCATTTTTTAATGGGTTTTCCCCCAAAAAAGCTAAAAAGTTCTCTCCTATATCTTCACTGTATTTTTTGGCTGCCGCATCTTTGGAAATATAGGTTACCGTATTTGAATATGCTGCTTTTTTTAATTCAGCTTGTAAAATTTCAACATCTTTCGCTTTAGCTTGGTCTTTCAAAAAAATTGTAATGGTTACCTTTTCTTTAAAATGCTCAGTTATATTGTTTGTTTTCAATACTATTAAACCTAATAAACTAACTAAAAACAATACCAATCCAATGCTTATAACAACCGAAAAGTATGAAGATCTCAATCTTCTTTTTTGATATTTTTCAAATGATTTATCCAAAAGTAATGCTTATTAAATAGGCTGCAATATACAAATTAGTTGTTAGTTGACAGTTCTTGATTTTTAGTTTTTTTATTGGCTTTACAACCTAGCCACCTATACGTAATCAACTTTGCTACTTATAGGCTAAGACTAGTAAACATCATTTCTACAATATTATGAAGCTTCTCATTTCATTCAAAGCAAATACAAGATATAAAAAACTCAAAAAAGCAGTATTATAGACAGCCAATAAGCCGATAATTTAAAGATGGAGATAGTAAAACACATCAAATGAGTTTTGATAGGTTCAAAAGAATTACTAGTTTAACCTTGACAACATAAGATTTGAACGAATAAAAAAATGAAGCTATGTACCCTGTTTTTTGTTCTCTATTTACCGATGTGTGATTCATTTGGTAACAACCGGTCATGAGTACTAAAAAAAAAATCATTTTTCAATTTAAAACACTAAAGAAATGGGTCTACGTACCTTAATAAAGGTTTTTATAACATCTAATAATACCATGGGTTTTGAAATTCAAACATTTCCAAAGGGTGACATATCAGCTTCTAAATATGTTTCATCAACGTTAGGAAGTAAGCGCTGGGAAGCTGGAGAATTCGATAATTATAAAAATAAGATATATGTTAAAACAAGAGAGATACTTACTAAAATTCATTTAGAAACTGAAAAACATTTCTAATACTGTACATTCCAATGTCAATCATGTTTGTAACTTAATTGGTTTATTATAAATAGAAATGTGAAATTTAAGTTTCTTCTCATTTAATTTGAAACTAGGTTAAATAAAAACAAAATTTGTGTACTTTTAACTATTATCTTTGCAACATGGAAACAAACAGACAAAAAAAAATAGCAGGTGTATTACAAAAAGACTTGGCCGAAGTTTTACAACACGCTGCACAGGATGGAATGAAAGGAGTGATTATTTCTGTTACCAAAGTAACTGTAACTTCAGACTTATCACAGGCTAAAGTTTACTTGAGTGTGTTCCCACAATTAAAACGTGATATTATTCTGAAAGGTGTTCAGGAAAACACAGCTACTATACGTTACGAACTGGCAAAACGCACACGTGAACAATTAAGACGCATGCCAAATCTTTTATTTTATATTGATGACAGCTTGGATTATATTGAAAACATAGACAATGCATTACGTGGTAAAAATGACAATCCGATTACAAATCCTGAAATATTAGACAAACGTCAAAAAAGGTAATTTGAACTTTCCGCTATACATAGCAAAACGATATTTATTTTCAAAGAGCAGCAACAACACCATTAATATTATTACACTTATTGCTGCAATAGGGGTAATAATTGGAACATTGGCACTGTTTATTGTAATGTCCGGTTTTTCGGGTTTAAGAACTTTTAGTATTGGTTTTTTAAACACTTCAGACCCTGATATAAAGATTACATCTGTCAAAGGAAAGTCATTTGATTTTAATACGGATATTCAAACTATTTTAAACAAAGAAGAAGGTATTGCTTCCTATTCAAAAGTAATTGAAGAACGTGCCTTTTTTGAATTTCATGATAAAACACACATAGCGTACATAAAGGGGGTTGATACTAACTACACCAATCTTAACCATATTGATAGCACTGTTTATATTGGAACTTGGCTTGATAAAAATATACCTAATGGGGTTGTAGTAGGCAGCGGAATTTCCAACACCCTTTCGGTTGGTGTTTTTGAATTTTTAGAACCTTTGAAAATTTATGTTCCAAAACCAGGTAAAGGTTATATCACACATCCAAAAAACGCATTCAATCAAATTAAAACCCAACCCATTGGTCTTTTTGGACTCAATGATGAAATTGATAAAAAATATACTTTTTTACCTTTAGAATTGGCACAAGTTTTATTGAACTATACACCAAATCAAATTTCTGCTATTGAACTAAAAGTTGCAAAAAACCAGAAGCGCGAAAATATTATAGGAAATTTAGAAAAATTGCTTGGTCCAAATTTTAATATTGATACCAGAGAGCAATTAAATGCTGTTTTTTACAAAATGTTAAATACGGAGAATTTGGCTTCTTATTTAATTTTTACACTTATTTTAATTATTGCTTTATTCAATGTAATTGGAGCCATTATTATGATGATATTAGACAAAAGAGACAATCTAAAAACCTTATACAACTTAGGCGCTACCGTTAAAGAAATTAAAAGAGTATTTATTTTGCAAGGATTTTTATTGACGGTGTTTGGTTTAGTAATTGGGCTTTCAGTTGGAGTTGTTTTGGTGCTGCTTCAAAAAAAATATCAACTCTTTATGATTACACAGCATTTAGCCTACCCCGTAGAATTTACCTTTTTTAATTTATTTACAGTAGCCATTACCATTTTAGTTTTAGGTTATTTGGCCTCTCTAATTGCAAGCAGTAGAATTTCAAAAAAGTTAGTAGCATAAATAATATTAAGGCTTTTTGAAGATGTAAAGCTTGTTTAAGTCATCGCTTACCACATAAATTTTCTGTTTGTAAATTACAATCCCTTCCATTTTTTCAATACCCGTTTTATACTTCTTAAATAGCTTACCTTTTTTATTGATTGTATAAATGGCTTTAGACTCATCACTAATTACCCACAAATTATCGTTAATTTCATCATAACAAATCCCAGAAACATCTTTACTAAAATCTAATTTATGGGCATCTAAAATTTCACCTTTTAAATTTAATTCTAACAACTGTTTGGGCATTTTTTCATTTATAGCATACATTTTGTTTTTTGAAGTATCAAAACAAACACCTTCCAAACCACTGTTTTTATAATTTTGTTTACCTTTTATGTTATTTTTTGCAAACTGATTTCCTTTTAAATCAAATGCAATAATTTTTCGTTTAGCCTCGTCAACAACCACCAAGCTTTCATCAATTGGATTATAAGTAACCCCCTCTAAGTCTGTACAATTAGTTTTTATTTTTTTTAGTACTTTTCCGTATAAAGTAGTTTTATAAATTGTTCCGTTTTCATCAGAAACAATATACAAAAACTCATCAAATACTGTAATTCCAGAAGGTTCTGAAATAGCTAGCTGAACGGTTTTTATTAATTGCAAGTCTGATTGTGACTGTACCTTTGGAATACAACTTACAAATACGAAAAAGAATAACACAAAAAAATAGCCGTTTCTCACTATTTAAAATTATGCAAATTTTTGCAGAACCTCCTCAAAAGTATCAAAAACTTCTTGAGCCGAATCAGAAGTTACCATTTTCATTCTATAAGGCTTAAAATCAGGAATTCCTTTAAAATAGTTGGTATAATGCCTACGCATTTCCATAACACCAACAATCTCTACTTCTTTCCAATCAATTTCCATTTGTAAATGACGCTTTGCCATTTCAACTCTATCAGTAATTGTAATTTCAGGTAAATGCTCACCTGTTTCTATAAAGTGTTTTACTTGTTTAAAAAACCAAGGATTTCCAATACTTGCTCTCCCAATCATTGCACCATCTAACCCATATTTATTGCGCATCTCAACGGCACGTTCGGGTGTATTTACATCTCCATTCCCAAAAACAGGAATGTGCATTCTCGAATTGTTTTTAACTTCAGCAATAGGTGCCCAATTGGCTTCGCCTTTATACATTTGCGCACGTGTGCGACCGTGAATTGAAATAGCAGCACAACCAGCATCCTGTAAACGCTCTGCTACTTCTATAATTTTTATTGTAGATTCATCCCACCCCAACCGGGTTTTAACTGTAACTGGTAGTTTGGTGTGTTTAACCATGGCTTCAGTAAGGCTTACCATTAAATCAATATCCTTTAAAATTCCAGCACCAGCCCCCTTACTTACAACTTTTTTTACCGGACAGCCAAAATTAATGTCAATTATATCTGGTTTTGATTGTTCAACAATCTCTACCGTTTTTAACATAGATTCTAAATTAGCACCAAATATTTGAATACCAACCGGACGTTCTTTTTCATAAATATCTAGTTTCTTTCGACTCTTTGCAGCATCACGAATCAATCCTTCTGAAGAAATAAATTCAGTATACACTACATCTGCACCTTGTTCTTTGCACAATGCTCTAAACGGTGGATCACTCACATCTTCCATAGGCGCTAACAACAATGGAAAGCTTCCTAATTCTATATTTCCTATTTTTACCAAACTCACATTTTAGGCTGCAAAATTACGTAATTTTTTAAATATCCTTTGTCACAAAATTTAACTTCAACTTTAAAAATATTTTTAGCTTCTACCAACTTCTATTTTCTAGATAGAAGTTCGCAGAATAAGGGCCAAATTTACACCTTCTTTTGAATATTAATATGCTGGCAGTTTTTTTATAGGGTAAGAATACAAATTTATTAGTCGAAATTGAGACACAAATTTAATTGCATTTTATTGGATTGCTTTAAAAAAATAAGCCTAGCAGGAATTAAAATCTGTTAGGCTTATTTTTTAATAATCTTTATTTAATTATTTCAAATAAATGATACTGCTCCGGTTTTAACATCGTACATAGCGCCAATAATTTTTATTTCACCGCTATTATGCATTTCGGCTAGCACATCACTTTCTTTAATAATTCTATCAATAGTTAAATTCACATTCACTTCGGCCACATTATTTACAAATTCAGCGTTTGAAGAGTTTCTTAAACTTGCATCCAATGGGCTTTCAACAGCATTCACTGCGGGTTTAATCTTTGATAGCATATTGGTTAAATTACCCAGTTTTGCATCATCACAAGCTCCTTTTACGGCTCCACAACTTGTATGACCTAATACAACAATTATTTTTGTTCCAGCCAATTTAGAGGCAAATTCCATACTCCCTAAAATATCTTCATTTACAAAATTTCCTGCAATACGAATACTGAAAATATCTCCAAGACCTTGATCAAAAACTAACTCTGCAGAAACTCTTGAATCTATACAGCTTAAAATTGTAGCAAATGGGAATTGGCCTTCACTAGTATCATTAACTTGCTCTAACAGATTTCTATTTGCTTTTAAATTATTTTGAAATCGTAAATTCCCTTCTTTTAAATATGCCAATGCCTTTTCAGGTGTCATTGTTGCCTGCGTTTCTTTTGTATGTGCTTTCATATCTATTTCTATTTTTTTTGAAAATTTTATTTATGCTATTTTTGGTCTAAGTTTAAAAAACTCAATATAACTTGTTGGATTTTCAACAATTCCACGTTCTGAAACGAGTTTTATAAAAATATTTCTTTCTTGGGCTTTAAATGCAAAATCTTCTAATATTTCAATAATATCATTGTCTAAATATCTTGTTTTTCTAACATCTAATTCAAACAAAGAGTTTTCAGGAAGCTTATCTAATTCTTTTAAAATGGTTCCTTTATTAAAAAAAGTTACCTCTTCTGCCAAGGTCATTTTAATCTTACCTTCCTGAATATCTTCACCTTCTTTGTGCAAGAAATGAGAGTTTTGGTAACTTTTAATTAAAATAACAGTAATACCAACTGCTAATCCTAAACCAATACCATATAAAAGATCTATAAAAACAATCCCCAAAATAGTAACTATAAACGGCAGAAACTGTTTCCACCCTAAAACATACATTTGTTTAAATAATGATGGCTTAGCTAATTTATACCCTACAATTAACAGTACTGCTGCAAGTACAGATAGTGGAATCATATTTAACAAACGTGGAATAAGTATTACCGAAATTAGCAGCAAAAACCCATGAATAATGGTAGATAATTTACTTTTTCCACCTGATTGAATATTTGCAGAACTCCTTACTATTACTTGTGTTATAGGTAGTCCACCGATTAATCCAGTAATAATATTTCCAGTTCCTTGCGCTAACAACTCTTTGTTGGTTGGCGTTACATTTTTATTTGGATCTAATTTATCAGTCGCTTCCACACTTAAAAGTGTTTCCAAACTTGCAACCAAAGCTATGGTAAAAGCAACAACCCAAATATCAGGATTTGTAATTGCACTAAAGTTAGGGAAACTAAATTGACCTATAAACGAGGACAAGTCCTCTGGAATGGGAACACTTACTAAATGCGTACTGCCAATTCCTATGGTGCTGTTCGATTTGGTTACCACAAAATATAAAATTCCGACTACCACCGCTACTAATGGCCCTTGAACAATTTGGAATATTTTGCCTTTTTTTGATAAAACATTATCCCAAAACAATAAAATAGCTAGTGCTATAAAACCAATTAATGCAGAACCTAATTGAAAGTAATTTATAGATTTAACGATTCCTGTAAACGTATTTTCACCGTTAACCTGATTGAAAGCATAATCCCCTTCAGGGTCGGCATCATATCCGAAAAAATGCGGGATTTGTTTTAAAATTATTATAATTCCTATACCTGTTAGCATTCCCTTAATCACAGATGATGGAAAATAGTAACCTATTACCCCAGCTCTTAAAAATCCTAAAACAAGTTGAAAAATTCCTGCTATCACAACAGCCAATAAAAAATTTTCATAACCACCTAAACTACCTATAGCAGTTAACACAATTGCTGCTAAACCTGCGGCCGGCCCGCTTACACCAATTTTAGACCCGCTTAAAGAACCAACAACAATACCACCAATAACACCAGCAATTACTCCAGAAAATAGTGGCGCTCCACTTGCCAAAGCAACACCTAAACAAAGTGGTAATGCCACAAAAAACACCACAATACTTGCTGGCAAATCGCTTTTTAAATTTGAAAAAAATTTATTATTCATAGTTTTTAGTTTTTAAATTTTACGATTGCAAATATAATAATACTTTTTATTATGATAGTTTTACTATCATAAAATGTTGTTAAGCTTTTGTACATTTGCTTTAAATTTGAATTACTTTTTAAAATAAATAAAGTATCAGATACCTTTTAAACGAATATTAAAATGAGTATAGAAATAAAAATATCATTAAATAAAGGTTTGTACCTTAAAGAACCACAAGACTCAAAACTTGGGAGAAAAATGATAAAACATAGTATAATACTCATCGAAAAGTTCGGCTTTGAGGCTTTTAATTTTAAAAAATTAGCAAAAGAAATAAATTCAACAGAAGCTTCTATATATAGATATTTTGAAAACAAACACCTATTACTTCTTTTTTTAGTGAACTGGTATTTAGAATGGGTGAACTATTTAATAACTCTGAACACCAGGAATGTAAATGATCCGAAGTTAAAACTTAAAATTATAATACACTCCTTTGTTGCTGCGCATAAAGAAAACCCTAATGTTGAATATGTAAATGAAAGTAAACTTCATAATATTGTTATTTCTGAAGGGATGAAAGCATACCATACAAAAGATGTTGATGATGAGAATTCTAAGGGTTTTTTTCAGAGCTATAAGAATTTGACAACTTCCGTTTCAAAAGTCATTTCAGAAGTTAACCCAAATTTTAAATATCCATATGCTTTGGCTACAAACCTATTCGAAATGTCAAACAACAGCATCTATTTTGCTCAGCACCTTCCCACGTTAACCGATATATCAATTAAGGAAAATGAAGTTATTGAAGTTGAAAATATGCTGATGTATTTTACAAACAAATTATTGAAGGAGTAGTTAACACATTAAAAAAGTATTTTTTTTTAAAATTCATTTTATTCAAATAATAAAGCTACCATTTCAAAAACTTAATTGATTTTATAATCTATTTAACCCTGCCTTTGCATTTTACTTTTTATCGATTATTCAAATAAATAATCATAATACTTTCATTTTAACTAGTAATACTACTATATTTGTATGATATCGCTATAAATCATATGAAAAATTTACATATTAAAATTGAAGTAAATCAAGAATTATATTGTAAAAACCCTACATCTTCAAATTTAGGGCAAAAGATTTTATCTAAGAGTATACAAATGATTGGTGATTTGGGATTTGAATCTTTTACTTTTAAAAAATTAGGAGAAGAAATTCAATCACCCGAAAGTTCTATTTACCGTTACTTTAAAAACAAACATATTTTATTGGTTTACTTAACAAGCTGGTACTGGTCTTGGATTGAATACGAGTTGGTTTTTGCCACCACCAACATTAAATCTCCTAAAGAAAGATTGTTAAAATGCATCCATATTTTAACTAAACCGACCATGGAAAACACTTCAATTCCGTATATAAATAAGGTGCTTTTAAGTAATATTATAATTTCTGAGTCTATAAAATCATATCACACAATAAATGTAGATGAAGAAAATAACAAAGGATACTTCGAATCCTATAAAATGGTTGTACAACGTATTAGTGATATTTTATTAGAAATTAAACCCAATTTTCAATATTCACATATGTTAGTATCTACAATTATTGAAGGAGCTCATCAACAAAAGTATTTTGCTGAGCATTTACCAAATTTAACCGATACCAATATAAACAATAATACCATTGAAAACTTTTATACTGAAATGACTTTAAACTTTATTAAAAAATAATTATGAAAAAACTATTCGATTTTAAACATTTTAAAGGGGATTTATTTGGAGGTATTACCGCCGGAATTGTAGCATTACCCTTAGCCCTAGCCTTTGGTGTTAGCTCAGGATTAGGCCCAAGCGCAGGACTTTACGGAGCTATTTTTGTAAGTTTCTTTGCAGCTCTTTTTGGAGGTACAAACACTCAAATTTCTGGCCCTACGGCACCAATGACGGCTATAAGCATGGTCGTAATTGCAGGTATGATCGCTGCTTTTGATGGAGATGTAACCAAAGCACTTCCTTCCATATTGACCGTATTTTTATTGTCGGGTTTGATTCAAATTGGACTTGGTTTTATAGGTATAGGAAAATATATTAAATACATACCCTACCCTGTTGTATCGGGGTTTATGACCGCCATTGGAGTTATTATATTGCTAACTCAAATTTTACCATCCGTTGGATATTACCCAAAGGAAGATGAGCAGTTTGTAGAACAATTTAAGCCCTATGCCGAAGAAATTATTTTAGATAATATTTTAAAAGAAGAGGCTGAAGAAGGTTATTTGGTTTTGGAAGATTTTCAAGAAACAATAGAAAGAGCTGAAACTATTACATCTGACCAGATTGCCAAAGAATCTCAAACTTTGGCCGGCAAAGATGCCTCAGGAGTAATTGGAGCAATCAAGGTTTTACCCCGAGCATTAAAAAACATCAAGTGGCTTGAATTAATCTTAGCAGCAGCAACCATATTTATTATTTATGGCTTTAAACGAATTTCTACAAAAATACCAAGCACACTAGTTGCATTAATTGTTATGTCTGGTATTGCAATAGGCTTTGGATTGGATTACCGGCCAATTGAAGAAATTCCAAGTGGATTGCCAATACCAAATTTTGCAATTTTTACAGACTTTAGTTTAAGTAGTTTAACACCTTATTTTTTCACCGCTTTAACTTTAGCGTTATTAGGAGCCATTGACTCATTGTTAACATCGGTAGTGGCAGATAATATGACTAAAACTAAACACCTACCAAATAAAGAATTAATTGGTCAAGGTATTGGAAATAGTATTGGTGCAATTTTTGGCGGTATTCCGGGGGCTGGAGCTACCATTAGAACCGTTGTTAATATTAATGCAGGAGGTAAAACAAGACTATCTGGTATGGTGGCAGGGATGCTACTATTTATAATTTTAATAGCATTAGGCCCTGTTGCATCTAAAATTCCAGCCGCAGTACTGGCCGGAATATTGATTACCGTTGGGATTGGTGTTATGGACTATAAAGGCTTAAAAGCAATTCCATACATGCCCACTACAGAAGTTATTATTATGCTAATAGTATTGGTTTTATCATCAGTATGGAATTTAGTTTATGCCGTTGGTATTGGATTGGTAATTGCTTCAATAATGTTTATGAAAAAAATTGGAGATGCAACAGCTGAAAACTCAAGTATAGAATCGTTTGATAGATCAAAAGCCTGGCCAGACGAAATTGATTTTCCAGAAAATCTGAAAGATAAAGTATTTATTAAACACATTAGAGGTCCACTATTCTTTGGATCTACAAGTTATTTTCAACAGTTAATAAATCAAATTCCGGATTCGACATCTACAATTATCATAAGAATGGGTAGAATGCAATATATAGATCAGTCTGGTTTAAATGTACTGGAAGATGTTCTGGTAGATTTGGTAAAAGACGGTAAAAAAATATTGCTAGTTAAAATTATAAATCAACCACGATATATGATGGAAAGTATTGACATTATTCCAGATTTAATTCCTAAAGACCATATTTTTGAAAATTTCAAAGACTGTTTGGCCTGGATTAAAGAAGATATAAAGAATGGGGAATCGAGGTTAAGATAAGAACTCTAACTGCGAAATTCAAATTTCAAAATAACAATGTACTATTTAACAAAATAAGAAATGAGAACACAAACAAAAGAAATTCAAAACAATTTAACACCTAAAAGTGCTTATAACATTTTAGTAGAGGGTAATAAAAGATTTGCTGAAAATTTAAAAGCGCAAAGAAACTTAAAAGAGCAAGTTTTTGAAACAAGCAAAGGGCAATATCCTTTTGCTGTTATTTTAAGTTGTATCGATTCTCGCGTACCAGCAGAATTGGTGTTTGATCAAGGAATTGGCGACATTTTTAGCGTAAGAGTTGCAGGTAATATTGTGAATGAAGACGTTTTAGGATCTATGGAATATGCCTGTAAAGTAGCAGGGTCAAAAATCGTAGTTGTATTAGGCCATACTAAATGTGGTGCTGTTACCGCAGCATGTAAAAATGTTGAACTAGGAAATATTACACCGCTATTAGAGAAAATTAAGCCCGCTGTTAATAAGATTAAAGATGGCGAAGCTCCAATGACAGATGTGCAAATTGAAGAAGTAACCTTTGCTAACATAGAAAATTCAATTGCAAGAATAAAAGAAGAAAGTCCAATTTTAGCTGAAATGGAAAAAAATGGTGAAATTGACATAGTTGGAGCTAATTACGATGTAAATACTGGATTGGTTTACTTTATTTAAAATTAACTCTCAATTGTTTAAAATCTCATTACTTGAAAAAGGAATGAGATTTTTCAATTAAAATAAATTGTGTTTTTGAAAGTGTAATTACCTAACCAATGAAAACAAAATTCATTTTTACAATACTATTAATTTTAACAATGGCTTGTAAATCTTCAAAAAAAACGATCAAGATACGATGTTAAGCCTGGCGCTACAAAAATTATAAACAAAATTCATTACCCTCAGGAAAAACATTTTAAGAACATTAAACAATTAACCTATGGAAGTGACAATGCCGAAGCTTATTGGAGTTTTGACAATAAAAAATTAGTGTTCCAGGCATCCAATATTTGGGACCTAAAATGCGATCAAATTTTCATATTAAACGTAACCGATAACTTAAGTACAAGTAACAAACCACAAATGGTAAGTACAGGAAAAGGAAGAACCACCTGCAGATATTTTTTACCAGGAGATTCTACCATTGTTTATTCATCAACTCATGTAGCAAGTCCACCCTGCTCTCCAATTCCCCAAAAAGAAGATTACGGGAATAAATATATTTGGCAGGTTTATAAAGGGTACGATATTTTTGTAGCCGACATTAAAGGAAATCAACTAAAAAAACTAACTTTTGAGACAGGATATGACGCCGAACCTACCGATTCGCCAAAAGGAGATAAAATTGTTTTTACATCTACAAGAACAGGAGATTTAGAATTATTTACTATGAATATTGATGGAAGTAATATTCAACAAGTTACCAATGAATTAGGCTATGATGGAGGCGCTTTCTTTTCACCCGACGGAACAAAATTAATTTTTCGTTCCTCTAGGCCTAAAACAGTACAAGAAATTAAAGAATATAAAGATATATTAGCTGAAGGATTGGTGCAACCAACAAATATGGAATTATACACCTGTAATATAGACGGAAGTGAACTAACTAAAATTACAGATTTAGGAAGCGCCAACTGGGCACCATTTTTTCATCCCTCAGGGAAAAAAGTTATCTTTTCATCGAACCATAAATCCAAACACAGTTTCAATTTATTTATGATAAATATTGATGGAACTGGTTTGGAACAAATTTCATACGACCGTGTATTTGATGCATTTCCAATGTTTTCACCTGATGAAAAAAAAATGGTATTTTCGTCAAACAGAAACAACAATGGAAGTGGAAATCATGACACTAATTTATTTATTGCTGATTGGGTTGAATAAAAATTACAATAAAACATGAAAAAATACAATTGGGCCATTTTAGGCTGTGGAAAAATTGCACGAAAATTTTGCATAGAATTACAAACATTACCAAATGCAAATTTATATGCTACAGCCTCAAGAAGTTTGGAGAAAGCTTCTGAATTCTCAAATGAATTCGGTTTTGATAAATCTTATGGTTCTTATATAGAAATGGTTCAGGATTCAAAAGTAGATATTGCTTATATTGCCACTCCACACTCCTTTCATTTAGAACATACTTTGCTTTGTTTAAAACATAAAAAAGCGGTGTTATGTGAAAAAGCTTTTGCTATTAACACAAAAGAAGTAACTAAAATGATTGCTTCTTCAAAAGAAAACAACACCTTTTTAATGGAGGCTTTCTGGGTATTATTTAGGCCTAAATTCAAAAAAGTTGAAGCCTTAATCGCTACAGAAAATCTAGGAAAATTAAAATTTGTAAAATCTGATTTTATGTTCAGCGGAGCATACAACCCTAAAAGTAGGTTGTACAATGTTGATCTAGGAGGTGGCTCCTTATTAGATATTGGAATTTATCCAGTTTTTACCGCTTTACAATTACTTGGCGAGCCCAATGAAATAAAAACGTTCGCACATTTTAGTCCAACTGGATCCGAAGAAAGCATATCCATATTATTTGGTTATAAAGATGGTGCTACCGCGGTATTAACCTCAAGTTTTGACGCCGAATTTAAAAATGAAACTGAATTATGCTTTGAAAAAGGAATCATAAAATATGATCGTTTTTCAAGTGAACCCATTACGCTTATAAAACAAAACGAAAAGAAACTGATTGATTTTAAGGCCGGCCCACATATGGGTTATCATTTTGAAGCTTCCCATGTAATGGAATGTTTAGACGAAAACTTAATAGAAAGCCCCGTTTTACCACTTTCCTTCAGCTTAAAATTAATCAATACTTTAGATACAATTAGAAAAGATGCGGATATTTTTTATCCAAATCACGACTAATTTTAATTTTATTTTTTAGATTGAATAATTGGTTATCTTTGCGCCAAATAAGAAGATAGGAATACGAAGTATGAAAAATATTAGAAATTTTTGCATAATAGCACACATTGATCACGGTAAAAGTACTTTGGCCGATAGACTTTTAAGTTTTACCGGAACAACAACTGCCCGAGAAGAACAAGCTCAGTTATTAGATAGTATGGATTTAGAGCGCGAACGTGGAATCACCATTAAAAGTCATGCCATACAAATGGATTATAATTTTGAAGGTCAAGAATACGTTTTAAATCTTATTGATACTCCTGGTCACGTAGATTTTTCTTACGAGGTTTCAAGATCCATTGCCGCCTGTGAAGGCGCACTTTTAATTGTAGATGCTGCTCAAAGTATTCAAGCGCAAACCATCTCAAATTTATATTTGGCATTAGAAAATGACCTAGAAATAATTCCAGTCTTAAATAAAGTTGATTTACCAGGTGCAAATCCAGAAGAAGTTACCGATGATATTGTTGATTTATTAGGTTGTGAACCCGAAGATGTAATTCACGCAAGTGGAAAAACAGGATTTGGAGTTGAAAATATTTTAAAAGCAATTATTCAAACAATTCCAGCACCAAAAGGAGATGTAGAAGCCCCATTACAAGCACTTATTTTTGATTCTGTTTATAATTCTTATAGAGGTGTTGAAACCTATTTTAGGGTTATGAATGGTGAAATAAAAAAAGGACAGCGTATTAAATTTGTAGCCACCGATAATGAATATAATGCAGATGAAGTTGGCACCTTAAAACTAACGCAAGTCCCTAAAAAAAGTATAAAAGCTGGAGACGTTGGGTATTTAATTACAGGTGTAAAAACGGCGAGTGAAATAAAAGTTGGAGATACTATTACTGACGCTTTAAACCCAACTCAAAATATTATTGGAGGTTTTGAAGATGTAAAACCAATGGTATTTGCAGGTATTTATCCTGTTGATACTGAAGATTATGAAGAATTACGTAATTCAATGGAAAAATTACAATTGAATGATGCTTCGTTGGTTTTTGTTCCTGAAAGTTCTGCTGCTTTAGGTTTTGGTTTTAGATGTGGTTTCTTAGGAATGTTGCATTTAGAAATAATTCAAGAACGTTTAGAACGTGAGTTTGATATGACCGTGATTACAACGGTACCAAACGTATCGTACCACGCATTTACAAATAAAGAACCTGATACGGTATTGTTAGTAAACAACCCTTCAGATTTACCTGAGCCATCAAAATTAAATAGAGTTGAAGAACCTTTTATTAAGGCTACTATTATTACCAAATCAGATTTTGTTGGCCCTGTAATGAGTTTGTGTATTGAAAAACGTGGCCAAGTAACCAATCAAACTTATTTAACACCAGAGCGTGTAGAACTAACTTTTGACATGCCTTTGGCTGAAATTGTTTTTGATTTTTACGACCGTTTAAAAACGGTTTCAAAAGGGTATGCATCTTTTGATTACCATCCAGTTGGATTGAAGGCTTCTAAATTAGTAAAAGTTGATATTTTATTAAACGGAACCTCTGTAGATGCACTTTCAGCATTAATTCACGCAGACAATGCTTATACTATTGGTAAAAAAATGTGTGAAAAACTACGGCAGCTAATTCCACGTCAACAATTTGATATTCCGATTCAGGCCGCCATTGGTGCTAAAATAATTTCAAGAGAAACTGTAAAAGCACTTAGAAAGGATGTAACCGCAAAATGTTATGGTGGTGATATTTCAAGAAAAAGAAAATTGTTAGAAAAACAAAAGAAAGGTAAAAAACGAATGCGCCAAGTTGGTAACGTAGAAATACCACAAGAAGCATTTATGGCTGTATTAAAATTAAACGATTAATACCCAATTATAACTCTTAAAGAAAGCCTATTAAATTTAACTATTTAATAGGCTTTCTTAATTCGTAGTAACTTTATTAATTAATTCAAACAAAAATAAATTACCATTCATTAACAGTATTAAAAAATAATACACGTGTATTGTAAAATCAACTACATATCCATGTGGTATACAAATTCTAGTAACTTATAGTCTTAAATTTTCCGCATTTATTAAATCACATATTCGATTATTGATTTTAAATAAAAATTACCCCAATAAAATACTGTTTTGTATTGCATTTTTGAATTCATAGCCTATACCTTTGTCTAAATTATTTTATTAAAATAAATGTTATTATGATAGATTTAAAAGGAAAAAATGCACTTATCACAGGATCTAGTCGCGGAATTGGTCAGCAAATAGCCTTAGGCTTGGCAAAACTTGGGTGCAACATAATTGTGCACGGACGAACTAAGGAAAGTTGTGCCAGTACTGTTGAACTTCTAAATAAATACAAGGTAAATAGCTATATCGTCTCAGGTGAATTATCTGATGAAATACAAGTAAACCTCATGATAGATGAAGTTGAAAATCTAAATATTCCAATCGATATTTTATATAATAACGCGGCAATTATGACGCCTTATCATGAAAATTATTGGGATCATAATTGGGAAGAATGGATGTTGAGTTTTAAAGTTAATGTTATTGCTATGTATAGTTTGTGCAGGGCGTTTATTCCAAAAATGATTGAAAATGGTTTTGGCCGTGTAATCAATACCACATCAGGAATCGTTCACGAACCTGAACTGGCGCCATATGGCGCTTCAAAATGGGCTGTTAACAAATTAACCGATGATTTATCTGTAAAACTTAACAACACAGGAGTAAGAATAAACACACTCGATCCGGGGTGGATAAGAACAGATTTAGGTGGTAAAAATGCCGATCACGCAGTCGAAGCCGTTTTACCTGGCGCATTGGCACCTGCATTGATAGATAATAACGGGCCTAACGGAGCGTCTTTCTCGGCAATTGACCACAATTTAGATGTTACATTTTTTAAATCTAATTCTAACTAAGTAATATGCTTATATAAAAAGCATAAAAAACCCACTTCAAATTGAAGTGGGAAAATTGCTATGAAAAAGAAAAGTTAATTAATGTTGAATTGAGGTTAAATATTAATTAACACTCAAACATATCATAAAAAATTCATTTTTTCTATGATATTTATCAGAAACATCCTTTTCTCAACTAAAAAAAATTCATTTTGGCTAACGTCAATAGCTGTTAAACATTTGTTAATCTACCTTTTTATATGTCACACTTTCTAAATAAACACGTCTCTAATGTATAACTAAAAAATTAAAACTACTTATTATGAAAAAATTTATGTTAATAATGTTAGCCGTGGTAATTGGAACAAGTACTTTATTTGCAAACGATGTGATTTCAGATGACTCGCGGAATAAAATGAGAAGTCAAATTATAGCTTTGATGGATGCTCCAAATTTTAATATTAACCAAGAAATGACTGTAATCATAACGTTTACTTTTAATTCTGAAAGTGAAATAATTGTTTTAAATGTTGACTCAAAAGATACTGATATACTAAATTATGTAAGGGAAAATTTAAATCAAAAAGTTATCCCAAACCCTGGAGAAAAATTCAAACATTATACAATGCCTTTAACTTTAAAAGAGGGTTAAACAAAAATAACCCACTTTAATAGTAAAACTCAAACCAAATTGGCTTGAGTTTTTTTTTACACAATTTACAACATTGAAATTTACTAATTACTCCATTTATAAACAAGACACAAAACAAACAACAACATTTTTATGATTTAGTTCCAAAGTAAACATCACAGATTAAAATGTTGCTAAATAATTTAGTATGTTTGTTTATCAATTAATTTTAAAACTTTACTACTAAAAACACCTATTCTATGAAAAATATAGTTTATTATTTAATTTTTTCAACATTCATAATTATTTCAAATAGTTGCTCAAGCATCCATGTTGCAAACAAATGGACCGCTAAAAACACCAAAGAATTTAACACAAAAAACATACTTGTAATTGCAAGGACAGCTAATGAACATGTTCGTATGTCTTTTGAAAATGAGATGGCAAGACAACTAAGAGCCAAAGGTTTTAAAGCTACTGAAAGTTATTTAAAACATCCCTCCTTGGAACCTGAAGAAAAAATAACAGAAGAAAAAAAGGTTGAACTTGAAAAATTACTTCATAATGAAGGCTATACTGGTGTAATTTTAACTGTTTTAAAAGACAAGTTAGAAAACGTTAAATCCGAAGAAGAAGGCGGTTACTATGCTGGCGAATCTTTAAGTTCTTATTTTCCCCCATACATTCCAATTTATTCCTATGGTTTTTATGGTGGATATTACAGTCCTTTTTCTTATCCTTCTGGTTTCCTTTACAACACAAAAACTTTCGATTCATACGGAACCTATGTTCCAAAAACCTTAGATACTGAAACTACTTATAGCTTTATTTTACAAACCATGGCTTATGATTTAGAATTACCTGAGGACAAACAATTAATTGCCTATGTTACAACTCGAATTGACGAACCAGACAATATTAATGGTACTGCAAAACATTTTGCAAAAGAGGTAATTAACAGCTTCAAATAAGTTTTTTAAAAAACTTTAAACTAAAGGCTGAATGGAAACACATATTTTCATTCAGCCTTTTTTCTTTTTACACTTTTATATTTAATAGACAATTACAGACACAAATCAACTATAAATAGTTAATTTTGAGCAACTAACAACCAAACTGGTTGTGTTTATAAACTAACTTACACAAATTATGAAAAAATTAATAGCTGAATTTATTGGAACCTTATGGTTGGTACTCGGTGGTTGTGGGAGCGCAGTTTTGGCGGCCTCCTATCCTGAATTAGGAATTGGTTTTGCAGGAGTCGCACTGGCTTTTGGATTAACAGTAGCAACCATGGCGTACGCTATTGGTCACATTTCAGGATGCCATTTAAACCCTGCGGTATCAATCTGATTGTGGATTGGTGGTCGTTTTGACAAAAAAGAATTAATTCCATACATAATAGCACAAGTTTTAGGCGGAATTGCAGGAGCAGGTATACTATACATTATTGCTACCGGAAAAGATGGTTTTAGCCTTAGCAATGGTTTTGCCGCCAATGGTTACGGTTTACATTCGCCTGATGGTTACGGTTTGGCAGCTGCTTTAACAACTGAAATAGCGATGACATTTATGTTTTTAATTATCATTTTAGGCGCCACACATTCAAAAGCGCCAAAGGGATTCGCTGGTTTGATTATTGGCCTTGGACTTACACTGATTCATTTAATTAGCATTCCTGTAACAAATACCTCTGTAAACCCAGCTAGAAGCACATCTCAAGCATTATTTGTAGGAGATTGGGCCACATCTCAATTATGGCTTTTTTGGGTAGCACCTATTATTGGAGCTATTTTAGCCGGATTGGTTTATAAAATTATGTCACCTGAAACAGAATAA
>Ga0224504_10000066_pt1 | contig 40096 bp, 40 predicted proteins | sample SF_Oct11_sed_USG_3_FD_170160 | JGI IMG/M metagenome (GOLD analysis project Ga0224504, IMG submission 170160) | Sediment microbial communities from San Francisco Bay, California, United States - SF_Oct11_sed_USGS_24 | ecosystem: Environmental > Aquatic > Marine > Sediment | place: USA...
AATCTAAGTCTTCTGATATTTTACTTTGTTGATCTATTAAATCGCTCCGCTTTTCAAGATCTGTTTCCTTTTTTAATAAAACCCTTAATTCTATATATCGGTTTGTAGGAACTAAAAATTTATCAGTTAACATAAATTTTTCAAGCCAACTAGTAAAATCTATTAATTCGTTCTGGTTATTTGAATATGGTAATCCTTCAGCTAAACTTTCAAATTCCCAATTTGAACTTTCGGTTTTGTCGAAATACTTGAATTCTATGTTTAAAAATTTATCTATTATATAGGTGTTTGAAATAAATGTTTCAATCAATTTATTTTCGGTTTCTTTTATTTTTTTTGTCTTAAACAGCGTAATTGTCCATTCTAGAAGAAATAACGGATAACAGCTATCATCTGAGAAGTTTTTATTGAACCAATTGAAGTAGCGTAATGCCCCCGTATAATCTTGAATTTTTAAATATTGTTCAGGAGGCAAATACCTAAGCCCTTGTCCATCGTGATGATGACCGCCCCAATGTTTTTTATCGGCAGCAAGCGCTTTTTTTATTTTAGTAATCTTAATTTTTACTCTCTCAATTTGTTTGGGAGTCATCATATTCAATTAGTAGTATTATAGCCAACATGCTATTCGAAAGCAAATATAACTGTTTATCCTGCGACTTTGTTCAGGACAGGCTTAAAAATACTGCTGGAAATGGGGCTTTTGACATTGTTTTGAACACTTCATTTGGTTGTGTGTTATTTTCCTGCTTGACTTCAACACTTTCACTATCTTTGTAATTATAACTTATACCTCTAAAATCAATGTCAGTACTATTAGAATTTGCAATGTTCCCAACCGATAAAGGTGAGAGCATAAGCCCTTATGTGAGTAAAGTAATACAAATGATTCACGAAAGTGGAGCTACTTATCAACTTACGGCTATGGGGACCATTATTGAGACTGAAACCTTGTCTGAAGCTTTAGCGCTTGTACAACAGTCTTATGATGTGTTGGAGCCTGATTGTGACCGCGTGTATTCATCACTAAAGTTTGATATTCGGAAGGGTAAAAGTAAATGCTTAACTCAGAAGATAACATCGGTAGAAAAGATTATTGGAGCCGTGAATAAATAGTACACTTAAATTGTTGTCGATTTTCTGATTGGAAGGTTCACTGTAAGGTCTAATGATCCTGTTGTGTTAATGCATATCTATATTTGAAGTCTTATGAATGAATATTTTAAATCGGTTATTCTGTTGCGTACAGGAGCTTCTTCTTTATTTGAAAAAGAAGTGATCCAGGAATTGTGGAGTGGGTACGGAAAAATTATACGAGTTGGATTGAAGGATGCTTCTGTAAAAAGTGTAATTGTAAAACACGTTCAGATGCCCAAATTTAATAAGCACCCTCGTGGGTGGAACACTGATATTGGCCATCAACGGAAGGTTAAGTCATACAAAGTAGAAGCTACATGGTACAATACATACAGTAAATATAGCGTCGCACGCGTACCACAATGCCTGGCTTTTGAGATGCAAAATAATGAAGTACTTATGGTACTAGAAGATTTGGATGAAGCCGGTTACCCCTTACGTAAGAATACTATTATTTGGGAAGAAATAGTTGAGTGCTTAGCATGGTTGGCTAAATTTCATGCTAGTTACCTTGGAAAAGTTCCAAAAGGACTATGGAAAATTGGAACCTATTGGCATATGGCAACTAGACCGCAGGAATTTGCAGTTTTGGAAGATAAAAGATTGAAAGAGGCTGCTTATGCCATTGATGAAAAATTGAATACATGTGAATACAAAACGTTTGTACATGGAGATGCCAAACTGGCAAATTTTTGTTTTGCAAAAGATGGACAGGTTGCTGGGGTTGATTTTCAGTATGTAGGTGGCGGTTGTGGAATGAAAGATGTGGCGTATTTTATAGGAAGTTGTTTAAACGAAAAGGAGTGTGAGCGTTTGGAAGCACTAATTTTAGATACCTATTTCGAGCATTTGCAAAGTGAAATGAAGGAAAGGAATGAGGCACTAGAAAGAGAATGGCGATATTTATATCGCGTGGCATGGGCAGACTTTCATCGCTTTCTAAAAGGATGGAGCCCTGGTCACTGGAAGATTAATAGTTATAGTGAACGTATCGCAGCAGAAGTAATCAATAGTCTTTAGAAATGGATCTTTTACATCTTAATAAAATAGCAATCAAGGCAGCCCTTTCCGCAGGGAAAGTCATTCAGAAGTATATGAACGAAGATGTTTTCGTGAAAAAAAAGAATGGAGGGGCAAGTTATGCCTCACAAGTAGTAACTGAGGTAGATATAAAATGTGAAAAGGCAATTCTGTCTCATTTACTTCCTACTTGTAACCAGTTTAATTTAGCTCTTTTATCAGAAGAGACCGAAGATGATGGTAGTAGATTTGATGAAGATTTTTTTTGGTGTATTGACCCTATGGACGGAACGCTTGCTTTTATTAATAAACAACCAGGATATTCTGTATCGATAGCCTTAATTTCAAAAGTTGGCACACCGCATATTGGTGTTGTGTTTGATCCCTGCACCAATTCAATATATCATGCCATTAAAGGAAATGGCGTATTTAAAAATGGTAGCCCATGGAAAATTAAACATACAAATAATCATTTAAGTTATGTAACAGATCGGAAGTTGAAGGATACACCTCGTTCAGCCGAAATAAAATGGTTGCTTAATGATAAAGTAGCGAAATTGAGTTTAAATGGAGTAAAAGAAATTGCTGGAGCAGGTTCAGTATTGAATGCTATTCTTGTACTAGAAAATGGCCCAGCTTGCATGTTAAAATTTCCGAAAAAGGAAAGCGGTGGTGGCAGTATATGGGACTTTGCTGCTACAACGTGTATTTACAATGAGTTAGGGCTGCCTGCAACAAATTTTGAGGGGGGAAGGTTGGACTTGAACAGAAAAGATGGTACTTTCATGAATCAGGAAGGTGTATTTTATGCTAATTTGATTTGTAAATAGAGGATATTTATTGAATACGGAATAATATAACTTTTTATAAAATAAATATTGTATTAAGGCTTTTTAGGGTTGTAATATCCTATAAAGTGTGTAAGTAGTAAAGTTATTCTGAAATGTATTACTCATTTCAAAAAAAAATAAATTTTGAAGAGATCGATTCTAACTTTTTATGAGTTCTTGTCTGTATTTCACTAACACCTCACAAATACAATTGGCAATTAGACTAGCACTACCAGCCAGTTGGCTAACAATTAAACATTAAAAACAAGAGGGAATCTTCTTTTGTTTTATACTTGTGTGCTGCTCCATAAAAGGGAGTTTCAGGTTTAATTTAGACATAAAACAAACGGTTTAGAAAGCTAAACCGTTTGTTTTGTTGACTTTAAAATAGTAGCGTGATGCAGAATTGAACTGCAGACCTCCGGGTTATGAATTGTTAATCTTTATTTTCTAAAAAAAATAACTAATTGATAATCAGAGTGCTTTATTTTTTAAAATTTAGAAACTATGTTCGTTTATGTGTTCGATTATTAGACAAATATTACTCAAATATACTAAAAAAAGGCAATTAAAATATCTTAAAATATTATCAAAGTATAAATAGCAAATCCAATACTGGTATTTACTGAAATGAGTTAATTCATTAAGATTTATTTTAATGATAAATTAAAAATAAATTTAATAATGAGCAATGGTATATTCTGGGCAACCTTTTTTTGCCAGGTTTGTTAGTGAATTATCAAAATCATCATTTAATATACTTCCATTTTTAATTCGACAAAATGGACACGCATTAATATCTCCATCCGTATCAATATATAAACCAGTTAAACCTCCATTAAAACAACCTAATCTTCTCTGATAAAAACCATGATAAATTATTAGCGGATAATTTTTAAAAGATTTATTGCGATTCATTTTTAGAAAAGTACTTTCCAAAACAGCTTCATGTGCAGGTAACAAACTCACATCTTTCCCAAAATAATTACCAACAGGTTTTGGCTCTAAAAATTGTACAAAGGAAACTTTAAGTGATTTAGCTAAGTTCATATAGGCTAAAAGATTTTCAGCTGTTGCAAAAGACCTTGTTATACAAATAGACAAAGCAACAATAATATTATTTTCTAAAGCGCTATTTACGGCCTCCACAACCCATTTAAAGGCATTTTCATTCCCTCTAAATTTATTATGTTCTATAGGATTGAAATGGTCTAAACTTATAATAACACCATTTAAGCCTGCTTTTTTTAATTTTTCAGCATTTTTTAAATTAAAGTTATAACCAGAAGTTAAAATCCAAAAATCAGTGGCCTCTTTATAGGTTTTTATAACATCTATCATAGTGTTTAATTTGAGCATTGGCTCGCCTCCAGTCAAATAAATTTGATTTACACCTTTTTTTTGAAGAGCTACCACCATTTCTTTTATTTTTTGGACGGTTAGCACATCTTTTTTATTCAATACATCCCATTCAAAACAATGCTCACATTGAAGGATGCATTTTTTTGTAATGGCTAAAAAAACATTATTAAATCTATTTACAGGTTTATCCAATGAGTTGAAGTTATTCATTTCAGACAATATGAAAGATTTAAATGCTTTTCCATTCCATCCTGGAACATAGGGACCCATATAATATTTTTCATTTGCTTTAACCATTTTTTTTATCACCTTTCCTTTAGTAGCTCTTCTCAAATTTATGACATGAAGTAAAAATTTCACACCAATAATAGGGTTCCTATAATTTGAAATAGCAATCCAGAGTACTGATATTCGTAGTTTTAAGATAATGAGTTTAACCTTCCAGCCATAAATTATTTTCTGCGCATGGATAATAGCATTTTTATCATGAGACAACTTAGAGGTAAATTCATTCGGCATTTCTTTATTTAAATCTTTACTAAATAGATTGTCGGAAAAAGTAGTAGTAGTATTCATTATTTTGAAACAATTAAATCTAACATATTAGGTTCCCGTATAAAGCTATAATACGCTTCTTTTGAAAATTGAGTAAAGGCACCTTTCTCTTTGAATGAATTAAGGTCTACAAAATTAGGAATACCTTTGTAATCTCTAATATATTCGTAATAACCACGATTTTTGAGAAACAACGTTTTTCTAAAATCGTTTTGGACTGATTTTGTTACTTCAAAATAAATTGTTGCAACATTTCCAATTTCAGGTTGTATAAAATAAGAATTGTCGGCTGTGAGTAATAAACTTTTTACATTATTCAATTTTTCATCATAGGCCCTGTTTGGTTGAATAGTTAAAATTTCTACAGGTGAATTTTCTGAAAAGTCCATTGCGGCATAATCTATTTCCCAAAACATAAAACCACATTCCAATTTGATGGAAATTTTATTTGTATTTAATTTTTCAAAATTGAGTGGGATTACCAAGTCTCTTTTTTCTAGTGGTCCTACAACATTTATGTATTGAACAAAATCCCAGTCATTAGATGATTTAATATAAACGCCAAGTGGTATACCTTGGTCAATCATCCATTGCATTGCTTCAGCTGCCGGAACTTTATTTTGATCCTGTCGAAATTTATTAAAATAAGATCCAAACTTTTCATTAAACTTACCATAAACGTAATCGAGCCAATATGAATTTTTTAAAGTTAATACCAATTTGGCCGATTTTATATCTTCAGGTTTGTCAAATTCTAAAATTATATTGCTTAAATCGTCATTATTCAATTCAATGCCATTAAACATAAATGGAATATGATCTTTGTATAAAATAGCGTTTAGGTCTTTCTTACTATTATTAGCAATCAGGTTTGTTGGAGAAACAGGTTTTGTGATGGTATGTATATTTCCATAAGTATCCATCAGAACAGATTCCTCTTTAGGATGTGTTACTTCAATCAAACTTAAAAGATTTGTATATTGTATTTCTTTCAGCTCATTTGAGACCCTAATGGAATAAAAACCATTCTTTTCTTTGATGTTTCTAAGTAATAAATAATCATCACGTTCTAAATTCTTTCTAATCGCTCCGGGATACAATTCTCCCTCAAACACATAACTTTCACCATCGAATACATAAATAAAAGGACAGGAACTTTTTGTTGCAGCCACTATAGCTGATACCACAACTAGAGCACCTACTGTGGTTAAAGTTACCATTGCCACAGTGCGTCCAATAGCCTTGTCATAAACTTTAATGCTATCAATATTTGAAAATGGCAAAGAAATTTCTGATTGCCCAGACAAGTCAAGTTTTGTATTTGTGTAAAAATGTACTTCACTTGTGGGTTGTCCTTTGTTTCCATTATACTTATTTACTCTTTTATTACGGGGAGGTTTATAATAGGTGTGAAGTTGGTTTATATCTTCAGTTTTAGCGGTCAATTCATTTTTGTCAGCATTTATAATAATGGAAGATAAATGCTTTACAGTGTCGCCTGAATGTAAAATTACATATCTATTTTCAGTATTGTATTTTTCAATTTCTTCTGAAATTGAGATTTCACTGTTATCTACTTTTTCAACTTTATAATAGGAACAGCCAATTATAAATAGTGCAATAAACAAAATAGTGATTTTTGGACCAGACAGTCTTTGAAGTGATGAAGATATTTTAAAAATTAAAATAGAAATTTTCATTGCGTTTAGTTTAAAATTAATAACTAAAACATTAAATAAGTACACAAACAGTAAAATGATAATTGTTATTTGTGTTGACAATGAGGTATTTCACATTAAATTTACGTAAAAGATTTTATTATTACAAAATAAATATTTTTTTAATAAAAGTGTGTATGAGGTCTTTCTAAGGTTCTGTTGCAACTAGTTTAGAAGAAAACTAAGGATCTATCCTTAAAATAAAAAAAGTTCAAAGGTCATTGTTTCTCCAATTTAATCAGTGGAGTTACTAGTCCACCTAGACAAATTTTCTAATTTCGTTGAGACATAGCCTTGAATACTTAAAGTCGAAAAAATACTGGTATTGGGATAAAAATTTCAATAAATCCCTAATATAAAATGAAAAAGGACTTAAGTTAAACACTTAAGTCCTTGATTTGTAGCGTGATGCAGAATTGAACTGCAGACCTCCGGGTTATGAATCCGACGCTCTAACCAACTGAGCTACCACGCCATTTATTGAGGGTGCAAATATAAAAATAATATTTATTTAGTAGCAAATTTATTATGCTTATTTTTTAATTATTTTAATTTTTTTTAAAAAGAATAATTCTATATATTGCCAATATAAAAATTGAAAATGTCAACAAAAATTAAATTCGAAATAGAATTCCCTATACACGCTACACCACATATGTTATACCAATATTTTGGAACACCTTCAGGGCTTTCAGAATGGTTTGCAGATAATGTTAATTCACGTGGAGAAGTATTCACCTTTATTTGGGATGGCTCAGAAGAAAAAGCTAAGGTATTGCAAGAAAGACCGGAAGAAAAAATTAAATTTAAATGGTTAGAGGATGAAGATCCGAAATCTTATTTTGAATTTAGGCTTGAAATTGACGATATAACAAAAGATGTTTCTTTAATAGTTACTGATTTTGCAGAAGATGATGAAATTGAAGAATCTAAAATGTTTTGGCAAAACCAAATAGATGAACTTAAGCATACTATTGGAGCCTAAATAATCAATCGAAAATAATAAAAAAGCCTTGAAGTAATTCAAGGCTTTTTCATGTAATTTTATGGTATAAAAATTAAATATGATAAATTTTAACGGCCAAATATTAAGGAACTCTGAAAATATTTTGAATGCAAATAACAGAGCCTTAAAATATGGTGATGCACTCTTTGAAACTCTGAAAGTTTCAAATTTGAGCATTCAATACTTAGAAGACCATTATTTTAGATTAATGGCCTCTATGAGAATGTTAAGAATGGAAATTCCAATGAATTTTACTATGGAATTTTTTGAAAATGAACTTAAAAAAACTTTTGAAGCCTGTAATTTACAAAGTGCTAGATTGAGAATTACTGTTTTTAGGAAGGATGGAGGGCTTTATAATCCGACTTCTAGTGAAACCGATTTTATTATTGAAGCAGCTGCATTGAAAGATGAAACTAAGGAGGTGTATAAACTTGATTTATTTAAAGATTACTTTATTTATTCAGGATTATTGTCAACTATAAAAACCACGAATAAATTAACCAATGTTTTGGCAAGTATATATGCTTCAGAAAACAATGTACACAATTGTATTTTGTTAAATGAAAAAAAGCATATAGTGGAAGCTATTAATGGAAATGTTTTTTTAGTAAAAGGAACAACAATTAAAACACCTTCAATAAGCGAAGGTTGTGTTAAAGGTATTGTGAGAAAAAAAATAATTGAAATACTTCAAAAACACAAAGAATATACAATAGAAGAAACAGAAATTTCTCCATTTGAAATTCAAAAAGCAGATGAAGTTTTTATAACCAATTCAATTGTAGGTATACAGCCGGTTACATCTTATAGAAAAAGCACCTTTAAATTAACCATAGCACAAGAATTAGCCAAGGTGCTTAAAACTTAATTTAAAGCTGGATCTTCGGGGGCATTCGCCCATATTTGGTAGTCCCCGCCAATTTCTAATAATTGATTTCTCCAAAATTTATCACTGTCGATTAAAAATAAATTTTCAAATTTATTTTCAATAACAATCCAGCTTGATTCGTCTAGTTCACTATCTAATTGATCCTCTGACCAACCGGAATAACCTAGAAAAAAGCGAATATCAGAATTACTTATTGTGTTGTTTTTTAATAAAGTTGTTAGTGTTTCAAAATTACCACCCCAATAAACATTGTCTGCAATATGTATACTTGCAGGTATCAGGTTTGGTAACTTATGAATAAAATAAAGATTTTCTTGCTCGGAAGGGCCTCCATTGTAAATTGTAAAATCACAATTAATCTCAGGAATTAAATCGCTTAAAGTAAATTCTGTTGGTTTATTTAATATAAAACCAATACTACCTTCGTTATTATGCTCGGTTAAATAGACGACTGATCTGTTAAATGATTTGTCATTTAAGATGGAAGGTTCAGCAATAAGTAATTTTCCTTTTATTGGTTGTGATTTTTGCATAATCTTACATTTGTTTAAATATAATAAAATTATACTATAAAAAAAACTCTCTATAGGTTTAGAGAGTTTTTAGAATAAGATATAACTTATTATGTATTAGTTTACAGCATCACTAAATCCAGCTCCTGCTTTAAATTTAACTACATTTTTAGCTGCAATATCGATAGATTTTCCTGTTTGAGGGTTTCTTCCAGTTCTAGCTGCTCTTTTAGAGATAGACCAAGTTCCCCAACCTACTAATGCTACTTTACCACCATCTTTAAGTGTTTTAGTTACATTGTCTGTTAATGATTCTAGGGCTGCTTTTGCTGCTGCTTTTGAAATGCCAGCATCAGCTGCCATCGCATCAATTAAATCTGATTTGTTCATAATTAAAATCTTATTTTTTTTTGGTTAAACATATTTTGTTGCCTAATAGCTTAACAAAATTAGACGGAATAAGGGGGTGTGCAAGTTTTTGTTGTAAAATCTACTGTTTTTGTTGATAAAAGACAGTAAATGTTAATAACGTTGGGTTGTTTTTAAGCAAAAAGGCTGTATCCCTTTAAAAATAAGGGTTATTGAACTACAGCCTGGTCTTGAAAAGCAAAACCGTTTAATAAACTTTTGCTATCCATCTTTCTTTTTCCTGATAGCTGTAAACTTTCAATAATAATAAAACCATTGGTTACAGCAATTTTAATTTCGTTTTTTGACGCTATTATTGTTCCTATATTATAATTATGATTAGAGGACTCTTTTTTTACATCATAAATTTTTAATTTAAGTTTGGTAGCTCCGTTTATTAACATTGTCCAAGCAGCAGGGTATGGATTTAAACCACGTATAAAATTGTATATGTTAGATAAAGAAGTGTTCCAGTTAATTCTACAAGTTTCATTATATATTTTTGGAGCTGGTTTTTCTTCAATTTCACATTGTTTGAAAGTTACCACTTTGTCTTCCTTTATTAATTGAACTGTTTGCACAACTAAACGGCTTCCTACTTTCATTAAGCGATCATGTAATTCACCTAAAGTTTCATGTTCACCAATTAAAACTTCTTTTTGTAAAATTACATTTCCAGTATCAATTTTTTCATCAATAAAAAAAGTGGAAACACCTGTTCTGGTTTCTCCATTAATAATAGCCCAGTTTATTGGAGCGGCTCCTCTATATTCAGGTAAAAGTGAAGCATGTAAATTAAAGGTTCCATATTTGGGCATTTGCCAAACTATTTTAGGCAACATTCTAAAGGCAACTACAATTTGTAAATTGGCTTTTAAATTTTGAAGTTCAGTTAAAAAGTCTTTGTTCTTTAAATTTATGGGTTGTAAAACGTTTAAGTTATTTTTAAGTGCATATTTTTTAACTGCAGATTGAGATAACTTTTGGCCCCTTCCTGCAGGTTTATCAGGAGCTGTAATAACTCCAACTACTTTTATTTTTGCTTTTAATAAAGCATCTAACGTGGCAACAGCAAATTCAGGTGTTCCCATGAACACAATTCTCAGATCTCGCATTAAAAATGAAGTTTAAATTTATTTTGCGAAGTTATTGTTATTTTATTTTTTTCTAATAATATTTTCAATGAATTTAAAATCTCTTTTTCAGAAAAACTTAATATTGTTGATAATTCCATTGAAGTTAAGGGTTTTTCTTTTAACAAATTTAAAATTTGACTTGCAATTGTTTTTATAGCTGTTGTTTTTAAGTTTTTTGCCATACAAACATCACACTTACCACACGGAACAGCATCTTTTTCATTAAAATAGTGCAATAATTGAACGGGTCTACAAATCTTATTATTTTCAATGAAATCAATGACAGACCTTAATTTTTGCTGCTTTAAACTATTTTGCCTTTCAATATTTTTTGAAATACCGTTGATGGTGTAAGCATCTTCTCTAACCTTTAAAAAAGTTAGTTTAGAAGTAGTGTCAGCATGTAAATATTGAAGAATTCCTTGTGAGTGTAATTCTTTTAAGGTTTTAATAACATCGTTCTTATGTACATCTAATTTTTTTGCTATTATAAATTCATTAATAACGGTAAAGTGTTCAAAAACGCCACCGTAACTTCTTAAAATGAGTTGAATTAAATTGGTTTTAGAAGTGTTGTTTTCTAAATAGTTAAAGAGTTTTTGGTTGCTAATTAAAAATTTCAATGATGATTTTTTATTATAATTTTCATCCAATAAAATAATATTTTCTCGTTCTAAAATTTTGATTGCATTGTATGTTTGTAATAAGTTTAATTGGTATATAGAACAAAATTCGTGTAATGAAAAATTGAAAGACTGTAGTGGAAGTTCTCCTCGTGAAACAGCATAGAACTGATTTAAATTAAAATAAATAACCTTAATAAACTTAGTAGTAGCTACATTTGAATTAAATTTATTTTCTGTTTCAAATATACTTGACTTATTTTTTAATAATAAAGAGTATGAATCTTTACCGTCTCTTCCAGCTCTTCCGGCTTCTTGAATAAAATTTTCTAAACTATTTGGAATGTTAATATGAATAACAGCCCTAACATTGGTTTTGTCAATCCCCATTCCAAAAGCATTGGTAGCCACCATTATAGGGGTTTTGTCGCTTATCCAATTATTAAAAGCTTCATTTTTTTCAACAGTAGATAATCCTCCATGGTAATAACTACTTTTAAAATGATGTTGTTTTAAAAAGTGAGATACCTCTTTTGTATGCTTTCTGCTGTTTGTGTAAATGATAACACTCGCTTTTAGTTTTGTTAATATTTGAAGTAATTTTCCATAAATATCTTCAGTAGTAATAACGTGAAAGGCTAAATTTTTGCGTTGGAACGATTTTTTAAAAAGTGTAGCGTTTTCAATCTGTAGTTGGAGCTGAATATCGTCTAAAACTTTTTGAGTAGCCGTTGCTGTTAAAGCAATAATTGAGGCGCTTGGTTGAAGGTCTCTTAAAATTTTTAATTCAAGGTATGAAGGTCTAAAATCATGTCCCCATTCAGATATACAATGTGCTTCATCTATGGCAATAAGTGAAACGTTTAACTGTTTAATTTTTTCCTGAATAAATTTAGATTGTAATTTTTCGGGAGAAAGGTATAAAAATTGAAAGTTTCCAAATTGTAGGTTGTCAAAAGCAATCACTATTTCATCTTGGGAAAGTTCTGATGTAAGCGCTATGGCTTTTATGTTTTTCTCAATTAAACCATTTACCTGATCTTTAATTAAAGCAATTAAAGGTGAAATTACAATACAAACACCATTTAAGAGTAAGGTTGGTATTTGGTAACAAATTGATTTTCCGCCACTTGTTGGTAGTAAAACCATGGTGTCGTTCCCCTTTAAAACGTTATTAATAATAGCCTCTTGAGGTGGTCTAAAATGGGAATGATTCCAATACTTTTTAAGTATTTCTTGTGGTGTTTTCACTATTTTATTGATGTTAAGATAAAATCAACTCGTTCATTAACGGTTCCTATTGGAACTTCAATAATAGGGTAATTTAAATTTTTGTAGGTTTCTACTAGGTGGTTATGAATGGCTTGTGCCTGTTCAAAATTCTCATATCGTTCATTGTCTGAAATATAAATTTCTTCCCAAGGAGGCATTAAAAAAATATACTCATAACGGTAGAAACTACTTTTTTTTACATAGGTATTAGGATAATCTATACCTATGTAATTCATATAGGAATGCACATCGGGAATGCCACGATCAAAAAATACCAAGTCACTGTTTTTTTTCTCAGCTTCAATATATTGATTAATACGACCTTCTAATAGTAACTCGCTAAATAATAAAGGCTTGGTTAAAAATAATTGTTCTATCCCTTGTTGGCGGGCATTTAAAGTTATAGCTCTTGAAATTTCAGGTAAGCACATAAAATTCTGTTTAGCTAAAGATTCAATTACAGTTGATTTTCCAGTACCTGGACCACCAGTGATTACAATTTTTGTTTGCATTTAACAAAAATAAGTTATTAGCTAAATTTAACTAAAAATAATCTTGTAATTTTGTCATTTAATATTAACAATATTTTTGTGTTTTCTGATACAAAAAGACCAAATAAATATATCAATGAAAAAAAAGGAAGAATTTTATAAAAAACTAAAAACTAATTTGAATGAAACCACCGTTTTTCCTTCAAAATATCTCTTTAAGTTTATTGTTCCGTCTGATAAAATAAAAATTAATCAAGTTGAGGAGTTGTTTAATTCAGGTGGAGCTGTTATCAATACCAAAGCTTCTAAAACGGGTAAGTTTACAAGTGTTTCTATTCATATTATTATGAAAAGTGCCGATGCGGTTATCGAAAAATACCGAGCTGCTGAAAAAATTGAAGGAATTATTTCTTTGTGATAGTTTTAACAGAACTTCCTAAAAATAAAAAATAAATTGCAGTGTATTATCAAAACATTATAAATTAAATTTAAAAAATATAGTTGCTAACTTATGAAGTTAAAATATTTATTAATTCTTGTTGTTTTATTTGAATTAAAAGTTTATTCTCAAGATTCTCAAAAAATTTTATTTACCATAGATAATGAGCCTTATTATTCAAATGAATTTTTAGCAGTATATAAGAAAAACATGAAGGTTGTTTCAAATGCAGAAGACAATTCTATTGAAAATTATCTCCAAATGTTTGTTGATTATAAATTAAAAGTTAAAAGTGCAAAAGACATTGGCTTAGATACGGTTAAAAGTTATATAAATGAACTAAATCAATATAAAGATGCACTTGTTTCACCTTATTTAAAAGATGAAAAAGTAACAAATAAATTGGTGAAAGAGGCTTACGAAAGAATAAAGAAAGAAGTCAACGTTAGCCATATACTAATTTTTTTAAAGCCAGAAACCCTCCCTTCAGATACTATTGCGGCATATAAAAAGTTGTTGGAAGCTCGAGAACTTATTTTAGAAGGAAAAGATTTTTCGGAAATTGCAAAGGCTTATTCGCAAGATCCTTCAGTAAAAGAAAATGGAGGAGAGATTGGTTATTTTACGGCCTTACAAATGGTGTATCCTTTTGAAAATATAGCATATTCAACACCGTTGGATGGGGTTTCTATGCCTTTTAGAACAAAATTTGGATTGCATATTTTAAAGGTAAATGATATTAGAAACTCTGGAGGAGAGGTAGAAGTTGCCCATATTATGATAAAAAATAATGAGGAAGGAACAGAAAAAAAAATGGATTCTATTTATCAATTGGCTGAAAATAACCCGTCTGATTTTGAACAGTTGGTAAACATATTTTCTGAAGACAATGCAAGTGCCCCAAATGGAGGCCGGTTGAAAAAATTTAGTTCAGGTCAAATGATAAAATCCTTTTCAGAGGTTGCTTTTTCTTTGCAAACAATCGGAGAAATTTCACAGCCATTTCAAACACCTTATGGTTGGCATATTATTAAACTAATAAAAAAATACCCTATAGAGTCTTTTGAGAATATTGAATCTAAATTATTGCGAAAGGTTGAAAATGATGAACGCTCTAATTTAATTGCAAAATCAGTAATTGAACGTTTATTTAAAGAATATAATATTGTTGTTTATAAAGACGCTGTAAAACAATTTAATGAAGAAGATTGGAATAAGTACCCAGAGAATTTTCAGAAAAAAATATTAAAAATACAAGATAAAGAAATTTATCAAAATAAGTTTATTGAATTTTTAAGCAACAAAAATAAACAAACTATTAATAGTGCCTTTAAAGATTTTGAGGAGGCTGAAGTTTTAAATTATTTTAAAGAAAATATTGAATTTAACAATGCCGATTTTGCTGCAACCTATAAAGAATTTGAAGAAGGATTGTTGTTGTTTGAAATGTTGGAGAAACAAGTTTGGGAAAAATCTAAAGATAGTATTGGCTTGTTAAACTATTACGATTCTAATAAAACCACCAAATATATTGATAAAGATTTGAGTAGTAATAAGGGGCAAATTATAGCTGATTATCAAAACTATTTAGAGAAAATGTGGGTTAAAGAACTCCATCAAAAATATAAAGTTGAATTTGTAAAAGATGAAAGAACGCATATTTTAAAAACAATATTTAACTAATGAAATATGTCTATTTAAATATATTGTTTTTGTTGATATTTCAATCCTGCGATTATTTTACAATTAAAGATAAATCTAATGATGTTGTAGCTAGGGTAAATACAACTTACTTGTATAAGAATGATTTAAAAAATTTACTGTCAAAAGGTACCTCTCCTCAAGATAGTGTGTTAATAATCAATAATTATATTAATAACTGGATTGAACAACAACTGTTACTTTCAAAAGCACAGTTGAATTTAGAAAATAAATCAGCTCAATTTGAACGTTTAGTAAAAAAATATAAAGAAGATTTATATATAAATTCATATAAGGAAGCCGTGGTTTCGGAATATTTAAATACTGAAATTAATGATGAAGATATTGAGAAATTTTATCTGGAAAACAGTGAAAATTTTAAGATAAATGAAGAGTTGTTGAAATTGAAATATATAAAAATTAGAAAAGATATATATGATAAAAAGATGTTGATAAAACTTTTCAAATCTTCTAAAAAAGAAGATTTGAAAAGTTTGAAATCTAACGAGTTGTCATTAACAGCTCATCATTTAAATGATTCAATTTGGATAAAATATAGTGACTTTTTAAATGAAGTTTCTTTGTTTAAAACAGTTGATCGGGAGAAGATGTTAAAAAAAGATGTTTTTATTCAAAAAGAAGATTCATTAAGCTTATATTTGGTGACTATAAAAGAAGTGTTGCGTAGAAATGAAATTGCTCCTAAAAGCTATATAACACCAACAATAAAGCAAATGATTTTACATCAAAGAAAATTATTATTACTAAAAAACATAGAAGAAACATTAATAGAAGATGCAAGAAAAAACAAACAATTTGAAATATATTAAAAGCAAGAATAGTATACTTATGGCATTTCTTTTGTTTTATATTGGGCTTCATGCTCAAATAAATGAAATTGGTAGCTCATTATCAGATGCAGAAGGAGTTAAAGATACAGTTGTAGTTGAAAAAAAGGAAAAACCTAATGTTGTAATTGGCAAGTATAAAAAAGTTAAAATTGATGGAGTTGCTGTAGTTGTAGGAGATAATATTGTTTTAAATTCAGATATTGAAAAATTCAAAAAAGAATTGGAACAACGCATGGAAGGCGAATTAACCATTTCAGATTGTGATATTTTAGAGGAAATAATGAACCAAAAATTAATTGCTCACATGGCAGTAATTGATAGTGTTGATGTTTCAGAAGCAGAAATTAATGAAGAAGTGGATCGTAATATTGGATATTTTACCCAGCAACTTGGATCTATAGATAAAGTTGTAGCTATGTACGGTTTTAATGATGAAGAGGATTTAAGAAAGGAATTGTACGGTATTCAAAGAGAGCAAATACTAATTCGTAAAGAAACCGCGGGTATTACTGAAATTATTGATGTAACGCCAGAAGAGGTAAGAACTTATTACAAAAACTTAGAAGTTGATAATAACTTGCCTGAATTTAGTACCGAAATTGAATTGGCGCAGATTGTGAAAACAATGGAACCATCTAAAGAAGAATTAGATCGTATAATTAATAAATTAACAGAAATAAAAAAGGAAGTTGACGAAGGGTTTAGTTTTAGATTAAAAGCTATTATTCATTCAGATGACCCTGCGGTTTCAGGAAATGGACCAGGCTCTGGAGGGAAGTACACAATTACACGTCAAAGTGGTTTTATAAAGGAGTTTAAAGAAGTTGCGTTTAGTTTGGATGAAGGACAAGTGTCTGAACCATTTAAATCTGGTTTTGGTTACCACATTATTTTAGTAGATAAAATAAAAGGACAAGAGCGAGATGTAAGTCATATTTTAATTACGCCTGAAATTAGTTCAACTGAGATGAGAGCTGCTGAAAAGGAATTAGAGAAAGTGCGTGAACAAATTATAGGTGGTGAAATTACATTTGAAGAAGCTGTTGTAAAATATTCGGATGATAAGGAAACGAGGATGAATGGAGGGGTTATTTTAAACCCAGAATCAAATGATACAAAATTTGATTTAACACGTATGGATCCTCAATTATACAATCGTGTTAGCAGTTTAAAAATAAATGAAATTACCCAACCATTTTATGAAGAGGTTAGAGGAGGAGATAAAATGTTTAAAATGATTGTGGTTAAGAATAAAATTGAGGCACATACTGCAGATTTCTCTAAAGATTATGAAAAAATTCAACAATTAACTTTGCAGAAAAAGAAAGAGGAAACTGTTGAAAAGTGGGCGAAAGAGAAAATTATAGATACCTATATTAAAATTAATAGTGACTATAAAAAATGTGACTTTAAAAAGAATTGGAAAAAAGATTAATGTATGAAGTCCGATGTTGCAGCCTTAAAATTATTAGTTGAGAGATACCAAGCTTTAAAAAAAGAAATTGGAAAAATAATTATTGGTCAAAATAAAGCTATAGATCTTATTTTGCTTTCAATTTTTAGTGGAGGTCATTCTTTATTAATAGGTGTTCCAGGATTGGCTAAAACATTAATGGTACATACCATAGCATCAACATTAGGACTCGATTTTAAACGCATTCAGTTTACACCTGATTTAATGCCTTCTGATATATTAGGAAGTGAAATATTGGATGAAAACAATCATTTTAAATTTATTAAAGGTCCGGTTTTTAGTAATATAATTCTGGCAGATGAAATAAATCGTACACCTCCAAAAACACAAGCAGCATTATTAGAGGCTATGCAAGAACACACCGTTACTGTTGCAGGTCACCATCATATCTTGGCTAAGCCATTTTTTGTTTTGGCCACTCAAAATCCAATAGAGCAGGAAGGAACCTATCCACTACCAGAAGCTCAGTTAGATAGGTTTATGTTTTCTATAAACTTAGAATACCCGAGTTTTAATGAAGAAGTAGAAGTTGTGAAGAACACAACAAATGATGAAAAACCAACAATAAACACGTTGCTTTCGGATGAAGAAATTAATGATTTTCAGCATTTAATAAGACGAATTCCGGTTGCTGATAACGTGATTGAATATGCGGTGAAATTAGTAGCTAAAACACGACCTAACACTGTGAATTCAACCGAGACTGTAAATAACTATGTAGATTGGGGTGCAGGTCCTAGAGCATCGCAAAACTTAATATTAGCAGCAAAAGCAAATGCGGCGGTAAATGGTAAATATTCTCCCGATATTGAAGATGTTCAGGTGGTGGCCTATGCTATATTAAAACATAGAATTGTGAAAAATTATAAGGCGGAAGCTGAAGGGATTACTGAAAAGAAAATTATTGAATCCCTATTCTAAATTAACCGATTTATTTTCAAAAAAACTAAACATATTTCCACCATATTTTTTCTGGTAGCTTAAATATTTGTTTTCGCCAAAATTCGTATGTTTAGAGTGTTCTACAATTAAAACACCAATTTCAGAAAGAAGATTGTTGTCAAAAACCAGCGAAACTATTTTTTCAAATTTTTCAAGTTCAAAACCATATGGCGGGTCTGCGAATATTACATCAAATTTTGACGCGCTTTTTTCTAAAAATTTAAACACATCACTTTTATAGGTGTTTATATTTGCTTCTAATAACTTTGATGTAGCGTTAATAAATTTGATACATCCAAAATTATCGTCAACAGCTACAATGTTTTCCGTACCCCTTGAAGCAAATTCATAACTAATATTTCCGGTTCCGGAGAATAAATCCAATACCTTAATATCATTTAAATAATATTGATTGTTTAAAATATTAAATAAGGCCTCTTTAGCCATGTCAGTTGTCGGTCTAACAGGTAGATTCTTAGGTGCTTGTAATCGTTTACTTTTATGTTTTCCGGAAATGATACGCATTATAGTTGATTTAGCAGCGTAAAATTAGAATGCGCTGGGAGGGTTTCTTTTAAAAAATGTGGAAATTCAGTAGGTTTGTAAAACTCAATATTTCGAATGTATTGATATAATATAAGGTATAAATCTGATGATTCTTCAATGTTACCTATCAGAACTAATTTTAATTCCTCGGGATTTAAATTTAATTGTTCAGCTGTGAAGAGGATGTAATAAATAAAATCTTCTTTAGTATTGAAACTAAAACAATTAAACAATGTTAAATTATTATTCTTCAGTACTAGTATTTCAAATTGGTTATTTGAAACATTAACGAAAAAACAATCTTGTTCTGTGTTTTTAAATTCACTCAATAATTTTTCAATTAAAATGGTTGAGGCATGTTTGTAGTCGAAAGCCCCATAATAATCAAATAAAAAATTATTGATATTTACAAAAGGGATGTATACATTAACAATATCAGAATTTTGAAGTTGTTCAAATGCAATAAAGTCGTTTTTAAAAACTTTTACTGAATACTCAAGGTATTGGGTTAAATTATCTTTATTAAAAAATGGTAGCGGTACCTGAGTTACTAGATTATTGAAATGAGAAACACTAACGGACTGATACTTTAATTTTAACAATTCTTCTTGTTCAAAAAGACTTTGAACCGTAGTTAAATGTTGAAAAGGCGTAGTGTTTTTATCTGTGAATTCATAAATAGCAATGGCTCCAATTTCTTGTACTGCTTTGTTATAAATACAAAAAGAAAATCCATCCAAACTAAGTTGGATGGATATATGATTTTCTTTTAGGTTCTTATAATCTACTAGATTATTTGTTTTCTGTGTTATTTGCTTTATCATATGATGGTGGCCAGTTACCGTCTTCACTAACTTCTCCTAGAGATCCAACTCTAATATATTCACCTCTAATTTCTTCACCTCCAATAGCTTCTTTTTCTTGTTTAATAAGGTTTATGTCCATTCCTTTTAAAATTAAAGCTTTGTCAACTTTTACTTCAAAAACGGGAGCTTTTAAACCTGCTACTTTTTCAATTTCTCCTAATTCAATTTTAAATTGTTGGTTGGTTTCTGGGATAAGCATCATGTTTTGGTAATTTAATCCTGCAAATTGAGTTTTTACAGGTTCATAACCAATTGTATCAACAACTCTTATTTCAATTTCTTTGGTAATTCCACCACCAACATTTATAGTTTTAGGCTCGTTTCTAGTTTGTGTTAATGCATATTGGGCGGTATCAATAAACTTAATTAAATCTTCTCCTTTTGAAGTATAAGCACCTGTTACCTTTTTGTGTGCAACCTCGGCATCTCGTATCATTTTTAGTTGGCTAATTACTTTTGCATATCTAACCTTTTTCTCTTTATTAAAATTGATAGGTTTTTGTATTTCAAAATTAATGTTGTAAGCCAATACAACAGCCAAAGAAATTAAGATAATTGAAATTATCCAATGGAATTTTTTTGGGATAAAATTTACTACTCCATATGCTATTAAACCTGTAACTATTATACCTGCTACAATAATTAAAATTGTTGTCATTTTCTATCTATAATTTTTGTGTGTACGCAAATCTACAATTTTTTTTTAATGAGAAAAACTTTTATGCATAAATCAATTTGTATATTTGAAATTTATTTTAAATATGATTAAAACAGCTCCAGAATTTTATAAATGCTTACTTAAAAAGTTTCCTTTTGAACCTACAAATTCGCAAGATATTTTACTATCTAAATTATCAGATTTTATTTTTGATACGAACAAGAACGGTTTGTTTTTGATCAAGGGTTTTGCCGGAACAGGTAAAACTACCACAATAAGTACGGTGGTAAATAATTTATGGCATATTGGAAAAAAATCGGTATTATTGGCTCCAACGGGTAGGGCGGCAAAGGTAATTTCAGTGTATGCTAACAAACCAGCGTTTACCATTCATAAAAAAATATATTTTCCGAAAAAAAATAAAGCAGGCGGCGTAGATTTCACCTTACAAACAAATAAACATACCAATACGTTGTTTATTATTGATGAGGCATCTATGATTCCAGATAGTTCTAATAATACAAAACTATTTGATAACGGATCTTTGTTGGATGACTTAATGTCATATGTATATTCAGGAGTGCAATGTAAAATTATTTTTATAGGAGATATAGCGCAATTACCACCGGTTAAATTAGAGATTAGCCCAGCTTTAGACGCAAGTAAACTTGAATTAAATTATGATAAGGAAGTTACTGAAATTGAATTGAGTGAAGTAATGCGCCAACATGAAAATTCTGGAATATTGGTAAACGCAACAGATTTGCGTTTAATTATTGCTAACCATGGGGTGGCAAATTTCCAGTTTCAATTAGGATTTCCTGATTTAATTAGGTTGGTTGACGGGTATGACATTGAAGATGCTATAAATACAGCTTATGATAATTTTGGAGTTGAGGATACTGCTTTTATTGTACGTTCTAATAAACGTGCAAATCAATACAATCAACAAATACGAAGTAAAATAAGAGGGCAAGAGAACGAAATATCTACAGGTGATTTTGTAATGGTTGTAAAAAACAATTATTTCTGGTTAAAGGAGTCGAGTGAGGCTGGGTTTATAGCCAATGGAGATATTTGTGAGATTCTTGAGATTAAAAAAATGAAGGATTTATACGGCTTTCGATTTGCTGAAGTAACTGTAAGAATGATAGATTATCCCAATCAGAAACCTTTTGAAACAGTATTATTGTTAGATACTCTAACATTAGAATCCCCTTCATTATCATATGAAGAGTCTAATAAGTTGTATCAAGAAGTTGGGAAGGATTTTGGTCATGAAAAATCCAAATACAAACAATTACTAGGTATAAAAAGCAATAAATATTTTAATGCTTTGCAAGTGAAGTTTTCTTATGCTGTAACTTGTCATAAGTCACAAGGAGGACAATGGAAAACGGTATTTATAGAACAGCCATATTTGCCAGATGGTCAGAGTATTGAGTATTTGAGATGGTTGTATACGGCTGTTACAAGGGCGCAAGAAAAAGTTTATTTAATTGGTTTTAAGGATGATTTTTTTGTAGACTAAATTAATTATTACCATTGATAATCTAAAAACAAAATTCAGTACCTATTGCTTATTCAACTCTTTCAGTTTCTTCTTGTTAGATTCGAAATAATTAAGTAAATTTGCACTCCTTTTTACGAGAACAGATTTAAAAAGGAATTTATTGAAAATTTATATAAATAATCTCTTGGCGTTATTGTCGTTTAAAAATCTGAATAACAACAGGATACAAATTTTAATCATCAGCAAATATGTCTGAAGAAACAAAAAAAACAGAAGAGCAAGTAGATGCTCCAAAAGTAGAAAAAACTGAAACAACTCCAGAAGTTGTTGTAGAAGAAGTAAAAGTTACACCTGAGCAATTCTTAGAAGACTTTGATTGGCACAAATACGAAGAAGGTATTGAAGCGGTTGACGAAGAGAACATTAAATCATTTGAAGCGGCTTTAGAAGGTACTTTAGGAATGGTTAATGAGCGTGAAGTAATTGACGGTACGGTTGTTAGAAAAACTGATCGTGAAGCAATTATTGATATCAATTCTAAATCAGAGGGTGTTATTTCTTTGAACGAATTTCGTTACAATCCTAACTTAGCTGTTGGAGATATTGTAGAAGTTTTAGTTGATAAAAGAGAAGATAATACAGGTCAATTGGTATTATCACACAAAAAAGCGAGAGTTATTAAAGCTTGGGATCGTGTAAACAATGCACATGAAACAGGTGAAGTAGTTAACGGTTTCGTTAAATGTAGAACTCGTGGTGGTATGATTGTGGATGTTTTTGGTATTGAAGCATTCTTACCAGGTTCTCAAATTGATGTGAAGCCTATTAGAGACTACGATCAATATGTAGAGAAAACAATGGAATTCAAAGTTGTTAAAATCAACCAAGAATTTAAAAACGTTGTGGTATCTCACAAAGCGCTTATTGAAGCAGATATTGAAGTACAGAAGAAAGAAATTATTGGTAAATTAGAAAAAGGACAAGTATTAGAAGGTGTTGTAAAAAATATTACTTCTTATGGTGTATTTGTTGATTTAGGTGGTGTTGACGGTTTAGTTCACATTACTGATTTATCATGGTCTAGAATTAATCATCCAAGTGAGGTGGTTGAATTAGATCAAGTCTTAAACGTTGTAATTCTTGATTTTGATGATGAGAAAACAAGAATCCAATTAGGTTTAAAACAATTAAATGCACACCCTTGGGAAGCTTTAGATAATGACATTAAAGTAGGTGATACTGTAAAAGGTAAAGTAGTTGTACTTGCCGACTATGGTGCATTTATTGAAGTAGCACAAGGAGTTGAAGGTTTAATTCACGTTTCTGAAATGTCTTGGTCAACACATTTACGTTCTGCACAAGATTTTGTATCTGTAGGAGATGAAGTTGAAGCGCAAGTTTTAACTTTAGACAGAGAAGAAAGAAAAATGAGCCTTGGTATTAAGCAATTACATCCAGATCCATGGACTGATATTGATAAAAAATACCCTGTTGGTTCAACACATACAGGTATAGTACGTAACTATACTAACTTTGGTGTTTTTGTTGAGTTAGAAGAAGGAATTGATGGTTTGGTTTATATTTCAGACCTTTCTTGGACTAAGAAAATTAAACACCCATCAGATTTTACTTCTGTAGGAGATAAAATTGATGTTCAAGTATTAGAGTTAGATGTTGAAGGTCGTAAATTAAACTTAGGACACAAACAAACTACTGAAAATCCTTGGGATGGTCATGAAACTACATATTCTATTAACTCTGTTCATACCGGTTTAGTGAAAGAAAAAAGCGATAAAGGTTTAATCGTAACTTTCCAAGATGGTGTTGAAGCATTTGTTCCTAGTAGATTTACTGCTAAAGAAGATGGTTCTAAATTAGAAAAAGGAGATACTGTAGAGTTCAAAGTAATTGAATTCAATAAAGAATTCAGAAGAATTGTTGCTTCACATACTTCAATTTTTAAAGCTCAAGAAGAGAAGAATATTAAAGTAGCTCAGAAAAAAGCTGATTCTGCTGAGAAAACAACTCTTGGAGATTTAGGTGGTGATTTAGCTGCATTAAAGAAAAAAATGGAAGGAAAATAATCTTTTAGATTTTTCAAATATTTTAAAAAGCTGTATCAATTGATGCAGCTTTTTTTTATGTTATTAATTGAATAACAATTATCTTTGAAAACTAAAATTTAAAAATGGCTTTAATAAAATCAATTTCAGGAATACGAGGAACAATAGGAGGTGAAGTAGATAATAATTTAACCCCAATAGATGCTGTTAAATTTGCAGCAGCTTACGGCATGTGGTTGAAAAAACATTTAAAAAAAGAAAACCTAACGGTAGTTATTGGTCGAGATGCGCGCATTTCAGGAAAAATGGTGAGTAGTTTGGTTAGTAACACGCTTGTTGGTTTAGGAATTAATATTTCTGATATTGGTTTGTCTACCACACCAACGGTTGAAGTAGCAGTTGCTTTAGATAATGCAGATGGCGGAATTATTATAACAGCAAGTCATAATCCAAAGCAGTGGAATGCTTTGAAACTATTAAATGAAAAAGGAGAGTTTTTAAATGCTCAAGATGGAGAAGAGGTTTTAAATATAGCGGAAGAAAATGCTTACCTTTTTGCTGAAGTGGATGATTTGGGAGCTTATAGAAAAAAACAAGGTTACATAAATAAACACATTAATGAAGTGCTTAAATTAGACCTTGTTGATGTTGAAGCTATTAAAAAAGCAAATTTTAAGGTTGTTGTAGATGCCGTGAATTCTACGGGAGGTATTGCAATTCCTGCATTGTTAGAAAAATTAGGTGTTGAATGTGTTGAGTTGTATTGTGAGCCAAATGGAGAATTTCCTCACAACCCAGAACCATTAAAAGAACATTTAATTGATATTTCAAAATTGGTAGTGAAAGAAAAAGCTGATTTAGGAATAGTTGTAGATCCAGATGTTGATAGGTTAGCTATTGTAAATGAAGACGGTTCTATGTTTGGAGAAGAATATACGTTGGTAGCTTGCGCTGATTATGTGCTTGGAAAAACCAAGGGAAATACGGTTTCTAATTTGTCGTCTTCAAGAGCATTAAGAGATATCACTGAAAAACATGGGGGAAAATATGAAGCAAGCGCTGTAGGTGAAGTAAATGTAGTTGATTTAATGAAAGCTTCAAATGCCATTATTGGAGGTGAAGGCAATGGAGGTATTATTTATCCAGAATCTCATTACGGAAGAGATTCCTTGGTGGGTGTTGCATTATTTTTATCACATTTGGCAAATCTTAAAAAGACTTGTAAGCAGTTACGAGATAGCTACCCAAGTTACTATATGAGTAAAAATAAAATTGAATTAACACCTCAAATTAACGTAGATAATATTTTGGAAACCATAGCTTCAAATTATAAAAATGAAGATGTTATTACTATTGATGGTGTGAAAATTAATTTTGAATCGGAATGGATTCATTTAAGAAAATCGAATACAGAACCAATTATTAGAATTTATACCGAAAGTACTTCACAAAAAAGTGCTGATGAATTGGCTGTTAGGTTTATTTCTGAAATTAAAAATTGCATTTAAACAAGATATGGATAAATATTTAGTTGTATTTGTTTGGTTTGTAACAAGCCTTTCATTTTCCCAAGAAATTTATTCGGAAGAAGAAATAAAAAGAAATTTTAACGATGTACCACATAATAAGGGTAGGATGTTTGCTTCTTGGGGGTGGAATAGAGGAACTTTTTCAAATTCGGATATCACCTTTAAGGGAGACGATTATTATTTTACGCTATATGATGTAACGGCAAGAGATAAACCCAAGCCTTTTGGAATTTATTACTTTAAATTTGATGAGCTTACCATACCACAAACCAACTATAAAGTGGGGTACTTTTTTCACGATCATTACAATGTTGCCTTGGGGGTAGATCATATGAAATATGTGATGCGCAATAACCAAACGGTGAAAATAAGTGGAAATATTGACAATGGAAGTGAATATACAGGTATTTATAATAACAACGATATTTATTTAGATGAAGACTTTTTAACTTTTGAACATACTGATGGGTTGAATTATGTGACCGTTGAGGTAAACCGATTTGATACCGTTGATAATTGGATTGGTTTTAATGTTAAAAATATTGATATTAATTTAACTGAAGGAGTTGGAGTAGGAGTATTATACCCAAAAACAAATACAAAACTTATGGGTAATGAACGTTATGATGAATTTCACGTTTCTGGATATGGCATGTCGGCACATGTAGGATTGGATTTAACCTTTTTTAAATATTTCTTTATTCAGTATACTTTTAAAACGGGTTTTATTAATATGCAAGATATTAGAACAACTACAAATATTTCAGACACAGCCTCACAACATTTTACCTTTTTTGAAAACATTTGGTCGTTTGGAGGTAAATTTAATATTACTAAAAAGAATTAGTGGCTTGCGTATTGCAAGAATAAAAAAACCTTCTAAACTAACTTGTTTAGAAGGTTTTTTTATTTAAAAAGGTTTGCATCAATTCTTTTTTTGAACTGATCCTGAGCCGCTTGAATTTGCTTTTATTATGGTTGGATTACCGCTGTAAATAATATTTCCAGAACCGGAAGTTTTAGCATTTAATTCATTCACAGCATTTACTTTTACGTTTCCCGATCCAGATATTTTAGCATTGGCAACTTTGGCAGTTAATTTTTTTGCATTCATATTGCCTGATCCTGAAATTCCACATGTAAAATTAGTGGTTTCACCGGTTAAATTCATGTTTCCAGAACCAGAAATTGAAGCGTTTAAATTAGTTGTTACCACGTTTAAATTGAAATTTCCAGAGCCCGATAATCTTAAACCTAAATCTTTAGCATTTATTAAGTCGTTGCAAGCTACTTCACCTGAGCCAGATAATGACACGCTTTCAATATTTTGATATGTTATAGTTAAATAAATAGTTTTGTTAGCCCTAAAATTTAAACCTTTTTTAAATTTAACTTTTAAAACTCCGCCATCTACAGTTGTTTCAAGTTTTTCGATAATATTGCTTTCTCCTTTAATTGTAATATTTCCTTCTTTACCTTTTTCTAATTTTATTTTGAAGTGGCCAGAAACTGCTATTTTATTAAAATCACCAACTGATCTTGTTGTTGTTACCTCATTTCCATTGCCTTTAATGGTTTCTTGGGCCGTTAAAGTAAAGCAGGTAAGTAATAAAATTGTAATAAAACTAGTAGTGGTTTTCATAATAATTTGTTTAGTTATTAGTAAATGTAACACTACCGTATTTAGAATTAACTACAACCTGGCTATTTGAATTGGCATTGTTAAAATAGCCTTGGTAATATTTAGAAGTGTTCTTTTTAATTTCTTTATTAAAGGTAAACCCCTTAGTATTTGATAAACTTCCATAGGCTAAACTAGCTTCAATATTAAATGAGTTAGTTGAATTTAAACCTAATTTTATAGGTGTATAGGAAGATGCTATAGTCAATTTCTTGAAATTTTCACCCAATGAATTTATTTTTAAAGAACCATAGTCTATTTCAAAAACTCCTTCACCAAACAATTTCCCAATGGTTGTATGCATGTAATCACAATTTCCAGCAATATTGGTAATATTGTCAATTTTTAAATTACCATAATCGCAATTGTATTTTAAGTCGCCTACCATACCAAAAGTAATGTGAGAATAATCTGCATTTAAGTTTATTCTGCCAGCTTTTTCAATATTTAATGTGGAGTAATCAGCATTAATAGAACCATCGTTTATATAATCTATATTTGATTTATTGGTATAATCAATATTTATTTTGTTGTCTGAATTTAATAATTCACCAATGGTTATTTTGCCATAATCACAATTAATTTTGGCGCTTCCTTCTAATTTATCTAAGCCAATACCACCATAATCATTTGAAAGACTTACGTTGTTAGTAACAGGTATTTTAATAATATAATTAATTTCCATATTTACATTGCTCTTGTTTCCCCAAACATTCCAAGATTTTGAACTTTTTTCAATAATGGTTTTAGCGGAAACAAAGCTAGAATTAGATTCAAAGGCAACAGTGATTTCATTTAAACGTTGTTGTGCTTTACTCTCATCATTTCCATTGGTTGTTATACTAACATTTATTTCAATTTTATTTGAAGTATTGGTTACAATATCAATATTTCCATATTTGTTTGAAACATTTAAAGTAGCATCTTTATTTACGGTATACTCTTTTTTAATCACTTTGTGTTTTGTGAATTTTCCTTTTTTCTCAGTTGCTGTTAAAGCAAAAGGTATGAAGAGAAGGATGAGTAATGTTTTATACATAGTTTTCATTGTTTTTTGTTTTTAGTTGTTTAATTTCTTCTATTTGTAATAATAAACTTTGTAAAACGTCAATACGTTGTTGAAAATTGGAAATCATAGCATAAATAATTCGTTTGTCTTCATTACTTTCTTTGAGTGCTAAGGTAAGTTTGCTGTATTGCGTTTCTAGTTTTTTTATTTGAAATAAGCCATCTGAAATTATTTTTTCAGTATTGGAATTTCGCTCACTTTCAACCAAACTCAATTCTTTTTCAATTATTGAAACAAAATAACTTTGTGTTTCCTGCATTTCGGTTGATACACTTGCTAGTTGCATACCTTTATTTGAAAATTCACTACCTAACCAAATACCAACAAATAAAATAACCGATGCTGCGAATGAAAAAGAGGCAACCATTTTGAAAATGTTTTTACGTGTTTTAGGAATTGAATTATTTAGTTTCGCCTCAAACCGGTCAAAATGTCCAATATTAGGTTCCTCAATATCAAATTGATTTTCTAACGCTTTAAATTTATGTTCTAAATTATTTTTCATTGATCTTAGCTAATAGTTGTCTTAATTTTTGTTTTGCCCTAGATATGGTGGTTCTGCTATTTTCATATGAGATATCCATAATTTGAGCTATTTCTTCATAATCGTATCCTTCAATTAAATTTAAGGTAATAGCAACTTTATAGTTGTTTTTTAGTTGCGATACATTATTTAATATTTCAGCTGTAGTTAATAAAGTATAATCTTGCGTGTCATCTTCAACTTTATTTATAACTACTTTTTCGAGCGAAACCTTTTCAATTCTATTGTTTTTCTTCAATGCGGTTAGGCTGTTGTTTATTACAATTTTTTTTAACCAAGCTCCAAAAGTTACATTTCCACTAAAAGAATCTAATTTTGTAAAAGCGGCTAAAAAAGAATCCTGCATAATATCTTCGGCTTCAAAACGATCGTTCACAATTCTAAAAGCAGTGTTAAACATCGCTTTATAATATTGTTTGTAAATTGCAAATTGCGCACTTTTATCACCTTTTTTACAACCTAAAACAAGTTGGTCTGTATGTTGATTTGTTGGTTTCAATAATAATTTCTATTAAAAAGACATAACTATTTTTAAACTGTTACAGTTTTATTTAAAATTACTTAAAAAAAGGTGTAAGAATCTTTTTTTTGGCATAAATATTGAAATTTATAAATGAAATACTTTAATAAGTGTTTGTTAAGTGAGTGATAACCAGAAAAATAAATTATTTTTGTTAAGTTGTTTCTTATAACAAGAAGCAAGTGAATGACAAAATGACCCAATATAAACTATGAGTAAATCGAAATTTTTAAAAATGGACAATCTGTCATTACAAAATATTATTGATGATGATGCAGATTTAATTCCTTTGATGACACCAGAAGACGAGGAAGAAATTAATAGAGAAGAAATTCCTGATGTTTTGCCAATACTACCCTTGCGAAACACAGTTTTATTTCCAGGTGTTGTAATACCTATTACTGCAGGACGTGACAAATCTATTGAATTAATCAAAGAGGCAAATAAAGGAAATAAAATTATTGGAGTTGTTGCTCAAAAAAATGAAGGTGTTGAAGATCCTTCAATTAACGATATTTATAAAGTAGGTACGGTTGCTCGTATTTTGAGAATGTTAAAAATGCCTGACGGAAATACAACCGTTATTATTCAAGGTAAAAAACCTTTTGAAGTTGATAGTTTTGTACAGGAAGAGCCTTATATTAAGGCAATTACAAAAAAGAGAGTAGAGGATCGTACTCAAGAGAAGGAGCCTGAGTTTGAAGCTATTATAGATTCAATTAAAGATATGGCGGTTCGTATTATTAAAGAAAATCCAAATTTGCCTTCAGAAGCTTCTTTTGCAATTAAAAATATTGAAAGCAAGCCGTTTTTGATCAATTTTGTTTCTTCTAATATGAACATGAAAGTTGAGGAAAAACAAGAGTTGCTAGAAACTGAAAATTTAAAAGATAGAGCATTATTAACCTTAAAGAAAATGGACGTTGAGTTACAACGTTTAGAGTTAAAAAATGTGATTCATTCAAAAACGCGTTCAGATATGGATCAGCAACAGCGCGAATATTATTTGCATCAGCAGTTAAAAACAATTCAAGAAGAATTGGGTGGTGTTTCATATGATGAAGAATTGGATGAAATGCGTGTTCGTGCTAAATCTAAAAAGTGGAACAAGCAAGTAAAAGAAACGTTCGAGAAAGAATTAGGGAGATTGCAAAGAATGAATCCACAGGTAGCTGAATATTCTGTACAACGTAACTACCTAGATTTGTTGCTAGAATTGCCTTGGAATGAGTATTCTGAAGATAAGTTTGATCTTAAACGAGCTCAAAAAATTCTAGATCGTGATCACTTTGGTTTGGAAAAAGTTAAAGAACGTATTATTGAACACTTGGCAGTGCTAAAATTAAAAGGAGATATGAAATCTCCTATTATTTGTTTATATGGTCCTCCTGGAGTAGGTAAAACTTCATTAGGAAAATCTATTGCAGAAGCACTGGGTAGAAAATATGTTCGAATGTCTTTGGGAGGTGTAAGAGATGAGGCCGAAATTAGAGGGCATAGAAAAACTTATATTGGAGCGATGCCAGGTAGAATTATAAAGGATATTAAAAAGGCCGCTACTTCAAATCCAGTTTTTGTATTAGATGAAATTGATAAATTGGCATCTTCAAGTCATAGTGGAGACCCTTCTTCGGCAATGTTAGAAGTGTTGGACCCTGAGCAAAACACTACTTTTTATGATAATTATTTAGAGTTAGATTATGACTTGTCTAAAGTGTTATTTGTGGCAACAGCTAATAGTTTATCTACCATTCCATGGGCGTTGCGTGATAGAATGGAGATTATAAATGTATCTGGCTATACTATTGAAGAAAAAGTTGAAATTGCTAAGCGCCATTTATTACCAAAACAATTAAAAGAACACGGTCTTTCAAAAGAACATTTAGAGATGGGCAAAAAACAATTAGAAAAAATAGTTGTTGCTTATACTAGAGAATCAGGAGTGAGAGGCTTGGAAAAACAGATTGCTAAGATGGTTCGTTTTGCGGCCAAATCAATTGCAATGGAAGAGTTTTATGAGGTTAAAATTACCAATGAAACAATTGAAAAAGTATTAGGACCATCACATTTAGAAAGAGATAAATATGAAAGTAATGATGTTGCTGGTGTGGTAACTGGTTTGGCTTGGACAAGTGTTGGAGGAGATATTTTATTTATTGAATCTATTATTTCAAGAGGAAAAGGATTAACTATTACAGGGAATTTAGGAACCGTAATGAAAGAATCTGCCACCATTGCAATGGAATTTATTAGAGCAAATGCTGATGATTTTGGAATTGATCAAGCTGTTATGGATGAATATAAGGTACATATTCATGTGCCTGAAGGGGCTACACCAAAAGATGGTCCTAGCGCTGGTATTACCATGTTAACATCACTAGTTTCAGTTTTTACTCAACGAAAGGTGAAATCTAGATTGGCTATGACAGGAGAAATTACCCTAAGAGGTAAAGTGTTGCCAGTTGGAGGAATCAAAGAGAAAATATTAGCTGCCAAACGTGCAAATATTAAAGAATTAATTCTTTGTGTAGACAATAAAAAGGATATAGAAGAAATTAAGGAGTCGTATTTAAAAGGTTTAACTTTTCACTATGTATCAGAAATGAAGGAAGTGATAGAAATTGCATTAACAAAACAGAAAGTTACAAATGCAAAGAAGTTTAAGCTTAAAGCCAATACTAATAAAAAGTAATTTAAATGGGGTTATACCTGTTGATGTAAATTAAATGTTGGTTGCCCAAATAAAGATAAACCGCTGTTAGTAAGTGTAAAAGTTTTTATATGGTCAGCCAACTTTTAAGAATTATTATTATAATTTTTTTAAAAAATTTCATAAAAAAAACCGCTTTAAAGCGGTTTTTAATTTCTAAAACAAAAAGATAAATTTATTTTACTTCTGAAACCAAAACCGTTTGAACAGTAGATAATTGTTCTATTTTATGGGTATCACTAGTTAATCCACAACCTTTTTTGCTTGATTTACAATTGGTTAATGACATTGCTAAAAGTGAAATTCCGAAAAGATAGATAACTGTTTTTTTCATTTTCATAAGGGAGGGTTTATTTATTAACGCTGTAATATACAATTTATTTTTTATTGAATTAGTTTATTTAGTGTGTAACGTATAAGTTCATCAACTGGTTTGTATGGATCGGCACTAAAAGTTCCATTGGCTCTATTGGCAATAATGGCATTCATGGAACAAGCATTGTGACCTAATAATTTTGCCAATCCGTATATAGCCGATGTTTCCATTTCAAGATTTGTAATACGTGAATTATTAAACTCAAAATCATCAATTTTACTATTCAGATTAGGGTCTTGAAGCGCTAAGCGAAGCACACGTCCTTGAGGGCCATAAAATCCTACAGCTGTTGCTGTAACACCAACAAAAACACGATCGCTAACTAATTTTTTTTCTAAATACTCACTATTTTTCACAATATATGGTCTCGCTTTTCGGGAGCTCCAATTTGTATGTTTTATAAATGCATTCTCAAAATCACTTTCTAATATGTGTTCACAGTTGTAAGCATGTAATACACCATCAAATCCTAATCCATATTTTGCAAGTACAAAACTATCCACCGGAATATCACTTTGTAGCGATCCTGAAGTACCAATTCTAACAATATTTAATGTAATGTGTTCCTTTTTTAGTATACGTGTTTCTAAATCAATATTAAATAAAGCATCAAGTTCATTCATAACAATATCAATATTATCAGGTCCAATTCCAGTTGATATAACACTTATTCTAGTGCCTTTATATATTCCTGTAGTTGTTTTGAACTCTCTTTTTTGAGTCTCAAATTCAATGGAATCAAAATGTTTAGTTATTTTGACAACTCTATTTTGGTCACCAACAAAAATAATGTTAGTGGCTACGTTTTCAGGTTTTAAATTTAAATGGTAAATACTACCATCTGGATTCAAAATTAATTCGGAAGATGCTATTTTAGTCATAAGTTAACCGCCAACGCGTTTTATATTATATCCTTCTTTTTTTAGGATTTCCATTATTTTATCTCTATAATTTCCTTGAATAATTATTTCGTGATTTTTAACGCTACCTCCAACACCACATTTAGTTTTTAAGAGTTTTCCAAGGGTTTTTAAATCTTGTTCTTCTCCAATAAACCCAGAAATTACTGTTACGGTTTTACCACCTCTTCCTTTATTTGAGAAGTGGGCTTCTAGATATTGTTGGTTAGTTGGTAAGGTTTCTTCTGATCCTGTTTTATTTAATTCAAAATTGTCATTTGTTGAAAAAACGAATCCACCTAAATCTTCTAAACTTGTTAATTTTTTTTTACTCATAGTGTTTTAAAAAAGGAACATAAAATTAATTAATAATATATTATTTTTTTATTTTAGTCCAAATAAAAAGCAATGCGGCCATCAATTCAAATAACAATCCGGTGGCCATAACCATATTAGATTGTTCCCAATCAAAAAGTTTTGAAATTGCACCAGCTAAGATTAGAAAAACGCCAAATGTAAAAAACGAAATTATTTTTTTTGTCATTAGTTTAACAATCTTAATTCTTTTAAATCTGTTTTATTATTTCCTGATGCCTTAAAAGAAATAAAACCTGATAAATCTACACTCTGTATATTGTGCATAAAATAAATTTTAGAAATCTAAAATTACAAAAAAAAAGTTACTTTCTGTTGAAAGGGATTTGGTAGGTTAATGTATAATTAAAACCAAAGCCAAAATTGTTTAATGATACTTTATAAAATCCAGGAATATATAAGTTTTGAAAATTTTCAGGATCTTTTTGGCTAGTTAAAGCTTTAAAAGCAATACTAAAGCCCATATAAAAATTTTTAAATGTTTCAGCTCTAATTCCTAAAACAAATTCTATCCATTGGGCACTTAAATTTTTATATTCAGTATTTGGCTCTACTTTTTCAGGAATAAAATAGGTGCCATAAATATTAGGTGTGTAGCTATTTAATGTTTGATTAAAAAAGCTGAGACCATAGCGAGCACCTACATAAATTTCATTGGTCATACCTTTCCAATTATCATACGCATTGTAGTTTCCTCCAAATTTAATATAAGATCCTTCTGTTGTAAAATTTATATAATCTTCTTCAGTTGTTACATTATCACTTCCAAATTCAATAGCTGCATAAAATTTTTTATAAACACGTGCATCGGCAACAATTTCGAATCCACCAGCATCTTCATTTATAAGGGAGATAATTGGTTTGCTAATATCAACGCCAACTCTAATGGCAAAAACATCTTTTAAAGCTATAGTATCTAGTTCTTGTTGTGCATTTATTACACCGCAAGTAAATAAAATACTAATGAAAAATAATAACTTGTGCAGCTGTATCATTATTTATTATTGTATTAATAATTTCTATTTCTTTAATCCAGTTGTTTGTAATACTTTTAATATTTAAATCTTCATAAATGGTTTTGTATCCACAGGAGCGACCAACAAAAATATCTTTACGATTGTAATTTAAGTTAATTTGATCAACCACGGCATTGGCTCCAAAATAGTATAAAGTCGAATTGTTATTTAGGTCTAATGGAATGGCAATTGAATCTAATGATTTATTTTTAAGATATAAATTTTTGTCTTCAGCCCAAACCGAATCTAATAGTACAGATTTTATTTCAGAGCGATTGTCAAAGTCATTAAAACGAATGACTAAACTTGGTGTAGTAGCATCAATACATATAGAATCTTGTTCACAACTAATTAGTGAAATTATTGCAATGATAATAACTGTAATATACTTTTTCATCGTATTTATTTTAATTCTAATAGCACTACATTTTCAACGTGAAACGTTTGCGGAAACATATCTACTGCCTGTGATTTTACAATGTTATATAGGTCTTTCATTAAAGCTAAATCACGTGCCTGTGTTGCTGAATTACAGCTTACATACACAATTTTTTTAGGTGAAATTTCCAAAATTTTGGCAACAACATTTTTATGCATCCCATCACGAGGTGGATCAGTTATTATTACATCAGGTTGACCATGTTTTTTTATGAAATTATCGTTAAAAACATCTTTCATATCCCCCGCGTAGAACTCTGTATTTTCAATATTATTGAATTTAGCATTCAACTTAGCGTCTTTAATAGCATCTGGAACGGATTCAACACCGATTACTTTTTTAGCATTTTTAGCAACAAATTGGGCAATAGTACCAGTGCCTGTATAAAAATCATACACTATTTCGTTACCATTTAAATTTGCAAAATCTCGGGTTATTTTATACAATTCATAAGCTTGTGTTGAGTTTGTTTGATAAAAAGATTTTGCTCCAATCTTAAATTTTAAACCTTCCATTTCCTCAAAAATATGATCTCTTCCTTTAAATAGTATAATATCTTGATCGTAAAGAGTATCGTTTCCTTTTCCGTTAATTACATATTGAAGAGATGTTATTTGAGGGAATTCCGTTGATAATGCATTTAATAAGCCTTCTCTTTTTTCTTTTTCTTCTTGAAAAAATTGAATAACAACCATTATTTCTCCAGTTGATGAAATTCTAAGCATAATAGTACGTAAAAGTCCTGATTGTTCTCTAGGGTTGAAAAAATCTAACTTATTGGCAATACCATATTCTTTTATAAAATTTCTAATTTGGTTGGAAGGATCTACTTGTAAATGACATTTTTTGATATCTAGAATTTTATCCCACATACCAGCGATGTGAAATCCACATGCATTTCTATTATCTATTTGTTCAGTAGAATTTATTTCATCTAAAGTTAACCATCTACTATTTGAAAAAGAAAATTCCATTTTATTTCTGTAGAAATAGGTTTTTTCACAGCCTAAAATAGGTGTAATTTCTGGTAATTCTAGATGTCCAATTCTAGTTAAATTGTTTGTAACTTCTTTTTCCTTGTAAGCTAATTGATGTTCGTAGCCCATATTTTGCCATTTGCAACCACCGCAATGTTCAAAATGTTTACATTCAGGTTCAACTCTTTTTTCTGAATATTTATGAAATTTTATTGCCGTTCCTTCAAAATAAGCTTTTCTTTTTTTTCCAGTTCTGACATCTACAACGTCACCTGGTACTGTGTTTGATAAGAAAATAACCCGACCGTCAGGAGCTTTCGCAACTGTTTTTCCACGTGCACCAGCATCAATTACTTCTATATTTTCAAAAATAGTTTGTTTTTTTCTTCTAGCCATGGTGCAAATGTAACAATTTGGCATAAAAAAAGCATCTCGTTTTGAGATGCTTTTTTAAATGTTTAAATAATTTTATTTTACACTTTTCATATAAGCAGCAATAGAAGCTAATTCTTTAGCTGAAAGATCTTTTACAAAACCGTCTAAATTAGCCTTCATAATTGCAACTTGTCCAGGGTCAGTATCAACAATAGCACTAGACTCGCCTTTTAAAAATGTCACAATATGACCATTTTTTTCATCATATATTTTATTGATAGTTTTAATTGAAGGTCCAATTACTTTTGCATCAGGTTGGTGACAAGTAGTACATGTTTTTGCTGCAAACAATTTTTTTCCCAATTCAAGATCACCAACTATTTCAATTTCAGTTGTTTTTTCAACAACTTCTATTTCTGGAGCAGTAACTTCTTTAACTTCTTCTTTCTTTTTTTCTCCACAACTAGTTAAAAAAAGTACAACCAATCCAAGTACAAATACAGATTTTTTCATTTTATTATTTTTTATTTATTTACCAACAAAAATATCAAATTATATATTGCTTAGGTAATTTATATTATAATTTTTTTGGTTAAGTTTTAAATTGGATGTGAATTATTTTTTTTACTACTTTATTAAATTGAATATTTTGTAATTTGCAGTTTAAAATAGGATGATTTCTCTCCTGAAATGAGGAATTGATATTTTTCAATTTAAAAATTTTATTAAGATGATTTCAGAAAAGAATACATCACAACAAGCAATTGATTTAGAAGATAAGTATGGAGCGCATAACTACCATCCGTTACCTGTAGTTTTAAGTAGGGGTGAAGGGGTGTATGTGTGGGATGTTGATGGAAGACGTTATTACGATTTTTTATCAGCTTATTCGGCCGTAAACCAAGGTCATTGCCATCCTAGAATTATAAAAGCCTTACAAGATCAGGCAGGTAAATTAACCTTGACATCTCGTGCTTTTTATAACGATATTTTAGGAGAGTATGAAAAATATGTAACTGAGTATTTTGGTTTTGAAAAAGTGTTGCCAATGAATACAGGGGCTGAAGCGGTTGAAACGGCAATTAAATTGTGTAGAAAATATGCTTATGAGAAAAAAGGAATTCCTGAAAATGAAGCCCAAATAATTGTATGTGAAAATAATTTTCACGGAAGAACCACAACAATTATTTCTTTTTCAAATGATGAGGATGCTCGAAAGAATTTTGGACCTTTTACTGATGGGTTTATTAAACTAGAATATAATAATTTAGAAGTTTTAGAGTTAACATTAAAATCAAATGTAAATGTTGCCGGTTTTTTAGTTGAGCCTATTCAGGGAGAAGCTGGTGTTTATGTTCCTTCAGAGGGATATTTAAAAAAGGCAAAAGCTTTGTGTGAAAAATATGAAGTTTTGTTTATTGCAGATGAGGTACAAACCGGTGTTGCAAGAACGGGAAAATTATTGGCAGTTCATTATGAAAATGTTCAACCCGATATACTAATTTTAGGTAAGGCTTTAAGCGGAGGAGTATATCCCGTTTCAGCCGTTTTTGCAAGTAAAGATATTATGGATGTTATTAAGCCAGGTCAACATGGCTCAACATTTGGAGGTAACCCATTAGCTTGTGCTGTGGCAATAGCTGCTTTAAAAGTAGTAAAAGATGAAAAATTGGCAGGTAATGCTGAAGAATTAGGAAGGGTATTTAGAGATGAAATTACAAAAAGATTGGTTGATAAAAGTGCATTGGTAAAATTAGTTAGAGGGAAAGGATTGTTAAATGCAATTGTAATTAATGACTCAGAAGAGAGCACGAAAGCTTGGGATATTTGTTTGAAATTACGAGATAATGGTTTGTTGGCTAAACCAACACATGGGAATATCATTCGTTTTGCCCCTCCTTTAATAATGAATAAAAAACAATTGTTAGATTGCGTTTCTATTATTGAAAAAACAATTTTGGCATTCTAAAAAATATAAAAACAAAAAATATAAAAAAGTAACCAACTGGTTGCTTTTTTATATTTTTCATATATGGTTTATTTTGCCTCGTCTAAACGTGCGTTTATTTTATATGTCACTCTTTCAATTTTAATACAAACTACATTAAATTTTCTATTTCAGTTTTATTGAAATTAAAATAATAATAGCGGATTTTCCATCTGTCTTAGAAATCGTACATTACTATAAGAGCAGGCCTAACAGCATTATTGATTGAATTGTTTTTATTGTGGCGTGCAGCATATAAAAACTCGGCGCCCGCAGAAAAACCCTCTAATTCTTTGTTAGTAGGTCTGTAAAAAAGATTTATAATAGCCTTGTAGCTATAATGAAAAGTTAATTCTTCCATATATTTGTTTTTAGGTAGTGTGTTGAAACCGAAAGCTAATGTTGAAAATAAATTGGCATCCCATTGTCTCTTATAATTCATATAGCCCCCAAGAGAAGTTGTACCATTAAATTTTTCTTTATCGGGATTGTATACTAATTCTGTATTTATAAAAGCGTAGTCAACAACATAAGTAGACATCCCTCTTCCAGCATACCCACTTATTGCAAAATTATCAACACCAACACGTACCAGGGCATTTAGATTTATTCCGTATCCAATAACAGTTTGAGACCTTTTATTTGCTCCCAAATATTGAGCTCTATTAAATTTAACAACTGCTGCTGCACTTGTTTTACCCCAAGGCACATCATAGCTTGTTTTTGCAGCTATTGAAGGTAATAATATTCGGGGTTCTGCATCAATATTTTCAGGTTTTACTAGTTTTGTTTGTAAATATTCAGCACCAATTTGAAATTTCCACTTATTAACTTTATCGTAATATCTAATTTGTGGTACTCTTGCTCCGGATCCTCCACCCATCAAGTGGCTATCAACTGTAAAGGGTAAAAATTCTAATGAATTAAAGGATGTCCATGATTTACCAATAAGCCAATGTTGTGTTCTAAAAAATAAATGTCGTATTCTAAAAGCTGAATTAGTACCTTTCCAATCCAATTCAAACCTAACCAGTACACTTCTTTTTTCCCCGTATAAAGCGTCTAAACCAATTACGGAATTGTTTATTGTCCAATTAGAATTCCAATCTGTAAAATATTTTTCGCCAGTAGGAATTTGAGGTGGGTCAATATGATATGGTAGAAATTGTTTCCTATTGTCAACATTCATAAGAAAACGAAAAGAACCGAAAAATCTGATCATTCTTCTTCCATCCTTCGAATAAATAAATAACCCTATATCTTTAGGTATATCTTTTGGGTGAACGGCAGAATACCCTGTTAATTCATAATTAATTTTTTTACCTATGTTTTCTATAATTGAATCTTTTTTTTGAGCACAAACATTAAAAGAAAAAATCATTATTACAAAAATTAAAGCAGACCTTAATTTTTGGTTGAATTTTATATTTTTAGTATTCATTATTCTGTATTTTTTCTATTAAATATTGTGATATATGTATGCAAAGTAGAGATTTTTCTGTTGGAATACAATTTTTAATAGGATATTTAAAAAAAAAACAAAAAAATCATTTATTGGTTTCAAATTTGGGTCTAAAACTCTGC